>Ga0307517_10001156_pt1 | contig 44560 bp, 47 predicted proteins | sample 23_EM_MG_FD_194515 | JGI IMG/M metagenome (GOLD analysis project Ga0307517, IMG submission 194515) | Populus trichocarpa ectomycorrhiza microbial communities from riparian zone in the Pacific Northwest, United States - 23_EM | ecosystem: Host-associated > Plants > Roots > Unclassified | place...
GTTTCTTTATGTTCATTTTCCATAGGCCGCTCTTCGTGCCGTAAATAATGGTTTCGCTATCGGGCAACCACGAGGGATAATAATTATGCGTGGAATCGCTGGAGATATGGGTAACATTCCGGCCGTCCTGGTCGGCCATATAAAGCTGGTCCTTATTGTCGCCCTTTTCATAATAATAGAGTATTTTTTTGCCGTCGGGCGACCATTGCGGGTTAAATTCACTAAAGGGGCTGGTGGTGAGCCTTGTTTGCGCCGAGCCGTCCGTTTTCATTTTATAGATCTCCTGGTTGCCATCGCGGTTGCTCAGGAACATGACCTCCCTCCCATCCGGCGACCATGCCGGGTGACGTTCGCTGAAGTGGTTATTGCTAAGCCGCTGCGGGTTTTTACCGTCAATATCCATCACATATATTTGAGTATTGCCGTCGCGGCCGGACTCAAAAACAAGTTTTTTGCCACCAGGAGCGTATGCCGGCCAATCGTCGTCGTCGTTATTATCGGTAATCCGGGTAACCGCTTTAGTTTGAATATTGATAGAACCGATCTCCCAGTGTTTCCCGTTGAAAACCCCGCCGGGCATAACAATTACCGAAAAACAAAGCGAGGTACCGTCCGGGCTCCAGCTAAATGCGTTATAAAAAACGGTGGTATCCTTTGCAGGTGTATTCTGCCCATTTGCTGACACTATGAGCATGCTCAAAATGATGGTAAGGATGATCTTCATAGCGTTTGCGGTTATTATATAAATTTAGGGTTTTATTTGGTTTTGGAAAGTCACAAGTCGCCTTTGCGCATCAGTCATCCCCCTCAGACTTGCGCCAGGTTGAGAATAAAATAGTGAAAGGAATATATACAAATTTAAACATATGAAAACAGATATGTGGTGACACAGTTTTGTCAGTAGTTTCAAAAATGCAAATGACTGTAAATCAGGTATTCATCAAATGTTCACGGGCGTTCACGGCGTGAACATGAACACTTTTTCCAAAAGAAGTTTTAACTTCAAAAATTGTTAGTGATATTAGCCCAAACCACCTATGGAAGCTAAAGAAACCCTGAAAGCCCACGTAGCTAAAATAGCTACCCTGACTGATGAGCAGTTTGATTATTTTTTCTCGCATTTTAAAAAGCAGAGTTTTAAAAAAGGGCAGGCCATCATTACTGAAGGCGATCATGTGGATTGCGAGTATTTTGTTATTTCGGGGTGTTTAAAATCCTTCTTTATCAATGATGACCTGAAAATGTTCATCCTGCAATTTGCCATGCCTACCTGGTGGGCCTCTGATTATAATGCGTTATATAATCAAACCAGGGCCACCATCAGTGTTGACTGTATTACTGATGCAGAGGTACTTTGTCTTACCAGTGCCGACAGGGAAAAACTATGTAATGAACTTCATAATGCCGAGCACTTTTTCCGTTGGAGGACCAATAAAGGATATGTGGCTGCAAATAAAAGGCTGCTGTCTCTTATGAATAATAATGTAAAATACCGTTACGAAGAACTTTTAAAACTATACCCTGAACTGTATAATATAGTTCCTAAGAATCTTATCGCGGCATACTTAGGGGTTTCCAGGGAAACTCTTAGCCGGTTGTACACTGCCTGAGATGTGACATGGATCACATAAATTATGCTCTGCTTTCAAATGTGATGTAGGTCACGCGGCTACCCGGGATTTCCTACCCAACTTTGTAGTGTTAATTAAAAGCAAAAAAAATGGAAACTCAAAAATTTGAAATTGTAAGCACCCAAAGCAATATTGACTGGGTGGGCAAAAAGGTAACCGGCGCACACAATGGTACCGTTGCAGTTAAAGAAGGTGAAATCATCCTGAATGAAGGTAAACTTACCGGCGGTAAATTTATTATCGATACTACTTCCATCAAAATATTGGACATAACCGATCCTGCAACTAATGCACAGTTCTTCGGTCACCTGGCTTCTGATGATTTTTTCTCTATTGAGAAATATCCGGAAGCAACATTGGAAATTACCTCGGTTTCAGGCAACCATGTTGAGGGTAATCTGACTATCAAAGGTATCACCCACCCTGTTGCATTTGATGCGGCTATCATTGCTAATGGCGATCAGTTAACTGCAACAGGCAAGTTGGTGATTGACCGTACCAAATATGAAATGAAATTCCGCTCAGGTAATTTCTTCAAAGATTTGGGCGACACCCTGATCTACAATGATTTTGAACTTAATGTAAGTGTGACTGCTAAAGCTGCGTAACAATCATTTCGATCGATGTGGCCTACTAAATTTTAGCATTATGTGGTACCAAACAAAAGCATCTGAAATACTGGATATTCAATATCCGATCCTGCAGGGGCCGTTCGGCGGCAACTTGTCGTCTGTTGAACTGGTAACAACTGTGTCCAATGCAGGAGGGCTTGGGGGTTACGGGGCCTATACGTTAAGCCCGGAGGAAATTATCCAGGTAGATCAGCAGATCAGGGGCGCGACTAATAAGCCTTACAATATTAACCTCTGGGTTTCAGACACAGATGCCGTTGATGGCATAGTTTCGGATGAGCAGTTTAAGCAAGCACAGGCTTTATTCAAGCCTTATTTTGATGAGCTTGGAATTGACTTGCCCGAAAAACCTGCACCATTCAAATCCCGTTTTGAAAACCAGGTCGAAGTGATCCTGCATCAAAAACCACCGGTATTCAGCTTTATGTTTGGTATCCCATCTGCTGATATTTTGGAGCAATGCCGCAGGCTCGGCATTGTTACTGTAGGTGCCGCAACTACACTGGATGAAGCCATTGCGCTGGAATCAGCCGGGGTTGACCTGATCATCGCTTCAGGTTTTGAGGCAGGCGGGCATCGCCCATCGTTCCTTGCACCGGCTGAATCTTCGACAACAGGCGCGTTTGTATTGCTCCAACTGATTAAAGAAAAAGTAAAGACCCCGGTTATAGCCGCCGGCGGTATAGCTAACGGAAAAGGTGTTGCTGCAGCACTTGCGCTTGGTGCCGATGCCGCGCAGATCGGTACTGCTTTCCTGGCAACCGACGAATCTAATGCGACAGCCATTCACAAACAAATACTGTTTTCAGATGCGGCTAAATATACTACCCTGTCGCGAGCATTCACCGGCAGACTCGGCAGAGGAATTACCAGTCGTATTGCAAAGGACCTGGTACATAAAGAAAAAGACTTTCTACCCTTTCCGCTGCAAACACAGTTCATGTCACATTTAAGAAAAGAGGCTAGCGAACAGGAAAAATGGGATATGATTCTATTCTGGGGTGGACAGATCGCACCAATATTAAAACATAAAAAGGCCGCTGAACTAATGAAGTCAATACTCGAAGAAACTACAGCATACTTCGACCATTTAAAAGCTTAAGATCAGGAAAACCTAATCAGTGCTATTTAATCGCAAGCCCTACCATCATACTGGAGATCGGCGGCTTAGGGCTGATGACCGGTCAGCAACCCGTCAAGTGAACCCTTATGATCACCGGCAACAATTGAAATAATTAAATATTTATTTGGAATGTTAATTATTTCAATTATGTTTGTAGTGTACTATTATACTAATACACTATTAAACATGATAGAGATTAAAAACCTTAGCTTCTCCTACCCACGGCAGCCACTGCTATTTAAGGATCTTGACCTTGTTCTGCATAAGGGTCATATCTATGGATTGCTTGGAAAAAATGGTGCGGGCAAATCGACGCTACTAAAGAACATGGCCGGCTTAGCATTTCCGTCAAGCGGAGCTTGTTTGCTTAACGGAGCAAATGTGGCGAATCGCCCAGTAGCTGTTTTAGAAGACATTTATTTTATCGCCGAGGAATTGTATGTGCCTTCGCTCACACCGGTTCAATTTGTGAAAAATACAGCATCATTCTACCCCAAATTTAGTCAAAGCGATTTTTATCATTATCTCAAACTGCTTGATGTAGACCTGGATGGCGTGATGGATAAACAATCCTTTGGTCAGCAAAAGAAAACTATGATAGCGTTTGGCCTGGCTACCAACACTAACCTGCTGATAATGGATGAGCCCACTAATGGCCTTGATATACCTTCAAAAGTACAGTTCCGTAAGCTGATCGCATCGGTACTGACTGAAGACCGGTGCATTGTGATCTCTACCCACCAGGTCAGAGATCTTGATAGTCTGATAGACACCCTGCTTGTATTACACCACCGTGAGATCGTGGTTAACTGTTCTGTAGATGACGTAACTGAAAAATTATCTTTCGGCACTTACATGGATACTGAAGATATGCCTGTTTTATACCAGGAAGAAAGTATGCGCGGCAAAAATGTTATTGTCCGTAATACCACAGGCAAGATCAGTAAACCCGACCTTGAATTACTTTTCAATGCAATCATCAGCGGTACCCCCACTCTTTTAGAAACTTTAAAAGCATCCCGGCATGAATAATACATTTAATCCGACCCGGTTTGGCAGGTTGTTTATCAAACATACTGTCGAGCACTATAAAAGCTACCTGATGTCATTAACGGTATTGGTCGGTGTAATGATATTAGGGGGTGGTTTCCTGGTTTATATGATAGAGGCCCGGATTGACAGGGGCTTACAAACGGCAGTTTTTTCAATGATCATGTTACTGGCAGGCCCTATTTTCACCAGCACGATATTTGCCGATTTAGGTGATAAGAAAAAAGGAACTGTGTTTCTTACCCTGCCTGCATCACATTTTGAAAAATACCTGGTAGCATGGATATACTCATTCGCAATATTCCTGGTAATTTATACTCTTTGTTTTTACCTGGTTGTATTATTTGCAGTTAATATTAAACACTTTCCGGGTCAGCCAACGGAAATAATTAATGTATTTCAATGGCCGATCCTTGGGATGTACCTGGTATATGCTTTTTTACATTCTATTGCTTTTTACGGCGCGATTTTTTTTGAAAAGCTCCATTTTATAAAAACAGGATTTATCTTTTTTATTTTCTTTGCCCTCTTAATAATAAGCAATAAGCTATTAATGGGTGCATTATTAAATCACCCTGTAGATCCTACTGTGCCTTTTGGTCATCTCCAATTTACTACTAATAATAATCATGCAGTGAATATAGGTCAGCAGGAAGATTTCTTTTTGATAGTAATAATTACCCTGATAGCTCTGTTTTTTTGGGTTGCCACATATTTCCGTTTAAAAGAAAAGCAAATGTAGCTATGGAATTTAGAGACAATGAGGCCATATACTTGCAGATTGCTGCTTTTGTGAGCGAAAATATTTTGCTTGACAAGTGGCCCGCAGAACAAAAAATACCGTCCGTACGCGACCTGGCAATTGAATTGGAGGTTAATCCAAACACGGTAATGCGCTCTTACGAATTTTTGCAGAACCAGGGAGTGATCTATAATAAAAGGGGGCTTGGTTTATTTGTCGCGCCCGGTGCACAGGAGAAGGTAAAAGCATACCGTAAAGAGCGCTTCATACAGCAGGACCTGCCAGGTTTTTTCAGGGATATGTACATGCTCGACATTGGCATTGATGACTTGGCACAATGGTATGAACGTTTTAAGCTTGACAATTACCAATCTAAATCAGATATCAACGATGAAAACAAGTAATAAATTAATAGTAACAGCCTTGCTCCTGGTCTTTATTTCCCTTATTGGGTATGATTATGTGCTAAAAACCGAGTACACGTCAGGGAAATATAATGACCCTTATTATGGATTTGTCACATTGAAATATCGTGACTTTGATATTGCAGATATCGTATCATCTACTGCTGCAAATGTAAAGTTTGTGCAGGGTCCCTATAGCGTACGGATAGATACCAACGCGATGGGTTATACAGCGATTAAACAGCGGGGAAAGCATCTGGAAATCAATGCAGAATTTAAGGGGGAATATTTATATAATCCTAACCCCTACATCCTTGTAATATCTTGTCCTAAACTAAATGAAGTAAATATCAATGCCACATACCGGTCAGATAACAAGCAGGTTACAGATACGATAGTAAGAGATGACTGGAGAATGAGGCAGGTATTGATTGATGGATTTAAACAGGATAGTATGCAGATCACCCAGGATTATGGAAGCACAATCGTACTTGCCAATAATGTTCTTGGTTCAGTTAACGCCGTGGTTGGGAAAAGCACCGGCAGTGGATCAAGAATAATCGTCCTGAAGAAGAACCAGTTCCGTGACGCAAATTTCGATATACGCAATAAAAGTCAATTACTATTAAGTGACGCAAATATCCAAACCCTCAGTTTTCATCTTGCCGACAGCGCCAAACTGGTGTTAAGCGGCAGCGCTCAGCATTTATTAAACAATTTAAAATCCTATCCGAAATGAAATTAATCATAAACTCCCTTTCAAAAACTTATGCCAACGGCGTACATGCCTTAAAGGATGTTTCGCTGACCCTGGAAAATGGCATGTTCGGTCTGCTCGGTCCAAACGGTGCAGGCAAATCATCTTTGATGCGTACCATTGCAACCTTACAGGAAGCAGATGCAGGTAGTGTATATTTAGACGACCTGGATGTATTAAAAAACAAAACTCAAGTAAGGCAATTGCTGGGCTATTTGCCGCAGGAATTCGGGGTTTATCCAAAAATATCCGCTGAGCGAATGCTTGATCATATCGCCCAACTAAAAGGAGTTGGTAATTCTGGTGAGCGCAAGGAGCTGGTACTGGGGCTTCTGGAAAAAGTTAATCTGTTTAAAGACCGCAAAAAGCATTTAGGCACCTATTCAGGCGGTATGAAACAAAGGTTCGGCATTGCCCAGGCACTGATAGGCGACCCCAAACTGATCATTGTTGACGAACCAACCGCGGGACTTGATCCTGCGGAAAGAAACCGCTTTTATAACTTGCTGAGCCAATTGGGTGAAAATACGATTGTTATATTATCGACACATATTGTTGAGGATGTAAGCACACTCTGCTCCAGCTTTGCAATCATTTGCCAGGGCGAGGTGCTGTATGCAGGTGACCCTGAAAATGCGGTAAAAGAATTGGAAGGGAAGATATATTCCAAAGCCATCAACCAATCAGAGATACAATATTACCGTGATGTTTACAATGTAATATCAACCCAGCTTAAAAGTGGCAAGCTCCACATCAGGGTACTACAGGAAACTGCGCCGCTTGACGGGTTCGTCCCAACCAGTCCGAATTTGGAAGATGTGTACTTCAGTAACATTGCCACGCGTGTAGATATAAACACCATGTAAATTATTAAAAAACAATAACTTATGTTTCTTAAAGTATTTCTGTTCGAGATCCAAAACAGGGTCCGCAGGCCAGCCGTTTACCTTTATTTTTTAGCAATATTGCTGTTCACCCTGTTCGCTTTTTCTACCGGCTCATTACCACTGGGTGAAAAAGAGCATATCAATTCGCCTTATTTGATTGCCTTTTGGTGTGGTGGAATGTCGATGATGATGATGCTTGTCAGCTCGTCGATTATGGGGACAGCCATTTACCGGGATATTGAGTACCAGACCAAAGACTATTATCTGACCTACCCGGTCACCAAGCCAGGTTATTTTTGGGGACGCTTCTTGGGTTCGTTTGCATTTATGGTTATTCTCGCTTTTGGAATCCTGCTCGGAATTTATCTGGGCACCATAATCGGCCCCGCAATTGGTAAAACCGACCATGCCCAATATGGCCCTAATAAATTGATCTATTATCTATACCCGTTTCTGACTATCGCCCTGCCCAATATTTTTTTCACATCATCCCTGTTCTACGGTCTTGTAGCTATTACAAGAAATGTTAAAGTGATCTACTTTGGCGGGATACTACTGTTCTTGTTTTACTTTATTGCCTTATTTTTCCTCGACCACACTAATAATGCGACCGTAATCGGCATTTCCGATCCCTTTGGTTTGAATGGCATAAGGTTTCAAATGAATAACTCCAGTAATGCCCAGCACAATAATGATTTGATAGCGATGAGTGGCCCATTAGCAATAAACCGGCTGCTTTGGCCGGGAATAGGACTTGCTATCTTGATTTTCACTTATATCAGGTTCAACTTTGAGAAATTCTTTAGCGGTAAACGGGATAAGGCTGCTATTGATGATGTAACTAACAGGGCTAACCATAAAACAATAAAAATACCCGCAGTTAGTTTCTTAGGCAAGTATGACCGCCATACCTTATCAAACTTGATAAGACTTGAACTGTTAAACATTATCCGGGATAATTATTTCTGGATCATCGTGATCACTGGCAGCTTGTTTTTAGGATTTGTATTCTGGTTGGGTGAAAATAATTACGGTGTGTCTGATCTGCCAAGGACGGTGATGCTGTTAGGCATTTTTAACGATGCGTTTCCATTCTTTATATTTTTTATTATCATGTTTTATACGGGCGAAACGCTTCAACGCGACCGGCTGACCCGTTATGCATTCATTAACGACTCTTTGCCACCACCAAACTGGGTGCTGAACGGATCGAAGTTGATCTCGTTGTTGATTATCGGAGCTGGGCTATCGCTCACCCCTTTAATAATCGGGATAAGTGTACAACTTATAAAGGGTTTTACTCACTTAAATTTATCCGCCTACCTCGGTTACATATTCTTTATCCTATTGCCCAAGCTACTGGAGATCGTGATTTTTTGCTATATCATAAATGTGATTTTTAACAACAAGTTTGCGGCCTACGCATTTGGCGTTGCACTGTGGGTAGGTATGTTCTTTCTCGATAACACCAGAACGTTTGATTACCATTTGCTGTTATATTCCTATACACCTAACACCGGTATATCCGATATGGATGGCATGGGACATATGATGGGCCCGATAGGCTGGTTTGATGTGTATTGGCTATTAGCAGCAGGTGTACTAATCATTATTACCGCGCTGCTTTATAATCGCGGTATCAGTTCGTCCTTTAAGGAAAGGCTGCAATTGGTGCCCGAACGCTTTGATAAAAAAACAAAATTATTTACAGCAGCCCTGGTTCCCTTATTCCTGGTTGTAGGCGCTTATAACTATTATAATGTGAGCTATTTAAATGAATATCTGACCCAAACGGAAAAAGACGACCGCAATATTGTTTATGAAAAAACGCTTAAGCATTATCAGAGCATGCCGCTGCCGAAGATCACTCGTATTAAAATGTATGCGGACCTGTTCCCCAATAAGCAACAGGAATTTGTAAAGGCCTATGTGACAATAGTTAACAAAACAAACTATTGTATCGCGCAAATGCTGCTGGATGGTGATGATCTTACCGACTACTCAATAACAATTGATGGCAAACCGATGCCGTTTACCTACCCTTTATTTTATTCCCGCGGATTTTTTAGCTGGTTCGGTCCCAAACAGGATACTGCGGAATTCAGGCTATATCAATTTCAAAAACCACTCGCACCGGGTGATTCGGCTATATTGCAGGTCAATTCATCAATTATCCATAAAGGATTTACCAATGGGCTTTACTCTGCCAATTTATTGCATAACGGGACATTTTTTACAGGAGGTTTGCCCGGATTAGGTTATGACGATGACGATGAGATCAGCAGTCCTTATGTTCGTAAGAAAGCCGGTCTGCTGCCAAAAGAAGAAGAAGAAATAGCTCAAAACGATCCTGTTGGTATCCGCACACTAAAAGCAGGGCAGGCGGCGGACCTGTTAAGCCTGGATGTAACAATAAGCACTGAAGGCGACCAAACAGCAGTTACCCACGGCGATCTCATAAAACAATGGAAAGAAAATGGCCGCAATTGTTTTCGTTATGTACAGAACCGGCCCGGAATGTATGTTCCTTTTGGTATTATTTCGGCAAAATTTGCGGATAAAAAAGATAGCGTGATGCTGGATCATAAAGTGGATATTGACATCTATTATCATCCTGAACATAATACCAATATTAACCGGTTCATTGCGGCCTACAAAGACGGACTTAAGTATTATAGCGCTGTATATGGGCAATATCCTTTTAACAATATCCGGCTTGCGGAAACATCCAACTATGGCCCGCGTGATGCATCAACTACCATGCTTGATACCTATGCTGAATATAATGCATGGAATGCTCATTTTACAGATCCCAACCAATTTGATTACCTGTATTTCATGACTGCAAGAAACCTTGCCCAGCAATGGTGGCGTTTCCAGGTGGCTCCTAACAACACGGTAGGCTCGCTTGTGATACCTGAAGGATTAGCTAACTATGATGCATTGGTAATGACTGAGAAAAAGTATGGCAAGGCTAATATGCGTTATACATTACTCGATCAGTTATGGTATTATTTATTTGTGAGGAGGCGGTTGGAAGAAAAAGAACACCCCTTGATAAAAGCAAATCAACGGTTTGAATGGAGCGGTAAAGCCAGTGTAGCGTTATATGGATTAAGGGACCTGATAGGCGAAGACAGTTTAAATAATGCTTTAAGGGAATTTAAAAATGCTTATGCTTTTAAAAACTCTCCACCATTTGCCGGGACAAATGACCTTTATCGTTATTTGCAAAAACATGTTCCTGATTCGTTACAATATTATTTGACCGATACCTGGCAAAAAATAACCCTTTATGATAGTAAAGTAACTGCTGTAAAGGCTGCTCGAACTGGAAACAAGAACGAATATAAGGTCACCTTTAAAGCGAATATCGAAAAAGTGTGGATCGATCAGAAAGGCAATGACGTTCCTGCTGTAAACATGAGTGATTATATCGATGTCGGTATTTTTGGCGCAGACCTGAAAGATAAGAGTGGCCGTTCACAAACTAACCTGCTGTATCTGAAAAAGTACAAGTTAACGCGTGGCGAGCATGAATTCAGTATCGTCGTAAAGGGAAAACCAAGATCCGTCGGGGTCGATCCGCTGGCCAAGCTGATAGACCGGAATCCAAATGACAACCTGAAAGACATAGAGTAAAAAGAAACTTAATTACCGGCCTCATCATCTTCACAATTTAGTTCCAGATCCCCTCTATAAAAGAGGGGTCTTTTTATTTTGCGATCAGCACTTCCACATCATAGCCAATAAACAGACCACTTTCAATCACACCGGTAATCGATTTAATCTTTTGTTCCATATCATCGGGAATATGATCAAACCTAACATCCAAAATGCAGTTGTTATTCTCTGTAATGATAGGCCCATCTTTACCTTTTGCTGCACGCAAGGTAATATCAGTTATCCCTATAGCCCTAAGTGCCGATTCCACGTAAACAAGCGCACCGGGAAATACTTCAATCGGCACAGGAAAATTTGAACCCAGCCTGGTCACGATCTTGCTTTCATCAACCAGGATATAATTTTTCAAGCTCGAACGGATCAGTAGCTTCTCCTTAAATAATGCCCCGCCCCTGCCTTTGATCAGGCTTTTCTTGGGGTCAACCTCATCGGCGCCGTCAAAAGCCCAGTCGGGCTTGTCTTCAAATAAGCCGGTGACAGGTATACCCAGGTTACTGCAAGCCATGGTTATTTCGAGCGAGGAAGGGATGACCTTGACATTCAGTTTTTCTTTTTTAACCCTTTCAGCAATGGCAAACAGCGCCAGGTAAACCGTCGACCCGGAACCTGCTCCTACTATATCGCCATCATTTACTTTGTCAGCAATTTGCTGGGCAAGCCTTACTTTGGCTTCTTTATTAATAATATTATCTGACCATTGCAGATGAGAAAGGAGTTCGCTTTGCAATTTCATAGCTCTGTTTTACTGCAAATAAAGTACGGTAATTTTTTCGCCATGAATGCAATTCTTTTTAATGAGATTGCAATAATTGTTACTCAGCCAGAACAAGCAGTGTAACTGAAAAGTGGATTAAAGGTCGGTTGAGCAAGTAAGCTCACCCATTAGCCGTATTTCGTTGTGCAAAGTATCCAGCCTGGTCAAAACCCTATTATAAGCATCCCCGCCTAATAACAAATGAAGCGGCGGGTTCTCTTCCCCGGCAACTTTTATAATAGCTGCGGCAGCCTTTTCTGGATCTCCGGGTTGCTGGCCATCTCTTTTCAGGTATAGTCTGCGCGCTTCTGTAATTTCCTTATAGTCGTCAATTGGATTTTCGGCAACTGCTATAGACTCCCCGTTAAGGAAATTGGTGCGGAATGATCCTGGTGCCACCAGGGTAACTTTAACACCCAATGATTTCACGTCCTCAGCAAGTACTTCTGTCAAAGTTATAACAGCGGCTTTGGCAGCGCAATAAATAGCCCAGCCCATGCCCGGCGCAATCCCGCCCGACGAGGATATATTGATAATATGCCCTGAACGTTGCTTGCGCAGGTAAGGCATCACGTTCCTGATCACATTCAGTGTTGCAAATACATTGACATCGAAAGCCTGGCGGGTTTCCTGGTCGGTAAGTTCTTCAATAGCTCCTCCAATACCATAACCGGCATTATTGATCACTACATCTATCCGGCCAAATTCTTCATTGGTATGCTGCAGTGCCAAAGCTATACTGCTTTCATCTGCCAAATCAACCTGTAGTGGTAAAAAGTTACTTTCCTTTCTGTTAACTGCTTTAATTAAGGCCTCTTTGTTCCGCGATGTGGCGGCAACAAAATGACCAGCGCATAATAACTGCTTCACTATGCTTAACCCGAAACCTTTAGATGCACCGGTAATAAACCATACTTTTTTGTTGTTATCCGTTTCTGTTCCAGTTTTCATAACGCAAAGCTAACCCGAAAACAAGGGCAAAGCATTACATTATTCAAACCAATGGTTACAAAATTCAAACATTACGGAAAGAAGACGGCGTCAATTGGGTCTGTTTCTTGAAAAAATTATTGAAATGGGTTGGCTCTTCAAAGCCCAGACAATAGCCAATTTCGGATACGTTCCAATCCGTGTGTTTTAACAAGGATTTAGCTTCTCTTAATAAACGCTCAGCTATATGGTCGGTAGTGGTTTTACCAGTAGTTTCACGAATAGCCCTGTTCAGGTGATTTACATGAACTGCAAGCCGTTGCGCAAAATCGTTGGCCGAACGCATATAAAACCGCTGAGTAGGTGTTTCTATCGGGAATTGACGCTCCAATAATTCGGTAAATACCGATGTTATTCTTGATTTGGCATCAATGTGCTTATACAGGTTTTCCGAGGGTGTCGTCTTAAGTGCATAATAGGCTATTTCGGTTATATAGTTTTTAATCAGTTCGAATTTAAATTCATAATCCGAACCAATTTCATCGAGCATTTTCATAAATAAACAGCACACGTAATCCTCCTGCTCCTCATTTAACGAATATATCGGCTTGCCTCCCAGGGCAAACATTGGCAGATCGCTTAAACCACCACGAAACCTGTCAGTAAAAAACTCATCGGTAAATATGCAGAAGTAACCAGACCGATGATCGGTTAACGACTCAAAGGTATAAGGCACAAGCGGACTAAAGAACATCAGGGAAGTACCTGATAACTCGATACTTCTGTCGGCATAATGACAAATGCCATTCCCGCGTGTAAGACTGATCTTATAATAATTCCTGCGGCTATACGTAATCTGTTTACCTGTAGGGACAATATGTTTCTCTATCTTGAAGACATTAAAATGCCCGATATTTTGCTGCAGGTTATCCGGCATCCAATCAAATTTATTCTTGTAAAAATCCTCTAACGTTTCTATCGCCATAGAACAAAATTACGAAATTCAAACAAATCATTAAAAAGTTATGTCATCTTTACGACATAATTTTTTTACCCTATATTGTCTTTCCAATTGATCGCACCTAAAACATCCGTATGAAAACGCCAAAAATTACCTTACTTCTCTCCTTTCTTTTAATAGCGGGATTAACCTATGCCCAAACTGATTCTGCAGCAAGCGTTAAAAAAGCCAACAAGTGGGTTAAAAGCCATGTTTGGGCTAAAGACCTGGAAATCAAACCCGATCCTTCCATCAACAGCATTGAATTTGAAAGGCAGTATGAGAGCAATAAAGAATTATGGGATAAAGCGTTTTCGTATTTAGGCGATGAAAAACTGAGCACTATCGCACCTGGAAAATATCCAATTGACGGGGATAATGTTTTTGCTATCATCACCCTTGGCGCACCAAAAAAACTGGAAGATGTAAAATGGGAGTCCCATCGCAAATATATCGACCTGCAATATGTTATCAGGGGTAAAATTAAGATCGGTGTCTCCCCTGTTTCAGCGGCCAAAGTAACAGAGCCCTATGGCGACAGCCGTGATGCAGCCAATTACACCGCCGAAGGAAAGTACCTGACTGCTACGCCAAAAGAGTTCTTTTTATTTTTCCCGCAAGATGCGCACCGCCCGGATATTAAAATCGATGGTGCTGATACCTTAAAAAAGCTTGTGATAAAGATAAGGTATAAGGAATAGGCTTATTTAAAATCAAAGTAATTCTTCGCATTATAATAGCAAATGTCCTGGATGATCTTGCCTGTCCACTCTATATCGTTGGGCAATTCTCCTTTTTCAATATCCTCTCCAAATAAATTGCAAAGCAACCGCCTGAAATACTCATGCCGCGGGTAGGACAAAAAGCTGCGACTGTCGGTCAGCATACCCACCAATCTGCTTAAAAGCCCCAAGCTGGATAAGGCATTTAATTGCCGTGTCATGCCATCCTTCTGATCCAGGAACCACCAGGCCGAGCCAAACTGAATCTTACCTGCTACGGTTCCGTCGTTAAAATTCCCGACCATAGCAGCTATGAGTTCGTTATCGGCCGGGTTAAGGTTATAAATAATGGTTTTAGCCAGTTGATCGGTACTGTCCAGCTTATTCAGAAATTTTGACAATGCTTTTGCCTGGTTAAAATCTCCAATGGAATCGTATCCCGTATCAGGTCCAACCCCCCGGTAGGCGCGCGAATTATTATTCCGCAATGCACCGATATGATATTGCTGCACCCACCCCTTTTTATGATCCCACAAAGCAAATTCATATAACATGGCAGATTTGAATTTCAATACTTCAACAGGTTCAAGTTCCTTACTCAGTCGTATCTTATTAAATATGGCAGCAATTTCCTGGCTGGTAAAATCCTCGGCATAAAGTTGTTCCAAACCATGATCGGACACAGTGCAGCCATTCTCAGCGAAATAATCGTGACGCTTTTTTAATGCGTTGAGGTAATCCTGGTAGCTGCTGATAGAGGTGTTGCTGATCGCCTCCAACTTATCAATATATTCATTCAGCGTTTTGATATCATCCGCATTCATTGCCTTATCTGGCCTGAATGCAGGGTAAACCTTCACATTCCAACCACTCTTACTTATTTTTTGGTGATGCTCCAGGTTATCAATTGGATCATCAGTAGTACAGATCACCTCCACATTCATTTTGGAGATCAGGTTCTGAACGCTGTATTCCTGTGTTTGCAGTTTTTGGGTGCAATCGTCATAAATTGATTTAGCTGTTTCGGGTGAAAGCAGCTCATGTACATCAAAATAACGCTGCAATTCAAGGTGTGTCCAATGGTATAACGGATTGCGTAAGGTATAAGGTACAGTAGCCGCCCAATGCTCAAATTTCTCCCAGTCGCTTTTTGAGCCGGTTATAAAATCTTCATTAACACCATTGGCACGCATAGCGCGCCATTTATAATGATCACCCTTTAACCAAATTTCTGTTAGAGTTTTAAAATTCTCGTTCCATGCAATCTGCCCCGGATCAAGGTGGCAATGGTAATCGATGATAGGCATCCCAGCAGCATATTCATGATATAAACGCTCAGCGGTTTTGTTATGGAGCAAGAAATTCTGATCTAAAAAGCTTTTCATATCGGCCAATATACACATGTTTAATTACTCCAAACAAGTCAAATTATAAGTTAATTTGGTATATTCTAAAAGCAGATATATCTGGATATACATCGGCTTTTTAATATTTATAATCAACTGGCAAACCATTATGCCCGATTTTAGTTAAGAACATTATGGAAACCAACCGATTATCGGCAACACTTGCCGGCGCATTAAATCAACAGATGACCAACGAGGCGTCAAACTCCCAAATTTATCTTGCCTATGCCTCATGGGCGAGTGATCAGGGATACGAAGGGATTGCTAATTTCCTCTTCAGGCACGCCAATGAAGAGCGCAATCATATGATGAAAATATTGGAGTACATTCTGAAAAGAGGCGCAAAAGTAAAAATAATCGAAATTCCTGCTCCCGGTCCCGATCCGAAAAGTGTAAATGATTGTTTTGAAAAAGTATTCAAATCGGAGGTTGACAACACCTCATCTATATACAAAATTGTCGAAATGAGCATGGCCGAAAAAGATTGGGCCACCTGGAATTTTATGCAATGGTTTGTAAAAGAGCAAACTGAAGAAGAAACACTGGCACTTGACCTCTTGGCCAAGATAAAAGTAGCAGGTGGCGCAAACGCTAAAGATGACGCATTATACGTACTGGATAATGATCTTGCCAAAACACCTGATGATGCCACACTTGCACAGGATGTAAGTGTTGAAAATCCATAACAATCACTTTCCATTATATTTTTAAAAAAGCCTGTCCGCATTATTGGGATAGGCTTTTTAGTTTTATTATGATAGCTATTGTAGTTGTTTTTTAGAAATAATCTTATTTTTAAATAACCTTAAAACGCAAAGTCATGTCAACAAACAATCTTCTTTTAATCCTCGGCGCTGTTTACGAGCCTAATCACCTTTCAATCCTGGGCATTGTTCACACCGCCATTAGTATTTTAGCCATTCTTGCCGGATTGTATGCTTTATACCTTTCAGGAAGGATCGAACCTAAAAGCAACGCAGGCAAATGGTATATCTGGCTTACAATATTAACCTGTTTAACCAGTTTACCCATCATGAAATTGGGACACCCCACTGCAGGCCACTACCTGGCAATTATCATTTTTATACTGCTCCCAATCGGAATTTATGCCCGTCAGCTCCGAATATTCGGAAAGCTGGCTGATTATGTACAGTTGATCGTCATGTCGACCACCCTGTTCTTATCTTTCATACCCACAATAGTTGAAACCTTGACCAGGCTACCGATAAGTCATCCAATTGCCGATGGCCCTGATGATCCTTTGCTGCAAAAGTTTCTATCAGGTTTGATGCTCGTCTTTGTTATCGGGGTAATTTACCAGATCATTAAATTGAGAAAGTCAAGCCGTAAAGCGCCACCGACATTAAATAGCGCGGTTAACTAAATAAGGTTTATTAAGCTGATTTACTTGTGACACTGCATAAAAATTGCGGAATGGTGATATTATGCGAGAGATTTTGCACTTAAAATTGAGTATAATCGCACCATGAAAAGCCCATTCAATCACCTGAACGATTATATTTTGGAGGACGACAGTGTATTATTAAGACCGCTGAAAGAATCGGATTTAGAATTTCTACTGCCTTTTGCTTTAAACGAGCCTGATACCTGGAAATTCTCACAAACAAGCGCGCGTGGCGAGGAAGGCATGTGCAGGTACATGGAAACTGCATTAATCAATCGCGAAGCAGGCAAAGAATACCCCTTTATTGTGTTTGATAAAACGACCAATCAATGTGCAGGAAGTACGCGATTTTATGACATCCAGCCTAAAAATAATATGCTGCAGCTCGGCTATACCTGGTATGGTGAAAAATTCAGGGGCACAGGATTGAACAAACACTGCAAGTTTTTACTGCTCCGGTTCGCGTTTGAAGACCTCAATATGTACCGCGTTGAATTCAGGGCCGATGCAAGGAACGAACGCAGCATAGCTGCAATGAAAAGCATAGGCTGTAAACACGAAGGGATATTGAGAAGTCATATGTGGCTGGAAGATGGCACCCGCCGCGACTCTATCGTACTAAGTATCCTTAAAGACGAATGGGAAAATGGGGTTAAGGAAAATTTGAAGAAGAGGTTATGATCACAAGTAGAGACGCAATGCATTGTGTCTCTACAACTTGATAAATACCTTATTCTTAGCAAGCCAATAACACAAACCCCATTCAAGTACCCATGTTACCAATGCGGAAATGACAGCCGATATGTTGGGATTTACTCCTGCAAGCCCCGCAAAGCCCCGCACAAAAATAGCCACCGCACCATTAACCCACTGGTAACCTACAGTTTCAAAAAACAAGTAGATGAATATGGCATTCGCCCCTACTACAACAGCCACCCAGGCATATTTGCTATATTTTTTAAAATCGACCAGCCAGAACCAGAATGCCATCATCAGGAAAACCCAACCGCCCGAAGCAACGGTAAATGAGCTTGTTGCGATACGTTTAATAATTGGAGTAATATTGGCCAGGTCGAGCCCAAAGCCTAAAATTAAACCCACCATTCCAGCAATAAGTAAATATTTTATCTTTTGCTGAGCCGGCTTATCCGACACCAGTAATTTTCCTGCTAAAACACCCCAGATGGTATGTGCCGCTGTGGGAACTATATTGATCGCTACCCAGCCGTCGTGGTTTATCTTTCCCATCAGCACGGTATCCATGTAGGAACCAAAATTGTGATACTCCACAAATGGCTGATCAAAATTTGGCATCAATATCAACCGGTATAACAGCTCCGTAATGATCAATAACAAAACCGAAACTGCTATTTGGATTTTGAATGATCTGTTGATGATCAGGTAAGCGATAATCGTTGTAAAGGATAATTGCGTCAGCACATTCCATAGTTCCCATACCAGCTTTCCGGCATAAACACAATGCAAGCCGGTTCCTAACAAGAACAATTTAAACGATCGTATAGCGATGTGCCTGAAATTTTGCTCCCAGCTAATCCCTTTTTCTCTTTTATGATAATAGGAAATATACATGGAGGTACCCGCAATAAGCATAAACGACGGCTGCAACAAATCCCAGAAATGCAACCCATGCCATGGATGATGAAAAAACTGGTTTAGGAATATCTCAAAGGGACCGCCAATTTCCTGCTTTTTTAGCGATTCATAAACTGAACAACTTTCGCCTGCAAGCAGTATCATAATAATACCGCGCATCACGTCAATAGACAAGATCCGTCCGGGCTTTTGAGAAATTATAGCTTCCATTGCAGGAGAAATCGGATAGTACGTTAGGTTAATCTAAATAAAGTTAATGCTTTATCTGAATTTTTCCTCTGTCTCAAACAAATTCCGCTGCACCGAAAAAATCGGGTTGATGAAAATCCGGTTTGGGAGTTTTAATATTATTCCATGCCAGGTAATGGGGCTGGGTAAGATCATCACCGCATTTATAAAAATTCACCCGGCAATGTTTACCTTTTAATGGATTGACCTGGTGAAAACGGAAAACCTGGACAGGTATCACCAGCATTAACGTCCAGTTAATCGTAGGCTCCGGACCGCCCTTTGTTTGTAGTATGCTGCGTTCATACCGGATTGTTTCCAGCAAATCTGCCGGTAACGATGCACGATTTTCGCGTTGCATCCCAAACCCACCCAAACAAGTGCCCAGCCTGTTAAATTCAAGGTTATAATAGGCTTTGTCATCGCCAAAAGCAATAAAAAACTCTACGCAGCTATCTTTATAAACAGGGTCGTTTGTTTTTCGGTACCTGGCAAGCACTTCGTGCTCCTCCACATCATATTTGATAAAAATGCAATCATTGCCATGCGCTATCCGGAAAGAAACTTTAGGCACATCATAATATTCAGGGTATTTCGGCCAGGGCTGAATACTAATGGGTATGTTTTTCTCTGTATCAAGCAACGGCGCAATGCCACCAACAGGCGTAGACTGACTGACACCCGGTAACCTATGGATATGTAAATTCTTTTCAATCATTAGTTAAACCGGGACGAAAATAACTTTGTAAAGTTATAAAATGTGTGCGCGCACATAAATATATTTTCAATATTTTCGCTATGAACAAAACCAGGGGGATTTAATGTCCCTCTGAAATGAATATTAATCAACACCTGTTCAATTTATCGATGAGAAAAACAACGCATTTACGTTCCATTACTGCATTATTTATCCTTTGCAGCCTTTTTGCGATCAACACAGTATCGGCCCAATCACCAAAAAACACTTTCTCATTAGGAAAGACGGAATTTTTGCTGAACGGCAAACCATTCCAGATCATCAGTGGAGAGATGCACCCTGCACGGATACCCAGGATATACTGGAGAAACCGTATCCAGATGGCAAAAGCCATGGGCTGCAATACTATCGCAGCCTATGTATTCTGGAACTATCATGAAAGCAAGCCGGGTGTATTTGATTTTAAAACCGACAATCATGATATCGGCGAATTTATACGGATATGCCAGCAGGAAGGCATGTGGGTTATTCTGCGACCAGGCCCTTATGTATGTGCCGAATGGGATTTTGGAGGCATTCCGCCCTACCTGCTCAAAATACCTGATATCAAGATCCGTTGTATGGACTTAAGATACATGGCTGCGGCTGAAAGATATATGACCCGGCTATCCGCCATCGTAAAGCCCTTGCTATGCACCAATGGCGGCCCTATTCTGATGGTACAGGTTGAAAATGAGTATGGCAGTTTTGGTAACGATAAAACTTACCTGGAAACATTAAGAAAGATATGGTTAAAGAATGGTATCAATGTGCCCTTTTATACTGCCGACGGTCCTACCGCCTTTATGCTCGAAGCAGGTAATATCGATGGTGCGGTTATCGGTTTGGACAGCGGCAGCAGTGAAGCAGACTTTGATGAGGCGAAAAAACATAACCCTAATGTGCCTGCTTTCAGTAGCGAGACATATCCCGGCTGGCTGACACACTGGGGCGAGAAATGGGCAAGGCCGGATACAGCTGGCCTGCTGAAGGAAATAAAATTCCTGCTGGATACAAAAAGATCATTCAACCTGTATGTAATTCACGGTGGTACCAATTTTGGATTTACTGCCGGAGCAAATGCATTTACACCTACACAATTCCAACCTGACGTGACCAGTTATGATTATGATGCGCCCATAAATGAGCAAGGCCGTGTCACTCCTAAGTATTTTGCGTTGCGAAAACTGATCTCGAAATATGTAAAATACAAAATACCGGAAGCGCCTAAACCGGTCGAAACCATATCTATTCCTGAAATAAAGATGCAGGCATTTTCGTCCGTTTGGGCTAATCTGCCTGTTGCAGTAAAATCGTCACAGCCTAAACCAATGGAGGCGCTTGATCAATCGTCAGGATATATTTTATACAAAACCAAACTGATCGGCCACAAAAGCGGCAAGCTCACCATCACCGAACCTCATGACTATGCAACAGTATTTTTGAATGGGAAGTATATTGGAAAAGTAGAGCGTGACAGTGGAAAATGGAGCATTAACTTGCCAAAATCTGATGTTAAAGACCCTGTATTGGAGATATTTGTTGAAGGCCTCGGCCATATCAATTTTGCCCAATATATGATCGACCGTAAAGGTATTACCGACAGGGTGACTTTGAACGGTATGACCCTGATGAATTGGGACATTTACAAACTGCCGTTCGATAGCCAATATATTCAATCATTAAAACCAGCCGCTGTCAATCCGGAAAGAAACGGTGTGTTTTTTAAAGGCAGCTTTAGCCTGAACAAAGTAGCTGATACGTATATCGACCTTAGTAAATACAAAAAAGGAGTGATCTGGATAAATGGTCATAACCTGGGCAGGTATTGGGATATCGGCCCTCAAAAACGATTGTATTGCCCGGCGCCCTGGCTAAAGAAAGACAACAATGAGGTAGTCATATTCGATCTTCACCAAACAGAGGCAGCCTCAGTATCAGGCGAAAACACAGCAGAATGATCATTAAAACAACAACCAATATATAAACTATGGATCGCAGAGACTTTATTAAACAAAGCGCATTAGCAACAGCGGGATTTACTATCCTTCCATCAGGCTCACTTTTTGCAGATACAACCAGCGTGCGTCTTGGCTATATAGGCGTCGGCCTGCGCGGGCGCAACCACATTGGGGAAGGATTATTAAGGGATGATGTAGAAATTGTCGCCATTTGCGATACACAGGAAAGCTCTTTGCAATACTGCCGCGAACAGTTTAAAAAAGCAGGCAAGAAATTACCTGCTGAGTATACCGGCGGATTGGATGCTTACAAAGGCTTACTGGACCGTAAAGATATCGATGCAGTGATTATTGCCACACCCTGGCAATTTCACCACTCCCAGGCTATTGACGCTATGAAGGCCGGGAAATATGTTGGCTGCGAGGTAGTAGCTGGTTTGTCTGTCGACGATCACTGGGATATTGTTAAAACATCAGAACATACAGGCGTACCGTACATGACCCTGGAAAATGTTTGCTATCGCCGGGACGTACTGGCTGCACTTAACATGGTTCGCAAAGGTTTATTTGGCGAGATCATTCATCTGGAGGGTGGCTATCAGCATAATTTAAGGGAAGTGTTATTTAATGATGGCAAGCATTTTTATGGCCATGGCGTGGAGTTTGGCCCGAGTGCTTTGAGCGAGGCACAATGGCGTACCCAATTTAATATTGACCGCAATGCGGATATCTATCCAACACATGGCGCCGGGCCATTGATGCACTACGCCAATATTAACACCGGTAACCGCTTTACCAACCTGGTTTCTTTCTCATCAAAATCAAAGGGGTTGAATACCTACATCGAAGAAAAATCCCCCGGTAACCCAAACGCAAAGATCAACTTCAAAAATGGTGATGTAACCACTACTATGATTAATTGCGCCAACGGTGAAACCATATTATTGAGTCATGATACCCATTTACCACGGCCCTATTCGCTCGGCTTCAGGGTGCAGGGCACAAAAGGCATTTGGATGGATCTGAATGAGTCCGTTTATATCAATTATCAAAGCCAGAAAGAAGACGAATGGGATCCTGCCAAAAAATGGTTTGAGAAATTTGACCACCCGCTTTGGGCAAAATATGCCGATAAAGCTTCGGGTGCAGGGCATGGCGGTATGGACTATTTTGTATTTAGCGCGTTTGTTGAAGCGGTAAAGAAGAAGGGGCCTACCCCTATTGATGTATATGATTCGGTGACCATGAGTGTAATCACACCGCTTTCAGAAAAGTCCATAGCAACAGGCAATCAGCCACAGGAATTCCCGGATTTCACCAAAGGCAAGTGGAAAGACCGCAAACCTGTTTTTGCTTTTGATGACAGCGGTTTTTAATCAGATTTATTCAATGATCAGCCACACATAGTCGTCTGCCGGAATGGTTATGTTGAGATTTGCCTTATCATCTTTATCCAACTGGTAAGTTTTAGGCACACCGCCTTCTACGCTGATCCTTGCAGAACTTTTTATCCCGGTATAATAGAGCGGCAGTTGTACCTGTCGCTCTATTTTATATTTGAGCGGATTGTAGAGCATCACAAAACCTTTCTCCTTCAATTGCGGGTTCACGTGCATTATGCCATCCCAATCGCGACCGTCAGCCCTGCGCAAGTGGATGATATCCGAATTAAGAATATCGCGGTGCTTTTTATACCAGCTAATGGTATGTACCACTAACTCCTTTGTTTTTTCGGTATCATAAAGCCTCGGCCCCCGGTAGCAAGCCTGTATACCGGAACCATAATACTGTACCATTAACTTTTCATAAGCATCCAGGTGTGCGCTCAGCGGTTCCAGTGTTGCAGCGGCGCCTCCACCCTGGTACTCGGACAGCGGCACAAAGCCCCAGCCCATAGAGGGTATCTTTTCCCAGGTACCGTCAAAAATATTCTGGCGGTTCAATATGATCTGCTGGTCGCGTGGCAGAGAAAAGTTAACTTCCCGGTAGCCCAGCCCGGTTTTATTGGTGCCATCCAAAAAATACCAGTCGGGCGCATTTACATACACTCCGCGCTCGTTCAGCCACCGGTATAATTCCTTTTGCAGTTCCATCTGTCTCCATTGCGAATCTTCCAGGCTTTTATGCCCCGGATGAGTAGTGGATGAACAAACATCGCCCGGATAAGGTCCGTCATTCTCAAAAATATCAAACCCGGCATGCGAAATAAAATATTTGATATGGGCTAAATAACTCAACCCCCATTTACTACCCAGGCAGGGTGCATGGCCAAACATGGCGTTCAGATCGGGCTTACCGGTTTTTGGATCGATCACATCATCCTCATCACTTATCCTACGACTACTAAAGAGTGAATATCCTCCTATCAAAATACCTTTTTGATGCGCATAATTCACCAGTTGTTTAAATTTAACAACGTTTACTGCAGATGTATCCTCCATATTCAAGCCGCTGCCGAAACTCAATATCAATCCCTCATAACCCGTAGCAGCGCATTGATCAATACAGGTTTTTACCTTCTCGGGGTCTGAGCTGACCAGGTGCATAAAAATCGGATTTTCTGTAGTCCATGGCGCAATGGTGCGGTACATTTTTCGCTGTGCCAATCCATTGCGTTCGCGGTCGTAGCTATCTAATAAGAGTTCATTAGTGCGTATAGATTTGAAAGTTTCGCCGGGCTTTAGTTCAATACCGATGCCACTTGCAGGATATACTTCCAACAAACAGGGGGTGCTCAGATCATAATTAACCTGTGATGTGTAAGTTGAGTCAGCCTTCCAGTGCGTTGTTTGGTCAGACAGGTCAGCTTTCATTGCATTATTGAAAGCATAATTACTTTCTACATAAATCCCGTGCGGCTTTTTCATTTGGTCGACTTTCCCTACAACAGCTGACTCTTCCTCAGGTGTAGCCAATATTTCATTGACCACCTGACCCAAATGAACGCTCTCCTTGTCATGGTTTTCAATACTTAACCATTTACATATCAAAGGAATACCATCATATATTTCATAATTTACTTTAACGATCAAATCGTTCTGACCAGATGATTTTTTTGAATAGATAAAAGTCAATGTTTTACCGGTTGGCAGCTGTTTATTGGAAGCCCCCAAATGGGCCTTCCATTTCACATAAGGTTGAATAGACGAAACGTCGAAACCCTGATATCGGAAATCCTGCTCGCTTGCCTTTAAATCATTTATCCATTCTTTTAATAAGTAAGCGTTTTGTTTTTGTCCGTAAAGCCCCCCTACATTAACAGGCTTGCTATTAATTATTATCCTTGCTTCAGGTTTTACAGCCCGCAGCATTTGTTCGCCGTTACTCAGGTTTACAAAATCAACACATGCCACATTGGGTTGTATCCTGAAACTTCTTTTCAAAATGCCATTATAAAGTATAATATCCTTCCCGTCCTCACTTTGGTACACACCAGCACGGACCGCAGTTTTATTTACCAGCCAATCCGTTTTACTTAACAAATCACCTCCCTGTCTTAATACAGGAAGCTGGCTGATTTTATTTTGAGCATTGCAAAAAACAGCTTGTACCAGGAGCAGTATTGTAAAGAGTTTTTTCATTCTATTGGATAGGCTTGTTTTTATCGAAAGTTCAAATTAATAATAAGCAATTTAATTGGTATGGATTATTACTTTTGCGGCAAATAAAATTATACATGGCATCAACCAAACTTACCATAAACAGCAACGGATCAGTAAAAATTGACGGCGACTTTGAAATTGTAGACGCACAAGGTAACCAATATGGTTTACAGGGCCGAACCATAGTTTCTATCTGCCGTTGCGGGCTATCAGCAAACAAACCCTTCTGCGATGGCTCACACAAAGGCCATTTTGAGCATGATGCACAGGCTTTTGATTTGCCGCCCAAGAAAGTGTGATTAGATACTGATTAACTAATCACGCTATATATTCCCCTTCTTCAAGTCTTCCACCGCATGATTTGCTGCGCGGGCTGTTATTGCCATAAAGGTAAGTGAAGGGTTTTGCGTGCTGGTTGAAGCCATACATGAGCCATCTGTTACGAAAACATTTTTGCACTCGTGCAACTGGTTCCATTTGTTTAACAGTGATGTTTTAGGATCCTTGCCCATACGCACGCCACCCATCTCGTGAATATCTAATCCCGGCGCCTGATTGGTGTCATGTGACCTTATGTTTTTGCATCCGGCTATATTGAGCATTTCCTCGGCTTGCGCAGTAAAATCCTTCATGCTTTTGACGTCATTATTATCATAAGCCACTGACATTTTTAACAGAGGTATTCCCCATGCGTCTTTTTCATCCTTACTCAAAGTTACATGATTGGTTTCTTTAGGGATAGTTTCGCCCTGCATCTGCACATAAACCACCCAGGGTCCTGCTTCAGATATATTTTCTTTATAAGCACCTCCAATCTGCGGCCCTTCAGTATCATGGCCCCACCCAGCCCGCATCACTGAGTAAAACGTCATGTATCCCCGCATAAAATCCATTTCCTGTTTATATACATTCCTGAAGTTCGGCATCATGATGGCACAGGGGCGTCGGCCATAATAATAAGAATCAAGGTAACCGTCCATGCTGGCCGATAATGTACCCCTGTAGTTATGAAATGCAATATATTTACCCAGCAAGCCATTATCATTACCCAATCCTTTCGGGAAACGCGATGAGGTAGAATTTAATAAAACCAGGTTCGTATTCATAGTTGCCGCGTTCACAAATATGATCTTCGCAAAATATTCGGTTGCCTGTTTGGTATGCGCATCTATTACGCGCACTCCCGTAGCCTTGCCTTTCTTTTCATCATAAATAATAGAATGCACCACCGAATCGGGTCTGAGTGTCAGGTTGCCGGTATTTTGAGCCCAGGGAATTGTAGAAGAATTTGAACTGAAATACCCTCCAAAGGGACATCCCCGTTCGCACAAACTGCGTGCCTGGCATTGTCCGCGACCCTGTTGTTTATGTATGTCGTTAGGTTTGGTCAGATGTGCACAACGGCCTATCACCACATGACGGTCCTTATAATGAGCGTTTATCCGCTTGCTCATATCTTTCTCAACTGCATTCATCTCCCAGGCGGGTAAAAATTCGCCATCGGGTAGTGTTTCTAATCCATCACGGTTACCTGCTATCCCGGCAAACCGTTCAACATGGCTGTACCATGGCGCTATATCATCATATCGAATGGGCCAGTCTACAGCAAACCCATCTCTTCCCGGCCCCTCAAAATCATATTTGCTCCAGCGTTGGGTTTGCCTTGCCCACAACAGGGATTTACCACCAACCTGGTAACCACGTATCCAGTCAAAAGGCTTTTCCTGTACATAGGGATGCTCCTTATCTTTTACAAAAAAGTGCTGGCTTGTTTCATTAAAAGCATAACATCTTTCAACTATCGGGTTTTCCTTTGCAACGGATAAAGGTTCATGCGTGCGGTGCGGAAAATCCCATGGATTTTTGGTTGCAGTAGGATAATCCTTCAGATGTACTACATTTCTTCCACGTTCAAGCACCAGCGTTTTTAAACCATGTTCGCATAACTCCTTCGCTGCCCATCCGCCGCTGATTCCTGAGCCTATTACGATAGCATCAAAAGTATTTTGATTGGTTCCTTTTGAATTGATATTAGCCATAACTGCTTATAATTGGTGAGTCCAATTTAGGCGTTTATGTAATCATATACTAATCTAAATGACTGCTGATATACAATTCCTCGACCTTTTTACGTGCCCAGGGAGTTTTACGAAGGAACTTTAAGCTGGAGCTGACGCTTGGATTATCCAGAAAACAATTGATCCTGATCCGGTAGCCTAATTCGGGCCAGCCGTATTTATCAACCAAAGCGTTTAGTATCATTTCTAACGTTTTTCCATGAAGGGGATTATTTGCTTGCTGCTGACCGGTCATAACTATTTTCTAAAATTATTGAATTCATCCTGATAAGGATAATTATCACTCTAATAAAAGTTAAAATAAATTTGCGTAACCGATTGGTTTCGTATAAATTTGTAACCAATCGGTTACGAATCCGGTTAATAAGTATGAGAAGAGATGTATTTCAGGCAATAGCCGACCCGACCAGGAGGGCGATTATCAACATGATTGCTAATCAACCAATGAATTTAAATGCCGTGGCCGAGCAGTTTGATATAAGCCGCCCTGCAATTTCAAAACAAATAAAAATATTGACCCAATGCGGATTGGTCAACATAAAACAGCAAGGGCGAGAACGTTATTGCGAGGCAAAGCTCCAAAAGTTAAATGAAGTTTCTGAATGGGTGGAGCAATACCGCATTTTCTGGAACGAGAAATTAGATGCATTAGAAAACTTCCTGGCGCAGGAAACATTATCTAACAATACGGACAAACCAATTAAACATAAAAAAATATGAAAAACGAACCATTTGTAATTGAACGGACATTAAACGCATCACATGACAGAGTGTGGAAAGCTATCACCGACAAAGACCAGATGAAACAATGGTATTTTGACCTGGCAGAGTTCAAGCCTCAATTAGGCTTTGAATTCACATTTAACGGCGGCAGCGAGGAAAAAACCTATGTGCATTTATGTAAAATAACCAAAGTGGAGCCCGGCAAATTATTGCAATATAGCTGGAGATATCAGGATTATCCCGGCAATTCATTTGTTACCTGGGAATTGTTCCCCGACGGTGATAAAACCAGGCTTAAACTGACACACGAAGGGTTGGAAACCTTCCCAACTGATAATAAAGACTTTGCAAGAAGCAGTTTCGAAGCAGGCTGGACTTACATTATCGGCACTTCAATTGTTAACTTCTTCGAAAAACAAACAGAAACGTTATCAAAGTGATTGTGACAAGTATGCGGAAATTTGATATCGATAGCGTAGCAGTAAAATGTCGCATCCTGCCCTATAGTTTGTCGTAATCAAAACTCTTGGGATCGGTTAAGTGTTTATAGCTTTACATTATAAATCACTTAATCGATCCATTATGTTCACAGATAAAAAAGCATTCAGCAGCTTTTCAGTGAATGACATTGAAAAAGCAATGGAGTTTTACAAAAATACGCTTGGACTTGATGTTCAGCAAATAGAAATGGGAGGAGGATTTGGCTTACTGGAACTAGACATTACAGGCGGAACAAAAATCATGATCTATCCAAAGCCCAATCATACGCCGGCAACTTTTACAGTTTTGAACTTCCCTGTCGACAATCTGGAGAAAACAGTTGACGAACTAACGGCGAAAGGTGTCCGTTTTGAGCAATACGATATGGGTGATATCAAAACCAACGAAAAGGGAATTGCTTACAGCAATGGAAACGGCCCTGATATCGCCTGGTTTGCTGACCCGGCAGGGAATATCATCTCTGTGATGAAAAATACCTGATCAGCTGATGCGCTTTATGATGCGTAATTTGTGGGTGTAACGCTTTAATTCTTCCGAATAGATGCCCTGGCCATCTATGTGGTCAATTTTAACCCTGCCCGATGCATGAATAATCTGCTCATTATTCAGCATGATGCCTACATGCGTTATTTTACCTTCCACATTATCGAAAAAAGCGAGATCGCCTAATTTGGCTTCAGCTAAAAAATCGACTACTGTCCCCTGCTCTGCCTGCATCCATGCATCCCGTTTCAAGTCGATACCCCTTAATTTGAATACTGCTTGTGTAAAACCAGAGCAATCAATTCCGTAATGCGTACGCCCGCCCCACAAATAAGGGGCATTTAAAAATGATTTCGCAGTAATATCAAAACTTTCCGTTCCACCTATCTCGCCTATTATTTCAAACTGTTCATTATTGATCTGGCAGGTAGTTCCTTTTAAGAATACAAGCGAACTTCCAACAGGCAGGTATAGAACACTATTATCCGGTTTTTTCCAGGCTTGTGTAACTGCGCGATAAGTAATGGGTGCAGGGTCTTGTTTGAGTGTCTTGTAGGCAATATGGCCCAGCATGGCAAATTGAAGACGGCCTATCCACCCCTCATAATTGTCATTAGTAGTAATAACCTTAACCCATCGCTCCGTCCACTCCAAAATTTCAAAAGTCTCGCCAAATAATATTTGTGAAACCTGTTCACTTCTGTCGCTTGCTTCGGCTCTCAGGGGTATTACAGCTAAATTACAAATGCCATATTCCATTATTACAATTAAGATTCAGGGTCAAAAAATCTTACGCAACGATAATCAAAATTTTCAGTAAAAAAATAGGGGAATGTATTAAATCACACATCCCCCTATCTAAGATAACAATCTTTTTGTTATTCATTCATATGCAGCCATTCTTTCTTGGCTAAAAGCTCTTCTTTTGTTTCGCGCACGTCTTCATCGTCCACGCAGCAATCAACCGGGCAAACTGCCGCACATTGTGGCTCATCGTGAAAACCAACGCATTCTGTACACTTATCGGGAACTATATAATAAATATCATCTGATAACGCAGCCTGTGTTTCTTCGGCATTTAGTGTATTTCCATCACCAAAATCAATAAGCCCTTTCAAGCCAGTACCGTCCGAAAAACGCCAGGCAGCACCCGCATCATAAATAGCGTTATTTGGGCATTCCGGTTCACAGGCCCCACAGTTTATGCACTCATCGGTGATTTTAATCGCCATACTTTCTAATATCTTATATTCTAAAACTTACCTTTGCCTCGCTAAACAAGCACTGCAAATATAACAAAAAAACACTTTAAGGGTTTATTCCCTTACCATTTATATGTCAAAATTTAATATATCCTACTTAGCAGATGTATTTTCTACGTTAGGCACGCAATTAAGTTACCCAGATGAAGAATTAACTGCAATAATAAAAGACGAACATCACTATAATGCCTGGTTTACCCCGGCCAGCGTTGAACAGGCCGTTAAAGCAATAGGCAAAATGCTTAATAAAGAAGACCTGCTGACATGGTTGAACAGGTATGATCTGAGCCAAAATAAAGAAAGCAAGAAGATAGGATTGATCCTTGCCGGCAACATCCCACTGGTTGGCTTTCACGATGCATTGTGTGTGCTTATTACCGGCAATCATGCGCTGATCAAAGCATCCGGGCAGGATGCAAGACTTATTAAACATGTATTAAATATGCTGGCCAATATTGATCCCGCTTTTAAAAATCAATATACCTTCATAGAACGGCTGGAAAATTTTGATGCGATAATAGCTACCGGCAGCAATAATAGTTCACGCTATTTTGAATATTATTTTAGCAAAGTGCCCAATATTATCCGCAAAAACCGAAACAGCATAGCCGTTTTAACAGGCAATGAGACTACAGAACAGTTGCACAAACTGGGGCATGATATTTTTGACTACCATGGATTAGGTTGCCGTAATGTATCTAAATTACTAGTGCCAACGGGTTATGATTTCGTGCCGTTTTTTGAGTCGATAGAATCCTATCAGCCTATCATCAATCATCACAAATACAACAATAATTACGACTACAACAAATCCATCTACCTGGTAAACAGGGACAAACATCTAGACAACGGTTTTTTGCTGGTTAAGGAAGATGAACGCATGGTATCTCCATTGGCAGTTGTTTTTTATGAATATTACGATGATTTAACGTCTGCCGAAACGTTGCTTTCGCGGGAAAGCGAAAACATCCAGTGTATTGTGAGTGCTGCGCCATTAAAAGCCGGTAACCAGGTGGTTGATTTTGGCAAAAGTCAGCAACCTGCATTATGGGATTATGCAGATCGTATTGATACGATGGATTTCTTGACAAAGCTTTAAATAAACGATACCTTTGGTGAGTGAGGCAAAAGCTGAAAGGTGAAAGGCAAAAGGGAATCAGACCTATCCTTTAACCTATACTCCTTTCGCCTTTAACCTTAAGAAATGTATATTATAAAAGTTAAAGGCGTAGCCAAAATACCTGATTATGTACAGTTGCGTGACGATCAGTTTACGTTGCTGGCTTATTTCAGGGTCGATAGGCCGGATAAATCGTTGGATAAAGTGGGGCTTGGCAACCGCACAGAATATATCATGAACATTATTAAAGACCTGCCTTTTGGACAGATCTTAAAATTAGAATTATAAAATGATCGGAAACTCAATTATAAAGCTGAGCAATGTTGATATTTTTCAGCAAAAGCACCTGGTATTATCCAATGTAAACCTGCACGTTGACAAGGGTGATTTTGTATGGCTTATCGGTCAAACAGGTTCAGGAAAAAGCAGTTTGCTTAAATTGATCTATGGTGATTTGATATTATCATCAGGCGAAGGCCATGCCTGCGGGTATGATCTTAAGAAGATCAGCACGCGCGATGTCCCTTTTCTGCGCAGAAAGCTGGGCATTGTTTTCCAGGATTTTCAATTGCTTACCGATCGTTCTGTTGAAGATAATCTACGCTTTGTGATGCGGGCCACCGGCTGGACAGATAAACAACTGATAGCTGAACGTACTTTGGATGTTTTGGAAAAAGTCGGACTGCGTTCTAAACTAAAGAAAATGCCGCATGAGCTGTCAGGTGGTGAACAGCAACGTGTAGTTATAGCACGTGCGTTAATCAATGATCCTGAGATCATTTTGGCAGATGAGCCAACCGGTAACCTCGACCCGGATACTTCCGAAGAAATCGTGCTTTTACTAAAACAAATCAGCCAGTCGGGTACCGCTATCCTGATCGCAACACACGATTACCATATTATCCGGACTTTCCCTTCCCGCATCATCAAATGCGAAAACGGAAAAGTACTGGAAGATGTACAGATAGCGTGATTTTAAAGTAGGAGTTTAAAGTGGCAGTAGCAGTATTACCTGATTGCGTTATATCATATTGAAAACTGCCACTGCTACTGCCACTACAACTTAATGTGACAGTATTTACCTTAAAAACTTTTTGGTTCTGACAGTCTGTCCTGAAAATACGAATGGCAGGAAAGTTGATTTGCAGAGTTGAATCATGAATTTTAATGATATGTTAAAGAAAAAAAAGAAAGAACACATAGAAGGCGAAGAGCATTTAAATGATGTAATTGATGAGGGCAATGCCGTTTCTGAGGACGAGCCGACACCCGAGGAATTAATAAAACAGGAGCTTTCAGTAGCAAATGACAGGTACCTGCGCCTATATGCCGAATTTGATAATTTTCGCCGCCGTACTGCCAAAGAACGCGAGGAAGCAAGGAAAACAGAAGGTAAAGATGTGATCGTGGCCCTGTTGCCTGTGCTTGATGACTTTGACCGCGCTATACGATCTATGGATAACCTGACTGATGTTGCCGCCGTAAAAGAAGGTGTAGTATTGATTCAGAATAAATTAAAAAATGTCCTTTCGCAAAAAGGGTTGAAGGAAATGCAATCTATAGGAACAGCATTTGACCCTGAAATACACGAAGCCATTACCAACATCCCTGCCCCTTCAGATGATCTGAAAGGCAAAGTAGTTGATGAAATGGAAAAAGGCTACTATTTAAATGATAAGGTAGCCCGCTTTGCGAAAGTTATCGTAGGAAACTAATGACTGAGTGATTGATTTATTGAATTATTGATTCAGGGATTGCGTCCATTCAATAATTCGATAATTCAGTAATTCAATAATTGCATATACATGTCAAAAAGAGATTATTACGACGTTTTAGGCGTTGCCAGGGGTGCTGATGCTGATGAGATAAAGAAAGCTTATCGCAAGATGGCGATCAAATATCACCCTGACAAAAATCCGGGCGATAAGGAAGCTGAAGAAAGTTTCAAGGAAGCAGCAGAGGCCTATGAAGTATTGAGCAATGCTGAGAAGCGTCGCCGGTACGACCAGTTCGGTCATGCGGCCAATGCACAATCTGCAAACGGTGGCGGATATGGTGGTGGCGGTATGAATATGGAAGACATCTTCAGCCAGTTTGGAGATATATTCGGAGGCGGAAGCCCATTTGAAGGGTTTTTCGGAGGTGGAAGACAAAGTGGCGGTGGTCGCCGGGTACAACGTGGGAGCAACCTACGTATCAAAGTAAGGCTCACACTTGAGGAAATTGCCAACGGAGCTGAAAAGAAAATAAAAGTAAATAAGCAGATAGTTTGTAAAACATGCGACGGTACCGGTGCAAAAGACCGTTCATCAGTACAAACCTGTAAAACCTGCGGCGGGCAGGGTGCTGTGCGCCGGGTAACAAATACCATATTGGGCCAGATGCAAACAACCAGCACCTGCCCTACCTGTAACGGTGAGGGAACCACTATTACTTCAAAATGTACAGTTTGTCATGGTGATGGCGTAGTACGCGGTGAAGAAACCATCAGCATTAACATTCCGGCAGGTGTAAGCGAAGGCATGCAACTGAGCATGGGCGGAAAAGGTAATGCCGCACCTCGCGGTGGTGTACCGGGCGACCTGATCATCCTGATAGAAGAAATACCGCACGAAACCTTAAAACGTGATGGCAACAATGTGATCTACGATTTGCATATCAATTTTGTGGATGCTGCATTAGGTACCAATGTTGAAGTGCCTACTATTGATGGCAAGGCCAAGATCAAGATCGAGCCCGGAACACAAGGTGGCAGAATATTAAGGCTTAAATCCAAAGGTGTGCCCGAAGTGAATTCTTATCACCGTGGCGACCAGCTTGTGCATATCAATATCTGGACGCCAAAAGCCCTAAGCCGTGAAGAACGTGAATTACTTGAAAAACTACAGGATTCGCCGAACTTCAAACCAAGCCCGGGCAAAAACGAGAAAAGCTTTTTTGAGCGGATGAAGGAATACTTTGAGTAAATAGTCCGGAAGTCCGCATAAGCCGGAAAGTCCGAAAAGTGAATCATAGGCCCGGGATCAATTTGATTTCGGGCTTTTTGTTATTTCTTAACCGGCTGATGCATAATCAACTCATTGATCAATCCCTCTACTTCTTTATAGTCTACCTTCTCAACCAAATATGACTGCCCGTTGCCATTATCATCCCAGTCATTCTTCCCATCATCAGCTACTTTTATCCTACCGGGATGCAAGGTATAAAATGCAGAATACCCTCTTATCGCTACCAAAACCGCAGTTTCATCCCAACTTTTTCTACCCAATGAATCTTCTTTGGCAAGTGGTATAGAAATTCTGAATACCTCCTTTACAGGGTCATTTTTTATAGATGGATTATGAATGAGTGGCAATCCTGCTAATATTTTTGCCCCTATCTCAAATCCACTAAATATAATCTGCGTAGGCCAGGTGGAAAATACATTTTGGGAGGCTTTGGCATCCTTCATCACATTAAATTCATATCCGGATGGAAAACGACCGGCCATGCATACTAAAAGTTTTACCTTTTTTGCTACCAACGCAATTCCATTTAACCGGGAATATTCGTCGGCACCTGTATTTAACAAATTAGAAAGATTGGTTAAAAAACCGATGGTCACAATTGTTACGCTATGATCCGGTTGCGATGCCAACATCTTACGGTATAACTGAACTGCATCAGGCACATCATCATTATTTTTTATTTGATGCGGATATTTAGCCAGTACAGTATCCGTCCAATGCTGCCAGTCGCGCAATTCCAATGCTTTGCCTTTTGGTACACCGATAGGAATATCAGGCCGGTTAAAGTAAGTATTGAATGCATTTAATACCCCTGCAACACCTTCGTACCTTGTACTGGCTACTGTTGCTAAAATATTAGCCTCGCCTTTATCCGCCAGGGCATGCAAAATGGCTATCGCACCTACATCGTCGTAATCAGGGCCCATGTCACTGTCGAAAATAATACTGACAGGTTTTGCAGATTTTGTTTGGCCGTAACTAACAGTAGCCATAAGAATAAGGATCAATAATAATCTGTAGCGCATGGCTTAATATTTAGGTTCTTTGGAGAGTGCACTAAATTATTACTTTTATCATTAATCATCCTGTTTATTTCATCGGTTGATTAATACCCCACCGTAACAAACCATTATAAACTCTATCTAACAAAATAAAACTGATCCCTATATGCTAAGCATTCGACACATCGAAAAGCAATATGCGGGGCACAAAGCCCTGAGCGATGTAAGTTTAGAAGTTGAAAGTGGCCAGATATTTGGCCTGCTGGGCCCTAACGGGGCCGGTAAAACTTCGCTTATCCGCATCGTCAACCAAATTACCGCACCCGACTCAGGTGAAATTTATTTTAACGGCGAAAAATTGAACCAGTCGCACATTGAGCGCATTGGCTATCTGCCTGAAGAACGCGGTCTCTATAAAAAAATGGAGATTGGCGAGCAGATGATCTACCTGGCGCGCCTGAAAGGATTAACCCGCGACGAGGCACAAAAAAGACTCAAATTCTGGTTTGAAAAGCTGGGTATGGAAACCTGGTGGAAAAAGAAGATCGAAGAGCTATCTAAAGGCATGCAGCAAAAGGCACAGTTTGTAGCTACGGTGCTGCATGAACCCGAATTGATCATACTGGATGAACCTTTCACCGGTTTTGACCCTGTAAATGCCGAACTCATAAAAGATGAGATACTGGAACTGAACCGTAAAGGCGCTACTATACTATTCTCCACCCACCGTATGGAATCAGTTGAGGAATTATGCGACTCTATTGCCCTGATCAACCTTTCGTATAAAATATTGGATGGCAAAGTGAAAGCCATTCGCAATTCTTACCGTAATGATACATATCTGGTCGAATACAGCGGTGAAAAGATAAATTTCAACGGCTCGCAACCTTTCGAGCTGTTAAGCGAGAAAGTTGAGGACGATAGGCACATCATCAAGATCAGTCCTAAAATTGGAAATACGGCCAACGAAATATTACAGTATCTGATCCCGAAAACAAGTATCCATTTGCTTCAGGAGGTGATTCCAAGCATGAATCAAATATTTATTGAACAAGTAAACAAAAAATCTGCCTGACCATGAATAAAATTCTATTAATTATACAGCGTGAATATGTCACCAGGGTGAGGAAACGGTCATTCATCATTATGACATTACTTGTCCCTGCTCTTTTTGCTTCTCTATATGTAGTAATTGCCTACGTAGCCAAAGACAAAGATCAAACCCTGCACATGGTGAATGTAATTGACAATACTGGGGATTTTATAAACAAATTCCAGGATGGAAAGTATACCAAATTCCGGTATTCGAACCGGCCATTAGATGTTGAAAAAAAGGATTTAAAAGACGACAACGACCTGGTATTAAATATCTCGAACAATAAGAAAGACAGTGTCGAACTTTTTGCCAGGAAGAAAACTACTTTAACATTGTCAGATGATATTCAACGGCAAATGAACGACATAGCTGCTGGGAGCAGCATGGTAAAAGCGGGGATTGATACGGCAAAACTACACAAAGTAAAAAGCAATATCACCATAAAAACAAGTGAACTGACTGCAACAGGAGAACAAAGCGCAAATTTAGGTCCCGCTTATGCACTAAGTTTTGCTGGGGCAATATTAATCTATATGTCTTTGTTCATTTATGGCGCACAGGTTATGCGTGGAGTTATTGAAGAGAAAACAAGCCGCATTATTGAAGTGATCGTATCTTCAGTTAAACCGTTCCAGCTAATGGCAGGAAAAATTATCGGCGTTGGCTTGGTGGGATTAACTCAATTTGTCATTTGGATAAGCTTATCCACTGCCCTGAGCTATTACCTTGGGATCAAATCCAGTGGTATGAGTGGACAGATGGCTACATTTATCCATAGCCTTGGCGCAAATGCGGGTTATGAATTGAGCTGTTTCATTTTTTACTGGCTCACAGGCTTCCTGTTTTATAGTGCGCTTTTTGCGGCCGTAGGTTCAGCAGTAGATAGCGAAACGGAAACGCAGCAATTCATGTTCCCGATCACACTACCATTATTGTTTACTTATATACTGTGCGTTACTTACCTATTTACTGTGCCGGATAGCACTTTAGCTTTCTGGCTATCCATTATTCCACTAACCGCGCCAGTAGCTATGATGATGCGCCTGCCCTTTAACGTGCCTGATTGGCAGTTGGCTATATCCATGGTTTTGATGGTACTAGGTTTTATATTCACTACCTATGTCGCAGCACGAATTTACAGGGTAGGAATCCTAATGTATGGCAAGAAAGCTAGCTATAAAGAACTAGTCAAATGGTTCTTTTATAAAGAATAAGTTTATCAACATAAATGAATAACTCATCCCTTAAATTCTAAACAATTTAGGGGATTAGTTATTTTAGAGGCATGGATAAACGTTTCGCCGTGATGGACCTCGGCACCAATACTTTTCACCTTTTAATCGCCGAGGGAGATATACATAACTTTCGCGAAATTGTGCATCAGCACATTGCTGTTAAATTAGGCGAAGGCGGTATTAATAAAGGCATAATTCTACCAGCCGCCTTTGAGCGTGGTATCAATACGATGAAGGCGTTTAAACAGGAGATCACTGCTAATGATGTTCAGCGGGTTGAGGCCATAGCTACCTCAGCATTACGTAATGCTTCAAATGGTAAAGCGTTCATCGATCGGGTTAAGGCCGAAGCAGGGATCGAAATTGAAATTGTAGATGGTGACCGCGAAGCCACCTTTATTTTTTCAGGTGTTAAAGCAAGTGGATTATTGTCAGTTCAAAACTCATTGATATTGGATATAGGTGGCGGCAGCGTTGAGTTTATTATAGGGAATAACGATGAGCTTATTTGGAAACAAAGTTTTGAAATAGGCGCTGCCCGGCTGATGGAACGTTTTCATCATACTGATCCCATTCCCCCGGCATCGATTGAAGCGTTAAATCTGTATCTTGATAGCACACTGCCGGATCTGTTCAAAGCCATTGAACAAACACCAGTTCAGCATTTGATAGGTTCATCCGGTGCATTTGAAACGTTTGCTGAATTAATAGAAAATAGGACAACGGATTCCTTCGATCTGAAAAAGATCAAAACTTACGATTTTGATCAAGCAGAATTATTGATTGTAACCGACGAGATCATTCTCTCAACCCATGCTGAACGAGAAGGGAATAAAGGCATTATCCCAGTCAGGGTGGATATGATCGTGGTTGCATCGCTTATCACCAGGTATATTATGCAAAGGCTGGATATTAAAAATGTATCTTTATGTACCTACTCACTGAAAGAAGGTGTACTAGCTGAGATGATGATTTAATGAAAGCCGGTATTAAGATTCCATAAAATCTAATGAAAATATAAGGCGCAATTTTTACTGGTGTTCAGCATCCTTTGTATATTGCAACTCTATAGCTGAACTCAATGAAATTAAAGTTTATACCTCTTTGCCTTTCCTTATTGATCTCTGTTTCCACTCAAGCTCAAAAAAAGCACCGGCCTGCAATGGTGGATACATTGATATCCAACTATAATCCTGCTGATCTGTTTTCACCGATGTTTTACCCGGAAAGAGGAAATGAAAGGCATGCTGCCAATGGTGAACCGGGAGCCAAATACTGGCAAAACCGTGCCAATTATCGTTTGAAAGCGGCTATTGATACCACCACAAAAACACTGACTGGAAGTGAAGAGATCGACTACATAAACAACAGTCCTGATGCCTTACAATTTTTATGGCTTCAACTGGATCAGAATACTTATAAAAATACCGCCCGTTCAAATTTTCAAACAGATCTGCCTAAACCCGCTAATGAACATACAGATGGTTACCAGATCGAATCTGTATTTATTACAACCGGCAAGGTGACACAGAAAGCAAATTTTATTATTTCGGATACAAGGATGCAGGTACGCCTGCCTAAATCACTGGCACCAAATGGCGCGCATATAAAGCTGAGCATTAAATATCACTATACTATTCCCGCTCTTTTTGGAAATCGGACAGACTATAACGATACTAAAAACGGTAAAATTTACGAGATAGCTCAATGGTTTCCGCGCATGTGTGTGTATGATGACAGCGAGGGATGGGATACGCTGCCTTTTATGGGCGCAGGTGAGTTTTATTGCGAATATGGTGACATTGATTACGAAGTAACCGTACCGTGGGATATGATCGTAGCCGGTTCAGGCGAGTTGGTAAACCCGATGCAGGTGCTTACCTCAGCACAGATCAGCAGGCTTAATGCTGCCCGAAACAGCGACAAGACGATAATGATACGCGATGTAAACGAGGTAAACAGTGCCTCTACACGCCCGGTACATAAAGGCACGCTAACATGGCATTTCAGGATGAGTAATACACGCGACGTCGCATTCGGTGCTTCAAAAGCTTATGTATGGGATGCAGCAAGGGTGAATCTGCCTGGTGGAAAAAAATCCCTGGCGATGTCTGTTTACCCGGTTGAAAGCGCAGGCAATGACGCCTGGGGAAGGGCCACTGAATATTTGAAAAAATCGATGGAATATTTTTCCGAAAAATGGTTTCCTTACCCCTACCCGGTTGCTGTAAATGAGGCCGGTATGGCTGGTGGTATGGAATATCCCGGAATTGTATTTGATGGTATTACCGACAAGGGCAAGGAGTTATATTGGGTAACCGCACACGAGATCGGTCACAACTGGTTCCCAATGATCGTAGGGTCGAATGAGCGCCGTTATGCATTTATGGATGAAGGCTTCAATACTTTTATAGACATTTATGCACACGAGGCTTTTAATAATGGTGAATTTGGCAAGAAACGGGATTCTGAATATGCACCGGGAGGCGGTAATCCTGCCGATGAGATCATCCCAACCATCCTTGATCCGGATGCACCGACCATTATGACTGCTGCCGATGCTGTGCCCGAAAAATACCGTCACCAGATAGAATACTTTAAGCCAGCCCTGGGCCTGGTATTGCTGCGCGAGCAGATTTTAGGGAATGACAGGTTTGATTATGCTTTCAGAAATTATATCCATAAATGGGCATTTAAGCATCCGCAGCCAGATGATTTCTTCCGCTCAATGGACAATGGCGCCGGCGAAGATCTGTCATGGTTCTGGAAGGGCTGGTTCTACAATAATCTAAAACTTGACCTGGAATTAGTTGGAGCTGAATACGTAAAAAATGATCCCAAACAAGGTCTGCAAGTTACTGTAATCAACCTGGAAGCCATGGCAATGCCTTTTACAGTAGAGGTTGTTTTGAAAGATGGCAGCAAACAGCGCATACAAGTACCCGTAGAAGCATGGCTGCAAAACAAGATGGTCACTTTTACTATACCAACTACACAGGAAGCTAGCCGTGTAATTGTTGATCCCGATGCAGCCTTACCGGATGTGAACAGGGGGAATAATGGGTTTGTGTTCAGGTAAGACACGATTTTGTGATTACCAGGATTATCTCTTATAAATCAAGACAATCTTAAAATCGTGTCTGTCACAACAATCCCACTATAAATTGGAATATCCCCGCTGCAAATAATACCAGGCTGATATACCATAGTGGCTTTTTCTTTGATAAAATAGATATAGCGGAGATAGAAATGGCTATCTGGAAAAACGTAACCGCACGGGCAAGTATCATATCTTTGCCTAAATGCGCTTCTGATTCCTTCTCCAGTTCCTCTGCCTTTTCCTGTATTTTTTTCTGATCTTCTTTCAGTTTGGCTTTTCGTGCGGCAACGGATTGGGTGCTATCCGATCCCTTCGAAAAATTAATCTTTGTAACGGCATCAGCCACTTCGGCTTTAATGCCCTTGGAATTGTAATAAGCCCACTGATCGGATGCTTTCATTTGCGAGATCAAGGCTTCGTTTGACTGATGCCCTGCCATCAAACTGCTTAAAGCAGCAAAAGCGGCCATAAAAGCTGTCGATATAGCAACCAGCATCGACCATTTATCATGGCCCTCATGCGCTGCTTCGTGAATATGTTCGTGTAAATGTTCGGTGGGTACTTCGGGATCTTCCATTTTGTTTTAACAGGGGTGATTAATTCCTGATAAAATTAATGACAAATCCCGAACTTTTTAAACTAATCTGATCAATTGCTGGTATAATTTTTCGGTAGGCAGGCCAACCACGTTAGTGTATGAACCGTTGATCCTATCGATACCAACGAGGCCTATCCATTCTTGTATACCATAAGCGCCTGCTTTATCCAGGGGCTGATATTTCTCTACATACAAATTGATCTCATCGGCAGTGAGCTTACGGAAAAACACCTCTGAAACGTCGTGGAATAAATTATACTTATGCTTGTATAAAATACAAACCCCGGTAATCACCTTATGTACTTTACCCGAAAGCATATGCAGCATTTCGGCAGCGTGAGCGGTAGATTCCGGCTTACCCAAAATATGCCCGTCAATGCTTACAATGGTATCAGCAGTGAGCACAATCTCATTATCAACAGATTCATCAAAAGCTTTTGCTTTCTTCTCGGCAATGTAAACTGCTATTTCTTCCGGGGTCAGGGTATCAGGATAGGATTCATCCACATCCTTTAATACAATGCGAAAATCCACATCCATTAGACGCAAAAGCTCTTGCCTCCGTGGAGATTTGGAAGCGAGAATAATGGTTGGCAATGTTTTCAAATCGTAATTCTTAAATCTAAAATCGTAATTCAAATCACCAGCTATAAGCCTGTTCGCTCATCCATTTACCCTGCACTTTCAGCACCTTTTCTATTACATCGCGTACAGCACCTTTCCCTCCGGGATTTGGCGATATGTAGGCACTGATTGCTTTTACTTCTTCAGCTGCATCAGCAGGACAAACTGCCAGTCCGGCTAGTTTCATCACTTCCATGTCGGGGATATCATCACCCATAAATAGAACACTTGCCGGGAGCACATGCTTTTCTTCAAGGTATGCCCTGAAATTTTCGGTTTTGGTATGGGCCCCAACATATACATCCTTAACGCCAAGACTGTTTAAGCGATGAATAGATATCTTGGAACGGCTGCCCGAAATAGCACATACATTATACCCGCACTTAACCGCAAGTTGAACTGCATAACCATCCTTAATATTGAACTGTCGTGCCTGGCCCCCATCCTCCATCACATATACGGAGCCGTCGGTTAATACGCCGTCGACGTCAAAAATGAAGGTTGAAATATCTTTTAATTTATGTAGAAACGATTCCATTGTTTGTCATTGGTCAATAGTCTCTTGTCATTAGTTGCGTTATTTACTTATGCAAACTGCCAACTAAAAACTGCAAACTGATCTGATTATTGATTATCCCGCCACTCATAAACCCATGCAGACTGTATCTGCTCCAGGTGGCCTTCGTTTGATTCTTCGCGTTTACCTACAAAGTTTGGCAGGCTTAGTACCCAATCCAGCAATTCGGTAAAACGTATGCGGTATATTTTCGATTCATCAAAATCATCGCCAAACTTTTCGTAAAGCTCAATGGCGATGTCTTCGTAATCGTTCCATTTAATGGGTAATGCAAATTTGTTTTCGCTCATTTTTATGTTGTACGTTATACGTATTACGTTGTACGTTTTTATTCAGTTATTAAAACACGTAAAACGTCGAACGTAATACGTATAACCTCATTTAGTGCCCCAGGAAATTAGATTGATTGGGCAAAGTAACTTCTATATCACCATCCAGGATTACACACTGGCAACCCAATCTTGAATTGATGCGCGGGTTAACAGCACGGTCAATAAAATCTTCTTCTTTATCCGATATTTCCTGGATGTTATCCATCCCTTTGTTCACATAAATATGGCAGGTACTGCACCCGCAAACGCCGCCGCAATTGTGCTGCAGTTCTATGCCGTTTTCGAGGCAAACATCTAATACAGACTCACCTTCGGCAATGGGCAACTCAACCGGTTCGTGCCCCTTCTCCTCAAAGCTGATCTTTACTTTATAAATATTCATTCAAGGCAAAAGTAACAAAATTTAGCTATGCCCTAAGCCCTATTATCCATTTTGATAATACCCTGACTTAACAGCTTATAAAGCTCTTGTAATTCAGGTTTTTCACTCAATTGCTGCAGGTGTGTGTCCATTGTTTTTTCATCGTTGCGGATAGCCGGGCCCGTCTGTACAGCTGCGGGCATTTGTTCATGTACCTTCTCGGCAGTCTCCAGTATTAGTGGGCGGAGCAGATCAAACGGTAATTGTTTCTCAGCCAATAATTGCTGCGACAAATAATACAGGTAGTTTGGAAAATTGCAGGCAAAAACCGCTGCTAAGTGCAAAGTTCTGCGTTCTGCTGAATTGATTCGGTAAACATTCTGGGTGATGGTATACGCCAGTTCGTTCAGTTTAGAGATGATCAGCTCATCTCCTCCTTCAATACAAAGCGGGACCGTATTAAAATTCACTTCCTTGGTTTTGCTGAATGTCTGGAGGGGATAAAACACACCTGCATTTTTTGTATGGTTCAATAATACCTGCAAATCCGTTGCTCCGGAAGTATGCACAATCAGTTTACCGTATTTAGCCAGCTCAGATGCGATGGGTTCAATAGTATCATCCTTAACAGCGATTACAAACAGGTCAGTTTCCGGGTCGATATTATCGAGGCTATCGGTTGCTTCGGCACGTACATGATAGGCCAACAGGGAGGCATTCTGCATATCGCGGCTGTAAACCTGCACAATGCTGTGCCCGGCGTTTTTAAAAGCTGCCGCCAGATGTGTTGCCACGTTGCCCGAACCGATGATGGTGATGCGCATAATAAAATCAAAATTAGTTTATTCTACTAATTTCAGACCAGTTAATCTCATCCGGCAATTTGGCTCTACTAAACTCTATATGAATAACCCGCCTTTTCGCATCATTTGTAGTTCTGTCTGAAGCATGCATTAACAATGGCCGCATGATCATGATGCCCCCGCTCCTTACGTTACAAACAGTTTCCTCTTCAATAGACCAATCTATGTTTTCCGATCGGTTGATATCTTTTTTATGAGAGCCCGGTAGTACCTTCAAAGCACCATTATCAGAATTTGTGTCATCAAGGTGAATGCGGACAGTAAAATTATCTTTCAGGATATTAAGCGGAGGTTGAACAGCAAACTGATTGTGTTTATTAGTCCAGGAAC
>Ga0307517_10001157_pt1 | contig 44550 bp, 26 predicted proteins | sample 23_EM_MG_FD_194515 | JGI IMG/M metagenome (GOLD analysis project Ga0307517, IMG submission 194515) | Populus trichocarpa ectomycorrhiza microbial communities from riparian zone in the Pacific Northwest, United States - 23_EM | ecosystem: Host-associated > Plants > Roots > Unclassified | place...
GCGAAATTAATAAAACCCTGAACCCCGTTACAATAATCCATCCTCCGCAATCCTTGGGGTGAATCTCGATACATCCATGAACGATCATCCATGACTTATATCGAACCTCTATAAAATTATGATGACAACATGTATTAATTAACTATGTTAGGTAAATAAACTTGCAAAAATATTGGTTTACCTCGAGATTATCCAACAAACCAATTACAACTTCTCATAAATATTAAATATTCATTATCAATTATCAATGTCCATACAAATTAATACATATAAATTTATGAAAATTACAACTCCGCAATACCATTGATAAAACTTAAAATGGACCCATTAAACAAACTATTAATTATTTCAAAACAACACATGTAATTCGGTAATTCAATAAAGTTTCAATAATTTACAAACAAATACAATCTTACAAAATCTAAAACAAACCATAACAAGTATAAAATTATACATTCATATACTACAAGTTGGTTTGAGAAATAACAATAAAACATGTACATCTACTAACAAAATACATATACTAAAAAAACAATAAAATTGACATTTAAATGTTAAAATTTAAAAAGATAGAATTACTTATAAAAATTGATAAAATCCGTCGGTAAATCAGAACACGGATGTTGTGACCACAAAACTTCAAGAAATATAACTTGTTGTGCTGAGAAGAGGAAGATTTTTTTTGGGGGGGTGGTTGTTTGCAGTTGGGGAGAGTTGGGATGGGGAAGAAGAAGGAGAAATAGGGGAGGAGAGGGTCGGCAGAGTGGGCATATATTAACTTTTTCCGACGGTTTCACCGATGGACATATTCTGTCGGTGAGTCTGTCGGCTATTCTGACGGCAAAAAGGACACGTCACCGTACGGATCTGCCGTTTTGAATCCCTCGGTAATTCCGTCGGCATTTTAAACGGTGAACCGGTCACGTCACCGTACGGAGCTGCCGTTTTAAATCCCTCGGTGATTCCGTTGGAAAAAATCACCCGCAAAAACCTCCACTTCAGCGAATCGCTTTTTTTTTAATTCTGAACATTCTGTCCATAATTCAGTCGGTAACTACCGAATGAATGTTTCCATTGGTATATACCGACGGAATGACGGACGGAAAAAATTTCGTTGGTAATGTCGACCTTAAATTACCGACAGAAGTATTCCGTTGGTAAATCTGTTGGTATTAAGCGAATTTCTGGTAGTGAACTTAATGTTTGACTCATTGTTGAGCAAAAATCATTTTAAGATAATATTTGAAAGTGATACATTTATACTCTTTAAGAATGATATGTTTATACAAAAAAAACGAATCATTATGATAACCGTTTTTAAATGAATGAATGACCATTGTAATCATTGATGAGAATAATAATAAGATTATCTCTTTTTCGTATTTGCTTGAGTCTTATGATGTGTGGCATGATAGGTTAAGTCATAATACTATGCAAAGGTTAATAAAACATGAATTATTACCAAGTATGATTTTTGAGAAAAATCATAAGTGTAAAATTTGTGTAAAATCAAAATTCTCAAAACTTTATTTTCAAATAATTAAAAAGGTTAGTAAACCTCTAGACTTAATTCACTCAGATATTAATGATTTAAAATTCGTGCAAACTAAAGGTGATAAAAAAGATATTATATTACTTTTATAAATGATTACATAAGGCATTGTTATATCTATTTAATTTGTATAGAAGTAATGATGAAAGTCTTGAAATGTTTAAACATTACAAGAATGAAATTGAAAATCAACTTAACAAAAAAATAAAGGTAATAAGAAGTGATAAAGGTGGAGAATACGAAGCACTATTTGGTGAATTATATTCCCAAGATAGTATTATCCTCCAAACTACTGCTTTTTATTCCCCGTAATAAAATGGCATTGCGGAACGTAAGAATTGAACATTAAAAAAATGATGAATGTTATATTGATAAGTTGAGGAGCACCTTAGAACTTGTGGGGGATCAATTTTAACTGTCAATTATATACTTAACAAATTACCCAATAAAAAGCTAGATAAGACACCATATGAATTGTGGAAAGGTAAAAGACATACCTTCCTACAAATACCTCAAAGTGTAGGGATTTCTTGCAAAGGTAATAATATCTTGTCATAAAAAGGTCAAGATATGACCTAAGACTATAGATTGTATATTTATTTAATATGCATATAATAGTAATTCATATTGATTTCTTGCACACAAGTCAAATATTGTAATCGAGGTTTATAAATACCTTGAAACATTAGATAAACAACATTTAACGTAAGTTCATTCAATAACATCACATAGATCACAAGTTCACTCAAGAAGAACTATATGTTCTTCACTCTACTTTCTACATTATTTCTCTTCAATAATTTACTAACTTAAATATTAGATGTTCACTTCTTCCAACTTCAACCCAAACAAAGCCATGGTAAGCCCAAATTAAAATATGAAGTTTTCACAACTTCACCACCTTCTAATCTAAAAGAACATATTAAGAAATGTATGTTTAATTGACAATTGACGAAATTAACACCATAAAATTAATGGTCATACGGTGTGTGATGATAAAAGAAAACATCCTTAATTAAATTAATAAACTATTTTCTATGATGAATCTAAGATTTTTAATGATTTTATCATAGAATTAGAACCCATAATTGTTCTCCTAGGTATATATATATATATATATATATATAAAAGCCGTCGAGATTCTTATCCTATTTGAGCTATGTCTCATTGCTACGTTGTCGGTTGGATAAGCATCCTTAATTAAATTAATAAACTATTTTCTATGATGAATCTAAGATTTTTAATGATTTTATCATAGAATTAGAACCCATAATAGTTCTCCGAGGTAAAAAAAAAAAAGCCGTCGAGATTCTTATCCTATTTGAGCTATGTCTCATTGCTACATTGTCGGTTGGATTTTATACGGAAGAAGGGACCCGTGGGGAAAGAAAGAAGAGGAGGCGTCCATCGACAGCTTCTTCATGAAAAGTATATAAAACTTTTGTAATCATTGAAACTTCAATCGATCTCGTCTTTTTCGTTATTAGAAATAATCTGCTCTCACCACTTGCATCACCTTTATTGATATCTCATGTGCCTTTTTTATTTATTTAATTTCCCGGAATGTATTTAATTGATAAAGGGACTGAGTACAAGGAGAACAGCAACGCAGGGGAGGATGATACAATAAAAAAAAGAAAAAAAAATCACAAAGGACAAGCCAGTTCCTTAGCTGTACCGAGACCAAATACAGTTGCATTGAAATAAAAAAAAAAAAAAAAAAAAAAAAAAAAAAAAAAAAGTTAAGCCCAACTCATATAAATTGGAACAGCTCACAGAAAATCGAAACACGCAATCGATTTGAATGCCAAAATAGCAAGCAATGTTCTCCATTTAAACTTTGGAAAACAAGCTTTTCATTGCCATGGCAAGTGAGGGATTGGTAAGGTTATAGCCTCCATCGATCACCAAGTTGACCCCACTCACGTACTTGGAGTCATCACTGGCTAGATATAAGGCTGCTTGTGCAACGTCTTCTGGTTCCAATACCGCTTCTTTAAAGTTGGCTGCTGATGCAACAAATTTCTCTGCAGCCTCCTTTGTCATTCTCAAAGCATCTTTAAGCATTGGGGTAGCAACAGCAGTGGGAGAAATACTATTAACTCTTATCCCATGTTGGCCTAAGTCCACGCTCAAGTTCTTCGCCAACCCTACAATAGCATTCTTCGATGCTGTATATGCGTGTGCCAATTCACCGTATAGAACTGAAGCCACACTTGCAGTGAAGAGGATGCACCCTTTCTTAGCTGGAATCATCACCCTCGCAGCATGTTTGGCACCCAAGAATCCGCCACAGACATTGATATTAAGGACTCTCATAAAGTCTTCATTATCAGAATTCAAGATAGATGATTTGGTGTTGCCTGAAATTCCAGCATTGTTGAACATGATGTCTAGCTTACCGTACCTGGAAACAGCTGTATCAACCGCATTTTGGACATCAGAATCGACTGTTACATTGCAGTGGACATAAGAGATGATTTCCTCAGAGCCGTATTCTTGGCAGAGATAGCACGGCCGAGATCGTCTTGAACATCCGCAATAAGGACCTTCGAACCGTGTTGAACAAATAGCCTTGCTGTGCACTCACCTATGCCACTAGCTCCACCAGTTATCAATGCCACCTTGCCTTCTAGCCTGAAATTTACAGGTAACTCTAACGATTAGAAAAAAAGAAGAAAGAATGAATTAATATAATGAACTGAAAGTTGAATGTTGAGCTTACGACTCATTTTACCTTTTGCTGATGGGAGATGCTGAAGGATTGGAACTCATCTTTCAGCAAAATTAGTGAGAAATAAAGGATTAAAACGTAGAGATGTATTGCTCTTGTTTGAGCAGACTTGATACAGAAAAGAAAAGAAAACAAACTATTTAATTAATCTGATAGCTTAAAGAGAGAAGAGAGATGTAAATTATTTATAGGGAACTCTGTTTCCAGGTCTTCCAAGCTAGCACAGATTCTCCTTTCGCAGCTCATGGTCAAACTTGACGATAATATATTTAACTCTGACGGTTCACTGTATTTCATGGATAAACATCATTTCGTTTTTTTCAGAAAAATAAAATAAAGAAGTGCCTCCGATAATTCGGTGACATGCATTGCCGCTGCATGCTATACAATGCTGATGCCTCTCATATTCAACACGTGGACATTGGAAGATTGAAGAAATTTATCTCTTGCACTCCCTCACGCACATTAACAATGCCACCCATTTTACACGTACCTGATATGCAAAAATCACTTCTTTTTGTAAAATAATTTAAAATCTCATTAAAGAGTATAATCTTGATAATCTCTCTTTTAAAACCATAAAATTACACTTTTACTCCCAACAAATCTAAAAAAGGAAATCTTGCCTCACATAACGCCTAAATTAAAATCAAATATTTTGATGACAGAAATGATGATAAATAATACATATATACATCCGGGTCATAATCCTACCATTACTTCTTCACTTCTTCTTCAAGGTTAATGTTATGTTTTTTCCTGGTTAATGATGATTTTCTTAGTTATCAACATGAGAAGATTTGGATTTAAGATGAAAAAAGTCGTGACATATCCTTTATAGATGAAATATATCCATTATTGTTCCTATTTTGAGCATTAAAATTTTTTTCTTGAATAATAATCCCAAGTAGGATTACCCCTCATACTGGGGGGAAATTTTGGAAGTTTTTAGACGATTTATGAAATTCTTCAAATGAAAAAAAATAAAATAAAAGAGACATAACTGAGAATGAACAAAAAAATATAAAAATAAAACTCTTTAAAATATCCCTTATGATGGTGCGAATCTAAAATCATAGACAGTTTCGATGACAAAACACGAGATAAAACTTGGAGAATTAAAATCGTGGTGAGATATCAATGACAAAATCAAGATGACAAGCCTAGAAGTTTTTCATATATAAATATTTGATCTTATATTTTTGAGCTCTTAAATATTTTTTAAGCCTTTTATATATTATTCTTTTATAAGCACAAACCTTAGCCTATATTATGTGTTTTTATAAGTTCTTTTTTTATCGAAGATAATTTATTTATATTGATAAATGGTAGGCTCTAAAAGGAGAAGAAAAGAATTTTCAAGTGAAATCATGACATGTTTGTATATTGAATATTATTATTTTTAGGATGTTAAATTGTGGATTCTCACCGATGAATAGGCAAGATCAACATAATATGAAACAAGATGCCTTTATTTTTTCATGCTAAAACTTGAAATCCATCTGAGCCATTTTTCAAAAACAATCAAATTTGTAGGATGACCATCGTTTTCACAATTGTAACCAACCTATTTTTTCATATTCCAACAAACATATAAAATTATATCTTAGTACTTGAATGACTTGTTTTTTGCTTTTGACCAGGAAATCAAAATTTTCATTTAGTAAAAGTACTTTAAAATAACCATCTAGGTGGTGGCCCAGTGGTAACAGCTTGGTACCAAGAGGTTTGCTTCCTCTGTGGTCTCAGGTTCGAGTCATGTGGTTGCTCATATGATGGCCACTGGAGACTTACATGGTCGTTAACTTCAGGGCCCGTGGGATTAGTCGAGGTGCGCGTAAGCTGGCCCGGACACCCACGTTAAACTAAAAAAAAAAACTAAAAAAAAAAAGTACTTTAAAATTTACATATCAATAATTTCATTTCAGTGATCGAACCTATATGAACACAATCATTAAAATTTCTAGCTTTCATGAAATAAACGTCTTACAATAAAATTTTCTTGTTTAACGAGTTTGCAAAGTTTTTGACAAAAACAATAATGTTGATGTAAGTGTGCGTGTGTCTTGTGATGTCTGCTAGAAAAAAAAAAAACGCAACTGGATCAATTGGGAGCAATTTTATTTGTTTCAATCCAAAAAAATTAGAATAGCTAAATGATGATTTGGAGAACTTCATCATAAGTTATGAGTGGCTGAGAAAATAACTTCTTCATTATATTGATGAAAAATATAAAAAAAGATGAATAATTAGTCTACTTAGGGGCAATCTTTGAAGCAAATAGAGCTTCAAACTAAAAAATCACTAACATATGATAACGTCAAGCATTGAAGATCTCAAAATTGGATTGTTTACTCAAAAATCAAGTTCAAGAAAATAAATGAGACTAATATTATAGTGAGTTATGTGATTTAAGAAATTGGTTTAAGGTGACGCAGGGGACTTTGTATATTTCATCGAGGTTGCATTATTTAAATTTTATGTTGAGGTTGCGTGCCTAACAATTTGGATCTATTTATATTTTATAACAAGGTTGGTTACCTTTCATTTGGACCAATTTTTTTTTTTTTTTTTAAATCATTAATTAATTCAATGATAACTTTTATTTCAAGTTCAGCCCATCAATTCGATGGAAATTTTCTTTCAAAAAGCCTATTAATCCATGGAACTTTTATTTTTCAAGAATCTCATCAATCTTATGGCATTTTCTTTTAAGAAGCCAACCAATTTGATGACAATTTTCTTTTAAAACCTACCAATTCGATGACATTTCTGTTTTAATCCAAGCTCACCAATCTGGTAGCATTTTCCTTTTAAAGTTAAAGCCCATCAATCTGATGACAGTTTCCTTTCAAATGATATTTTTATTTCAAAGAGAAGTTCATCATTTGGATAGACTTTTTCTTTCAAATTTAGCTTCTTAATCCAATGGTATAATTCCTTTCATGTAAAACTCCTTTTTTTTAAGTAAATTTACTGTAAAAAGTCAAATAAAAAAGAAATCTTTCAAAAAATTTATATTATAAGTATTATAAGGAGAGGACAGCTATCGTAATTGATTTTTAACCTATATATATAATAAAACATTAAAGGAGAAAAATAACTCATGTAAAGAAAGAAGTAGATATCAAAATAAATAACAAAAGTTTGAGTCTCTCTGCAAAATAACTTTGTGATAAAGAGATAGACACATAATAATAAGATATTAGGAAATAAAGGATCAGAATGGATCAAAGGATATGTAGAAAAAGGCATATAAATAGACCAGAAAGTCAAACAAAAAAAGATAACACAAAAGAATACACTAAAAGATACATAAAGCAAAAAATAAAAAAGCAGAAAAATCAAGAGTGAATAAAAAAAAAGAGAATTGAATTTATGAAAAAGGAAAAAAGAATAAATAAAGAAAACCATCACCACTTTTATAGGTCAACCTGAACCAACCTCCTCCACAAAATTGAACGATGACGACAACTTCTCTCTCTTGCTAACCACCACAATAGCTACCAATAAAGGAAAACCCAGCTACAATAACTCTATGGTAATAAACAACAACAATGAATAACAACAAACCGAGAGAGAGAGAAAGGAGAGAAGACCAAAGTTTTCCTGATACTGATATCTTGTTTTAGGCAATGGTGAGCTTCATTGTCGATATAAAAAGGAAAAAGGAGAAGAAAGCACATTTGATCCATCCATCCACGCGCCATCCCTATCATTATGGCATAGATCCATGAGCCATCAATCATGGGAATGCGTGAACCCACACACCAATATTACTTTGTTTATTTTGAATCAGTAATATGTTATTAATTTTCTTGTATATGGAAATTAATTAATTCAGTATTTATATATGTTATATTGTTATGATTATATGAGTTTTTGTTTGTCGTTGTGTGATATTTGTCAATTAAAGAAATGGCCAAGGATAGTATAATCCTTAAAAGAATTTTATCTTTGAGAAGTTGGGTTTTAATTGTTTTTTTTAAGTAAATAAAGATTTGCCTTTTTTTATTAAAGATTTATCCTGTGGATGATGTAATCCTTAAAAATGTTATTTTCATGAGAAATATGAGAAATTGTTTGAGAAAATATTAATACTTTTTTTTTAATAGAATAATCAACCCGGCAGTCAAAAGCAGATAATTGTTCGTTCATTCAATAGAATGCAGGACCAAATCAAAATATATAAAAAGACTCACAAGTTGAATTTGATCTCTCTCCAAATAAATTGTAGAAGTCAAGAGAGGTTTTTCTTTTAAAACTTCTTGATGGCTATAAGGATTACACATTTAATTCTCAACATTTCTTTCCTCTTTTGACCGAAATATATATGATCAATAGCAATGGATATGCTTGATTAGGTTCACAAAGTTGCAACTTGTTTCTCTCGAGTGTGAAGAAGTAATCCAACCTCTTAGGGATACAATCAAGAATCTGGATACTGAAACATCTGGAATGTCGGGTTTTGAACGCTGAAGCCTCCATCTATAAATAAATTATGCCCACTAATATACCTAGCCTCATCACTGGCTAGATAAAGAGCTGCATTGGCAACATCTTCCGTCTTAAGGGTCACTCCCTTTAGATTAGCAAATGAATTCATCGCAATTTCAAGCGCCTCATCATCATCAACCCCAATAAATTTCCTTGCTAAAGGAGTTGCGAGTGCGTAAGGAGATAAGCAATTCACCCTAATGCCAAACTGTCCAAGCTCAGCTGCAGCATTTCTTGTCAGTCCTAACACAGCATGTTTTGAGCAACAGTATGCATGTGAAGCTGCCGCACCAAGTAGTGAGCTTACACTAGCAGTTGAAATTATGGTGCCACTGCGTGCTGGGATCATGACGCGGGCGGCGTGCTTGATGCCGAGGAAAACTCCGGTCACGTTAATCTTAAGAACACGTTCAAAATCAGCCATTTCGTTGTCGATTATGCGTGCTTTACTGTCATCAGCAATGCCAGCATTGTTGAGCATTATATCTAGCTTGCCATAGGTTGAGATAGCTTTGTCCACAGCATTTTTTATCTGGGCCTCTTCGGTGACATCGCAACGCACGTAGGTGGAGTTTGAAGGGCCTAGGGCCTCGACAACTGAATGGCCTAATTCGTCTTGGATATCAGCAATTACTACTTTAGCTCCATGGTGAGAGAAGACTTTTGCGGTGCATTCACCAATACCACTAGCACCGCCGGTGATTAAGGCTACCTTTCCTTGTAGCCTGCAAGAGATTTGGAAGCATTATTGTTAGACATGATCCGTTCTTGGCGTGCTTAACTGCTTATTTTCTTTGAAGTAATCTTCAGATTAGATGGAATACTTAAAACAATACAGTTTTAAATTAACTCGAACCTACCAAAATTAATCAATCTAGTCCATCACCCAAGTTCTAAATTAAATCAAATTTAATAAATTTGGTTTAATTAATTAGTGATATAGTTGACCCATTCAAAGCTTGATTTGATTTTAAAAAAAAAAATTAAAACAACTTCATTTTAATTTTTCTCTTAAAATAACACAGTTTGAAATTAACTTGGGACTATCAAAATTAATCAATCTAGTACATTACCCAGTTCTAAATCAAACCAAATTTAATAACTTTGGTTTAATTAATTAGTCCTATTTGCAATGTAGCAATGTAATTGAACTTTTTTGAAAGTTATTATCGTTGCACCAATTAATTTCTTTTATTTAACCAAGAACGACTCCTTTTATTTCTAACAGAAACATTTGGGATATAGTTACTAGCAATTTTCTATTTTCTAAGAAAATAAAATAAAAAAAGATGCATTTTCCTAATGGAAAATTAATTAGTGAACATATCTTTTATATCTCTCCCTTGAAAAAAAAAATAGAAACCAGGAAATATGTTTAGAAGTAAATACAAAATATACAAACGGAAACGAAATTCCTACAATTTCCTCTTTTAATCCTAACATACACATTCATCATGTTTCTTATTAACATGAAAGTTGTAAGAAAAAAAACATGGAAGTCAAGAATTCGGAAGGAAAAGGTTTCCAACAGAAAGGCATGGCTTGAAGGGGTAAAATTGATCATTTGTAGCTATAGCTGTTTAAATAAAGAAAAAAAAAAGCAAGAAGAAATTAATAAAGGAGAAGCAATTCTTTGGAAAACAGTACAGACAAGAGGAATTCCTTTGGAGTTGAGAATTGCAATGGAATACATCTGGTTTTACAGCCTTCCAAGTCAAACTTAACAATTATGTTGAATACTTTTTTATTTTATTTTTTTGCCCCCCATTAATAGGAAGAAGACTAAGAAAACTTCAACTTTTCGAGATTTCTTATTATTACGAAAGTAATCTGAAGCACTAGCATCTTACCTTCTGGCTATGGTGGAGATAAACGCAGTGGTTGACATTGCTTCAGAAGCGCACACGCACAGGCAGCAGGGCGGAAGAAGAAGCGAGGGAAAGAGTGGATTATGTCTGTATCTATTATAAAATGCAAACAATAGCTAGCACAGGACATGAACAAGATAACAGAGGCTTCATCTCTTTTATAGCTACATTGACAATTTAAAAAGATGAGATGGTGATAATAACTCGAGATTCGATAAGCACTAGCTAACAAAACTCTTTTATAATAATGGGATAAATGATTAACCCAAACAATGTCATGAAAAATCTTTAAAATTGTCAACAATTTTTTATTCACACTAGAAAGATTTTCAATTTTATTTTAAAATGTCAAAAAAATAAATGTAAAATAGATTGTAGTACTTTCTAATTATTTTTTCTACAAAAACCAATTAGAAAGTACTATAATGATTATTTGGGTATTATAAATAAAAAGATGTTCTAATAATATTTAATGAAGAAAATAATTATAGATTTATTGATTTAACACATTGACGGAATAAAAGTATAATGTTTTCAATAAATCTATAATTATTTTCTCGTGTTTAGTAGGCTAAGTATATATGCAATTACTTGTTTGTAAAATAGTTTAAATCAAAAGCATCTACGATTGTTGGGCAAGTTTCACAGTCATCAGCTCAAATAATTCTATGGAAATTAATTAATAATTAAGCTAATTATGATAGTAAGGACAGATCGTTCGAGTTTGGGATCAATGTGTTTTTAGCTCGAGAATATTCTTTCTTTAAAATATAAACCTCTAATTAAAAGATGACAAAGGAACGAAAACGTATCTTCTGATCTTTCCGAATGGGTGGGTTGTGGAATATTATACGTACATGTGCAGACATACTAATACGCACGGTATTAGTATTAATACGATCATACATCGTATGTTGGCTTTAACCCTTGTGCTGTTTTTCTTATCATATAAATAGAAAACAAAAAGAGGATAATACAATTTCATATGAGACATGATTGACTTTGTTATGCACAAGATAACAGCCGGCCTAGGAGAATCCTTCTCTCAAAAAATTGTGATCAATCAGAATAATAAAAAAAATAAAAAAAATCTAGAAAAAAAATATTTGAGCCTTTCGCGTTTCATTGATATTATAGATGACTAATCTTTAAAGATATAATTAATCATTTGTTTATTCCTTGAAATTTTGTAGATATTTATTTAGATTTAATATCAGGAATTTGTCTAAACAATATTGGATGAATATCAACCGATGATCATATAAGAAACTAATGAAATGCATTGTACAAATAACATTCAAAAGAGTTAGTTAATTCCCCTTGAGAAGACAATATAGCTCTACATTTAAAAATAATGTTCACTTAACATTGTGATGATGTTTGTGCCCCTCCGCCTGAAAACTTAACATTGGCTTTCAAGGGTATTGTAATATTTTCACATGAACATTTGTCATTACCAAATAAAACAGGGATAAATAAGTATTTTCATATTTTCATATCTTGATTGAACATTGGAACGACCTAAATATTAATGGAAGAAAAAAAATTTGGCACAAAGAGATATTTTAATATTTTCATTGTGTTTTTTTTTTTTGTTATCATGGTTTAAGCTGGGGTAGGGGGAATTTGGTATTTGATAAAATATAAAAAATAATAAATAATTAAAATGCACAATGACACAACGAAAATACCCTTTAAAGAAAAAAAACGTAAGTATGAGGTCAATGGGCTTCTTAGTCATTTCATAACTATTTTGTTGTAATTAGGAAGTCAGCTTATGGACACTTTGATATTTGACTAAATAAAAAAAGAACAAGCATGTGTGGCGCCTCTCGGCGTCCAAAAATACCTTTTTATCATGTTGTTGGAAGCGTCGTTATGTGCTCTTCTTGTTGTTCGTGTCTCTGGTGGTGGTCCTGCTTATCACGGGCGAGCTTTTAATTTTTTGTTTCCTTCTTTTCACTCTCCTCCCCAAAAAATTACAGCTTGACCCTCTTGATTGGTAGTATTTCAACTTCAGTCCTTATTCTTTTTATTTCTTATTTTTTGTCTTGATCTTTTTGTAGAAGTTTTGTTTATTTTCAATTTCATCATTTTATTCTAATTTACCAAATATTATATTCTGCAATTTGATCCTCATTCTTTGGATTTCAACTTTTTTTAGTATTTTCATTATGTTTTTTTTTTTTTTGTTATCATAGTTTAAGCTAGGGGGAAATTTAGTATTTGATAAAATCTAAAAAATAATAAATAATTAAAATGCATAATGACACAACGAAAATACCTTTGAAAGAAAAAAAAAATTACGCCTGAGGTCAAGGGGCTTCTTAGTTATTTCTTAACTATTTTGTTGTAATTAGAAAGTCAGCTTAGGGACACTTTGATATTTCACTAAATAAATAAATAAAAAAGCACGTGCGGCACCTCTCAGCTTCTAAAAATACTTTTTTTTATCGTGTTGTTGGAAGCGTCGTTGTGTGCTCTTTTTTTTGTGCAATGCGTGTCTCTGGTGGTGGTCTAGCTTTCATGGGCAAGTTTTGATTTCTAATTTTTTTCTTGGTAATTTTGTAAAAGTTATTATTCTTTTCAATACCATTCAATAAAAACATTGTTTTTATTTTTTATGTCAATCTTGGCCCTCATTCTTTGGAATTTTTTTCTTTTTACTAAATTAATTTTTCTTTTCAATTTCACTCTTCAATCAAATATAAAACATATTTTGTATTTTAATTTTGATCCCTATTCTTTTAATTGATATTTTTTTAATCCTTTTATATAATAGAATATTTTTTTCAATTCCATCCTTCAATATTTGATGAATTGAGAATTGAACTTCATGTTTTTTTCTAGATTGGGTGTTTGGGTCTAATGATTTGAGTCATGGGTTTGAAAAGTTAACACAAGCTTCTTTCTTTTAAGAAAAAATAGCTTTATAATTCTTTTTATTTTTTATCGGGTTATTCTAATTTTATGATCTAGGTCGCGAGTTTGGGGGGGTTTCTCAACTTGGCTTAACCTAGATTATTGTGGTTACAGGTTTGTTATGACTGGTTTTTTATCTCATGTTTTACCCTATTTCGACATCTGAACATCATTTTTGGGACAAAAAAATAGTATGATCCCATAGTGAAGCGCGAACACTGAGGCTAGTGTTAAACTAAATAATGAGGATTTTTTTTATAATTTTATTATAAAAAGTAAAATATGCTTGAAATTGATTATTTAAAAAATGAAATCTAAAATACAAATTGATTAAGTCATGAAAACTTCAAACTAGATTAAGCTTTCCAAGGGCTGTGATCTTGGGCTACTGGAATGACTAGGCTTGTCCTTGGGCTAGAAGGTTGGTGGAGTGACTGTCTAGAGCTTTCCTAAAATACAAATCTTCTATCAAAATAGGAGACCCTCTTATGATTAAGTTAGTAGGAGCAAAACAATGTATAAAAGAGTAAATAAAACTTGTTGTGTGTGTCGAATGGTTGCTTGTGGTTCTCAAAATTATTGTATAGTTGCTTGCAGTTCCTGGAATTGTTGTATAATTGCTTGTGGTTGCTGGTTGTATGATTTCTTGTTGTTGCTATAATTGTTGTATAGTTGTATGAGAGAAATAATGTACAAGAGAGTAAAGAGAACTTGTTGGATTGTTGAATAGTTGTTTATGGTTCATAAAATTATTGTATGGTTACTTGTGGTTGCTAGAATTGTTGTATACTTTCTTGTAGTTGCTAGAATTATTGTATGATTGCTTATTGTTGTAGGAATTGAAAGTTAGGTTAGCCTAACTTGTCCTGGCTTGACTTGAATGTTTATATTTACAAAACTTTGTCACAATTACTTTATGGAGCGTAATGTTATAGGTACCTTATAGTGCATAGAGTACAACTTAGCACGAGTAGATCAATGATGAAGAGCTTTATGGTGAATGGAGAACACCATTGGCAAAGAGATTGATGCTCATGTCGTGGAAACTGGTATCGCAACACCTTGTGGTTAATAATGTCACAAGTACCTTACTTATCATGATATTGGTGGAAAAGTTGATGATAATTGTCATAATCTAATTTTTTATTTTATTTTTATTTTTATATAAATAAAAAGAAAATGGAATGAATGAAGAAAAATTGAGATTTGGGTTAAGACAACACAAATTGGAAGTTTTAAGGATTAATCAGGGTGAAATTATAAATTTAGGAGTCATTTTGGTCAAAAATTAAAAGAATTGATAAGTTTAAGGACTTAATTAAACTTTGAATTAGTTTAATTAATGAAATCAGGGGTTTGATTGCAAAATGTCATAATTCTAGTTGCCAACTGCCTCAACTAAAAAAATAGCGTCGTTTCATATTTCCTATTTCTTCATCTTTTTCCTCTCGAGAGAGAAAAACCACCTACAAAAAAAAAATGTTACCTAAATTGTATTAGCTCAACTTGGGGAAAATGTTAACTGTTTGGTCTACCACAATTCCCAAACCAATCAGGTCTCCTACGACACGCCACTAGAGTTTGGATCTAAACCCATCACCAACAGTCCAACTATGGCTTATCCTCCTCCTAGGAAGGAAGAGACGTATTAGAGAACAAACATTTGTTGTGGCCCTATCAAAGGCCAACGAAAGGTCAAACCAGAAAAAAAAGAAAAAACAAAAACAAAAACACAGACAAAACAAAGGGGGATCAAGAGAACAAAAGAACCCAAAATGATAATAAGGGTGACCAGAGAAGACATAAACAGAAAAGGGGTCGTCCAAAGCCAACGTTAATCCTAGTGCTTCCAGAATCCCAGAAACGACCTTCTTTCAAGAGCTCCAGTTTAAAGGTCAATACCAGGTAAGTTGCTTTTGTTTTTCCCCTTTGTATTTTAATTACACCTATATTGTAGTAGGCATGTATGAACAGTACACACACACCTACAACTAAAAAAAAAGGAGGAAGAAGAAAAATAATGGGTCAGGTCTAGGCCTCAGGCCTAAATTGTTGTTTGCTAAAGGTGTGTTTGGCAAAAACACCCTTATGTCTTTGCCATGTATTTTAATCCCCCTTTTGTTTTGATATCTGGTCAAACGAGCTCCTTGTCGATATCAAAAAATTCTAGAACAATTTGAGGATCTTTATTGATTTATTTGTGGCCCCTTCATTATTTGTTTCATTTTTTTCTTTTTGCGTATTATTTTTTTCTATTGTATACTCAATCTATGGACCTTTAATGTTAAACACAAATCTATTATGCAATGCATTTTTTTTATTCTTGTCTAAAAAAAGCAAATAATAAAAAAGGTAAAAAAAAAGACATAGAAAAATTGTTTCTTCTTCATTAAAAATTCAAAATTTTATGAACTTATTCATTTGCGACAGAGTTAGGAATATCATACTTTTAGGTTTGTGCAATATTTACCAACACCATAGTTGAAAATATTTGTAGGTAAACATTCACTAACGCTAGAGTCAGGAACATTATAAGAAGAACAAAAAAAAAAGAGAACAAATTCTTAGCAATTTTAGACAAAACCAACAATGCAGTCTGTCTTAGATAGGACGCTTAAAAAGATGATAGTATCTTACCTTTTGCGTAACTAGTCTCGTACCATAAAATCTTTGTTGACCAGTTAGGGTTTTTAGTGACTATAATACTAGATGACGAGTCCCTGAACTAGACATTTTCCCCTGAAGAATAAGATGTCAGATATTTGTTCTTTTCAACAAGAAATTTTTTTAATTGATTGCCGCGATATCCGGGTATGATAATAATTGTTGATTGATGGTTATTGGCGAGAAAGATGGTCCTTTCTTTGCATAAAAAAAATTTTAGTGTCCTTGGTGGTGCAACATCGACATCTCCTGAATAAAATACATATAAAGGTATGAGAATATATTATGGTATGTGCAAGTAGCTAGAGATTTTTTATATTATCGGGCTAAGGTCTAAATAATTTTTTCAGGGTCAAATTAGAAGAAAAGGCAAGACAACCTATCTTGGAAGGTGGCAAACCATTCAAATAAGGATAGAATGGTGTCATGAGGAGAACACGTCATTCAATCTTAGCCCGAATGGCATAAAGGTTTTTTTTTTTTTTGCTCCATAATTTCCCTTAGGAATTTTAAATACTTTTGTTTGGAAGACTTGACTAGCAAAAGTATAGGGAAACAAAATACTTATTATATAGATACTACCTTTTATGGCTTTTATTAACATGTTTGCATGAGAGTTTCTCTTACAAACAAGTATTTTCCTACAAGAGGATGCTTTATGATTAAAAAAAAAGTATTAAAGCATCGTGTAAGGAAATATTATATAAAGACATTGAGATTTTAACAACCATCTCATGTGAAGATTTTGGTGGAGACATTGGAGATTTCATTATGGAGATTTTTTATTAGAGATATGGAGAAACATAACTGCTTTTATTCAAAAGTTTAAAAGATAGTGGAAGTACAATTTCTAAAAATTATCTAATCTCAAGTAGTGCATCATAGGGATTATTCCCTAATTATTCAGGTTGTATCTCCTTCTTTATAAATTATTAGAGATGTCCCCCTGGATATTAATCTTTCTATCTTCTTTTGAAGGCATGACATTTCTCAGTGTCACGATCATGACAAAACTTGTTAGGGTTTATTGTATTCATGCCACTCTTTATGCAAGGTAAGTATCACATAAAATCGTTTATCTGAATGACAACAAACATTTTAGCACATGTAATGCTAATAGGTGTGGTAAGGTGTTTAGGAAATATTAAACAATCATGAATGATCCATTAATAATCCTCTTATATGCCCTGGTAGAAGACTAGTGAGACCGTGGAGATTCTACTATTTGAAAAATAAGAATGTCTCTATTTGGTGACACTTGCTTATTTTAATCAAATATAGTTCTCCATTGTCTATTTCACATTAAGGAAAGTCATGTTAGGGATAGTATATAAAGATTCCCATAAAGACTAATTGTAGAATCTAGTGATTAGGGCTTTTGTGAAAATGAATTTGAGTAGATCTTTCACGCTTAACATTTTCTAGTTAAATATTTAAAAGTATGTTCTGGTGCTTTTATATTCTTATTAGGTGGTGGTAAAAAGCTTAGTAGTGCTTTTTTTAGTTAGAATACTAATGCTAAAAATGAGAGATGAGCTTAAAACAAAGATCATGAAGGCTAAAAATAGAGCTAGACTCAAGGCTATGATACCACACCCTAGCAAATCTACAAAATATTATCAAGAAAATCTTGCACATAGTAACACTCTTTTATGTTACAAGCTTTATGATGCTCCTAACATTTTTTTATGTACTTTTTAGGATCTATAAGGTCATCATAGTCATCAAAGTTGGTATTTGTAGAGATATAATGTTTGAAGAGGTAAGAGTGTAACATTTAATGATATAATGGATATTCTCCTATTCAGTGATGGTGATATCCATTTATGGTAGCTTGTGTAATTGTTGGTCTTGTCTTTTGTCTGAGTTTTTTTTATAAGAAGCATACAAACAAGATTCAAAAAATAATTTGAGGAATGAGAATTATTTATTTGTAAAGTTGGAATCTCATATCTAGTTTGCATGTTGTTTTGTCTTATTCCTTTGTAGAATTGAAGTTATCTCTATGCACCTAATGCATGTAATAAAGAAGAAGTTGTGTGTTGTATTTGAGTACTAAGTTGTTCTTATATGGTAAAAACAACATTGTTGAGCATTTGTAATTGATAAGAGAGTTAATGAATATATAAGGGAGTTGGAGTTTCTGTAACGGGGAGATTAATTATTCTCTCTTATCATGAAGTTTTATCAACTATAGAAAGAACGTTTTAGTGAGGAACCAAACGAAATGAACTAGCTTTTGTTTAGATTCTCGCAAATGGCATGATTAATGAAATCTTGAAAACTTCATATTGGATTGGGCTTTCCATAGGATGTGCTGTTGGACTGCTGGAGTGATTGAGTTTATCATTGGTCTAGTGGATTGGTGGGGTTACTATACTGAGTTTTCCTACAAAACAAGTTCATTGTCAGAATAAGGGATCCTTTAATGCTTAGGTTAGTAAAATATAAGAGTAGAACAATGTATAAGAGAGTAAATAAAACTTGTTGTATTGTTGAAAGGTTGTTTATGATTCATAGAATTGTTGTAAGGGTGTTTATAGTTTGTGAAATCATTGAATAATTGCTTATAATTGCTGGAATTGTTGTATGATTACTTGTTATTGTTGGAATTGAGTGAAATTGTATGACTTGGCCTAGCTTGTTTTATCTTTAACTTGAATTTTTGTATTTATAGACTTTGATCACACTTATTTCATAGAACGTAATATTATAGGTATCTCGTGGTGCACAAAGTTACTACTTACCATGAGTGGATAACCTTGTGGTAAATGGAGAATACCATTAGTGAAAAAATTAGTGTTCATCTTATAAAATATGGTATTGCAGGTACCTCATTGTGAATAGTGTTGCAAGTACTACCTTGCTTGTTGTGATATTGGTGAAAGAATTGGTGAGTAGCGGTTGATTGGTGGTTATTAGCAAGAAAAATGGTGCATTTTCTGCGTAGAAGAATTTGATGTGCGCCTTATTGGTGCAACACTAATATCTTAAGAACAAAAATATATTAAGGTGTGATATTATATTGTGGTGAGTGTAAGTAGCTAGGAATTGTTTTTGGTATTGAACCAAGGTAAAAAAAAAAGAAAAAAGGGCAAGAAAACCTATTGCTAAAGTTGGCAGACCATTTAGGCTATGACCGAAAGGCGAGGTGAAGAGGATGCATTGTTCGGGCATAACCAAAACGACGTGGAGGTATTTGTTTTTTTTTTTTTTTTATCATCACTAATCACTTAAAAAATTCATAATTTTTAAACAAACCATGAAAAAGTAAAACAAATGTATGTATTTATTGAAATGATATATTCTAAGGAACATATTCTATTCAAATAAATAAATCTAACGTTTAAAAATAATTTCATTATATTATCATGTATTTATTTTTGTCTAGTTAATCAGACTTTATGAAACTTGAAATTAAAATTAAAACAAGAATCTAAAATAATAGATTATATCCAAACCCAACATGATAATTAGATTAAATTTCTCTTTAGTTTTTTTTTTTTTTCAAATTGGTTCTCCCGTATCTATTTAGGTTTTATTCCTAATTCTTTAAATGTTTTTGTACAAAAAAAAATTATGATGAAATTATAAGAAATTTATTCAATTTCTTGGCCATGTTGGATCTAAAATATTGGCCAATCAATAAATTTTTAAATTTCAATTAAACCAACATATTTAATTTCTTGACCAAAGTAGAATGTTTTATCTAAAATAATAGCATATCAATAAATCTTTAAATTTTAATTAGACCAATATCAAAAGTAACTCATTAAATTTAATAACCATATATTTCATAAATCTAATCATAGTTAAACTCACAGCCTAATCTTTTGAGTTAACTTAATTACTTGTTGATTTGAAACATTGTTAAGGGCAATTTTGTTTTTTAATCATGAAAAGTTAATTTAGACAAATTTGGGTGATTCGAGTGAGACTCAATCAACATTTTTTTTATTTATTTAAAATAATATTATTTTTTAAAATTTTATCCAATATAATTTTATTTTAAAAAATAATAAATATCGGTTAATCCATGGTCCTATAAGTTACCCGGCCTAACTACGAGTCTGTTTAAGATTGTGGTAGCAGTTGCAATTCAAAATGTTTTTCGTTTAGAAATACATTAAAATAATATTAATTTTTTTATTTTTTAAAAAATTATTTTTAATATTAAAACATAAAAAAAAAAAAAAAAAAAAAAAAAAAAACAGTTCCACACAAGCCAACGACCTATGACATGGACATGGTTATGAGCCGACTGGATCTTTATAATTAGGAGTCCATCAATATCGTACGCCTAGGCCTAGTCACTCCACCTAATTAAGAAACTAAGAACTATTCCAATCTTATGTCATATAATGGGGGACACCATCCGTCCGTCGCCATCAAGTTCAACAACATTGCAATTGCAGACCTCCTGCCTAGTGAAGATAGAAACGAATTCGGAAACGACCGAACAGTCTCAAGATTCACATGAATCGAAGATAGGTGTGTCTAATCTAATGGCATGGCTTTGTTTGTTTATGATACTGTCAACATGTCAGACAGCATGGGCTTTAGAAACTCGTTCTGAATCGAAGCTGGGTTACCTCACTCGAGAGCTGCTTGAATCAGCAAGAGAACCAGAGTTCTTTGAGTGGTTAAAACGGATTAGAAGGAGAATCCACGAGGACCCAGAGCTGGCTTTTGAAGAATACAACACGAGTCAACTCATAAGATCGGAACTTGACTCGCTTGGGATCGAATACAAGTGGCCTTTTGCAAAGACTGGGGTGGTGGGTTCGATTGGGTCAGGGTTGCAGCCGTGGTTCGGTCTTAGAGCAGACATGGATGCCCTCCCAATTCAGGTTTGTCTTGTTCGACTCTTTTCTTTCCTTTTCCAAAAACACCGTCACCTATACAGATGTCACGCGTTCAAACGCCATGGGATTTTCAGTTTAGTCCATAAATTTAAAACTAAGCAATTTCACCCTTAAAATAGCAAAAGGCACTTATGTCGAGTTTTTCAATCTTCCCCAGTTCAAGAAACCATGTTGCAGTCCTGGTTATGCTTAGCTGCTGCAAGAAGGCACCAGTTGGTCATTGTTGTTTAGTTAAACCACAAAAACGGGGAATGCTATTCAATCTCCAGAAAACGTTAATCACACAATAGTCTTAATCGGGTGCAATATGAAAAGATAATGACGGAGCTAGGATTATTTGTTAGCCAAAATCTAATTTACAGTGCATATTTTTTTTAATCTAACATGAGTTGTAAAATAAAAAAATAGCATGATTTAGTTTTATTTAAAGAACTTATTACAAATAAATATATAATAATTTTTGTATAAGGTAAAAAGTTTAGAGCAATACCAAATTAAGTCAAAGTTATGAAATTAATTTCATCTTTATAATGTATCTACTACTTTAATTTTATTAGTCTTCATACCGATCAAATATAAATATACAAATTATATAAGAAACATTAATTAAAACAAAGCATTATTTATATTTGATAAATTTTGAAATAAAGTAAACAATAATAAAAAAAGATTCTTATATTTTTATTTTAATTGTGCTCGTCGTTCTTTCATGAAATAGAAATAATCAATTACCATATTAGTTGTAAATCTTTTAGCAATTTTTTTTTCTATATAAACAATCATATAATTTGCAAGAAAAGCATCCTCCATCCGATTACAAAATCTTGTTTTAACAATCTTTGTTGTTGAAAAAACTTGTTTAATAGTTGTTGAAATAAGAATTGTCAAAATAAGTCAAATCAACCTGTCAGTAAATGGATAAATGGTTGATTTTTAAGTTTCAAAGAATCCTTGGTATAAATTAGTAATCGATGACATATTCTTTAACTTTGGATGATTGGGTGTATTAAGCTCATAATGTTGTAGTTGAAATCTCAAATGAATTTTTTCTTGGTTAGAAAAATCTTCAAGATAGAACATGTCAACAAGCAATCATATATTTTCATCACTGAATAATTTGTAGGTACTTTTAGGATCCAAAGTTTTGCTCAACATAAAAAGCTTGGTCCCATGTTCATTGAATCTATAATTTAGCTTTTGTAGTTGTTGATCAATGATAGCTATAAATATATAAAATCGATAGTGATGCTCAACTGTTACTAAATTTTTTTGATGGCGAGATCATCCCACATTAGAAAAACAAGCATCCATATTAGGAATTTAAATGTCTTCATTCTTATAAAATTATGTCACTTCTTCTAAAATAAATTCTCAATCGTCATCTCTTAACTTCTAAATCAAAGTCTTTGTGGTAGTCACCAAATGCATAACATTTAAAATGTCTTGAGAATTGTATTGCAAGGCTTGGTAAAGCACATCAATAATTCTCATAACATTCTTCATTATATGTAAGATGAATGCAAAATCAAATGACATTATCAACTTAAATGCAAAAGTTGTATCACCACATTGAGAATAAGTAGATCCATATGAAGTAATGTTCAAATTGCAAATTGATTTGAAGTGCGAACTCCATCTACTATCGCCAGGTTGTTGCAAACCACTTACTTGATTATCTCTTTTGTCTATTTCAATCTCACCAATATCAACTAAATGTTCAATTGTAGTTGTTTAAAAGCCCGTAATCCATCATGACACTAGAAAGAAGCACTAACAGTGTTGACAATAAAAATCAAATTCTAAAAGAAAGTGTGAACATTACATCTTTAGTTGCAACAATAAGAGCCAATTGTAATTGACGAGCTAAGCAATGTAAATAATATGCATAAAGACAATCATTAATGAAAAAAGCTTGCAAGCCATTACACCCTCCACATATATTATTAGCATCATCATACCTTTAACCTCTAATATTTTAAACATCAAGATTATGATGAAATAAAATAAAAAAATTTTTTTCCTTAAGAGTTGAAGCAATTGTATTTTTGACATGAATTATATTAAAAAATCATTCTCGAATAAATCCACTTCTATCAACAAACCTAGTAACAAGAGCTATTTGTTTGCTTTTAGATTTATCTCGAGTTTCATCAACAATTAAAAAAAACTTATATCACCGATCTCATGACGAATTGAAAATTGAACATTTTTAACAAAGACATGTAAAATTTATTTTTGAATTTGATGTGAGGTTTATTAAGCATTTTGTGGAGCATTACTAAAAACAAGAGCATTTATTTGTTCATTGTATGATGTTAAAAGTTCTATTATTTCAAAAAAAATTACCCTGGTCTTTTTATTCTAGCTATTCATTATGTTCTCCAAAATCACATGCTTGAAATTTAAACCAACAAACAATATTTAATATGGAATCAATTATTTAGAATTTCTTGAGAAATTTGCCTCTTAACTTCATTCTCAATATGACATGACTATATTTTCAAAGTTTCTAAGCACCTGACAACAAATCTATGAGCTGAGAATTTAGAACTTTTTCTCATATAAGTCAAAAAATCACATCGTTCTCCGTCATTAACTTTCTTCCAATAATTAAATCCTTTAATAGTGAATATGTCTGATCCTGATTTTCCAGATGACTTACTTGGAAATAGATAACAAGAGAAATAAAATGCAATATTTTTCTCTGAATATTCAAGCTATGGAAAACTTTTGAACCAATGAGATTAAAATTGATGATGGCGTTTTTTACCGGTCAACACATGTTTAGATATCAAAGGTTGATATAACTTCAAATTAATGTAATTCCTTTGAATTTCATCTTGTTGATTAACTGAGTATTCCTAAATTTAAGGATGATTTATTGGTTTTTGAATTAAATGAGCAATGTCAATTCTAGTAGAAAGCAACTCACTAATCAATACATGTTCTTTGCAAACTAAAGTACGTTAGGACTGCTCAACCATAACTTTAACATTACACATTGGAGTTGGTTAACTAGGCTATGAGTTATCAATATTTTTTTTCTTTTCTAAAAAAAAGAGAATAAATTCTTGTTATCTTATTCATTTCATACTAAAATCAAAACATTAGGAATTCTTAATATTTCTTGCTGTAAAAATAAATACAAATGACATGTATATCTAGCACTCGAAGAAAAAAAACCCCCACAAAACTAACATATAAAAGCAAAGTTGACATATTAAAAAAAAGAAAAAAAATGGAATTATTAGTTCTTAAAAAAAAAAAATTACATTGAATACATAAAACATAAAATAAAACATAAAAAATCCAAACAAACCAATAAAATATATCTAATTAATTAGAAAAAAAACAATTCATCTTTAACTAGAATTTGGAAGGAAAAAATGGCAAAACTAGCAAATTGAAAAGAAAAATTAAAACAGAATTAAGGAAAAACATACTAAATTATTGACAAACATCTCAAAACAAGAAAAAAAAATTAGATTTTAAGTTTGGGTTACTAGTTAACTTGTTTTGATTGAAGATAAATTAGTTTGCGCGGCTCTGCCTCGGCATTTGTAATATTGTATCCACTTTTTGACCCTTTGTGTTCGGCTCCACAGAGCGAGGGGAGGCAAAGACAATTGAATTGGGAAAAGTCGTTTCTCTTTATTCTTTCCACATACAACTATGCATAAAGTAAAGGAAAGGTCCATCTGTGTCTGTATATTCTTTCTTCGTGCAACTAAGCATAAAGTAAAAGAAATTAAAGGAATGGACCATTATTGTCCCACACATTTAACTACTATTAAATAAAAAAATTTAAAATGTTTTGCAGAGGCCCGGGTCGCTGCTTGCCCTGGAAGAATATGGAAGGACATAAGGACTTGAAAGAAACAAAATTGCATGGTTTCATGGTGGATGCTCCCCCACCCATATAAATGCAACCTCCATATATTTATCATGTTAGGTCCCATTTTATTTGAACGGCGGAGCAATACACCGGAGCAATACACCGGCAGTATCTAATAATTTCTATGTTTTCATTGCATGATAAAAAATTGCTGTACGGTTATCATCATTTCCCCCACAAAAGTTTCCCTTAATAGGCCAGTAACTAACACTAATTGTTGGTTTGAGACCTTTCCAAACCTTAAGAGACAGTGTTAACTAATCTATTTCAGCCTTATCATTTGGAAGGAAATGGTAGAGTGGGAGCATAAAAGCAAGAATAATGGCAAAATGCATGCATGTGGCCATGATGCTCATGTAACAATGCTACTTGGAGCTGCTAAGTTGCTTGAACGCATGAAGGATGAACTAAAGGTATATGCACAGTCACAAACATTCAGGATTCTCATCCACTCTTTATTTTACTGATTTTTTATGCTTCTGAAATCTTTTCACAAGGGAACTGTTAAGCTTGTCTTCCAGCCTGGAGAAGAAAGTTATGGCGGTGCTTACCATATGCTAAAAGAAGGCGCTCTTGACAACTTTCAAGGCATTTTTGGACTGCATGTTGCACCAGAAATCCCTGTTGGCACAGTTGATTCAAGACCCGGTCCAATGCTTGCTGCTTCGGGAAGGTTTATAGCTACAATTAAAGGGAAAGGTGGACATGCTGCTCGTCCCCAGGATACAAGAGATCCCGTTGTAGCTGCTTCTTTTGCCATTCTTGCTCTGCAACAGATAGTTTCTCGAGAAACAGACCCTCTTGATGCCAGGGTAACATTTTAACTTTTTTCCCCATTCTTAGGTGATTCCAAAATATGTGAATATTGATGTGCAATTGATCTGGGGAACAAGCAATATGGTCCTTGATGTTGTGATATGATCTACTGAAACTTTTTCAGTAAAGGATAGTTATACCTCATGTCAAAGGTTTTTCCATTTCCATCGCTGTATAGGTGGTCTCGGTCGGTTTCGTTGAGGCTGGCCAAGCTGGGAATGTAATCCCAGAGACGGTGAGATTCGGAGGCTCAATTCGGAGCATGACTACTGAAGGTCTAGTCTCCCTTCAGCAAAGGGTTATGCAGGTAACCATGTTTCAATGATTCAAGGAACAAATAATCTAATTAACAAAAAGACTTAGTAAATGCGCATCCACTCAAAGAGTGTAGACAATATTAGAAATTTTCTTTTAAGCAAGGGTTAAGACTTCTTAATTTCTTAGTAGCTACTTATTTAATTTGAGATGAACATTAATGAAAACATTACGTCGCTAACAGATTGTAGAGATGCAAGCAGCTGTTCACCAGTGTACTGCTTCTTTAGATTTCATGGAAGAAAAAATGAGGCCTTACCCATCCACTGTAAATGATGAAGCCATGTACAAACATGCCAAACAAGTGGGGGAAGCTTTGCTCGGAGAATCTAACGTGCTTCTTGCCCCAATGACTATGGGAGCAGAGGATTTCAGCTTTTATTCACAGAAGATGAAAGCTGCATTTTTCTTCATTGGAACAAAGAATGAAACAGTGAAATCAGTGAAGAGATTGCATTCCCCGTACTTTGTTATAGATGAGGAGGTCCTTTCTATTGGAGCAGCTTTCCATGCTGCAGTTGCCATTTCTTACTTGGATGGCCATGCTATTGACACACAGTAGGAACCTGTTTATGCTCACTTGTTATTTCTTTTATGAAAAACGTCGTTAAAATAAACGGTAAGGAAACATCAATTTAGTGCCGTTTTGTCATTATGGAAAGTGTATATATATTTTGATGTCTCGAATGTATTCGATACTGTGCAAGATAAGTGAATTTTCAAATTTTAATTGTAATGAAAATGATGTGAACCCATGTATATTCATGATCTCGCAATCCTGGATTAAGATTGACACATTAATCTTGAAAAATTAAAACAAGTTCGTTAGAAAATATGATATATATATTACCTCTAACACTATTAAAATAAATTTTCACCCAATGATTAGTGAATCTTGAACTAAAAATATAAGATAAAAGCTACAAAGATAATTGTTGTAGTTTTTTGATATCTCAAATTCAGTTCTTTAAAGAACAAAAAATATGAGTATCCCCGCATGCAGCAATATGCGGCAAAAATCATTAATTACCAAAAAAAAAAATCAGGCTCATAGGCTTTTTAAAAACAAGCTCACGAGCCTAGAAATATGTGTTTAAATTTTTTTAAAAGAAGAAGAAATAGAACACACAACGTCTGTAGTGGTAGACGATGCGTCATGACCCTTTTTAAAATCTGGCCATAACATAAGTGGTTAAAAAATCGAGGTTTTTTTATACCTACAAATCTATTTTTTAATCTATTTTCATCTAAAAACATCTAATAAAAACTCTTAAAACCTCATAAAATCAATTTATCAATCTAAAACACTCAAAAACCAATTCAAAAATACAAAATCAAATTGGAAAAAAATTCTCTCTCAATCTCGATCTTTTTTTTTCCAGACAAGATGAAGGATTAAAAAGATTTTAATGGGACTTCCATCGTCAAATGGGACTCATAAACATTAAAATCATCATTTTTTTTGTTGAAATTTGGCTAACCAACAATGTTATCTCTCCTTCATAATTTTTATGGTGACTCTCTCTCCTCTCTCAAATTCAAGGACTTCAATGTATATAAAATAAAGTTTTGGACTAAAACATATAAATGTTAAATTAAAGAGACCAGAAAGGGAATTTGAAAAAATCTTATGGCCAAATCTCTTAAAAAAATATAACACATATTTTTTTTTTAAAAGAACTTGCCATTTTACTTCCTCAATTTTGGTTTCGAATTCTCAATCTCTTACAAACAATAACGTCTATTTTTTTCCAGTCATACAAAATGTTATTACACAATTACTTGTGATAGAAATTAATCAAAACATAATGATTCTAGGTACTCAAATAAAAATATTAAAATTTAAGAACTATAAGTTCAGAATAATCCAAAATTTAGGATAGTTTTATCTTTTTGGTTTTGTTTTTTTTTTTCCTTGTTCTTTCAACTTAATTGGTATACAAGATTAATGATATGAACCACATGATCACGTAGTCACATAATCTACACGTAAGAGAGAAAAATCTTGGAATGCTAAATAATTAGATTTGATAGGAGTGACATAAAAATTACCTGAATCAAAACATCAACACTATAAAATAAACTTCTACCCAATGAATATCAATTTGTGAATGAAAAATATAAGAAAAAAAGTCACAATGTCAGTTATACCTTGATAAATTAAATTTGTTCCTTATCCCTACATAAGAAAAATGTTGCATCACACAAAACACAAATTTATTCAAAACATCATGACTAAAAGCTCCATCTTTTTCTACCACTCCAAATATGTTTAGGATCATTTTTCCATTAAAACAAAAGAATTTTCATCTTAGTACTACCCAAACTTCTATCTATCCTATCATGGTACCTAAAATTACCCAAATCATCTCCTTAGAAGAACTATCTCTCTCATAGCTCCTCCATACCTATGGTTTCTAGGCTTCCCAAATTGATCTCCATAGCTTAAAAGCACACTATCATAATTCCCATCACTCATCCCAAAAAAATTATCATCATCATCTGAATTAACACACCTTTCACGTCTCCTAACAATATTTCCACTATGACCAGCCTTGTTTCTCAAACCATCAATTTTAGCATCACATCTCTTCCTTTTCTCAATCTTATACTCAAAATTCCATATTACTATGTTCAACCTTTTCATTTTTTGTTGGTGTTATCCTACATCTTCAAATCTGCAAGATACTTTAGTGATAAAAAAAGAATTATTTCCTCACTCACTCCCTCACGTGCTTACACTCATTTTGTGTTTCACTCAATAGGGTTTTTCACTTTAAAATTCAATACAACCAAATAGAACAACATAGTAGTGCAATCCAAATATGTGTAACGACTTAGGAAGAAATATATGAAAATAAGTAAATACAAAACTACAATTACAATTTCAAAAGTAGCGATCGAATTCGTACGAGATATGGATATTTTTTAGGACATGAAAAAAAATTCAAAAGAAAATATTATGAAAATGACTTGATTGATACCCAAGTATCTCGAATAACACTTTAGTATACTATTCAAATCGATTACAATAGTAGTAAAGTAAGTTTCAATAGTTGACGCAAACCAGGCAGTGTTCAAATTAAATGACCTCAAATTTGATATATAGTATGATTAGAGTCCAAATAACTAGAATATAAATTGTCAAGTAATTTCGATGTGGTTCAATTTCATCTTGTTTTATTTTTTTCAGTAGAATTTATAACGTCTTTGTTTGAACGACTTTTTTTTCAACATTTTATGTTACTGATATATGCAATGACAATAATGAAACAAAATAACTTTTTTTTTGTAAGAGTAGTTGTTGCCGTAATTCCAGAGCAATCAATGAAGATTGGAAATATTGAGTTTCAACACGCGAAATAAGAAAAACAAAAAATATAGAAGAATATAACCTAATAAATAAAGCGAAGCTAAAGTAGATCCTGTGATCACGTGGTTACACAACTAAACATACAATTGGCAACATGGGATAGTAAAAGAAGAAAAAGAAAAAAAACCAAGTACATGCTTGGACAATGTTTTTTATTTTGCAGCTCCTTCCAATCTTGAGCATAACTTAATTATTTTTCTAGGAGGCAATCACCTATTTAAATTTGGATATTATTGAGACTCAGTGATTCCATAATATTACAGTACTACTGTAAAGAGATGAAGTTGGCAATTCCTCAAGAACAACCAACAATTATTGTCTAGATGTCAATATACTTGAAAATGTTTATGGGTGGATGTTGATGGAATAAAGCAATGTGACTGACAAAATTTGAAATAAATTGCCAAAACTAACTATAAGCAAAGATAATGTAGAGAAACATACCTTACTGAAGAACATACAAGAGACCAAAAAAAAAGACAATATTATTAATTTTTTTGTTTTTGTTTTTTTGAAGTCAAGGAGAATAGAGAGCAGACCTGCTTGGCTTCGCAACTCCAAGAAATCCTCCTTGCAATGAGAGGAAATATTAAACACACGTTGTGTCACCAATGAAACAGATCATGTAACCTTTATCAAGAAACCCAAAAAAGAAGCGAAATTTAAGAATTTGCACCTAACAGTTAAAAAATATCAGCACATGCATGAGAGGTTAGATGATCAAGCTTAGAACCCAATTCCATAGAGAGAACAAAAATACAAAAATCATACGCAGAACGTAAACAAATGCTAGAAAATAAAGAGATAACTAGATGCCCTGCAAAAACGCAAAAGAAGAGTTGCAGAACCTATCACAACAAAATCCAACGAAAAAACATAGAAGGAAAGCACAAAGAAGATATAAGGACAAGCAGTACTGCCTGGTCTGCTGGGGCTGGGAACAACAAAATCCAACGAAAAATGATAGGAGAAAAGAATCCAAATCAAGCAGGCATCCACAATCAAACAATAGGAAATATGGCGAACAAAGGGGAAAAAAGGAAATAAGATGAAAACGTGCTTTACAAAGGGAGGAGTACGTATAATTTAAGAGAAGGAAGCCTGCCAGATAAACTCCATCGATTCTGTCAATAATTATGGATGAGTGGTGGGAAAGGACGCCCAATTTCCAATAGAAACACAAATATCAAAGAAGATGTATTTATAAAAGTAGAAAGAGAAAACCTAAAGCAACCACAACAGTAGTAATGGACTCACTTGGTTTGAACCAAAGAAGGCTTCGATTTGTGTGTCAAAACCCTGTAGATAGAACATCTGAAACACAGTTAAGAACAAAATTTCATATGCTCCAACAAAGCAAGAAAGAAAGGAAGAAAAAACAAATCAATATGCTCCAACAAAGCAATCAAGCCAAAGGCACCAAAGCAACATCTCAAAAGGAAGCACAAACACAAAGACATTGCCCACCAGAGTTCCTTCCAGCAATCACTCCCGCAAACAACATGCGATGAACATGTCCTTTTGTATGAACAACTTGAAACCTAAGAAGGAATCAAAGTCTCCGCACACACCAAGCATGAATCCCAACAAATATCTTCAAAAAAGAAAAAACATCTCTCAAAACCTTCGTAAAACACGCCTTACCTGAAGAGAAAAAGACAGTCTAAACCAATCAAAACCCCTAACCAGACCAGCTCTCAAAACCCGAAAAAAAGAAACTGAAGTCTGAGCATGCAACAAGCTTAGAATTGAGCAAACATCTTTTTTTAAAAAAGAAGAAACTTCTCTCCAAATCTTCGTCAAGCACCTAACATGCAAAAGACTAAAAAGGTAGATCAAACAAACCAAACCCCTTAACCAACCCAATAATATGCTTCCAGACGTGCACAATAGTGCAACACAATGCCCAATCTCTCTTAAAAAAAAGAAAGGATAAAACATAATGCACCTTGTTACCCAACACCAAAGACACCAAACGAGGGACCTAGACTCCAACACCCTTCCCCCACAAGGCCATAATATAAAAATGGAAAAGAGGAATAGTTTTCCGACAGACAGCATTTGTATCTGCGTCATACGACATAGTTCATACTCACTCAAGAGGAATAGTCAAAAGTACTGCTGAAGTAAAACTTGCCGGTCTTTCATGGAGGAAGAATTCGCAAAAAATGCAGAGGCTAAGCAAGTAAAGAAGCGAGGACCCCGTCCTCTCATCGTAGCACAGTCACAGGCTAAAAAGGTTCGTATCCGTATGCCCGCCATCTGTAGCCCTGCCATTTACCGCATCAAAGATGAACTAGGTCTCGGCTCCTGCGATGAAGCCATTCATTGGCTCGTCCGCCATGTCCGACCCGATCTTATTCCCGCCCCCGAGACACCCACTAAAACTAAATCGTCCAAGACTGGCCCGATTCCCAAAACGGGCTCCGTTGATCATGACTCGGTTCCAAAACCCGCTTGCATGGCGAGCCCAGATGGTGATATGCCTGCTTATGATTTTCTCCCAACCGCAGGTGGTGTTCCGGCAGCGAGGTCTCCGGTGAAGGCAACGGTGGTTCAGGCATCGACAGTGTTTTTTGACACTCCGGCAACATTGGGTACCTGGAGCTGTCGTTTTTTGAGTTTCACAATTTTGTGTCTTTTATGTTGAACTATGCTTGCGCATTGTCTTTCTTTTTATTTTGTAATTTGATAAAGAATGCTTTGTTTTTTTATTGTAACTCTCTTTCCTTCTTTTTTTCTTGGATAAGCAGAAAAAGCAGAAAGATTGATTGCTGGTGCGGCTGCATATGGGTCACAATTACTTGTGTTTCCAGAGGCATTTGTAGGTGGTTATCCTACGTGTGTGAAGCTTGATGCTACAAATTCACCTGAAACAGATGGTGATTTGCAGAAGTACTATGCCTCAGCTATTGATGTGCCTGGTGAGAGCGCCTTTTGATCACAAAGCCCTTTACTTTCTGTAATTTCTGCCAATCTGTGCCTTATCTGCCAGCCAACTACTTTTTCTAGCAGAACAAGAACTTAGTTATAGGACACAATGGTGTTTTCTTGTCATGCTCCAGAAATTGTTTAACATAAGTGGAAAAGGAAATAAAAAAATAGGTGGGTTGATTGTTAATCATGTCATTGCGATTTGAATTTTTTTTAGTGTTGAATTGAGGCAGCTGCCGAAGCTGAAAACAAGCTGACCTAATAAATAGTCAAGCTTCTAGGTTTTGAGCTTATAATTCTGTTTCTTCATTTTGTTTGGACATGCGGATTTGCAGGTCCTGAAGTTGACAGACTTGCAAAATTTGCTGGTAAATATAAAGTCCACTTAGTAATGGGAGTGGTGGAGAGAGCTGGATGTTATCTCTATAGTACAATGCTGTTCTTTAATTCCCTGGGAAAGTGTCTTGGACAGCACCGCAAGCTAATACAAACGGCATCAGAAAGTGCACTGTGGCGTTCTGGAGAGAAATCCACACTGCCAACATATGAGACCTCAATTGGAAAAATTGGTGGCCTCATCTGTTGGGACAATAGATTACCACTTCTGAGAACAGAGTTGTATGATAAAGGTACTCCTCGTCTCCTTGTTACTTTAAAAGTTCTCCTGTTATTTAGTATTGTAGCTTCCATTTCTTTCTGCGTTACAAAGTTGACAAATTGCATTCTATATTTTGCCACTCAATCATTCTTTTATGCCTTTTCCCTTCCAATTGGAGCTCTTCAATCTTTCATTAAATCTGTTTTGTACCATAAATATAGGTGTGGAAATATATTGTGCACCTACAGCTGATGCAGGAGAAATATGGAGAGCATCAATGACCCACATTGCCCTAGAAGGTAGTTGCTTTGTTCTTTCTGCAAATCAATTTTGTAGGAGGAGAGATTATCCTTTGCCACCTGGGAATATAAATGGTGATGCATCCTTAGATGACATCACATGCGCTGGAGGTAGTGTTATCATTTCACCATCAGGGACCATCCTGGCTGGTCCTGATTACCAAGGAGAATGCCTTATCTCAGCTGATCTAGGTATTGATTCATTTCACTTAGTATTTATCTACATAATTGTTTAATTGGTCCGAAATGTAAATGTTTAGCACCTCTGTTCCTGTAACAGGTCTTAGACCTGATTTATGTTGAACTGATTAGCCAAAATATCATCTTCTCTTTCTTGCCATGTTTTACGGAACTCTAATCATTATCTTCAATCCACTATTGCAGACCTTGGACATATCATTCTAGCAAAGACACAATATGGCGGAATTGAGAGTGGTGTCGATAAGAACCATGTCAGTGTGGCTGCAAACGGATCAGAACCCAGTTTGTTTGCAGCAGAAATGACAACTAAAGCTCTTGAAGAGCTTTCAGGGTGACGTAGCAGTGAAGAACATGTTAGTTCTAGAATAACCTTTCCTAGTCTTGCTAATGGGAATGACTAGAATTTGCTTATTACCAGTTTTCCATGGGTACACGGTGCAGTACAAGACTTATCTGCCGACCTAAATAACTAGGTTCAGAGAAACTGAATGTGTTGTGTAATAGCCTTTCTGGGCAATTTTGATGCACAGGGTAGGTCCCAGGTTAAATTAGAATGTCACCTTTGGCCGAATACACTTGGCGCAATGTGATGAAAAGTTGCTAATATTGATTTGAATGGTTTGATCAAATTGATTTAAAAATATAAAAAAGTTAATGTAAAAAATATATATATAAAAAACATAGTCAGCCATGTTTCCGAACAAACTCATAACAGATAATCATCAAACAGCTGAATCTAGAAAGAGTTGATTCATGATGAATGCCCTGGGGACACGAAAGCTGTTTGGGAGAGGCGTGATTTCCTGGACTGCACCCATCCTGTGGCTGCTTTTTATTCTGACAACCGAACTTCATGATTACCTGGCTACTTTCTGCCTCAAAATTTAACAGAACTCACCGCTCTTGGCTCTGATTTGACGCAAAATAAAGTAAATTCATGCTTTAGCAGGTGCAAAGTGATCACGTACATGCATCATAATTTAAGCTGACGCCATACAAATTCCATGCCGATCTCTTCCAAAGTTCCTCGCAAGAAAGTGTATTTAGGGCTATGCAAATTCTTAATAACATGAGAGGCTGGTGTAATTTCAGAAATGGTCAAGGCAGGTAAAGAAGCTGCCGAGGAGAAAAAGAAAACAAAGGTTACATATCAGCAACTATATTTGATGCTTCTGGCATGTCGAGGTAAGTTATGCCAGAAGTTTTTGTACGAGTCACTTGGCCGAATGACAACCATCATTTTTTTTCTAAAAGAACTCTATAGGCACAAGCATTCTTAAAAATTGACAACAGTTCAGTGAATGTTGAGCAGCGATTGCTGCAACTTCAGTGATTCTAGAACGGCAAGCCGGGGATTAATTCTCACTATAATATTCTTCTTGCATCAGGTATCTAACCAGCCTTGCCTGAAAACTACTCTGCATAGCTCACCATTTGGATTTTCTTAAATTCACGCCTTCAGCTTTGGCATCTGATAGCCTTGACTTCGAAACATTTCCTGGTATCACAGGAGGTCTCTCTTGAGCTAGATTGGGCTCTCGTGAGGACCGCAGCTGCCCTCCTTGTCGCATGGGACTAGCATACCCTCTTGGAGAATCTAACCTAGAAACAGACAACAAGTAGTCCCTAAGACCCTTCATTGATTGATGTCCATGCATTTCATCTCCATAACCTTTTCCTTGCCCTTGCCTCTCCAGTTCAGAAAACCTCCCCCAATCTATCCCGTCTCCTGGAAACGGGACCCTCTCATTTTGGATGCCCCATTCCACTCCATCTGACACACTTCTTTGCAGAGAACTGCTTCTCCGGGGTAATTTGCTAGAGGTAGAATTCCTCCCTTTGATGTCTTCTTCATCCATTGCTGCCTTTCTCAAATCACGAGGTGTTCCAGAAGGATAAGTCCACTTGTAGCTTTTGTTATTGTTATCCATATTCAATTCTATAGAATGAAGATCACTTTCGGCAGAGCCTTCTTCGCATACTACCCTATCATCTACTTCTCCATCCTCCTCATTTACTTCACTCCGATGGGAAACAAAACGATTTTTACTCAAGCAAGCAGCTATCTCTTCATCATTTATATGACTAGAACAGCGCCCTTTTTCTTTATTTCTTTTGGTTCCAAGAAAAGCTTCAAGCTGATTCCGAAGTTTATCAACAGCTGCATTTTTCTCCTCAAGCTGATATTTAGCTTCTGAAAGTTTCATGTGGACTCTCTCCTCACGCAACACGTCAGCTAACTGCATCATCTCCCTTTCCTTTTCAACCTCTTCACAAAGTTTTGCAGATTCCCTCTTCAGTTCTTCAACTTCAGCTTTATCATCACCAAAATCCCTGGCTAGTTCATCACATACTTGCTCCATTACAGCTCTTGCTCTCTTCTCACTTTCAAGTTCTTTCACTGCCTTCAATAGAGATGCCTTAGTCTCAGCCAGTTCCTTCCCAAGCTTCTTGTTCAAGCTCTCAAACCGTCTCCTCAGCTTCTTCTCTACATCGAGTTCTCCTGCAATGGACTCAATAGCAGCTTCAACCACCTTCTGCTCCTTGTTTTTCCATGCTGCCTTTTCTTCAGCAAAGCACTTCATTAGATAGTTTATCTCATTCTGGTCAGAGCGCTGTTCTTGGATAAGGTGGTTGACCTGCAAACGAGCCCTCTCAAGCTCAGCATGTAAGGCGGAGATGAGAGACATGCTTGATGAGGGCCTATCTTCATTGCCCCATACACGGTTGATAATTTTAAGCAGTTCCTTTGATGTAGTGAGAGCATTACTAACATCCTTCAGACGAGGTCTGACTCCAACAGTAGATCCACTAGGAGTTTGGGCTCGAGATCTAGTCTCAATCTGCATCATAAGAGAAATGGTAACTGCAATTTCCTTGCTGATGTGTTTTAATACAAGTAACATTCAAAACTGAACAATGCATGGGAAGACTAGTGATAAATTAATAATCTCAAGTTTTGTTTAAAAAAGAAAAGTAAGAGATACAACACATCATCTATTTGTAGGATATTAGATTACATGCCCAACATGGAAAATTACATAACAAGATTCCAATTCAAACTACTGGAAAGTATAATTCCTGACCCGAAAACAGTAAAAGCATACACTCTTGCTTTCCAAGACACATTATAACATCTCTAAAGGACTGGCATTATTAATTGGGCGTACCTCCATTAAACTGGCATTGCTAACAGAATCAAATGCTCCAATGCTCTGGTCCATAAGCCTAAGCCTCTGAGAAATCGATGATGTTCTTCTATGGCGACTGCCAGTTCCAGATCGATCAATCCTCTGCAAAACGATGATTTCAAACAACAGCACCACATTTAAGCAAAACTAGCTTGGATATAGAGGCAGCAGCTTCAAGGCCTTCAAATCTCCATATCAGTTCCAGTTGTTTGCTCTATATTTAGATGTTATTGAATTACGTTTGAAATTATAAAGCCACAATTCAAAAGCAATGCAAGATTTCAATTTGAGAAAGCTAAAATAGAAAAAACAAATGACACACTGCAAAACACCATCAGCGTTCTACTAAAATTCTTATGTTCATCCACAACCAATATAAACAACTAACTTTTCAAACAAAGAAGATTCAATCATTGTTATATTAAGAAATACAGTCAGCCAAGACCAAACATAAAGCTTTACATTAATTAGAGAGACCCACAATACCAAACCTAATATAATCACCACTCACCTTATAGAAACCAAACTAACACATGGCTTAAGATTCCAAGGCTCAAACCTTTTCAAATTCCCCCACTTTTCTTACCTAACAATCAAACTCCACTTAAACAAATTCTTAAAAAAAACCCCAAACAAATCCAATTTTCCTTGTTTTCCTTCTTCCACATCATTCTGCTTAATCAAAAGCAACATATATAAGAAACCAAGAATAAAACTTTTGACTAACATCCCATCAACAAAACATGAAAAAATCAATCAATAACAACGTATAATCAAACAAAAACTCACCTCAGAAACAGGACTATGAGAAGGATCAGACAAATGAGGAGGCAAAGAACCTGAATGTACCGACCTCCTCTCTCTACCTCTACCCTCTTTCCTCAACCTCCTCTCCTCCACCATTTCCTCCTTCATTTTTGGCGACGGCATCTCATTCATCTCCCAAAGGGTAGCAGCCAGCTTCCTCGCTGACACTGGCGCATGCTGCTGCTTTCCCTTTCCATTTATTGACTTTGGTGAGGACTCCATGGCCCTCAGTATAGATGATGGGGTCCTCTTCCCCATCAGCTTCCATGTGGGCACTGGTGTACTGGATCCGCCCCTCTTTCCTACCAAAATTGCTCTCTTGAATCTGTAGTTTTGAATTATTGATGAGGATGATGATGCTGACGAGGAACACCCTCTTTTTCTTATCTTGCCAGGCAGCAATTCCTCCATTGTGGCACTTCCTTTTTGCCTTAGCATTATCAAATGCTCCCCTTATAGATCTCACTCACCAATTTGCAATAACAGGAAGAAAAATATTTGAAGAGTCAATAGAAGTAAAGAGCTTTACTCTTCATTAGGTGATTGGTAGCTAAAAAAGTTCAAGATTTTGAACTTGGGCTCTTTACAAGGGAGCTAAAAAAAGGTAGAATTAAGCAACGAATTGCCGTTCTGGTTCATTGGTCTTTGGATTGCCTAATGATAATGATAAAGATTTGAAATTGAATGAATCAAGAGTTTTTGAAAGGGTGAAAAATGAACAGAGAGAGAGATAGATGATGATCTAGTATACTGTAGTTTTGAGAGAGATTTGAATTGGGAAATGGGAAAGAATGAGAGGAAGTGAGAGAGAGCTTTGAGGAGGAAAAAAGAGAGAGCTTTCTTTTTCTTTTTTGTCTTGATGACTTGCACTATTACTACTCCTTGCTTGTGTACTTTTGAGATTTTTGATCGATACAGACAGCATACCAAGTACCCTTGTGGTGGTGTAAAGTGACAGAGAAGGAGAAACTATATGGACCAATTGTAACTTCGTCCTTGTATTGTTAGAAATTAATATCTTAGTTTCTCTTGTTCCATATCCAGTCCCATGTTTGTTTATAATCTTGATCCTTTGTTGATTAGATTATCCGTCTTCGAGGCAATGAGCTTTTCCTTACTGCACCAATAAAACTTACATCAGAAGCGATAAGACAAGAAATGGAGATTGGATACATATCATAATCCTGATTTTCTCATAGCTATGGCTGCTTGTCGGTATGATTAGACCATGGTTACAAACATTCAGGGGAGTGTTAGAGAGTGAAGAACTAAAACTAGCGCACCTGTCAAGAATATTTAATTTCAGCAACATCTCCAAACTCATCGAGTCATATAATAGGGTTCTTAAGAGCATAGATCACACCATCGAACATTTTGATTCATATAGCCTGTGTTCACTGCCAATCTAACACCATACAAAACAACCATTTTCAGAGGAACAACCGTCTTCGCCACTTTTCTGCCATCCAACATAAACTCACCTTAATGACAGCATTATACTGAACGCCGTCTACAAGCCTAGAGAAGAGATCTCCGCCGCCCGTCAGCACTCCTAGAAACAGTTGTGGCATAAGTGTGTTTTCGAATAAGAATTCTGGTAACCATGTTACAGATTTATACGTGCATATATCGGATCTTGGTGGTTAGATTCTTGGCATTTCTTTTTCGTGCACTTATGATTCAAATTTGATGAATGTATCATGAATGAATTATGAATTATGATTTATGATTTTGATGGACTAATGTTTTCAAAATACACAATTTAACTTGTAATTATTTAAATTGTGTTTTGAATTTGGCATTTGTTGTAATCTGTTTGGGAATTGTCTCATTTGGCACCTTAGAATATTTTTGTAAATAAATTATCGTGGAGTTCTGGTTCGGGGTGGGCATGAAGCTTGGGGCCCCTTTGATATGAAGTGCGATGGAATGCTAGATCGGGAAAAGGAGACCATGGCATTCAACAAAATGGAGAAAAAATGGTTTTTCTTTCTTTTTCTTATAGCTGAAATCAAATACCCTTTTGTTTCAATAACTACGAGAAATTATTTGGCACAATTATTGGATTTGAAATAGTGTGTTAATCTTGAAATTTTCTGGGCTTGATTTTTTATTTAGTTCGAGTTTATAATTATCTTGAATTATTAGTAAAAAATATGTTTTGCTTAAAAAAAAATTAAGATAATTTTTTTTTAATATTAATAGATGTATTGGATTGACTCAAATTTCATAACTTAACTCTCCAAACCAACAACTCATATCATGGACTCCACTAGAATTAACATATATTTTTTTAAATATTTTCACTTAATAATTTGATTACAAAAATACATATTCGCAAAATCAAGTATCAATCAGATATTAGAACGTTTATTTTAAGACTACGTTAACTCATAAAAACAATAAATAAATAAATTATAAAGATCAATTTAAAATCAATTAAATATTGAATGATAAAATTAAAAAAAAAAACAGAACAAGATTCAATTAAAAGAAAAAAAAATTGGAAGATGATATTTAAAAAGGAAAAGAAAAAAGGCTCGACCCAGCAGGTCACCCTGAAAATCTTTCGACCTAACTCTTTGCCTAACCTAACTTTAAAATTAAATTATGTGAGAGTTGTCCCTATATGACCATGTCGACTTAACGGATTCTAAGGCAACCCAGATGATTGGTAAAAAAACATGGTTTAACTTTAAGAAAAATCAAGACAATATCTTTTTATATATATTGAGATAGCGATATATTGGATCGATCCACTCTTCACGACTTAACTTGTCAAACCCGCGATGGACTCGACCAGGTTTAACAACTTTGTTTTTTTAATAAAATTTTTTTTACTTAATGTCATGATAATATAATATATACTCGTAAAATTGAGCACTAACCAAATATTGATATGTTTGTTTGATACTATTATAATCTCATAGAAAATAATCTGAAATAAATTATGAAGACCAATTTAAAATCAATGAAATATTGATTTAGTCAAAAAAAAAAATGAAAGATAGAATTTAGAAAAAAAAATAATAATAGCTCCTTCATTGTTCATTTAAAAAGTGTAGGAAATTGGTTTTACCCTAATTCTTTTAGCATAGAAGATAACTAGATAGGGGGCTTGTGTTACGTCGCGGGCTGGATCAAGTTTTTTCTAATTAACTTAAAAAAAATATTCAGGCGACGTCAGTGTTTTTAAAGAAGAAAACAAAATGAGACTCGGGTCATTAACTTGAGTAAGTTTAATAACCTCGGTTAAAAAAAGATATCAACAGTTAATAAAGCAGAAAAAAATCAACAATAATTAACTACAAAAAATAAGTTGCTAATATCATACATGAGTGGAGAAGAAAAAAAGTCCATTTAAGACTCATCATCACTCCGCCATAGACATTGTCTCACTACAAGAAAGAGCTCACCCAGATGGTTCAAATGTCATTACCAAAGGTTACATGACGACACTAAAAAAAAGTCGCACGCATTGTAAGAGCAAGGACCTAGATAGCAAACCAAATAAAATATCATGAAGTTGGCATCTCATGCTTATATTTAATAAATTAATTAAATTCAGAAACAAAATCTCTTTTCAAAAAGCAAAATTTAACAAAGAAAGGCAAATTAAAAAAAAAACCAAGATAATCCAGGTCAATTTTAAAATCAGTGAAAATACTATAGAAATCAAATAAAAAAATAGCCGAGCTCAATCTCCAATTAAATAAATATTGAAGGATGAAACTGAAAAAAATAAACTTACAAAAAGGAAAAAAATAAGTAAACCCGAGCTAGTCTCCTAAACCTAAGTTAATCTTCTAAATTTGAAACCCGTAAGATCCGAGACCCGGGCTCAAGTACGAAGATCAATTCCGAACCAATTTTATGTTGAAAGATGAAATCAGAAAAAAAAATATCAATTTAAAAATTTTGTTAAAGTTAAAAAAAAATAGCAAGAAAAAAACTAAAGGAGGATGAAATTGTAAAAAAAAAATCAATTTTAATAATTATCTCCAATAAAACAAATAGAAATAAAAAGAATAGGGACCAAATTTGATAGAAAAAAAAAATTAAAAGAGGTTGAAATTGAAGTAAAATCCTAATTTGATAAAATATTTCAAATAAAAACAAATTGTAATCAAAAGAACAAGAATTAAATTCGAAAAAAAAAACAAATTAAAAAGTTCGTTTGTAAATTGAGAAGGTCAGATATAAAAACTAAAGAAAACATAAAAAAAAAAAAGTTGTCAGCACCAAACCAAATATTGTTTTTCACATCATTGTCAAGGGATAGAAGGGATATCAAGATAATTTAAAAGCTTCTCTAGAAGCCATAATTTGATCCCTTCTTCTCCTTGTTGAAAGACAATTAGATATCATCGTGATGGGATTTAGTTTAAGGTTATGTCATAATCTACAAAACAGCTGAAAGTATTACTATGGTCCATTCTTAACAAACCTTATAATAGTAGCTAGACGATATTAATATTGTGATCATAATTAAAGATTATTAAAAATCTATTATGTGTAGATTCAGTAATGGTTATTTTAATGTTTTATCAAAGATGCAATACTATAAAATAGTTGTTCTTAAATAAATTTATCTCTATTGACTATATAAAGTCAAAGGATAATATCACAAATCCGCTAATAAAATACTTTATAAGAAAGCAAATTGATAAATCATTAAGGGGAATGAGATTAAAGCCTATATTTAAAGAATTATCATAAAAGCAACTCAATCATGTTATTAGAGATCTCAAAACATAGGTTCAAAAGAACAACCGAATCATGTGTCAATTTAGTAATAGCACTCTTATCTATTTTTATAATGAAAAGTGCTACCTGCAGCAGGATAAACTAAGTTTTTAATGATTCTTATAGCTTGAGAAATTTAAATGGGATATTATAGGACATGTTTTATAATAATCACCTATATGAGTATGAAATAAGGCTATCTCTATGAAAATTAAAAATGCTAAATTCTCTAAAGCACTCACTGAAACCATGATGTGTTTAGGGCTAAAATAAACACAACCGTGAGAACCAAAACTGTAAGAAAATGAACTATGTGATATCTACTGTGTAGTTTCACACAAAAAACTGAACAACCCAAGATATCATGCTCACTAGTTAGCCAAATGAATATGATAGTTTTCATAAGGGAAGGTTCAAGACCAAAAGCTACCTCGTCCAATGCAGTGACTTTTTCATTGTTACTCTTAATTTTATTTTTTTTGTCTACTTTGTATTTTATTTTGATCAGACAATTTTCATTTATATGAAGGATTGTTAGAGTATGAATGAAAAGTTGTGTCTATTAAAACCCAATTTAAAATAGAGTTATATTCTTTTAAATTAGAAAGTTGTATTTTTTTATTTTAAAAATTCCGTTAAAATTAACTGTCAGAATTGCTTATAAAAAGAGACAATTTTGACATAGTTTTGATAATAGAGAAAGCTTCTAGTCTTTCTGAAATTCTTCTCCTTTATATTTTTTTAGTCAAAATTTATATATAAAGTAACAAGTAAATTTTGTTTTGATGTTTATTTTTAGTTGAGCTAACAAGAATAAAAGATTAAGTCTGAGAAACAATATTCTTACTTCTTCAAGTCTATTTTATATTAACAAATATTGAAAGTTAATTTTTCTTTCAATTATTGATGATTTATATACATGTTTTATTTATTGTAGAAATCAGATCGTTATAGTAAAGAGAAACAACAATCTTAAAATCTATTTAAAATGTTACATCATTTTCAGTCCCCTTGTAAATAGTCCAACAAGATGGTTCTCAACATGTTAGCGCGCCAACACAATCAACCTATAGCTCCATGGCGTATTCAATTCAAGTTGTAGATTCATAAGATCCCCCTCTTTGTAAAATCCAGGTTTAATTTCTTCTCGCTCTACAGCTAGACACAAACCATATATATAATGGCTGTTGGGTTCTTAGCTCTATTATTTCCTCTCCTCTCTATAGTACTGTTCTTCGGTATCCCATTTGCCAAGCCCATAGCGGGATTCCCTTCTAAATTCACTCAACCAGAGAAGCTCTCTCCCTCTACTCCAAATGGGCTCTACAAAGAAAAGTTCTTCACTCAAATACTTGATGAGTTAAGAGTGTATATATTTTATATAGTTTTTTCATGTATCATCACTCATAATTAAAAAAATAAACTTTTTTCTGGGTTTTTGCAGTGCTGGCAGCCTGGTTCAGATTGAAATATCCGCAGGTCACCATTGGAGCCTGGCATCTTCTTCACCAATCCTCAACTTTGAGAGCATAACATCACACCATACAGCTTCAACAATATCATCACGCAAGACTCTAGCCCCCCCCCTCTCTCTATCTCAGTTATTCATTAATTTTAAAACTGACCCCTTCTTCTCCTTGCTGAAAGACACCAAGATATCACCATGATGAGATTTAAGCAGTCAAAAGTATTACTAGGGTCCAATCTTAACAAACCTTATGAATTTATAATGGTAACTAGACGATATATATTAATATTGTGATCATAATTAAATATTATTAAAAACCTGCTAGAGGACGTATAGATTCGGAGCAATGAATATTTTAATGGCTGCATGGGGAAACTAATTCAGGGTGAGAGGGAGGACTGTTACGAGGTGATCAAAGGATCATGGCCAGGAGAATGAAGACACTGCAAGCCAACCTGAGGCCTCGAAATATATACTTCGAAAGTCATTTAAAATATGCAAGTAAGAACCATAAACTTAATCATTGCAACCTATCAAAAATTAATCAATTCCTTTAATTACATAGTTGGCGTCTTCTTCGTTGCAGGAACTACATTAGCGCGCTTTATTATTTAATGGCTAGCTGACCAGCTCGATCTAATTAAGGTCTCATAATAATACAGGGATTTGTTTTTTTTTTAAAAAAAAAAAACTAAATTAGCGCGAATTCTCTTGAAAGTTGGCTTTATACTGCTTTGGGTCTATACAGCCATGACAGATTATCCAACTCCTTCATATTTTTTAAGTCCCATGCCTGCTTATCCGG
>Ga0307517_10001158_pt1 | contig 44527 bp, 40 predicted proteins | sample 23_EM_MG_FD_194515 | JGI IMG/M metagenome (GOLD analysis project Ga0307517, IMG submission 194515) | Populus trichocarpa ectomycorrhiza microbial communities from riparian zone in the Pacific Northwest, United States - 23_EM | ecosystem: Host-associated > Plants > Roots > Unclassified | place...
AATTGAGATTGATTGTGACTTGTGTGATTTTCTTTCTACTTGAGTATTCTATGAGAGTGACAGTTGTTTTTACTTACTTCTCCGCTTCCATCAGGTAGAAAGCGATCGGTTGTTTTTCTTCTTTTCAGTACCTCTTGTGCTTCTAAAAGTAGACAAACTGGCAGGTATTTCTTCGTTTGAGTACCCTAGCGTGTAAGTTAGTCTAGAGTCTTGCGGGATTTGCTAACACACCTGCCAGTCAACGTCGCGTTCTCATCGCCTAGCTACAAAGATGCAGGACGGCAGAAAATTAGGCACACGCTTTAGGGAGACATTCAACTCATCGTAGGTGTTGGTTGGGCTGGAACAGTGCGCATCGCTGCGCTTCCGGGGCTTCACCCTGCTTTGCTTGCTCTGAACTCAGAGATGCCACGAGATCCAAGCGCGATTTCTCAAGCGTTCATTTATAGTAGATCCAGGGCTTCTCCCGTAAAGATACCCTCTACAATTGGTTCGCCTCCGCACACAGTCGGTGGTCTCCCGGTTCGTAAGAGAGGGGGATGAACATACCAATTATTATTGAGCACCGGCTCTCTGAGAGCGTTCTGGGAACCATGCCGGAACCTATTCGTGTCATTATAGAATTCCACTTATGTTATCTACAACGAGCAAAACATAAGGCTCATCTGAAACAGGAGTGGCTCCCATAATACCGCGGGGGGGTTGCAAATGCGAGGGAATTCTAGACGTCTTAGCGTGAAGCCCAATCAAATTATTCTACTTCTCGCAGTAAGATTCAGACAAAGTCACATGATAGTTGTTAGTATGAGTTATCCGGAAGGAGAAGCCTTGGTCTAGTGTCCAAAAACCCCCGTTACAATCCTCCGGAGTATATGGGAGAATTTCGCACTTCAGCCCTTCGGAAAGCCGTCTAGAGATGTTATTTGCAGCCGATCTCGGGGAGCCGTACTGTTGGGGTGTTTGACACTTGGTAGCGCGAACGCGACTTTCACCAGGAGTGCCTGGTAGTTGGTAGCTTATCTTGTGGTTGTTCTATACGATCAAACTGACCGCAAGATGAATGAGACTAATGGGGGGCGTGAAAAGGGAGTCTACTATGCCTCCTTCACCGTCAGAACTCGACTCTATAGCTGGGGTGGCTAGCATCTAACTATTCACTATGCCTAACAGTATCATCTATCGTGACTAGTCTGCTGTTGTGGACACGGTATTTATCTAGTTTTTGACAATTGCCCCAAGAATCCTTGCATTATCGTACGACACTTTATTTCTCTAACATAAAAACACTCTATGTAGTTCATCTATGGTTCGGGGGAGGAGAGAAAGAAAATGAAGTGGGAACAAAATATAAGGAAAAAAAGGATATGTAAGAATCTACAGAAAGAGAAGAATTACGGTAAGTTATATATGATAGGGTGAAATTTACAAGCTAAACACTGGACCTTGCCACAAGAATTGAAGCCACCTTCTCCCACGAACCAAACTGCGGAAATTGTAAACAGAAAGTCATAAATCACCACCCAACCGTGAGAGAAAATAGACAAAGGGGCGCAGGAGGGTATGACATGTGGCTGTGTTCCCATATCATGGGATTCCACCCGTTGACAGAGAGTGATGTTTGAGGGTATTACCAGGAGTGACATCCCATGAAGTAAAGGGCGACGGGTATTTCTACGGAGGGGCCGCCAGGGCTTTAGGTTGTAATGGAGGTTACCACTTCTCGAGACTGCAGCAGAGCTACCACTTTCTCATGTCCATTCCCAGCGGCATGCGAGAGCGGTGTTCGGCCGCTATTATCTGGCTTGTCGGGGTTGACCTCTTCCCGCGCGAGTAGCAATTGCACCACCCCCTCACGTCCATTCCTAGCGGCATTCGAGAGGGGTGTTCGGCCGCTATTATCTGGCTTGTCGGGGTCGACCTCTTCCCGCGCGAGTAGCAATTGCACCACCCCCTCACGTCCATTCCTAGCGGCATTCGAGAGGGGTGTTCCGCCCCATCTATCTGGCTTGTCAGGGTTGACCTCTTCCCGCCCGAGTAGTATTTTCACCACTCCCCCATGTCCATATCCGGCGGCAAACGAGAGCGGTGTTTGGCCGTTATTATCTGGCTTGTCAGGGTCGACATCTTCCCGTCCGAGTAGTATCTCCACCACTCCCTCATGTCCATTCTGAGCGGCATACAAGAGCGGTGTTAGGCCATAATCATCTGGTTTGTCAGGGTCGATATCTTCCCGCCCGAGTAGTATCTCCACCACTCCCTCATGTCCATTCCGAGCGGCAAACGAGAGGGGTGTTTGGCCCCATCTATCTGGCTTGTCAGGGTTGACCTCTTCTCGCCCGAGTAGCAATTGCACCACCCCCTCACGTCCATTCCTAGCGGCATCCGAGAGGAGTGTTTGGCCCCGTCTATCTGGCTTGTCAGGGTTGACCTCTTCTCGCCCGAGTAGCAATTGCACCACCCCCTCATAACCATTCCTAGCGGCATCCGAGAGGGGTGTTTGGCCCCATCTATCTGGCTTGTCAGGGTTGACCTCTTCCCGCCCGAGTAGTATTTTCACCACTCCCTCATGTCCACTCCCGGCGGCAAACGAGAGCGGTGTTCGACCGTTATTATCTGGTTTGTCAGGGTCGACATCTTCCCGTCCGAGTAGTATCTCCACCACTCCCTCATGTCCATTCCGAGCGGCCCACGTGAGGGGCCCACAACCCGAAAAGTCCGCTTCGTTAATATCACAACATCCCATCTCCATTAAACCAGCTACAACCTCAACAATTCCGAAGAACGATGCGCAGTGTAGTCCGCTGAATGGAGAGAGAGTATCGAAAGACCCAGCGTAGAAATTCTTTGCTTGCGCTAAAAGTAATCCAGTCGATATTGGGCTATAATTTACTTTTAATAGCTCCAGCGCAAGCGATCTCCCGTAGTCTGAGAGCTCTCTTTTCGCATGCACTCCCCAATATACTGAGCAGTATTCTAGAAAGGGTGGGTTCTGGGTATCAGGTGAAGGGTTGGTCAGGAAGGCTTTGACTTGTCGGGAATTCAGATAGGTTAAGCAGATTTCGGCCATTGCCGAGTGAGGTTTAGTGAATATATCGGGATGAGAGAAAAGATACTCCTGGAGGGTAAAGTGGATCAATCGCACAGTTGATGCCTCTTTATCCACAGTAATAAGCCCTTGACAACAGCTTACCAATGTCGATATGGAGGGGATGTTGCCAGCATCGAAATCAGTGGAACCCAGCTCGACTGCTAGAGCGTGACAGAGCTCGTCCGCCCGCAATGGCCGTTCCGCATGGCTGATCCACATCAATGCTGTCATCCCAAGTCTTGATTTATCCCCATCTTGCGCCCTTATCCGGTCGATCGTTGTACCGTAAACGTCTCCCAATTCCAATCCACTGGTCATCTTCCTTAGCTTTTCTCGTCTCCGGGAGATTGTTGATTCATGTAAGATCGCATCGATATTTAAGGAAACTAGTAGAAACCTAGATGTATATCTATTAGCGGATGGTATATGGCGGGATTCCTAGTACCACAGCCTCTACTTACATTTCCGACATCTTTTCGGGAATCTTCTCCAGAATATCTGCCTCTAGACTCTCGTCCATGGCGTCTAGCGTTTCGTCCTCGCCTAGTCTAAGACGAAGGTATTCGGTAATGTCGTTCTTACTGGGGCCCATACGTAGACTTATCACTCGTCCGGGAAGACGCTTTTCGATCTCAGCTCGAACATGGGGCCTTCCAATGATGAATATTCGAGTGCGCGGGGATGTCGCGAGGATTTGGTGTAGCGAATTAAGGAGCTTGACCCGATGCGGCGCCGCACACTCGTCCCAAGCGTCTATGCATACAAATGTTGACAGCGAGGACGTGATAGTCTGTAGCATCTTCACGATATCCTGGAGTCGCGGTCCTCGTCCACCAATGGCCATTTTCTGCTCTTGAAAGGCCTGTTTTATTTCCTCCGGAACCTTTTCCATTCCGCCAACGATCTGTCTCAACAAGGATCCCAGAATATTGGCCACCGACTGCTCCCTCCGGGCTGCGAAGTCCAGGTAGAAACATGTAACGGCTGTGTTTTGTCCCCTGGCCTGGTCGCACAATCTGTCCACTACTAGTGAACTGATATCGTGGTATGTTAGCACTGGCCCTTTCTTCTCTCCTCCGAGAATAATTCTCATTACCTGATAAATGTTTTGCCGACCCCCGGGCCTCCATAGCAAAACAAGACTACCTTATCACCTTCACCTTTATCTTCACTCCAGTTATGCCAGCTTTTGAATTCCTTAGTCTGCAAGAGCCACTCTCCCACATTGTCGACGCGGCGCTCTTGGATGTCCCGATGGCGGAGCTTGGGCTCTAGGGGTGATAGCCAGTTCAGGAGTGGAGACCGATCGTCGGCAACGACATTGATGTTCTGTATGTTAATAGAGTTTGTATTATTCGAGAAAGCGCTATTATTCATGGTATATTGAGTCATCTTCAGCTCTTTGGTGCTTGCACTATTAGAGACGGGGGGTTATTGAGTATAGTCAGTTCGTGGTTTCTTGGGGGTAGGGGAAAAGCGGGGCCTTGGTAAGGCAAAGCGGGGGTAAGCAGCGTTGCAAGCACCACTTTATTCAAAATAACCGGGCAACAGTATCTACTCTGTGAAACGGGAGAAGTACGGACAAACAACTGTCACTATCAGGAATTCTCAACTAGAAAGGAAAACCACGCAAGTCACGATCAATTCAAATCCACTAAGCTACACAAACCAATTATCTAAAGCCAACCCAGAGAACCGCACAAAAGGGAGAAAAATCCCACGGCAAGAAAGCCCAACCTGTCTAACTAACTAGATACAAGACAAAATTTCCTTCCCCAATCCACAATCCAACAGTTCCTCTGTTGTGCCGTGTTTCCTCATCGCGATGGTCGCTGCCGTGATGGGGGGAAAGCGCGAGAGACCTGCAGAAACATGATACCTCTCCAAGTCAAGATCAAGAACAGCTACCGCATCTATTCTGTCTAAGTTATTTACAGATAAGCTAAAAAACTGCAAGTTAGAAAAGCCAAATTTCACCCGTAACAGTACTGAACCAAAGCCTCGCACCATACAAACGGCCGTCCACCAAAACTTCCGAGAACCAGTGGTAGAACAAGTCCAACCTGATCTATATGCAAACTATAGAAACCTAGGTAGTTGACGCTGCCAGAAAAAGCCCCTCGTATAATAGAAGCCACAATCGTTGTCGCAAGTGGTAATATTGTAGGCTTAAGATATATACTAGACCTCCCACTCTATGAATCGAGGCCCTCCCACGCCATACATAACTACTCCAATTAAGAGGAAAAGTCTCCCATTTCTCTCGGCTAAAGTCCAGCGCCCCAGATAAATCGCCGGCACTTTACACGGTTCGAACTATGACTTGATTGGTTATGAAACTATAATGATCTATACAAAGGACACCCTAATAGTCCCCATCAGGTATCGCTCGGGGGGGCGTGTATCTCAAACTAATAGGGACTTTGCGATTTCGCATCCAGAGTCAGATCTTAGAAATCCGGCTGGCCCGTAATCGCATTGCCTCACATTCGGAGCCTTTCGCAAAGTCTCAATTATCTCTTTCGGGTCTCTCGAGATCGGTCGGAGTTCGAAACCATGTTTCTGGATCCTCGGCCCCCTAGGCCTCCATACTAACCTTCGTTTGAATTCGCAGCTTGCCCCCAGCGGTGTAGCAACGGCACTTAGGCGAGTGCAATGTCAATAAGGGTAGTCAATGGTTAGCTATCCGAATAACCATTATCTCTCAAACCTCTGGCCCCCACCCCCGGCTTAAAATGATGACCCTGGCTTATTTGAGTGATTAGGAGTAAATTATACTCAGATACACCATAGCCTTTCTGCATGCTACTAATTTTGCTCCGCTCTGAGCACTACACTGCTTCATAAGCCAACGGTTTTCTATCATGATTAGACCGGGTGAGCGTTTAGCGAGGTAGTACTGTTACGGATGAAATTTGGCTTTCCTAACTTGCAGTTTTTTTGCTTATCTGCGAATAACCTAGACAGAATAGATAGCGGTTGATGATCTTGGCTTGGGGAGGTGTCACGTTTTCCGCAGGGTAGCTGTTGCCTAGTGTTGGCCGACAGGGGGCTCTATGTGAATTACCATCTTTTGCTTTTCTCGCGCTTCCTCCCTACGACAGCGACGACAACGGGAACACAGCACAATAGAGGAGCTGTTGGACTGTGGATTGAGGAACGAAATTTTGTCCTGTATCTAGTTAGTCGTCGGACAACCTGTGGGGTTGGGCTTTCTTTGGGTAGGATTTTCCCCTCCTCTGTGCGGTTCTCTGGGTTGGCTTTAGATAAGAGATTGCGGCTCAGCTTAGAGATCCCGAATTGATTGTGATTTGTGTGGTTTCTGTGTCTGGGTGTGATTTCTTGATAGTGACGATTGTTCGCCCGTCCCTCTTTCGTTCCGCAGGGTAGATACACTTGCCCGGGTTACTTTGTTTTCAGTATCCTCCTTGGGGCTTGGAAAATATTTGTGGGTATCAGATAATATCCCAGTTTGGTTGCTTTGTGCCGGGATTTGGTGTCAAGGCATGCCAAGCCTCGCTGAACGCTCACCCGGCCTACTCAGACGAGTGTCTAAAATCTTGAATGAGTATAAGCAGGATGGCGGTTCAGGGTACACTTTGTTCATTAGACTCGTGATTGTTGATCGCAACGTTATTCCAATGGAAAGAAACTGTGAAATGCGGAATCAAACGGGAGAATGGGCTTTTTAAAACCACAGGACCGAAACGCCAGCCAGCTTGAAGCTGCACGCCAAAGGTCCATCTGACATGTCCAAATACTAGAAAAATCCGGCTCCCGATAATGGAATATTCTATAAAAGTACCTCGGGGGTGTTGCTTCTATCATTACCAACACAACCTAATGTTGAACGGCTAACTATAATAGTACTAAGGCACAGCATTATACTCGAGTTCAATAAATCACAGCACTAGTAATCCTCAGCCCTATCTCGACCCACCCAAGAGCAGAGTAGATCGGTCAGCCAATGAAAATGATACCAAAGGTGAGGCTTGCCACTGGGGGAGCTGGTGCGGGTGTTCAAATAATTCTTGAATGTCCTCACCTTGAATGCCCGGAGGCTAGACTTAACTTCGGCTTGTATTGCACATACGGGATGTAGTTGTTTTCACAAAATATCACTCGATGTGAATTTATAGTTCTTGTTGAAATTATACTTTCGGATATGGACTCTCTACGTTCTTGAGTACGACAATACTTCCTACTTCATCTTAGTCTCACTTCAATGCCGTCAGAGTATAAGCTGAACTTGTTTGCTTTGGATCTTTCATTCCATTCACTACTCAATCGGTTAATCATAGATGTAATTCTATGCGCATCATATTGCTTTCATATTTTTTTTGTTACCTTGGATTTCTTTTCTACTGTGTACATGTATTCCTGTTGCACAGTATAAATAGCTGGCACTCTGGTCCCTTTGATAGAATGTAACTCTCTATGGTTTTGTCGTTCCCTAAGCCTTTCGTATAGAGCTTGAATAGAGCTAATATTAGAGATAGATTCTAGAAAGTGGGGCAAATCTAGTAAACATAATGAGTGTGTATTAAGTAGGAAAAGAGTAAGAACGGGGAGGAAGACTAATATGAGAAAAGGACAAGGGAGGGAAGAAATACTAAGGGGGGGAGTTTTCCAAGACTTGAGTGTCCCTCTGATGCCTACCCTTACTTCAGTAAACAAGCGCTGACCTTTTCCACCATTTGTATGGAGGTTTTATTGTTTCCATATAGTAGGGGTGATGAGAGATATGCGATAACATGGTTCATTCCCAGGAGATCTAATGTTCATATTGGCGCTCCTTGATGTCGAAACCTCACTAACGTTCTATATCTTGGATATAGTTGGAACACTGATGGTACACAGTTGAGAGGAATTTGGTTTGAAGAGATGCACTGTTGGATTGTATGCTATCAGAAGAATGGTAGTATGTTCGGGTCAGGGGTTAAACGAAGCAGAAATATTCGGCATGCTTGAGGAATTGGCACTAGGGATGACTGGAGGTTAGAGGTCAAGGTTTGCTAGGAGCTGTAACGCAACAGTGTCGCACTGTGATGGTTAGGAGCCAGCAGACGGTGTCAGGACAGTAATGGATGATGGATGATGAGGGAAACTGTAAGAGGACGAAGCTAGGAAAAGGCAATCAAGCAATATGAGTTTCGGGAACATTTGATGGAGCTGTGTGCCTGAAGAGATTGAACGGAAAGAGGAGAAGACTGGTGGCGATGTTCGGGGCGAAGAGTTTTTCTGTACTAGTACCCAGGTGTAAGGGTATTTCGGGCGCGGTAACACAATCCAGTCCTCCGTTTGGAAAGCGCGCGACTTCTTGCCGACACCAAAAAATCCTCACCAGATATCACTCAAACTTCCTAATCCGGTTTAGTTGCCATACAAATGTAATGGTGGTGCGCCCGACTTTTGTCAACCCCCCGAGTACACCGAGCTCCCTGAGTTTTTGTATATATAGGACACCTCAGGTGTAATAGAAAGAAAAGGGCCCCAAGATACTCTCGGCGGATCATAGCCAAACTTTTTGACTTAAAGTTTGCTCACTCTTGGTATTTAGGCCATGTATCAAGTCACAGGGTTAGGTGCTAGCTGGAAAGCTCTGAGTCTCCAGGTGCCACGGTGACCAGAGTTCTGTTCCTGTTGCTATTACAATGTGGGTTTATCAGATGAGTGGAAATTTGGTATTTCCACTATTGTCCAAATCAGCCTATCTATGATTGATCAAAAGCTTTGGCTGTACACTGTGGCTACTGCCCTCCGAGAGAGACAGGGAGGGAGTACAAAATTAAGTGGTTGTCATATGCAATAGGCTAGAAATAATTCCCTTTGACTAAGGTGGCCTCGATAGATCTATACAGTGAACTAGTAGAGAAGTTACCAGGCCCCCGGCCTACAGGAAATTACCTCTCACGTAATCCACACACCACTACCCCACCAAAGAAACCTTTGCCTCCTCCGCTTAATTCGCTTTGCTTCAAGTCTCGACCTCACCATAGTTCCGAAGCCAAGGCGGTCATAAAACTCACTAAAATCGAAGCTTGCAACCACTTCTTTTTGAAGAAAATAGATTATCACTCACATCATCTAAACCGCCCCCTTTTTAGGTCCGCCCTCAAAACCAAATTCTCGAGCTAGTCAGCAGTGAGATCGAAGGAATGCTCAAAGGGCGTAATCCTCACGCCCCCCCGAGCCTAATCCACGAACTAGACCTCTACAACGAGATATTTTCCCCACCGATCCAAGACGCCCCCACCGATCCCTGTGCAAGATATGGAGATTGCCCCTGATACCACACCCCCAAATGTCCAAGCTCCTGGTGACCAATAACGAAAAGTACCTCGCTGGGCTCATCGCCGCTATGAGCCCCTGAAAGGCCCAACCGGTGTCCCCCGCTGACAAGCGGAACACCCCGGCGGCCCCCAGGACAATGAAAGAAAGCTTAAAGTTCCCCAATAGCATTACAGGAACAATAGCCGAGGAATCCAGTTGGGGTGTGGTAATTATCTCAGTAGCAATACAAGATAGTGGTAGACCACTCTAACCAATCAGAACATATAAAATACTAACTTTTTTACGGGCACCCCTTGAATACAGGTAAAAGGAATAGTTAATGTCGAAAAGGAAAAAGGGAAAAAAGGAAAAAAAGACTAAAACTAATTTTTTTAGAAACCGCATACTGATAGATGGCTTGTACTTGGTCATATCCTCTGTCCCCTTCTCCACGGAGAGATACCTTGGGTTCCAGGCAATCCACCGGATGCCGGAAGTTGCAGATGGAGGGCACGGACAGGGATTGAAACTGAAAGGAGGGAGAGGTTGAGAGAGGGGGTGCTCAAGCTTGGTAGGAGATCAGGGACTGGGGTCATAGGCCCTACTCTAGGGCATCGAGTTCGCAATCCGTACCTACTCGAGTACTAGTATCCCGTCTCAATTAGAAACTGGATAAAGAAATACTAATATGGTTGAAAAAAGAAAAAACTTACAATTGGGAAGCACCAGCCCTTTTTGCTCGGGGGTTGCATCGTGCCAGTTTCCCGGGGATATCCGCCAGAGCTGCATGAATGCACGCTCCAGAACATGTCGCAGTATCTCTCGAGAACAGTGGAGGATCGACACAACGTCGTCGCCGGTGTCTGAAGTGCGGCGGTTGAAGTGCGGCGGTTTTCCATTCCGCGGTTATATCTAAACACTAATTCACGAGGTTAGCACAATGATCTGGGCTAGAATCTTGGGGGGAGAGTAGGAATTGCGGGAGGTGTTGAGGGGGGTATCAGGGTGCAGTATTGGCACAGAGTGTTGCTTTGTTATGTTTCAAGTTGAGGTATGGAAGGAAACAAGAACTTGCCGTGTTTTTGAACTTGACCACTTGATCGGCATTCTCATACCCTAGCTCCAGGATCTGGCTACTGAGAGCACGGATACTCTCAACATGGTCATCTTAGCAACTGGCGTTGTGGTCTTGCTGGGGGATCTTGGCCGCCCTCTTGCACCGTCTTCATAACGATGGCTTGCCACGATCGGGACTCGCGTGCTTTCTATGGCTACCTCCGGCTTGTTGGATAATTCATCTTCCGTTTTGACGTGCTACTCGACCGTATCGTCTCCATCGTGGCTCTCGGAGGGGGGGGGGGGTCAGCGTTCTCAAGCGGCGAGGCCGGCTTGCAGATAGCCAGTAGTGAAACTAATCTAGGCCGTGCAGACAAGATCCTTCAAATTGAGAAGTCAGTTTGCTTTATGGATGCCTAGTGGTGCCGGCAGACTTTCGGAATATGCCATCAGGATAGTAAATATTTTGCTTATGGTAACAGAGCTCTTCATGTGCCCGCAAATATTTGAAGATACCTGTAGATATATGAAGATGCCGGAAGATATCTGAAGATGACTCGGAAGCCTGCTGATATCTGCGTTCCGGCTAGAGCCAGTGGGATAGGCCGGGCCACCACTCCAAAGGCTTAGGCCGGCCTCCCAGGACCTCAAGCATGGCCCGCCTGTCCACCTCAGAATGCAGCTCAGGGGTGGTGGAGCGCTTTGGGGGGGGGGGGGGGGGTTACTGGTGGATTGGGGGACGTAGGTGTTTGCCGGAGAGGGGTGATACTCGGCAGTCTTAGAGCTCCCCTTTCTCATGCACTTCCTAGTATATTGAACAATACTCTAGAGAGAGTGTTCTTCGCATCGGGAGAAGGGACGGTCAAAAGGGCTTTGACAGGCTGGGAATTCAGATAGCTCAAGTAGATTTCGGCCATAGCCGAGTGAGGTTTGTTGAGTGAATCGGGGCGGGTGAGGGGTACTCCTGAGGAATAAGGTGGGTGGCCGCGCGGTTGATGCCCCCCTATCCAAAGTAATAAGCCCTTGACAGTTCACCAACGCCAACATGGAGAGGATATTGCCAATATTGAAATTCCCGGAGCCTAGCTCGACAGCTAGGGCGTGGCAGAGCCCGTGCCCTTTAACGGCCGTTCCGCATGGCTGATCCACATCAACGCTGTAATCCCAAGTCTCGATTTGTCCCCACCTTTTGCCTTTATCCGTTCGATCGTCGCACTGTGAGCGTCTCCCACTTCCGATCGATTTGTCATTTTGCTCAGCTTAGTCTATCTCCACGAGATTGTAGATTCGGGTGAGATCGCATCGATTTATGGAAACCTAGAGGTATATCTGTGAGGAAATGGTGCCGGGCTGAATTCTCGGTATCCTTATTCCTACTTATACTTCCGACATATTTTGAGGAATCTTTAGTAGACTGTCTGCTGCCAGACTCTCATCCATCGCATCAAGGGTGATGAGAAGTGTTACGAGAGAGAGTAAGGGGAAAAGGGTAATCGAAGCAAGCAGGTAACTTGTATTGCATGTTGAGTGATTTGAAAGAGATGGAACCAAGAAAAAAAATGAAGAGCGGAGGGGGGAAGGGGTGCGACAGGGAAGGACAAACAAGTAGGTGACGCGGCCTGTCACCAAGTGTCACTCGTGACAACGGTGGATTGAGGAGCCCAAGTACGATTTCCAATATGGGGTTCCTTCCCCGTCTAGCCTAACACGAAAGTATTCCATGATAACATCTTTGCTAAGATCTACAGGTATACTTTTCACTCTTCCGGCAAGACGCTTTTCAATTTCAGCCCGAAGATGAGGCCTTAAAATGATGGCTATCCGCATACAAGGTGACCTTTCTAGGATTTGTTGGAGCGAATTATGGAGATTAGCCCGGTGCGCCGCCGAACACTCGTCCAGAGCGTCTATGCACACAAATGTGCATAGTGAGGACGTGATGGCCTGTAGCATTTTCACGGTGGCTGGGAATCGCGGCTCTGGTCAAACAAGGACCTTTTTCTGCTCTTGAACGGTCCGTGATATTTTTCTCTAGAATCTTTTTTTATCTCACCAACGACCTGTCTCAACCAAGAACCCACCATACTGGCAGTAGGCTGCTCCTTGCCGGCTGCGAAACTAAAGTAAAAAGGTGCAATGGCTGTGCTTTGTCCACTGGCCTGACAACAGCCTGTCCACTACCAGCGAACCGACATCGCGGCATGCTAGCACTGGCACTATTTCCGTCCTCAGAAAATAATTCTCCTTACCTGATGAATATCTTGCTGACCCCCGGACCTCCGTAGTAAAATAAGACTGCCTTATCATCACTTCCACCACTCCAGCCATTCCATTTTCGGAACCCCTCAGTTTGCACGAGCCATTCCCCTACATTGTCGAAGCGGCACTCCCGGGCGCTCTACTGTCGTAGCTTGGACTCTGGGGGTGATACCTAGGCTCGGAATTGGGATCTGTTTGCCACAAGATAGTTATTCCGCACATCGAAAGGGTTCTTATTATGGGAGAAAATTCTGTCATCGGTGGAATATTGAAACATCTTCCGCTTCTGTTGCTTTCACTGCTCTATAGGAGTAATTTAGTATGGTTGATTGATATTAGCCGAAGCTGAAGAAAAGCCAGGCTTTGGTAAGGGAAGGCGGGGTCTTGGGGGCAATGCAGCGTTGCGAATATGATACCACATCACAGAATACAGAAGTAATTTATCGTGCCCTAGGACCGGACATTTATAAAAACCCCTAAGCGGCGGTGGTACAATATGTTTGGTAATTGTTTCTTTCACTTCATTGCTGGGGGGCCTGACGGCAAGCAGTGTGAAGATGTTATGAACCACCCGCCCCGGGAGCTATACTGTTGAGGGATTGGCTATTTGGCGGGGTTAACGTGAGCTCTAGTGAGAGGCTCTTGTGGTAGGTGAGTACTTGCTATAGTGCATAGCTTTAGTGGCTTATCTGGTGGTATGTCCTCTGCTCTTAGATTCCGCGCAAGATGGATGGGACTAAAGAGGGGCGTGAAAACCCGGTCTGCGATACCACTCACCTCCACCACTCGCCTCTATAGCCGGGGTGGGCAAGAATGATATGGTACTATTCACTGAGTGGTACAATGTATGCTAAAATAAGTAGTCTTCTATCGTAGGTACGGTCTTTTATAGTTTTTGACAATCGCCTCAGGAATCCTTGCACCATCGTACACCACATTTCTCTATTTGAAGGACACTATATGCATTTTATCTATCGGTTCGGAGGAGGAGAGGCAAAGAAGAAGAAAATATACAAGAAAAAAAACATGCGGGAGAGAATTTATAAATGGGAGAGAATCAGATATGATAGGGTGAAATCTGCAAGCCATAACCTCGACCCCCGGCGGCAATGGAAACCCCCCCGACGAAGCAAACCTGACGGAACTATGTAAACAGAAATTCAGAAAACCCCACCCAACCACGGAAACAAATAGCCAAAAAGGCGCAGAATGTTATGGCTCATATATGCTCTCCCATCTCGCGGGAGTCCCCCTATCTGCAGAGGATGACCCCCAAATGCATCACCGGGAGTGACATGCCCGGAAAGGAAAGGGGCGGGAGCTATGAGTAGGGAGCGGATTTCTTGAGCCTTGGATTGCACGGGGGGTTGCCACTTTGCAGGACTGTAGCAGGGCTACTACTCTCCCATGTCCATTCTGAGTGGCATACAAGAGCGGTGTATAACCCCATCCATCGGGCTTGTCGGGGTCGATTTATTTCCGTCCGGGTAGGATTTTCACCACTCCCCCATGCCCATTCCGGGCGGCAAACAAGAGTGGTGTTTTACCCCACATATCGGGGGTGTCAGGGTTGACCTCTTCAAATCCGAGTAGCACCTTGACCACTCCCTCGTGTCCATTCTCAGCAGCAAGTGAGAGGGTTGTTCGGCCGCTATTATCTGCCTTTTCGGGGTTTATCCCTCCGAGCCCTATTAGTATTTTTACCGTCCTCATGCCCATTCCGAGTAGCCCATGCAAGCGGTCCGGAACCCGAAAAATCCACTTTGCTGCTATCATAGCATTCCATCCCCTTTAAACCCGCTACAACCTCAACAATTCCGAAGAACGATGCGCAGTGTAGTCTACTGAATGGAGAGAGAGTAGCAATGTGCCCAACATAGAAATGTTTTACTTGTTTTAAAAGCAACCTGGTCGATATCGGGCCATAATCCTCTTTTAATAGCTCCAGCGCAAGTGATCTCCCGCTGTCCGAGAGCTCCCTTTTCGCATGCACTCCCCAGTACACTGAGCAGTATTCTAGAAAGGGTATACTGTGAGTATTAGGAGAAGGGGCAGTCGAAAGGGCTTTGACATGTCGGGAATTCAGAAAGGTCAAGCAGATTTCGGCCATAGTTGATTGAGGACTAACGAATGTGTCATGGGAAGAGAAAAGATACTCCTGAAGAGTAAAGTGGATTGATCGCACAGTTGACGCCTCCTTATCCACGGTAATAAGTCCTAGACAGCAGCTCACCAACGTTGATATCGACGGGATGCTGCCAACATCGAAATCCCTAGAGCCTAGCTCGACAGCTAAGGCGTGGCAGAGCTCATGCGCTTGCAGCGGCCGTTCCGCATGGCTGATCCACATCAATGCTGTCATCCCAAGTCTCGATTTATCCCCATCTTGCGCCCTTATCCGTTGGATTGTCGCACCGTAAACATCTCCCAATTCCGATCCATTTGTCATTTTGCTTAGCTTCGTCCGTCTCCGCGAGATTGCCGATTCGTGTAAGACCGCATCCATGTTTAAAGAAACCAGTAGAAATCTAGACGTATATCTATTAGCGGATCGTGCATGTAGGGATTCCTAGTAAAATAGTCTCTACTTGCGTTTCCGGCGTCTTTTCCGGAGCCTTCTCCAGAATGTCTGCCTCTAGACTCTCATCCATGGCGTCTGGGGTTTCATCCTTGTCAAGTCTGAGGCGAAGGTATTGTGTGATATCTTCTTTGGTGGGGCCCACAGATACACTTATCACTCGCCCGGGAAAACGCTTTTCGATCTCAGCCCGAACATGAGGCCTTCCTGTGATAAATATTCATGTCCGCGGGGATGGTTCGAGTATTTGTTGGAATGAATTAAGGAGCTTGACTCGATGCACCGCTGCACATTCGTCCCAAGCGTCTATGCATACAAATGTGCGCATTGAGGACGTGATGGTCTGTAGCATCTTCACAATATCCGGGAGTCGCGGTCCTCATCCACCGATGGCCAATTTCTACTCTTGAAATGCTTGCATTATTTCTTCGGGAATCTGATCCATTCCGCCAACAGCCTGTCTCAACAAGGAACCTAAAATACTAGCCACAGACTGCTCCTTTCGCGCTGCGAAGTCTAGGTAGAAACACGTAACGGCTGTACTTTGTCCCCTGGACCGATCGCACAACCTGTCCACCACCAGTGAACTGGCCATTAGCTGTTAGCAATGAGTCTCTCTCTTCTCGCCGGGAATGATTATCGTTACCTCATAAATGTCTTTCCAACCCCCGGGGCTCCATAGCAAAACAAGACTGCTTTATCGCCTTCACTTCGGCCGCTCCAGTCATTCCAGTTTCTGAACTCTTTGGTATGAAAAAGCCATTCTCCCACATTGTCTGCACGGCGCTCTTGGATGTCCCGATGGCGGAGCTTGGGCTCTAGGGGTGATAGCCAGTTCAGGAGTGGAGAACGACTATCGGCAGCAACATAGTTATTCTGTATGTTAAAAGAATTCGTGATTGGAGAGGTTGGTGCTATTATCGATGGTTTATTAAGTCATCTCCCGCTCTTTGCTGCTTGCGCTATTATAGACGAGGAGTTATTAAGTATGGTCGGTCGGTGGTATCCTTATGAGCGGGCGAAAGCGGGGCCCTTGTAAGGAAAAGCGGGGGTCTTCTGGAGCTAAAGCAATGTTCCAGACACTGCTTCATATAATATCGCGCTGGACCAGGGAGTGGATCACGTTCAGAACTAAGTCAGCTTGTATGTGAATTTTGCCCAAATCCTCACGAAAACAAACCTACGGTACCAAATTCGGTTCGAAAACAGGCAAATCTGAAATTATGGGCTCTCAGAGATATCTCCTGTCCTCCTGAATCTCATCTTGTTAGCGTTGCGCCTCAATTGAAATTTGAATATTTTTACCCCATTGGCGCATTTTAACTGGGCCACTTTCGTGCCCGACCCACTTCCAGGTCTAAGCGATACTAAGCAAAAGTGTTGCACCATACAAACCCCCGTTAGGAAAACTACTATGTCGGCGGCAGAACAGCCCTTGCTAGATCTATACATCGGCTAGAGCACGACAGCCTACTCGAGTAGGTAGCCGACACAGCAAAAACAATCTTTTGCAGAAGCCCCAAACATCATCACAAGCGGTAATATCGTTGCAGTTTAAGATATAAAATCATTTCCCATAAAAAAAATAGAGAGTAGCCTACTACATATATGGCCGCTTTGATCACTAATAAGGGCCACCATTTCTCGGCCTGGAAGTCTGGTGTCCCTGGTAAACCATAGGCAAGCGGTAGTGATTCTTTTATTTATGAAAGTGTGGCAGTCTCCACAAATGATTTCCAATGATTCCCATCCAGTATCGCACCCTAAGGCACGCATCTCAAATCGATATGGTCTCTCGGGATCGGTTAGGTTCTGGAGAGCGGTTCTAAACTCTTGGCCGCTTAGGCTACCGTGACGGGCCGTTTTGAACCGAGGAAGCAGCACCGCAAAGTTCTGACATGCCTAAATATTTGAATTATCTTGTGATGATGGAATGTTTTATAACGGTGTACGGAGGCCTATAACGACCAACTCGCCACGAAACAACAAAACAAAAAAACATTGCAACGAAGACCTCAAAGTACTATTGCATTAACACACCACAAAAAAACTAAAACAAAACCAAAGCAAAAACTAATAGACAAAAAAATATTTTAGTAAAAAAGAGGAATCCTTTATGCGATATGCAACATTAAGGACAACGACTCAGATAAACAATTATGCATAAAACATAAGGAATTAACAAGACCACAAAACTAAGACCCTATAGTACCCAGTGTGTAATACCTATCAGCTCTGAGCGCAAAAGCACAGTAAGCATTTCTCTGGTATGCACACTCCAGGATTGTTCTTGAATACTCACATATCCACACAACCGAATAAACCCCTGTCCTATGCCTGCCTGAGTTACCAATCCCGGAATCCAGAAAACAAATTAGCTGTGAGTAAAGATCAATAGAAAGAGTAGAATAGGTAAAATCTGGAGGAAAGGAACGGATAAAAAGAGAAGATGAAGACGGAAGGTGGAAGCGGGCTGAGTACTTACTAGTAGTAATCGGTAAGATTGTTGAAATATGTACGTATACTTTGTCCCATACCCTCACTCACTTCCGGCAGCAATGCCATCCATCTCCGGATATAACTCTGGTGAAATATCAATCGAGTCCATTTCATCCAAATGTTGATCGATGTCTAAATCTATCACTATGCCATTCGGTACTTCTGATACAGGCTCACCCACTCCAACCCAGGAATACGTTCCCGTAGGTTTGACCGACAGTGTTAGATCACCCCCACGTCTAATAAAATTGTTTCCCATCTCCCGTAGGTAGAGGTAGGCGACTCTATGGGTAGGTATTCCATCTTCATACTTCATACTAGAAGTAATTGGTCCTTGAATCCCAATATGGTTGAGTTGCATCAAGCACCATTCTTGGGTTGCTTTTGGAAGATATTCGTCGGGATCTATGTAGAAATAATTCCTATAAGCACAAAGATCAGACATTAGAAGACGAAATTTACCATAGCTATATACATCTTGTTGAAGCAGCTTTAGAGTATCAGGACAAGGAAGTATCGCATATGATTGGGCCGGAGGATCTGGGTGATGGTAGAGGATAATTGGCTTTCCGGTGGGAAGATTTGGGCGCCCTCGTTGATATCGAATTGTGTGGGTATTCCAGAGATCAGCAAATCGATAAATTTCTCTCCGGATGATAGGCATATAAATGTATAATAATGCTACTTGATCAGCATATCCCCCCGTATAGTGCCCTGTGTCCCGCAGACTATCAAAAAAGGTCTTATTAGGAGGTTGTTAGTAAATATATGTCCTCTCTAGTGGGGAGCAAGTGGGAATGGCTAATATTGTATTACCAACAGTTACGAACCTTCCAGGCCAGAGTTTGACTTTTACTCATCTGCCGCCACCAGGACTCTATGCGCTGGTTCAAAGTAGAAGTACCATACCAATAGATATCTTCAAAGTGGATATCTATATTATGCGCTCGGTGGAGCTGCCAATGAGCATTGGCCATCATAGTTGTCTCAGTTCCGCGGTCTGACCGAATTGCTCGTGGTAGAATATTTGTATCTTCTATGAGATTAAGGTATTGCTTTAAGATCGCAATTCCTGTTCGTGCCGCAATCCCAACATGAATCCAGCGAATATACCTTGGAGTCAATCATATTCCTTTAGTGAATTGTAATCTATTAATACTAGCGCCAGAACTGCACCTACCTGGAATATCCATCGATACCAGCATATACTTCTATTCCATATTCGCTCATTTTATGATGGCCATCGACAGAAAGAACAAAGTCTGGTCCTGGTACATGATATGTACCACGGGGTGTTCGCTGCAAAGCAAAGGGCCGTGAGGCAATACCTGCAGGATCCAGGAGCCGTAGCTGCTCATACATCCTATCTCTGGCAACTGGTATACCTGCTCGCTTTAGACTAGTATATAAATGTTGGCGACCGTAGGCATATGCATGTCCGTGACTAAGTTGCTGTCTAAGTGCATTATGCATTAGCTCGTTGTATGCAGGTATGTGATTGTGCTCAAAGCGGCGCCGCATGCCAAGACCAAGTCACAGCCGCTGCATACTGCATGTCACCAAAAAGCAATCTCGAATTAGCATTTACTTCTTTCATAAAATACGAGAATCAGTACACGTAGTAGTTATTTAAACTTCTAGCCTATAATGCCAGCTCAGCCTGAACTTGCAGCCTTAGTATCTTATGAGTATCCCTATGTACACCCTAGCCGAAGCAGTAAAAACTCGCCAAACTCAGTGTCCCATTCGCAGATCAGTTGTGCACTTCACTCTGCATTTGAACCATCACCTTGCTTGAAGATTTTGCGCAAGAAAGGTCAGGCCAAGAAGGATGGTTCTGGATAGCAAGATGCTGCTAGAACTGTACCAAGCGACACTATACAGTCAGCTGAGAATCTGAGTTCCCCTGTGGTGTAGGGGATACAATAAAAGCTCGGTTTACTGAGTCAATTGGACGGTAAAATAAGGTGGTATGGAACTTCGTTCGTCCAGTGAAGTCTGAACACTTCCGTATTCTCTTATGCCCGCTGACTTTAGTGAGTTTTTGTCGTACTAGCATGCCAATAACTGTGGAGCTTAATTCTCCAATCAAGTCCATCAAATATCGGCTGTTGCTTTCCCATATCCTACTCGGTCAATATCCCAAACAGCCTGCCATCCTGCCTTGCTCACAGTACCCTCCCACGGCTATAGAGTCCCAGTAGGTCTACGTACAAGAAGATTTGTAAATAAAAGCCTGCAGGAAAGGCGACAGAATCTTCAAAAAAATCAAATCCAGGAGATTAGGATGCTATTGAATATTCAAATTGCTTGAGAAGATAGGTGTATCAAGCTTCTCTGCCATAACCAGAGAGAAAGTTTTATTTTCGGTGATAGGATGGGCCATACAGATTCGTACAAAGAAGAGATAAGAGACTTACGATCGAAGTGAAATATGAAACCCTTCTGTATTGAGAAAAAGCATAATTTCTGTATCCAATAGTGCAAGATCATAGAATAAAGTCCATAGTGGCTCCTGAATTGCCTGTTGTAATACTGGACTCCGCATGACTAGTTCCCTTTTGCTGCAATTCCATTCATGAAATATACGACATAGGGTTTGTTCTGAGGATATACGCTGGCATGTTGTGAATTCTGTTGCAGTAGTTCCACCTCTGGGTAGTGAGTATGCAGAAGATTATGTGTCGCTTCCAGAGTCTGATCTTCAAAAATATACCAAATCCAAAGCACATACTTGTATGGTTCAAGTAAGGAGATAATGGAAGACATTATAAGTATCCCAATAGAAAGACTTAAAGGGGTGTATCTTCCATGGTGTAGAAGGCAGTGGCACTCCCTCTTCCTTTATATCTCGCTCTTCAAGTTTAATTCCTTCTGATATTTGCACTTTGACAACTATTTTTAATCCTTTATCTGATTGGTACTATGCCCCCACGAAATCCTGATGATCCCTACTGTGATGGCTGTTTTCAACGAAAGCCTGGAAGTCAATACAGCATGTATCCAGCAACAACACCACCGAATCCATTTCCCTCTCATATTTCCTTAATATCGTGCACGCGTTGCTCTCAACCGCTATCGTATGATACTCAACTTGAGTCTCATAATTGGAACTCAATCCATAATGGCAAGTTGTTGTATAAACCTTCCGCTATCTCGTTTGAAAAGCATCTTTCAGATTCCCTTCCATCTATACCTAACCATGGAAGAGTGTTGTGATACTCGAGATTGGGTTTTAGTCTGGTTGAATTTGACACACTCGCATCACAGAAGTATTTTGAAGTCAACTATTTCCTTATTGCTGTTCCCCTACCCATCCGGATATAGAATACAAGTGTCCGGCTATCTATGATAGTATTCTTGTTAGAATTAGTATCCTCTTATTCTAAATGCATTGCCTGAACCCCCTCCCCTCCGGCCTAGTCCCAATGTTCTTTCGATTCAATATCATCAGTACCAAATATCACTCGTTTTCTGACTACTTTAAGAATTAGATCCTTCGGCCAAAAATCCTACCTCAAGTCTAGGAACCCAATTTGAATCTCACCAAGCTTTAGAGCGAGCAGTAAGCAGTGCCCGTCTTGGACCAAAGGGAGTTACCTCACTTGCTATAGGCAATTCCCGTCCATTACCCTCCAAGATACGCTATCAGTCCCGTATCGTCCCCCGCTACCGCAATGAGACAACACATCAAACCTACCGCCAGGATCTCCATGGGACTGCGACGCTGGCGCCTGGAATTCCGGCCCTAAGTCGTAATAAGGAACATTCTTCTGTGCGGAGGAGCGTTAGCTTATCTACTTTGCCGGAAACTCAAGAGGTGCGATATCAACTCCGACTTGTTTTTCGGCATGCTAGCAAGCATGAGTCCAAACGGTTCCAGGCCATTCAAGGGTCTGAAATTATTATTCTTGAACCGAGTACTTTAGAACAGGTAATATGTGGGGAATATGATGGGTGGACTAAATTCCTCAAGTGTCATTTGCTTTCACACAGCTGGCTGTGGCAGGAATTTGTAAAACTCATACCTTACGATCAAAGTAAAGATGTTAATCGTAATATTCCCATTTATATTAAATTCTTTCTTCATTCAATCTTCCACTAGAATACAGCTAATCTATAGGACTAGAACCCTTTATTGACCGTATTTCTTTTTTTCTCAGCTGGAATGCTGCAGGAGGGGGTATTCGTATACCTGAACGAGAATATATTACACCTACTACGCTCGGGAAGATTCTTTTCAAATATTTCCCACATTCTGGCCTCTCAAATAGCAAGCGAGGTTCAAAACCAGTCACGGATCCTACTCTATTTCTCGCCTTAGAATATACATTACTGTTTGATTCTGACGAGGATCCCATCCCTCCTCTACGGGCAGGCCGTATGGGAAGACCCAAGCTGCCACTTGAGCGGAGAAATTCTACATTTGACTTAGAAGAGATGGACAATCAGAGTGATGCGGAGGAAGTCCCTCTTACTATACTTAATGCTCCGCTTGCAAGTGGTTCTGCCAACACCAGTGACTTAGCTCACCGGCGACACAAGTCCTACTCTAATTTTAACAATAAATCAAGCTTGGTAGTGTCTTTTCCCTTCCCCTTTGTTTCACACCAGAAGTTTTTTTTTTAAAATCCTCGGCAATTAGATTCTTTAATGGAATAACGTTTACTAATGTCAGAATATAGATAATCGATCCGTACCTGATCAACCTCGACAATAGCTATGGGAAGCATTCACCTCTCCCCCATCTTGCCACCTTCAGCCAATCCACCCAATCACAACCCCTGAGTTCATGCTCTACCAATGAGGGTATATAGTTATTTCCTACTTTATTTTGACTTCTATTAGAAACGGCAAATAAGACTGACTATTTTTAGCCATCGTAGTTCAAAATATTATACACGATACACATGCTCCCGTAATCCACGTTGGCAATTCCCCACTAACAACACCAACCACAAGTCCACCATCCTCACCACCACTCCCACCCTGCCGCCCGATATGAGTTATCTAAAAGGTCTCGATCTCAACTTACCTCATCCTCACCATCCAGACCTCACTCTAATGGATCACCAGTCCTTAAGAGAACTCGGTCACAAACTAAAGCTGTGGATCCAAAAGTATAAAGTTATTTAGGTGCTCAAAATGTCCAACTTCACGTCCTCCTCCATCTTTGGCTGTTGTGCTTGTTTTCTTGTTTTCTTGTTTTCTTTTATTTCTTTTATCTCGTGTTTTAGTTTCTTTTGTTTCTTTCTTTCTTTTCAAATCTCTTCTTTTTCCACATTCCGTATTGAGCATCATGTTACTTCTTTGAAATTGTACTCTAATTCCCTCAGTTGGTGAAATTTTGTTGTTAATCTAAATTAGTTTTCGTGTTTTTAATGTAATGTTTTTTGTTTTGTCGTTCCGTGGCGAGTTGGTCGTTATAGGCCTCCGTAACGGTGCCTTCTGGGTGCTGCTTCCTGATCATTGTCAACACAACCGAATGTAGTGCGGCAAAACTTAATTACCCGGGGTCATAAGAAATCACAGCATCCGCCCAGCGACCCCATCTCTAGCGACCCTCCGTCAAAACCTGAAACCATAGCAAAAATAACATTTCCCAATACATGAGCCGACCTGAAAATTTACATCATTTCTTGGATACTCTCACCTTAGATGACCGGAGCCCAGCCTTAATCTACTCGTAGCTTGAACATGCCGTATCCAAAACGTCTAGCGTACCTTACCGGCAGGAGCATAAGAACACAACCCCAACACCCCGTGCCTAGCCCAGCCCCGGCATGCAGGGACATTTTTACCGCCAGTGCGCTAGCCAAACCTGTAACTTAATTCACACCGCAATCGAACATTCAATAACACGGCGCTAATTGGTCGTCAAAATTCAAACGATATCATACGGAGGAGAAAAATAAAAAAGAACAAGAGACAGAAATCATTCATCACACTTTCACTCGCCCCTCTAATTCATAGGTAGATCGAAACGTAAGGCACGATGGCCCCCCTATCCCACCCCCCACGGTACCAGGAAATTTCCAGGATTGGAGTTGAAAGACTCCCTCCGGCTTTTCCCTAAAAGCCCTCATAGCTATTTGGAAATTGCTGTGTTATTGTTGTGTAGACTCTGGGCATAGCCTCCGGAGGTCTTTGTCCCCAATCTCAAAGGGCATTCTGTTGGCGTGTTGCACATTCGGCGGCGCTGCCACAAATTCGGCTCGGGAGTCTTGTATTCTCGAATATTAAACCTTCCATAGCCTATTTTCTCCGTGGTTCGTTAGCTGGCATGTTTCATACTATGGAATTGATCGCGTGACGAGCAAGAACAATGCTTGACATAAAAAGCTTCAGTGCCCGACTCCCCCACCCTCCATATCAATGCCTATAGTGGGGGTGCCCCGCAAGTATCCGCTAAGTACGTTCTCGTACAATTCATTACGCCTTATTATTTATGATGACCAGTCTTGTATTATATTGTAGGTATAGTTGATATATAATTGTTGACAATCGCCTCGGGAATCCTGGCACTCCCACACCCTACTCGTACTTGCCAGGAAAAAAAGTGTGTTGCTACACAGTTTGTTACTTACGAACACCCCTTACTTTTTTTTTCATCTAGTAGCCCGCGTTTTCTATTTATAAAAAAACATTGTATATAGTATATCTATCTTTTTTTTTGGGCGGGGGGGCAAGGAGGGAAAACTATACAAGAAACGGGGGACTTGTGTAAAAATTTACAGAGAAATAAGAACTGAAGATGAGGGGGTGAAATCTGCAAGCTATCAACTTGGCCTTCCCACAATAATAGAGGTCCCGCCCCCCCACGAACCAATCTGCACAGAAAATTGTGAACAGAAACTCGTAAATCCTCACTCAGAAGTGGGAGGAAATAGACAAAAAGACGCAGGAGGGTATGACATATATCTGCATTCCCATCTCATGGGATTCGCTCCGTCGACGGAGGGTGATGTCCAAGCGCATTGAGAGTAACATATCCGGAAAGGGAAGGGGCGGCGGTTATTTGCACGAGGCGGTATCTCCTATGCCTTAAACCGCGCATGGTGTTACCGCCTTGTAAGACTGTAGCAGGGTTACCACCTTCTGATGACGATACTTGGAAGCGACTGAGAAGGGTGTTTAGCCTTCGTTATCTGGCTTGTCGGGGTTGACCTCTTTCCGTCCTAGTAGTATTTTTACCACTACCTCATTTCCATTCCAAGCGGCATACGAGAGCGGTGTTTTGCCGAAATTATTTGGCTTGTCAGGGTTGACCTCCTCCCGCCCGAGCAGTATTTTTACCACTACCTCATTTCCATTCAGAGCGGCATACGAGAGCGGTGTTTGGCCGAGTATATCTGGCTTGTCAGGGTTGACCTCTTCTCGTCCAAGTAGCATTTTCACCACTCCCTCATGCCCATTCTGAGCGGCTAGCAAGAGCGGTGATTCGCCCCGTTTATTTGGCTTGTCGGGGTTTACCTCTTCCCGCCCAAGTAATATTTTCACCACTCCGTCATGTCCATTCTGAGCGGCTAGCAAGAGTGGTGCCAGGCCCCATTGATCTGACATGTCGGGGTTTACCTCTTCCCGCCCGAGTAGTATTTTGACGACTCCCTCATGTCCATTCTGGGCGGCTAGCAAGAGCGGTGCTTGGCCCCATTTATCCGGCATGTCGGGGTTGACCCCTTCTCGTCCGAGTAGTACTTCCACCACTCCCTGATGTCCATTCCGAGACGCCCATGCAAGCGGTCCGCAACCCCAGAAATCCGCTTCGTTGATACTATAACATCTCATATCTATCAAACCAGCTACAACCTCAACAATTCCGAAGAAAGATGCGCAGTGTAGTCCACTGAATGGAGCGAGAGTACCAAAACGCCAAAGAGGGAAATCCTTTACTTGAGCTAAGAGTAACCTGGTCGATACCTGGCTATAATTCTCTTTTAATAGCTCCAGCGCAATTGATCTCCCGCTGCCCGAGAGTTCCTTTTTCGCATGAATTCCCCAGTATATTGAACTATATTCTAGAAAGGGCGCAATCCGAGTATCGCCATAACGGGCAGTCGAGAGGGCTTTGACATGTCTGGAATTCAGAAAAGTCAAGCAGATTTCGGCCATTGCCGAGTGAGGTTTACTGAATATATCGGGAGGAGAGGAAAGATACTCCTGGAGAGTAAAGTGGATCAGTCTCACGGTTGATGCCTCCTTATCCACGGTAATAAGTCCTTGACAACAGCTCACCAACGTTGATATCGACGGGATGTTGCCAACATCGAAATCCGTGGAGCCTAGCTTGACCGCTAGGGCGTGGCAGAGCTCATCCGCTTGCAGCGGCCGTTCCGCATGACTAATCCACATCAAAGCCGCCATCCCAAGTCTCGACTTGTCCCCATCTTGCACTTTTATCCGCTCGATTGTCGCACCATAAGCACCTCCCAACTCTAATCCACTGGTCATCTCCCCTAGCTTTTCTCGTCTTCGGGAGATTGTTGATTCGTATAAGATTGCATCGATACTTAAGGAGACCAATAGGAACCTAGATGCGTACTTATTAGCGGATTGTGTGTGACAGGGCTTTAGTCGCATTTCCATACGTACATTTCCGACATCTTTTCTGGAATCTTCTCCAGAATTTCTGCCTCTAGACTCTCGTCCATGGCTTCTGGAGTTTCGTCCTCGTCAAGTCTAAGACGGAGGTACTCAACAATATCATCCTTGCTCGATCCTACCGGCAAACATATCACTCGTCCGGGAAGACGCTTTTCGATCTCAGCGCGAACATGAGGCCTACCAATGATGAATATCCGTGTGCGTGGGGATGTTGCGAGGATTTGTTGGAGCGAATTAAGAAGCTTGACTCGATGCGTCGCCGCACATTCGTCCCAAGCGTCTATACATACAAATGCGCGCAGCGAGGACGTGACAGTCTGTAACATCTTCACGATATCCGGGAGTCGCGGTCCTCGCCCACCAATGGCCATTTTCTGCTCTTGAAATGTCCGTGTTATTTCCTCTGGAACCATTTCCATTCCGCCAACCACCTGTCGCAGTAAGGATCCTAGAATACTGGCCGCGGACTGCTCCTTCCTGGCTGCGAAGTCTAGGTAGAAACACATAACGGCTGTGTTTTGTCCCCTAGACTGATCGCACAACCTGTCCACTACTAGCGAACTGACCGTAGTCTGTTAGCACTAACCTCCTTTCTTCTCTCCTCTTGGGATAATTCTCGTTACCTGATAAATGTCTTGCCGATCCCCGGACCTCCGTAGCAAAACAAGACTGCCTTATCACCTTCACCTTCACCACTCCAGTCATTCCAGTTTCTGAATTCCTCAGTCTGTAGAAGCCATTCTCCCACATTGTCAACGCGGCGCTCTTGGATGTCCCGGTGCCGGAGCTTGGGCTCTAGAGGTGAAAGCCATGTCAGGAGTTGAGACCGATCGGCAACGACATAGTTATTGTGTACGTTAAAAGAGTTCGTATTATTGGAGAGGTTGGTATACTGAGACATCTTCCGCTCTTTCTTACTTGCACTGTTATAGGCGAGGAGTTATTGAGTATGATCGGTTGGTGGAATTTAGGGAGGCCGAGGGGAAGAGGGGTTTTGGTAAGGGAAGCGGGGGTCTTCTCGCAATAGTAGTGTTACACGTACGAGTATCATAATCGCGGTGAGAACCAGGGCTGTGATCACGGGAGCGACCAGGATCCCCCACTTAATTCAATCACCATGATGACTACAGTAGTGATTGCAGCAACTAATAGCCACGACTGCTCGAGTAGAATGATTATTAATACTAAGACCTGTATATTTGCGTCCCTCCATCTGCCCAGAAGCACGGGCTGGTAATAGTACCTTTGATTTTGACTGCGGCATTAGCTCGAGTTATTGTATTGTGATGGTTGGGTATTGTGGGGAATTGGGGTTGCCCTCGTTGGATCAGGACTTATTCTTGCTGCGAGTACTCGTACTACCATATTCTCGTAGATCTAAATTATTCAAGTACTTGTAACTAAGGGAGGTGTTTTCGTAGAAGATAAGGGCAGTTAGTGAGTGAAATAATCTCTCTCTTGTACGGAAACTTTTTTCTTTTTAATTTTTTTTCTCCCATTAATATACTTGTACTAGTACAGTACTCGAGTACACGAGCACAATAAGAGGCTGAATGTCACTATTTCGGCCTTTCTCTTCTCGGCTCAAGCATCTGCCCTAGCTGACATGCCTACAGCCTAAATCCAAATCAGCCTGGGCAAACCCTCCCCATCCCCAAATATTACGGGGATCCCCGGAATCCTCATCTCCCCAACATCCTCCTCTCTAATCTCTCCCCCACCCTCAACTCCAGCTTCCACAACAGCCCCACCACCCCATCCCCACACAACTTCTCCGACCGGTTCTCGGCCACCCACACACCGGCAGACGATGCCACACCCTCCCATTTACCAGCCCCAAAAGGCGCCATATCAGCCACACCTGTGAGCTTCCTCACCTCCAGTATGAAATTATCTCCCCTGGCACTTATACATTAACTGTGACAGCCTAGGTGGCCGATGCTGAGAAAAAATCCTTAGTGGAAGTCAGAAAAATCATTGCAAGTGGCGATAACTTAGCGAGGGTTCCAACAGCGCCTTACACGACACTAACGATGATTTAAAACAACCAAACTTTTAGTCTTTACGAAGGTACAGCGCCTAAGTTTTGAATATTTTACTAGCAGGGGATGTTCGACTAACAGGGATGAGGAGGTGAATTGGGTAACCACTATACCCAATTCGCTCTCCTTATACCCGATTTGCTGCCTTGGCCCCTGCTAGCGTAACACCCCTGCTAGTAAAATATTCAAAACTTAGGTGCTGTACGAAGGACCCCGAATAGAGGGATCCAGCAGTGAGACAGGATCCCTGCAGAAAATGCCAAGCTAAGGTGCCGGGAGGAAGAGTAAAAGAGGAACGATTGTGTGTTCCAGCAGCTGAGACAAGAACTAAGAAAAAGTGTATCTCAAAGTAGTTAGATGTTTCAGTAACTAGATAGAGAGTAGTGTGGCATGACAAATGAATTACGCCACCTGAAAAAGGTTTCCGCCAATGTAAGATCGTCAAACCACAAATTAAATCTCAAGATTGTGAGCGAAACTTTGCGATCAGGCTGTGGATACCGATGCCTCCAAATATACCAAACATCCCAGGGCCGAATCCTGTAGCTCCGGAAATGGGACAGGAACCTTCAGAAAGCCTTCGAGTTCCGGAGCACATGAGCTGGAATCCCAGGACAGCAGTGGGTCCCGTCAGGCAAGAGGTGGAGGATCGAAATAACTATCACCATCATCATAGTCAGTGGGTGATCCAAGCATACGGGGTTCAAGAATCCGCATTCCCACCACAACGTTTCTTCAATAACCCAACTTATCCTTCATATTTGCTTGAAATTGGGCAAACCTTTTACCGTAAGTAATTGCTCTGATTAGTACAAAGCTTGCTGTTTTAGCCTATACATAATAGCTAAACCTTCAATTTAGCAAGAAATGAAGCATTAAATATAGGATTTCAGAATCAGCAACAACAAGCAAACGAAGGTTTTGAGTTTACATTTGTAAACCACGACTTACCACAAGGTCTTAGCACTCCCAGTATCGGATCATCAGAACAACCTTGGCAATCAAGTTCCAGATCAACAATCCAAACCCATCGACCGTTTAGCCAAACCAGAATACAGCTTGGTGGACAAGTACCACAGCCCCGCGTAATCCCAAAGAATCGCCTAAGTGACACCCAAAAGTTAGCGGTTGTACGATATTGTATTGAGGCGGTGGAGGATTACGGCAAGATGGGAAAAACAGAGTTTTTCGGAACTCAGAGAGAGATAGTGAAGCGGAGGGAAGGGTTCGACTGTAATGTTGAAGCTGTAATGTCGGATATTATCATACTCGCCAAGGTTAGTGGAAATTCAATTTACAAAAAAAATATTATTGAATAACACAGTAGGTAACTTACAAAGTACACTATAGGTCTACCTTGATTCAACTAGTGAGTCAAGATCAGGTGTTGCTGTAGCATCCACCGATCTTGACCAGGCTGCGGTAACATGGGCGGAACTGTTAAGGAAAAAAGAAGAACAGTTAGTCTTAGAAAAAAAAGAAGAAAAGGGAAAGAAAAGTAGTCAGGAAATGCTATCGCAAGTACGATTAGCAATGACCCAAAAGTTAGCCCAGAGAAGTGAGAATGAGATAGGTTGCAGGTCAGACTTACCTTTGATTATTGGTAATGAGATGGGACTGAGCGATGAGGAGGATATAATGGGCGAGATAGAGAGAGGGCAGGGAGATGAGAACGAAGAAAATATGGGTAGAGGGAGAGAAAGGAAAAACAAAAGAGAATGGAAGGAAAGGCCCGGAGCTGGATTGTCGGCAGGAAAGCGGCAAAAGTTAGCGGATGCTCAGGATGAAAGTTTTATTCGTGCATTGGACCTACAGGATGAGAAAGCAGGGAGATTTTATCGAGAAACACTTACTACTGGAATTGACAAGTTAGTAAGTGCGATCACACAAGCCAGTCAGCCAGACTCAACGAGTGGGTTCAGTTCGAGTAGGGAAAGTCAAGAAATGATTGGGGTGAAGGAACAACTTACGAAACAAGAAAAGCAGATAGCAGATCTGGCAAGGCATCAAGTGCTTGTGGAAAAGAAATTAGAGGAGGCGGCTGAGCAACGAGCTCAAGCAGAAAAGAAAAATGAGGAACAGCAGCAAAGAATGATGGAGCTTCTGAAGCGATTGGCAGGGTAGTGATATGTGGGGAAGGATTTTATTTTATGTATTTAAAAACCTGAAACTTATAAGCATTTTTTTATTATTCCTTTCTTCCTTTATTCTCTTCTTCTTCTTGATTATTATTGATTTTGTATTGTGTAAGTTAAATTGATTTTGTATTGTATAAGTTAAATTGATTTGTTGTAAAAGTTGTCGAACTTGTACTTGTAGTGTAATTGAAGAAATACCTATTCAAGTTTTATATTATTTTTTAATAAAGTTATATAAAATTCTCTTAATGTATAAACTAAATTATAAACCAAAATATAATATACAAGTTATATTACTCAAAATGAAGATACTCATATATGCTCGGTGGTAGGCAATTGAACTTTACACCTGTCGCTGAACCATAGTAGCAAGTATGTACATTAGTCAAAAGAATACAAACAGCATAATAAGCACCAACTGGTGATAAGCCAACTTTAAAATTTAATTTATGACCTATAAAGCCCCACTGCATGAGAGCCTTCCCAAATCCCCACTCAATACTCATCCGTTGACGAGCCATATGCTTATTAAATTGTCGTTCTGCCGTAGTCATATCACGATTGCGATGGTTCCGATATGCACCAATGATTCCCGGACCTAAAAAATAGGCTGGATCTCCATAAACAAGTGGCTGCTCTCCGCCTGGTAGCTGAATGGTAGGCCAAATTTCTGAACCAAATTTGGATATTGTATACATACTCCAATCGCCCAAGGTTCCTTCATATGGTCCTAGTAAAGAATTTGAATTAATTATTATGTACATATATATTTACTACTTTAAACAATTATGATATAAATAAAAATACAAAATAAACAAAAGTATTATACCTGCAAGATGGACAATTAAACCATCTGGAGCCATGATAGCTTGAAACTTGATCGAGTGAGTCTTCTTATAGCCAGAATAGAAGATCCGTTGATCAAGTGTACTGGGACGGCAAATTGAGCGGTGTGTTCCATCAATAAAGCCAAAGATCCGATTTTCTGGTGTATCGATCGCATGACAGTACTTGTCAAGTTGGTCTGGTGTCAAGCGCTCAGCATCCCAGTAAAGAAACTCTTTTCGTTGACTATATATGTACAATAATGTACTATTAAATATGGTTTCAATCCAGGACACACTTCGACCAAATACCTATAATGAAATAAAATTAATTAATATTAAATTTTATTCAGATCTTTAAAATACAAGTGATACATATAAATTTACAAATAAAATAAGCTTCTCATACAAGAAATCATTTCTCTCACAATTAAAAAAAAGGAGAACTCAAAAAAACCAAAAAAAGCGTGATTACAGTAAAGTGGGAAATTTAACATACATCACAACAATTTTTATAACGATTAGGAAAGGCTAATCGGAAAAGTAAAACTGATAAACAAGTTTCGGCTGGTGCTTTGCAGCGGTTGGGGAGCTGCAAATGCTCGAGTTGAAACGCACGAACTAGCTCTCGTAACTGATATTTTGTAAATCGTAGGAACTCCAAGCACCAAGTATCACTTTTATCTTGGAGATTAAAGTTGTGCTGTGTATATGGAGGTTTTCCCCGGGAAGGACGGGAAACACGAAAGCGCTCACGTCTGAGCTGTCGACGCAAAGGATTTGTTCGCATATAGTGTACCATAATTTGTCGCTTTCTTAGTCGCTTTTGAAGTAGTAGAAATGGATCAAGTAAAAAAAGAGAAGTTGCTGCTATATAGGCTGACATTGTTGAGGCGCTCATTATTTGTGTTTCTGGTTCTTGGATTTTTCGTCTCCGACAGCTTGATATTCTTTTCGCCTCTACCGTCCACTCCCCTTATATGTAACTTTACCCCACTTTTAGATAATCCTATTTCCTGCACTACTTCCCTTTCCTGACTGGCGGCTCCTTGGCCATTGTTTACATCTTGGCATTTTCCGCAGGGATACTGAACATCCCTACCACCTACTGCCAGCTGGTAGGGATGTTCCCTATCCCTGCCGAAAATGCCAAGTTCAGATACTTGACATTTCACTATTCCCCATTCATAACAGTTGCTGTGGTTACAACACTTTCTGCAGGGATTCTGTCTCACTGCTGGATCCCTCTAATGGTCCCAATCCTGAATCGCCCATAGGGCACGTAGCTCACGCTAATATATACTAGTATGATATCGCATGTGACCTACTTGTACTTAGCACGAGGCAACATGAGTATTGTTATCCAAAATTATTGAACTCTGCCGGGTAACTACTCGCGGCTAGAACAAGTCCTGAGACAACGGATGCCACTACAATTCCCCACAACCCCCAACCATCGCTATACTACAATCACTTAAGCCGATGCAACTTTCAAAATGAAAGATCCTATCGAATATTTGGCTCCTCAAGAGAAGGAGAGACTCTAATATAGAGGCATTTGGTATTATAGACATTACAGTTGTGGTTGCTATTGTAATCGTTATCATGCATGATGGTTGGATTTGGCGGAGTTTGTGGTTGCGCCAGTTGTCTCAGGACTTTTTTTTTTAATAATATAAACCTTTCCATTTCGGGCTTTCTATTGTCTCAGGACTTATTCTTGGCGCGAGTATTCGAATTAGATAAGCGACTTGCAATAACCACTGCCTGGTAAAAATGGTGAAATTTTTTCCGGTTGCTTGTCTCGGTTCGTTCAGTTTTATTTTGAAGTGACAATACTCGAGCATAGCCAACCATAATGGTACGCCACTGTAATTTACACGATTGATAATTTACCATACGGCAAACCGCTGCAAATTACACTTGGGAGGTTAAATATCTGAAAGCTAGTCCCACCTTAACCTCCCGCCGAGTGATATTTTCTAAAACGTGTTTGCATACAGAATGCTCAAGCTGGATCAAGGCTGGACTTGGGGCATTCAAGGTGGCAGTGTTCAAGAGATAATTTGTAATATCAGGTCGGCTTGTCTATTATCAAACCTCACCTTTTGTATAATTTTCAATTTTGACGGATTTACCCTGTTTTGGTGTTGATTGAGATGGTCGATGATTGCCAATGATGTGATTTATTTTACCGTGGTACTGTGTTATTCGAACACGACTTCAATGCCTGGGCCGTGCCTAGCACGGACAGGCGACTGCCTGCCCAAGCAAACCAGCTGGTAACTTAATTATCATAGAAATCCAGCACCCCAACACACGGCACAAACTCCAAACCCAATTCATGTGATATCATACCCGGGTGCTAGAGGAGGAGGGAGAAAAGAAAGAGAGAGAGAAACCATTCGTCACGCATTCCCTCACCGCTCTAATTCAATGGTGGATGGAACTATAAGGCTCCGTAAACCGGGCGATCCCCCCCCCCCCAGTCCAACCTATATCAGGGCATCACCGGTATGAGAGTTGAAAGACCCCCGTTGGATTTCCCTCGACAAACTCTCATAGCGAGTAGGAACTAACTCTGTTATTTCTGTGTAGACTTCGGGCAAAGAGTCTGGGGGTGTTTGCCCCCAATCTGGAGGTGGCATGCTGTTGCGGTGTTAGTAATTCTGCAGCGCTGCTGCAGCATCTTGTAGTCACTAAACACCTGCCATAGCATATTTTCTCTGTAGTACCGCAAAAACTGGCAAAAACCGGCAGGCGCTAGGTGCGTCCAAATAAGATTTTTACCCTAGTTTTGTTTCGAAATCCCAATGAGACGCCATACGCCAAATCTTTGTAGCCAGAACTAGGCCTTTCAAGGCTCTTACTCTGACGCAATCGTAAGTTTCACCTCAGCCGCTTCTTATTTCAACGTACTTAGTGCCTGGCGGTTCTTGCCAGTTTTTGCGGTATGTTTCTTTGAAAATTGACCGCGAGGCGAGTGAGACCAATGCGTGACATAAAAGGTCTGAGTGCCATGCTCCTTCACCCTCCATACCAATGCCTATAGTGGAGGTGTCCCGCAAGTATCCGCTAAATACATCCTGGGATTAGGCCCTAACTTATCATTCATGATAACTACTGTAGTTTTGTATTATAATGTCGGGTTGGGACAACCCATTGCCTATTTAGCAAAGCGCGCGGAGTCTAGCTCGGGAGTAGTGGAAAAAAGGTTTAGTCGGTCGTGGCCTTGCCCGGGGGCCATAGCTCCAGCACATAGGATCATCGCACTCCCGGGAGATGGAGACATCCAAGCTCGCTTGAACTAGTGCTCGCGTCCTTTGTTTCTCCCACCCACCACCCCTGAGTCCCATACGGTAGTGCACCCTCATTGCCATCAAGTGATATATTGGTGGCAACGATCTCAAGAGACAAGGGCAGCGATATTCCCCCAATGCCTCCGACGGTGGACTTACGAAAGAAGTGTGAGGGAGGGAAGGTATTGCTAGGATTGTGTTTGGGTTTCCGACCCCCCCATATTCCCTGGGGTTTTCATTCTCTCTCATATTAGTTATGATCTTGATGTATTCGTTGGGCTTTGCAAAATTGGTTAGTGTAGTCAGTCAATATCGTTGTTGACAATCGCCTCAAGAATCCTGGTACTATCATACTGTACTAGTACACTACATTATTCTGTGGAAAAAACATTGTATACGGTTTAGCTATCTTGTTTTTTTGTTTTTTTGGGAGGGGAGGGGGGGGAGAACTATACAAGAAAAAAAGGAGTAGGAAAAATTTACAAAGAGACGAACTAACGACGCGGAGGTGAAATCTGTAAGCGATCAACTCAACCTCTGACAACAATAGGGATTTCGGCTCCCTCCTCACGAACCGATCTCTGCGGAACGTTGTAGATAGAAACTCACAAATCCTTACTCAGCGGTGAGAGGGAATAGGCAAAAAGATGTAGGGTATGACATATCTGCATTCGAATCCCATGGGGTTCACCCGGCTTACAGCGGGTGATATCCAAGTGCCTCATAAAAAGTAGAATACAGGGAAAGGGAAGGGGGAGCTGTTATTTCTACAAAGCGGTGTATCCTAGGGTTAAAAACCGTACTGTGGGTTCTCGCTCCGTAAGACTGTAGTAGGGTCATTATCGTATTATAGCCATACGAGGAAGCGACCGAGAGGGGTGTTTTGTCGTGATTATCTGGCCTGTCGGGGTTGACGTCTTCTCGTTCGAGTAGTATTTCCACTACGCTCTCAACACTCTTATAAACGGCCTTCCAGAGCGGAGTTTGGCCGTCGTTATCTGGCCTGTCGGGGTTGACGTCTTCCCGTTCGAGTAGTATTTTCACCACTCCCGCATGCCCATTTTCAGCGGCATACGAGAGGGGTATTCGGGCTTTCTGATCTGGCTTGTCAGGGTTGACGTCTTCCCGTCCGAGTAGGACCCCCACTACTCCCGCATGCCCACTCCAAGCGGCTTTCAAGAGCGGTGTTTGGCCTAAACCGTCCGGCTTGTCAGGGTCGACCTCTTCCCGCCCGAGTAGTATTTTCACCACACCCGCATGTCCATTCCCAGCAGCATACCAGAGCGGTGTTCGGCCGAAACCATCTGGCTTGTCAGGGCTGACCTCTTCCCGCCCGAGTAGTAATTTCACCACCCCCTCATATCCATTCCTAGCGGCATACGAGAGCGGTGTTCGGCCCCGTTTATCAGGCTTGTCGGGACTGACCTCTTCCTGCCCGAGTAGTATTTTCACCACTCCTTCATGTCCGTTCCGAGCGGCATTCCAGAGCGGAGTTTGCCCCTCGTTATCTGGTCTGTCCGGGTTGACCTCTTCCCGCCCAAGTAGTATTCTCACAACTCCCTCATGTCCATTCCGAGCGGCGCCTAAGAGCGGAGTCTGCCCTTCATTATCTGGTCTGTCCGGGTTGATCTCTTCCTGCCCGAGTAGGATTTTCACCACACTCTCTCGCCCGCACTTAGCGACAAGCAAGAGCGGTGTTCGGCCCCATTTATCTATTCCCTTGAGGTTGACGTCTTCTCGCCCAAGTAGCATTTTCACCGCTCCCTCATGTCCATTCTGAGCAGCTAACAACAGCGGTGCTTCGCCCCGTTTATTTGACTGGACGGGGTTGACCTCGTGCCGCCCAAGTAATATTTTCGCAACTCCATCATGCCCGTTCTGAACGGTATTTAGGAGTGGAGTTTGCCCCTCATTATCTGCTCTATTCGGGTTGACCTCTTCCCGCCCGAGGAGTATTTTCACTACTCCCTTATGTCCATTCTGAGCGGCTAGCAAGAGCGGTGTTCGGTCCCATTTATCCGACATGTCGGGGTTGACTCCTTCTCGTCCGAGTAGCTCTTCCACCGCTCCCTGATGTCCATTCCAAGAAGCCCATGAAAGCGGTCCGCAACCCCAGACATCTGCTTCGTTGATACTATAACATTCCATATCGACTAAACCAGCTACAACCCCAACAATCCCGAAGAACGATGCGCAGTGTAGTCCACTGAATGGAGAGACAGTACCAAAACGCCAAAGAGGGAAATGCTGTACTTGAGCTAAAAGTAACCTGGTCGATACATGACTATAATTCTCTTTTAATAGCTCCAGCGCAATTGATCTCCCGCTGCCCGAGAGTTCCTTTTTCGCATGCACTCCCCAGTATATTGAACAATATTCTAGAAAGGGTGCACTCCGAGTGTCGGCATAATGGGCAGTCGAAAGGGCTTTGACCTGTCGGGAATTCAGATAGGTCAAGCAGATTTCGGCCATTGCCGAGTGAGGTCCACTGAATATATCGGGACGAGCGGAAAGATACTCCTGGAGAGTAAAGTGGATCAGTCTCACGGTTGATGCCTCCTTATCCACGGTAATAAGTCCTTGACAACAGCTCACCAAAGTCGATACCGACGGGATGTTACCAACATCGAAATGCCTGGAGCCTAGCTTGACCGCTAGGGCGTGGCAGAGCTCATCCGCTCGCAGTGGCCGTTCCGCATGACTGATCCACATCAAAGCTGCCATCCCAAGTCTCGACTTGTCCCCATCTTGCACCTTTATCCGCTCGATTGTCGCGCCGTAAGCACCTCCCAACTCCAATCCAGTGGTCATCCTCCCTAGCATTTCTCGTCTTCGGGAGATTGTTGATTCGTATAAGATCGCATCTATACTTAAGGAAACTAATAGGAACCTAGATTCGTACTTATTAGCGGATTGTGTGGGGCAGGACTTTAGTCGTATTGCCCATACGTACATTTCGGATATCTTTTCTGGAATCTTCTCCAGAATTTCGGCCTCTAGGCTTCCGTCCATGGCGTCTGGAGTTTCGTCCTCTTCAAGTCTAAGACGGAGGTACTCCACAATATCACCTTTCCTCGACCCTACCGACAAACTTCTCACTTGCCCAGGAAGACGCTTTTCGATCTCAGCGCGAACATGAGGCCTACCAATGATGAATATCCGTGTATGCTGGGATGTTTCAAGGATTTGTTGGAGTGAATTAAGGAGCTTGACTCGATGCGCCGCCGCACATTCGTCCCAAGCGTCAATGCATACAAACATCCCCAGTGAGGGCGTGATGGTCTGTAGCATTTTCACGATATCTTCAAGTTGTGGCCCTCGTCCACCAATAACCTTTTTCTGTTGTTTGAAGGCCTGCGATACATCCTCCGGAATCTCTTCCATCCCGCCAACGACCTGTTTCAACAAGGAACCCAGTATACCGGTCGCAGATTGCTCCTTTCGCGCTGCGAAGTCGAAGTAAAAACATGCAACTGCTGTGCTTTGTCCACTGGCCTGATCGCACAATCTATCCACTACCAGCGAACTGGCGCGCTGCCCGTTAGCACTGGCTCTCCTTCCTTTCCGGAGGAATAATTCTCTCTACCTGATAAATGTCTTGCCGACCCCTGGACCTCCGTAGTAGAACAGGACTGCCTTATCATCTTCACCTCCACCACCCCAGCTATTCCACCTTCTAAATTCCTCATTTTGCAAGAGCCATCCCCCGACATTTCCGACGCGGCGCTCTCGGATGTCCTGATGCCGTTGCCTAGGCTCTAAAGGTGATAACCAGGCTAGAAGCTGAGACCGATCATCCGCAATAGTACTGTTGTTCCACACATTGTTAAAACAGTTTGTATTATTGAAGCAGTTGCTATTATCATGGATGGGATATTGAGACATCTTCCGTTTTTTGCCGCTTGGACCGTGATGGAAGAGGGGTTATTGACTATCGTCGGTGGGTGATCTTCTTGGGAGCTAGGGGAAAGTGGGGTATCAGTGTAGAAAAGCGAGGGCCTTCTGATGTTAAAGCAGCGTTGCGTGGTACTACAGTACTTCTTGGGGCACCCAAGAAATGCGTCACACCAGACAAACCATTCAAAAAAAAACCTCAACCGCCGCCCTTAGGGCAAGCTCAACAAGATCAACGGATAGACTATGGCAGCCTAGATGGCCGACACAGCAGAAAAAACAATCCTTGGTGGAAGGCGCAAACCTCATCGCAGGTGGTAGTAACCAGAGTTTCAACTCAAGGAATTCAGGGCTTTCCCGTTCTATAGAAATAGAATCTCTCCCACAATATACAGTACATAGCCGCTACAATTACAAATGAAAGTCACCTTGTCTCTCCTCGAAAGTCCGGGGCCCGGGAAAAGCACAAGCGCGGTACGGTATACGGCGCGAACTGTAGTTCGGTCCGTTATCAAATTACGATAGTCTTGTCAAGGGGCCTCCAATCATTCCCACCCGATATTGCACCCTGGAGCAAGCATCTCACCGTGATATCCCTCCCAGGTCTCTCAGTGTCGATTAAACTCAAAGAAAAATAGCTCTTAGATCCTTAGCCACTCAGGCCCCGTCGTAAATCCCTTTGACCCTGCCAAAAATCGCAGAGTCCAAATGCAAGCTAGCCTGAAGCAACCTAACAAAGTTCTATCTGATGTGTCCAAACATCGGAAAGCTCTTGCTCGCGGCGATGGAATTTTGTATAACTGTACTTCAAAGATCATGTTTTCCGATCATCGACACAACCTAGCACAGTACCGTTCAGCCCACTACGAGTTGTAGTCAGCGCCCACCGTAGGTATTTTTCCGCGCTTGAAAAGCTAGCAATAGTTTCTCCGGAATCATTTTTGTTCCGCTAAACATCTGTTTCAGCGAGGGGTCTGGCACTCTAACCTTACCTGCAGGCTGCTCTTTTCGCGCAGCGAGATCGAGGTGAAAACGCCTGATGGCTGTGCTTTGTCTTCCAGCTTAATCATATAGACGTTACTAGCGAGGTGCTATCGTGGCTAGTTCGCACGGGGTTCCCTTCCTCCCCCTCGAGGGAATACCCCTTGTTCCCTGGTGAATTTCTTGCCGACCTCCGGATCGCTTAGAAAAATGGAACTAGATCACCACCTTCGGCTTCTCTATTTGATCCACACGACCTTCTGAGCTCCTCAATCGGCGCGAGCCATTCATAGACATCATCAACACGGCGCTCTTAAATCTCCCGATGTCGTTGTTTGGGTTCCAAGGGTCATGGCAGGTTAGGAGCTAAGGCCGATTCTCGGCCATTGTGAGTTACTCTACACTTTAATATTTTTCCTATGATTGAAGCAGTTCGTGTCATCATTGACCGTATATTGTGACGTTTCCAGGCATCACTGCTTGCCACATCGAACGGGAGGAATTATCAAGTGGTCGGCTGGCGTTCTTGGCAGCCGGATCAGAGCGGGAGCATGCGAGTGGCGGAGCAGGATTGTACCGAGCATGGACGAAAAAATCGGAAAAAAGGATCAGCAAGATTGCTCTGGGAGCCAGGTCGAGGGGAACTTTGGAAACAAATGGCGCCCGACAGACATTAGAAAGCCGGATGATGGCTTGGGGAAGAAAACCACGGTAGTCTCAACTTGACCATTTACTTGTATTACAGAACAGCTGTATCTACTAGCCGCATATCCGCCTATCTGTGCAACTGTGTATCCACACAGCCACCTAACCGAATGCCCTGTGGGCAGTCTAACACCCCGACGCTCTGGATGATCGTCGAGCTGAAGGGACTAACTTATGATAAATTCCGAAAAACTAGTTCCCCAATGCGCAGCACTGTGGAGCGGGGAAGGCGTTTTATAGGTTTTACGAAGGTACAGCACGTAAGTTTTGAATATTTTACTAGCAGGGGGTGTTACGCTCGCATGGTCCAAGGCAGCAAATTGGGTACAAGAACGGCGAATTGGGTGTAGTGGTTACCCAATTCACCTCCTCATCCCTGTTAGTCGAACATCCCCTGCTAGTAAAATATTCAAAACTTACGTGCTGTACCTTCGTAGTTAACATCCGCATTTGCTTGTGGCGGCCGTAGTGAGCACTCCATAAGGAAACCGGGCAACTGCCGTAGGCAAGTGTTTGCGGGTGAAAAATATTTTGCAAGACCGGATTCCTCCACCTACCTCTAAGAGCACGAGAGAGCCGAGAGGACAAGGAATTACCGACACTCTGGTTGATCAACCTTACCCGTCCACCCAAAAATATGTCCAGCCTCTCGGGACATTCCCCCCGGGGCTCCTTTGGTGGCAGCGGAAACGTGTCTGACCCATCTGAATGAATCCTTGGCAGATCGAAAAATCTCTTAGCAGCCTCATTTCCTGACTGTCGCTACATCTCCTCACCTATTTTGGATCTACTGTATTGGGGAGTTCAGATGAAAAAGGAACTCCTAGGTTTCGTAAAATCGCTTGTGATACGGTGAGGCTCTTCGGAGCTTACCGGAATTGTAACCTATCTTGTTCTAACAAACGTCAACATAACACCCAAACGCACGCGCTCGAATCGCCCGGAGACGAATGCCAAGGGGATCTATTACTGTAGTAGATGTGTCTGGAGCTGATATCGGCACCCTCACTCACACACTGCTCTACCGCCGCCCTACAGCCTTCCATCTTTGCGGTATTAGTATCGTTCCCTCGTTTGTAAAGGTCGCGATGCCCGGCTTGCTGAGAAAACCAAGCTCTCAACCGCTAAACTAAATAATTTTGAAAGAGGCGGTATCCATGATGCTACGCTTGCCTAAAGTTACGGACAGGGGACTAACACCAGATGGGGGCCATTCACCTAGCGCTCGTTAGACGTTTCTTCTTCTTACCGATCACGGCATTGCGTGCTAGAACGCTAACCGGCACCCCAGAGGACCAGGGCTACTCCACGACAGCACCCCCCCCCGGAGGAATTTTCGAACCACCACGCTAAACAGAAGACAAAAGAAAATATTTAATATAAACAAGGAAGAGAAATTATCCTACAAACATCAAGTAGCTTAACGAGAGAGCCAGACAAATAAACGAACAGGTGCAGCATCTATGCCCTCGATCACAACCGATAGAATGCAATTCTCGCTCGTTCATCACACTCGGGCACCCCATCTGATCCCAGGGCTTGATGCATTTCGGGAGTTGCCGGATATTTGGAGATTTATACCCATAGCGGCAGCCTGTCCTTAGCCAGTGTCCCTAACCGTCACTTCATTCCATGCTTTCTCATCCGGCTATCCAACCCCGCGATCCCATTCCCGCCATTATGATGCTCTAGCTGTTTCTTTCGCTTCACCAATCAGGGAGCCCTTCTGTAAGGTGTCCGGGGGTGTTATTTGCCATTGATTTCAGGAGCCGTACCGTCGGGGTGTTGGCCAGTTGGCGGCGTTAACGCGACTTCTACCGGGAGAGCCTTGTTGTCCGTGACCACCTGCCACAGTATAGAAGCTCTATGGCCTTCTCGCCTTGTGGGCTCGCTTGGCCGTAGGGGGCTGTATAGGGTACGAACCGAACAATGTGCTCTCATCCCAGCAAAAACACAACGTTTCGCCCAAAGTCAAGAAAACAATATTTCAACTTCTAGGCAAGGAAACCTGATCACAAAAAATGGCAAAAAATGGCAAAAAATGGCAAAAAATCTAAATATTTTCTTTAAAGTACACCCGAAATAGTGCTGAATTTTATAAATTTCTCCCATGGTAAAGACAACTTTGCTGGGAGCCCGCGCCTCTTGGAGATCGCCCTTTTTTTTTCGAAAAAATCTCGATGTAGGGATACAACCTAGCTGTGCTCAGATAGTGCCTATTTCCTTGGCACCTTGGGAAATCATGGGGCAAAATGTTGTACTTTCATTGGGGTAAAAGAAGATTGCGGGTGTTTTACAGGGGGGGTCAAGGGATTGACTGGTACTGAGACCGTCCTTTCCACTGGACTTTTATCGATCTCTCGTGAATGTATTTAACATAGACATCCTATATGAGTGAGGTTTCCGCCCTCCTGTAGTTGGGAATATGGTTACTGGCCCGGAAATCATCCATGTATTGTGGGATGCTCCTAAACCTGCTACGAATAGCGACAGTTGATGAAGCTAGGAGATTCATTTATTAGGACAAGTCATGTCCTGAGATTAGAGTCCGAGATTCCTACCTGGGTCGCGCGTTCCCTTCGTTTAACCACATTTGGGAATAGAGCTGGCATACCTAGAGGAAATCATGAAATATCACTCATCCGGCCCCCGGGCTGTTCCATTGAAAATACTTGTTGGAAATGATCCACGGTCGGCCGAGTTCTTTGAGCGGTCGAGACGATAAAGTGTTTGCAGACCGCTTGATGGGTAGAGATACTGTGGAAAGAGCTTCACTGAGAGTGAAGGCAAGAGCGAGATTCACAAGAAAAATGAGAGTTGCGCTAAGAGCAGTTTCGTTGGTTTAGTTAACTGTGTGGAACTTATTGAGTTGAGTTGAGAGAGAAAGAAAAGAAAAGCAAAGTGTAAGGAAGACAAGTGAGCCCCATAGCCGGTTGCAACCAAGCTAGATGTATGACTAAGCTTCGGTGAACAACCCAAGATATCCAACAATACTGTCATCGTCTTCCGTTGACCACAAACAGTCTCTTCGTCACATGTATATGTTTCCTATATCACTCGTTTTTATTGGGTCGCATCGCTCATGTTTCTGAGATAGCTATAATTATGTTTTAATTATTGGACGGCTATCATACTTCGTATAGGCGAGGCACCATTCTACTCTTCAGGTTTGGAGGCTCATATCGGCGTGGAACCTATCGTGGGCTATGGGCTGAAGAAGGGGATCATGTTCCTTCGCATGAAAGATAGGATCACTGATGTTCTCTATATATGTCCCGCCCTTAAGCCCCCCCCCCCCCCCAGGTCGATCACAAGAAAGGAAGATCGTAGGAGGCGAAGCTGGGTAAAGACTTACCATTCCACCTCCGTGCATCAGAACTTATTTTAACGGCACCTATTGGAAATACCAGTACTTGTAGGCAGAAGTACACGTATGCACCTACGGGCTACGCAAATTTCCCTTTCCCTTTGTTTCTTTTCCTTTCCTTTCCTCTCTTTTCTCAAGTGATCTAAGAACTCCTTGGTTGCTTCCACACAAATTGCTCTCGTTCGCTTACGCCACTTCACTTCATTCGGGAAAATCCTCTTGCCTAATGCCTGCATTGATTCTCAACCCCGGTGTTTTTATCTTTTCCACACCCTTCCGCCTTCCGGGGCAGTCCCGCATGCTCCCACCGTGTCTTTTCTTTGATTTGCCCTGCACTATCTATCAACAAACTCCTTGGCCTTTCAAAACGAATTACTCTTGTTCACTTGGACCACTTCACCTCACCCCGCCACAATCCATTTGTCCGGCTACTACCGCCTTTTTCAATCCCTCTGTTTTCAACAGTCCCCCCCTCTTAGTTCCTCCTCCACTCCATTCAATTCTCTCCCTTACCGCTACCTAGCTATCAGACAACTTCTTAACCGCTTTAACACAAATTACTTTTGTTGGCCTGGACTGCTTCTTTTCACACGGTAAAATTCTTTAGTCTAATCATTGCAATGATACCCTGCTGTTTGATATTTAACATTGTCGTGCAGTCTCGGTTCCGTCGACCGTGTCTTTCCTTCTGTTCCTTTTGCTTGAGGTTGTCCAGCTGTCTCATAACTCCTTAACGGTTTAATACAAATTACTCTCGTTGACTTCAACCATTGCGTACCCATCAATACTCGTCCAACCCAATACCGGGAACTCGATTTATTCTCATCATAATCCATTAACCATTTAACCTCAACCTAGGCCCCTCATCGTTCGGATAATCCAGCGGCCCCGAGAGCTATGATTCCCCCCCCGGTTTATCA
>Ga0307517_10001159_pt1 | contig 44518 bp, 45 predicted proteins | sample 23_EM_MG_FD_194515 | JGI IMG/M metagenome (GOLD analysis project Ga0307517, IMG submission 194515) | Populus trichocarpa ectomycorrhiza microbial communities from riparian zone in the Pacific Northwest, United States - 23_EM | ecosystem: Host-associated > Plants > Roots > Unclassified | place...
CCCCCCCCCCCCCCCCCCCCCCCCCCCCCCCCCCCCCCCCCCCCCCCCCCCCCCCCCCCCCCCCCCCCCCCCCCCCCCCCCCTCCGCTGTATACATGTGATCTGCCTCCGAAACACTCGCTTTCTTTGTCAGGAGAAATGTTCCCCGAATTCCATGGCTAGTATCCCCGATGTAAACTATTCTTTGGTACAGGAAAGGATAGGGATAAAGCTTTTGTATGGTAATTTATCTATGCGTATCTGACCGCCCATACAAAATTTGGACTCGAGTGTTCGGGCTCTATATGCCTATAACTTGTATATCTGTGGGCCTAACAGTCCAAGGACGGTTGTACTTCTGGCTTGGGTATATGAACCCCGCTAGTCATAAGGAGAAAGTAGGAGGAGGCAGTTAGGCTCCACACGGCACACAGCTGGGAATCCGATCACTGCTCTACAGGGCCAGGGCGTCCCACATGTAATAGATTCTGCTGCTCGGGGTAATAGGCGTAGGAAAATCCCGTTCCCAGGGTGAGCCTGGATTGGATATTTTATCTAAGAATGGCATTGCATGGGTAAGGGGCATCCGTGGTCCAGATATGCTATAACTTTCGCTATATGGGAAGCCACTGCCGAGATGTTGTGTCTAATAGCAAACACATAGGCTTAATTATCGAGGGTATGTGGGCGCGTTGAATACTTCTGATAGGTCGCACTAAATCCTAGTTGTCAAAGGTCTTGAGAAGCTAAACCATAATAGTCGGAATCCTATTTAAACCCTTGTGCTAAGTTAAACAACTCATCGCACCATTAAATTTACAACACTAAAACCACCTTCCCCCTTCCACAAGTTAACGAATTACCACATCTCTTTCTCCCTTCATTCCTCCCCCCCTCCTGTCATAATTCACAACTATCCGCCCAACATACATACACCCGCACCCTGCCCTACCCTATGAGAATAAAGTACAGCTATATAATCTCTACTCCACTTTACAGTAAAAGAACATCAAGAAAAGAAAAGAAAAGAAAGGAGGACTCCAAAACACCATCCCAATGCGCCCGCCCAAACCCAAGTGACAAACAAGTAACTGGTTGCCTGGCAAATAAAAAGACTAAGAGCCAACTATTGAAACAAGCCATGGAGAGAAAGAAAAGGGCAAGAAAGATACTAGCTTATAATCTCCTGAGCCCGCTGTTTATACCTCCCTTTCAGCAATGATGAGGCTTCTGAATCTGACGCTACGCGTGCCTCGAGGGTTTGCAGGGCTTGCAAAGCGGAGGATATGGCTGGAAGGGTTGTCGTTGCTATCCTTGTTAGCTAGAACAAATCCAAAGGATAGGAAAGGGCAGGGGTGGTACCGGAGGTGAACTGCTCCTGCGCTTTTCTTAATGGTGCGGACAAGGCAGAGGTGGCAGACCCATTAGCGGAGGCTTCCTTGCCTTTACCTTTTCGCTTGCGGACGCCATTTGTCACTGGCTCTGTAACCGCCAGTGGTAAGGAAGTGTGGATAAGGAGGCTCGAATCCAGACCGATCTCCGCACCAATTTCCGCCGTCGTAGGGCTTTCGAAGACTAACTCGTCCGCTTCCACCTGCGACAATGCTGCATGGCCGGCGAAAAGAGTCGATGTTAGAGTGCCGCGAAGTGAAATATATGTTTTCAGCGCAGTAAGGTATGCCTCCACGAGGTTGTGCGCACCTCCGCTAGCCTCGACGGGTGAGTCAGGGGGGGTGTTCGGACTTGTGGGGGGTGTGATTTCGGGAGTATGTGTAGATGAGGAAGAAGTACTCCCGGGGAGGAAATCCTGGACGGGTGATATAGCAGTACCGTCAGGGTTTGGCCGCTGCTCGCCTTCGTCGATGCCGCTGTCTAGTTTACTACTGGGGTTGCTGGCAACAATCATCGCACCAAGTCCGCCATTTATCAAGATGTTATGTCCTGGCTCTACACTCTCGCTCTCATGGAAACTATTCACGCGCTCGTAAAACAGCATGAAGACTTTTCCAATGTTGAGGACGGTGCTTTCTTCGACGACACTGTGCGGATGTGAGTATCCCAATAACAAAGAAATTTAGTTAGGGTTAGGGTTACGAACTTGATCTCGTGATCACTAGTTTTGAACCACGTGTTTTGGAGTTTTCGATAGCAGGTGTAGTGTCCGTTATGATGGCCGCCGTAATGTACAACTACGCTCTTTAATTCGTAGAGAACTCCCTCAGGACTGCCCTCCCGGATGAAATCTCTTTGTTGCACCCTTCTATTCGCGTTCTCGGAGACCTGCTGGCTTACCATGGGGTTTTCCATCCATCTGGGTGTACGCCCAGACATTGGCAGTGCCGGGTCTACGGTTAGACCCCAGCTTCCGTTTGCAGTATCATGTCGTGTGACCGCTCCGGATCTGCCTAGGTCGAGGCGCGCGGGGAATGATACTGCAGCGTGGTTCTTGCCGGTCAGGCCGGTCACTATGTCATATTGGCTCCGATTCAAGTGCAGGACTAGTATTGGTGGGGGGCGAGCAATCATGGTTTGTTTTGTCTTTGTCGACGAGATCTTCTGCTTTGGAGAGATCTTTACTCCGGGCACATTTGGGGAAAAGTTGTCTTCCTCTATTGCTTGTTCGAGGGCGGTAAGACGTTTTTGCATTTCGAGTCTGGTCGATTCTCGGAGGGTTGGAGATGGGGTTTCAGATTCGGCAGATGGCTCGAGGAAATGTTTGAGTCTGTTGCAGAGAGATAAAAGCGTGCATTTGTCACAATCCACCTCGTGGATTTTCTCTACCGCTGTGAACTCAGATAGACACTCTTCTAGAGAACAGCTCCACTTCCACGATGACTTAGCGAAGCTCGGGTACGAGAACCACAAGGATACCTACTTGGGACGGTAGAGATAGCGACAAACTAGTAAATGGCTGCAAACTTATGGCCTCCACATATCCACATCGCAGACAGCCTACTCTCTGAGCAAACAGCCCCTCAAAAGGACTTCGCAAATCGTTTGCAACTGTCGCATCTGAGGTAGCGTCCAAAGGTAGCGCTCTCTTCTCACCGTCGACTTCCTCCAACTCCCGTACACTTTCCAACCCTCTCGCGGCGCCTTCCTTGCGCCCGCTCAAAAACCTCAAAACTTCCTTCTCCAAAGATCCCGTAAGCTTCTGAAAAAATTCTTGCGCGTCTTGCTGTTCGTTGTAAATCCATCCGGAGCCATCCGTTCCACGTACGATAATCGGCGAAGGCGTCGACGCGCGGGGACCAGAGGTAAGCGTATTAAGGTCAGTGATTAGCGAGATAAGAGCTCCAGATGGCGTCATTCCATCCTCCAGTTCTGAGAGCGAAAGAGACGCGAGATGCGGTTTGAGATGCGCGAGCGAAGCCATAGCCTGGTATGATACATTGTTCATTAAGTCAGCACGGAAGACCCCAAACCACACGCACCCGAGAAAACACCAGGACCCTTGCCTGTAAAATAGAGTTCTGGTAACAGGTATTCCCAGAATTCCACAATCCCCCGATCAAACCTTCCCCATCTGGGCAGTATCCCGCAGGAACCAGCTGTCCACCCACGAGGCTAGCGGCACGATTTCGAACTCGAGCCACGATTCCCAAACCACCATCCTTTGAGATCCCAAACGTGTTCTCTAGCGTCTCGCGAGCTCTAGGGCCTAGTAATAACCCGGGAATCATTACGAAGATCAGCTCCCAGAGCGGTGGGAGTCCAACTAGTTCATAAAGGAGGTTGTAGACGACGAAGACACCCGCGATAATCAGAGAGATGAGCAGCGACGGCGAGACCTCAGGATCGACAGAGGGAGCAGGCACAGCAGAGCGGGGCATTCTTAGGGGGCTCCCGGCAAAGGAGCGGGAGCTAAAAAGTTGAGATTTCTTATCTTCTTTTGTTTGTCCTCTTGTTAAATGTTTGAGTTGGGGAGTCGTTCCTTTTCCGGTGGGGGGGGATGATGCCCGTTGTTTGTAATTGGTGATAGTTGGCTGTTTCCTTTCCTATGATATGGTTACAAGTGATAGGTTGCGCTGCTGGCTCATCAGCGAAGGTTTTGTGGCACATGCCTGATCTGGTGGTCTGCAGGCCCCCAATCGGTTTAGGGTTTTGCGGTCCCGGATGATCCCCAGGCGTGCCGAGATGTTCGCCGGGTGAGCCCCGGGAACTACCATACTTTTTAAAGTGCCGGCGGCCCGATTTCGTGGCTGCCCAAATCGGAAGCAGCTGCCACCAAACCCATAGGATCCTAAATTCATTCCTATTTCTTCATCAGATCCCCCACCAAAGTTTGCTGAATAGAGTCCAGCAAATAAAACGAAACCGGCCAGGGGCCCGCTGATGAACTTCACTTGTCACACGATGCAATGCAAATGCTCTAGAAGAGGAGAAGTCTCTACTTGAAGGAGTTCTTTAGGGACAAGTTCGTGACTAGCCATCACGATTTCCCCCATTTGGATGATTTCCCGGGTCAAGGACATATGTGTACTAGCACGGCGCTGCGCTTATGATAAGCTGAGTTATTTGAAATCTGCACCGCGTTCCAGGAGGATATCTGTATCTCACTCCAGCCCCAACCTTAATCGGGGGAAGTCATACAAGAAGCAAAGGCACTACTTGTATCAACCAACCCCTAACTAATCGCCAAGAAAAAAGGGAAACCCTGGTCTTTGAAATAAACCTCCTCTCTCTTTCCATCAGCCCCGTAATCTCCGGGTTCAGAGGCAAAAGCTCCTGAGAATGGTTAACCTTTCCCCGGCACATAGGATCAACCCCCAGGAGGTTGGACCTCATTGACTCGTTTTCGAAATTCTTCTAGCTTGCCAAACTAAACCCACCATGGGCTGACGAGCGGATTCCCGCCGACAATCCAACAGTGGATTCCGCAAGATTTTACGGCAGTACAGCATATCACCCACCCACGTAGAATTTATGGCTAATTTTAGCATCATCAATGGCGCAGGTAGAGCCTTTTCTATCTTTCGCACAAAATCCAGGCCTACTCTTCCTTCACCTATTAGGACGGCTATTTCCTTCACCGACGTTGCCGGCGAGGCCGAGCGGGAGGGAGATGTTTGTTTATCGTGGGGCAGAGGACATTTATCCGGAACTATTGCGCGTTGGAACATGGTAGAAGAGGGGTAGAGGAGGAGCATTACGAATTCCAGAAATGCCTCGTCGAGGATTTCCTCGGCTCCCGCTATACCGTTTCTCTTGTGGAAGCGCATAGGCTAGGACGAGTATATAACAGCCAAGTCAGTGAGGGGAGAATGGGCAACTCTCGGGTTGACCATTGCCGCCTTACCAATCAGTTATCCCCCGGTGATTCACTTGTGCTGCTGCAACCCGTGCATTTCCAAGATAGCCTTTGTCCAAAGAAACCGGGAGACCTTTTCTTGCCGTGAGAGCCTAAGCACAGTCGATATCAGATTCGAGAAAGTGGATACTCGTGTTCAAGCCTTTAAGCCATCCCAAATTTGGCGGGCTTGTCAGGAGCGCAAAGGTGATCCTTCTGGGAGTTGCGCCCTGGCTTTATTGATATGCAGAATAGAACATCTCGAGGGAGTATTTCAGATGTACGGGTTAATCAACGAATTCGAACTGCCGAGGCTAATAAACCATGTATGTGTAGAGTACATACTCTAATCTCACTAGCTGACCTTGAGCAAGGTTTCTCCATTCGACCAACTAGGGTGAAGACATCCTATGCCTAACTCTATTTAGTCCTAACATTGCCTTTCAGAAGCATGAATAATAATCTCTATCAATGATGGCACAATCAATACATAGACTAGCCTCGATTTATGTGGCCATGATAGTCGCTTTTCCTCACAAAATATTGCTTATTTAGCTGCTGTGCGATAGATGAGTCTGTGCCAGAGGTAAATGCTGCCTCTTACCATGAGAAGGAATAATCCCTCTTTTTTTCCTTACTACCAAACACTTCTTTAAGGTCTACCTTGAGCCACCCTAATCTATAATCCTGAAACACAAAGTATTCTATGTGGGGGCATTAATATCAGGAGCAAGAGCAATAAGAGAGCAATATAAAATAGTGTCGAAATGCTGTTACCCTCACAACTCATCACTCGGCTCTCAACACAATATTTTTGTTGGACCGTCCTTCCATATCCAGCCTGGTCGGCTATGAGGGAGCACATCAGCCGGCAAAGTGGCGAGTGAGGCCGCGAGTGAGGTCGCGTGAACCTGGGAAATAGTGGCTGATGCTTTCCTGTATCGATAACCGGGGATGCCCCTGTTTCTTTCTCAACCAACCTCAGTCGTTTCAACAATTCCTGTCGGAATTTCTATATGGGAGAGATGCGGGCTCAAAGAGAAAGTAAAGACGGGTTGACTGTGGCTGCCGGGCCAGCTGCCTGGCTACCTTAGACATGAGGATCTAGGAAATGACAGGAATCATAATATTGATGTATGTATATCCATTCTATGATATGTATGATAGGTGGGGTAGCCCCGCGCGCGCCTATATACAAGCAAGCAAGACAGCAACTCGCTCTCTTTCTTTCATCAATACTGTCATATTATTCTGCACTTCATCTCCCGCCTGTGTGTGACCTCGGACAAAATTGTTGGAAAAATGGCTTCAATGTGGCGGAGATATGCCCGGCGGGGAATAGTGGGGCTCAGATCATTGGCCATGTATATAGATATGATACCTCGCACGGGTATAAATACCATGGACCGACACCCAAGTAGCAATGTATAATAGACATCGGAACAACTCTGATCCTGCTTCTACGAACTATACGACATATTCATACTCGCCATCACATTGAAGTAATACTTCCAAGATATTTCAGTGACCACCGTTGAATAATACTACCTAAATTCCTCTGCCCTCTCTTTGGGTATAGGACAACAGATGCTGCGGCGCCCGGCTAAGGGGTTAACCCGTTCTGCCATCGCAATGATTGAATTGCCATTAATACTTCTGGCAAATAAAGAGTCCTAAAGCATCCTTCGCAATGAGTAGGCTGATCTGCATTTCGGGAGCGGTCATCCATTCCTAACGTCCACGGATTAAGCCTTGCATCTGAGAGCGTGTAATACATGTACTTGAGATCCGGGTCAGTGGTGGGCATCCTGGGGCATGGCCTAACCGAGTATATCCTGTCACCGCCCAAGATGGCACAATTAGCCTTTTATTGTCACTACTACTGTACTCGAGTACCCTCGGACGTCTTCTGGCCCAGAAGTCTTTTTGTGGGCATTGGATCTCCAAGGCTGTCACAGATGTCGATAGACTACTTCTATTAACTACGAAGGCTTGCGCACAGAGCTGAAGGGGGGGGGGTTCTCTCTAGCAGAATAAGGACAAAAAGAAGCAGACCCAATCCCAAGAAAAAAGTAACTTAAAAGTTGAGGGGAAAAAGAAACGTCTGGGGATTGACGCTCTTCTAAATAAATTTAGTTCTCTGCTCCTCTCCTTCCCTCCACCATGGTTCTCAAAGCCCCCCTTTTCATACAATCAATCTAGCAAAACACCAGCGTATTCCATCATCCCACACGAGTAAAACAACACCACAATACCGCGCAGTTATTCGTCTGCCACCACGACCCCACCCAGGCATCTCGCAGTTCAGCACTATCGAACCCTCCTAGGGTTCACATCAACAGCAACCCCGTCAAACTCCACAATCCCTCACTCACAATCAGGCACAACCACACTCAAGGCAACCTCCAACCGACATTCACTTTATCCCAAACGATGCAAAAACTGGCGGGCAAAACACGTTTTTTTACTCAATAGCTCTCTCGATATTATCCTCCTTGACAGCCGCCCTTTTCCCCGTGTTGTCGTTCTCGATCTAGCAAGCATTAGCAACGTTCGATGTATTAGGGACTTTTGTTGCGATTTCGCATCTCCAGAGTCAAATCCTAGCAATCTGGTTGGACCGTAACTGCATTTTGCCTCGCATCCGGAGTCTTTTCGCAAAGTCTCTGATAGAAAGGACAAATGGCGAGAGGCTAACGTACCTCGTAGCGGGGATCGTGAAAAGAAGCATGCACCGTGACACGGGCGGTGCCAGCGGCTTCGGGCTCTGTTATGACCCTAGTGATCTTTCCGGTACTGGTTGAGGTTCCGGATCTACCTGTTCGGATAGTCACTCTACCTCATCCATCAATTCGTTTAGACAATCAACGGAAAGGCGAATGCTCACCTCCAATAGGGTGATACTCAACCTTCTGACCCTCCGCGTATTTCGGAGAAGACATGACCGCAGAAGTGCTCAACACGAGTTTGTAAGGTATGATAGTAGCAGTGGTAAAAGTGGTAATCAGCTTAAAAAGATTTTGTAGACGAAAAGACGACACTAAAAGAGTAGTACTGCTGCATCACCTCACCGAGAGATGTTGAGATTTAAAAGCTGTGAGAAACTAGAGCAGGTGGTTTAGGTTTTATTAGAGAACCGGTGGAAGGGCGGTTTAAGTTCTCCGCTGAGACACTGTCTGGCTACTAGGATGGAGCTGATATGACGTCTGGTTCGCTACAGTAGTGGATCCTTCGTTTTTACCATTGACGCAATATTTCGTCAAGTGAGGGAGGCTTTTTGTGCTAGGAGGAGACCGTGGAGTGAGTTCAGCGCGGCGTGTGAGTGGGCGGAACCGACACACGGGAGAGTTCTTTTTAATTAATCCCATCACGATAGCTACAGTTATTGGAAAGGCCGTGCTCTCTTCGGTGGTGGGCACTGGGCAGGAGGTGCATCCCTATTCTGAAGCAACTGTGACGTGCCGGCGCTATGCAGTGCTTAACTCCTCTTGGTAAGCTACACAATTCCAAGGAACCCCCCCCCAGCTATCATACAAAAAGGCCAACACCCAACCCCAGCTTCCAGCCCCAGAGGTGTTTCAAACCTTGGGACCCCCCCCCCCTACCAGATCATTGCCGCAGAGAAACTATGCTCGTCTAGTCGACTGACTACCTGTACTCGAGACTCGAGTATAGAAGCTCTTTCGACGGCAAAATCCTAACTCTCATGCGGCTTATTAGCAGCTGCTGCACTCAGGCGCAAATAGCTGCCCGCCCGCCGCCAGCAAGACTTTTTCATAGAAACCATAATAATGTCAGCTTTGGTTACTTGAAATCAACCATCGCGAACCCCAATTCCTTCAACTATCCCCCCCATTTCGAAGACTTCCCGAAATCTCCCTTATCCGAATGACTGCTATTCATAAGGGGGGGGGATAATTGTTTGTAAATATTGGGCCAGATTGAATAGTTCGTTCGTGATGTTATCGTGGTTGACATCATAAAGGCTGCTATGATATGAAAAAGTCTCACCAAGTGGTGTGGGCAACCATTGGTCGTCACTCTTTCCGAATCCTTAATTCGCCCCCGAGTATTATACGACAAAAAGAAATTGACCTCTTTCCCACTGGGTTTTCCATACAAAATACACAAGTTTAGTTCTAGCCGCCCACAGCGGGGGGGTAGACAACAGAATTTAACATTATTATAAAATTGACAATTTTTTCCACACTGCCAAGTACTAGCAGTAAGCAAGCGAAGCCAACCAGTTTGGTTGCCCTGTAGAAATCCCGTATCATACAAATTGACTGTCCTGGCAGTGTTTTTGGGCCCTCATCTTAGAACCCTGGCACCCGGAATTCCTAGCATGTTTTCTGTAACCCGGTGTTCAAGTATGTGAATCTCCACGTTAGACTGTGCTATCTAAAAAATCACTGGATTTTTCCAATGTTATGGTGTTGAGTAGGCACCTTTTAAAAATGGCGACTTTGTATGGAAAACTAGGTGGGGGTCAAGTTCTTTTGTCACCAAGATCGTAGTTGCCGAGACGAGTGATATCCAGTGACCAACTCTCCCCACGAACCATACTCCCGGAACGGGATCACATAAAAAGCGATCATAATACGAGCAGAATTACTAAAGGCTATGATATATTGTGTCAACTAAACTCACCCCCCCCCGCCCGGCTACCGGTATTCTAGATTCTCCCCTGAAGCGGTCGCTGGGAGCACGGCAACCACGCCAAAACCGCCTCTCCAGACCAACAAAAACAAGAAGATAACACAATATCAACAAAATTAGATAGAAATGCTATCCCTTAGTCCATCGGTGCGCCCAAGAAATCGGTGGAATATGTCTTAGTTTGAAACGCCAAGGAACATATTTCCAGTTAAGGAAGGACATTCTCCAAATGCCATTATTCCATTCCCAATTAAGGAAAAGTAAATCTCAGATCTCGTCATTTTCTCAACGAGATTTCTTGGGCGCAGCACCCGACGGACTATGGGATAGGAAAAACTCACCCACCCCTCCTCCCCTGCATCCCCTATCCCTCCTTACTGCCCCAAAAATTCGATAAGAATCCTCCCTTCTTGGCTGGCGTAGCGGCTGCCTTCTTCGCACTGTTAATCACCTGCTTACCTGTTACTTCTTCTTCGTCATCACTACTCTCGCTACTCCCACTGCTTTCTTCGCTGCTACTGTCATCGTCTTCGTGTGTTTTACGTACCGTGCCTGAAGGAGGTAGGGAGGAGGAGGGATTTGGTGCTTGTGAGGAGTGTATGTCGTGCACATCCGGTATGGGCATTTTTTCCAGATCGGTGAGGGATCTATAGGGTTGTGGGGGGGGAGAGGGTTTGGTAGCTATGGTGGCTTTAGGCTTGCTGGGTTTTCTAGAGGTGGCGGTAGGCATAGTTTTCGGAGGAGGGCCAAAGTCGGAGTCCGATGCCGAGCTAGTTTCCTCTTCTGAGCCGGCTTCGGAGTCAGTTTCCATAGCTGGGGTAGGGGGCTTTGCTGGGGCCCTCATTACGACAGCCTCTGCAACGAGTTTATTCGCACTGTAGCCGGGAGGCAATATTGGAGTGACCTTCGATCCTAAAACCGGTGCCAGCGTATCCCTTTTTCCAGTGGGCATAGGCGAAGATATCTCAGTCCGGTCTTCAGCAAAGGAAACCGACGACCGTTTTCTCGTACCCTTGGGAATTTTGGTCCTAAGATTGCTTCTCCTTAACGTTGGATTAGGAATTGGAACCGGTGACTCGGGATCGGCCGCCAGAGCCTGAGATGAGTGAGCGAGCCTTTCGGTCTTTTCAGCCTTCTCCCGGGCGACCCTCTCGGCTTTCTCGGCTTTCTCAGCTTTCTCACGATCAAGTCTTTCGGCCTTTTCGACCCTCTCCCTCTCAAGCCTCTCGGCCTTCTCGCGCTCGAGCTTTTCAGCCTGTTCTTTGGCTGCTTGGGTTCTTCTCGCCGCAGCGCGCGCAAGCCTCTGTTTCCGGGTCTTTTCTTTCTTTTCAGCTTCCGCCTTCTCCTTAGCTAGTCGTTCCCTTTCCGCTTCCTCTGCCTTCTCTTTGGCTAGTCGTTCCTTTTCTGCCTTCTCTGCCTTTTCCTTAGCTAGTCGTTCCTTCTCTGCCTTCTCCTTAGCTAGTCGTTCCCTTTCTGCCTTCTCCTTAGCTAGTTCCTTTTCTTCCTTCTCCTTAGCTACTCGATCCTTTTCTGCCTCATCTGCCCTCTCGCGTGCCTCGGCCGCTTTGTCATTGCGTTGTCTTCCCCCACTCCGAGAAGAGACCGGCAGCGAAGGTTCATCCTCGGAGGAAGAGGAGGTGGGTATATCATATATGCTCCGTCTAATCCCGTTGGCCGCTGTATCGATGTTTTGGGTGGGGTTGGGGGGTAGGGTTGGTGAAGAGCGGTGGTCAGGTTCTGCGGAGCCGGGCTCCCGGGGGGGGTGGGGTGATGAGCAGTGTATTTCCTGGGTCCCCTCTGCCTGCTCTTTATCTTCCTCCTTCACTTCCATGAAAGGCACTTGGCCTGGATGTTCGACCGTCCCCGTGATTGCGATTTCGGGGGTTCTGTTGCCCAACGAAGGGCTCAATTGGCCGCTTTGCTGAGTTGCAGCCACTTCAACCATCTCGCTACCATCCTGCCCGGCACCATGACCAGTCCCCTTCCCCCAACACTCCTCTCCCTCTTCCCGATCGTCCATTGAGTCCTGGACCATGTACAAGTCCCCCGCATGTGCGGAGCGAACACGATTTAGTGTCCTTGGCAACGTAAACTCAGCCCCATGATCCCCCTGTGTTCGCTCCGTACATGAGGGGGACTTGTAGTCACTTACTCGTGGCCTCTTCGGGAACCTCTCTCTTCTTCTCCCTCTCTCGGAGTGGGAGGATGGAGCCGGCTCCCGCTCGGACTCGGAGGAGTGGGAGGAAGGAGCCGGCTTCAGGCTGGTATTACTATTTCCCAGCCTTCTCCGCTTTCGTGCAAATTGGGGCCGTAGACTTGACTCGGGAGGAATTGAAGACTCGCGCGAATCAGATCCCTGTAGAACGCGAACGATCGAGTTTAGATTATCCTCTAACTTATCACTGAACACATCTGAAACGAGGTAGCCCAGATCAAGGTCATTGCCGTTCGAATCCTGGATCTTGTCGATTCTTAGCGGTCTAAATCCACCAAGACCAAAAATTAGCGAGTTAAAAACGAAAACAATGCAAGGAATGGGTAGGTCCTAGCCGTACGGTCGATGGGGGTAGAGCCTCTCGAAGCGATTGGATATGGAGATACAAAGGGCTTCCAGAGTAAGCGTGGGCGACGCGATTTCGAGAAAGGAACAAGCCACGGGAGCCGTAGGAGGAGAGCCGCTTGGGAAAACGTGAACTTGAAGACGCATAATTAGGTGATTAAATGGATTTTTTTTTTGAAAAAAAAAATTGAAAAAAGGGTGGGGGGTTGCTGGAAAAGATTGTTGGACAGGAAAAGATTGGGGGAGACGTGAGAGACGTAGATTTCGCAGGGCGGTAATTTCGTGAAAATAATTGTGGCTCTGTTGATCTGATTAGATTTAAGATAAGATAAGATAAGATAAGATAAGGACGAGAGGGATGGAAACAAGTGGGCTCTCTACTTGCGCACTCGAAAAGTATCCGAAAGGAGCAGTCAGTGGCCAGTATTCTGGGTTCCTTGCTGAGGCAGATCGTTGGCGGAATGGAAAGGGTTCCAGAGGGAATATTACGGGCCTTTGAAAAGCAGAAAAAGGTTATTGGTGGACGAGAACCGCGGCTGCTGGATATAGTGAGGATGCTACAGACCATCACATCCTCACTACCCACATTTGTACTCGAGTATGTATTAACATTCAACTTGCACACTCGTCCAAAGCGTCAAATTAAATTATTTAATTTGACGCTTTGGACGAGTGTGCAAGACGGGGTGAGGACGACGAAGGATAGTCTCGTCCTTGGACAGGGCGGACGGCCGTCGACTACAGACACGCAAAAGTGCGCAACGAGACAAACGAGCGTCCTACCAGGGGTGGCAGTCGGACTGCCGTCGATGGCCGCCGGACGAGGACGACAGCCGTCCGGCTGGGCGACTGGGAGCATTGTCTAAGATACAAGTAGTAGTATATGAAAGAAAAATACACCGTCTTCCATGAATCTCAATCAGAACTCGCAGCGGGCGCTATTGATGCAGCATCATATTTCATACCTGAGTGCCTATACTCGAGTATGGTACTCTACTAGTACGAGTAGTACAGTACCCCTTTAAACGCTGCTGAATGATGTGCATGCTCCGAAGCATAAGTAAGCCAAGGGGTTTTTCCTGCGTCCGCCCATTTCCCCCGGTTGGTTGGTTGGTTTGGTTGGCTGGGCGTGGATTTCCTCTGTTAACCCCCCTTGACTCTTGAGGCCGCCTCCCCCTCCCCTTCCTGACACAGGCCGCAACACCCCGTCAACTCCCCCGTTCAACTCTAACCAAACTTGCATTCAGCCCAACCCCCCACGCCACCCACTTGATTCACTACCTAATCAATGAGGGCCCTCCGAAGGATCGAAACCTCGGTGTGGCGACAGCCAGGTTTATCTACCCAATCCTAGAAATATCACCTGTCGGATCCTACACACCACCGGTAGCTTATTTTAACAATCCCTCTTCCCCTCACATCTCCCTCTCCCCTCCCCTTCCCCTTTCTTCCTTGCAAACTATAAGTCTCGATCCACAAGCTCATGCTCCTCTCTGCCATAAGTCGCTGCATAAGGCCTGGTCTTTCTACAGTAATACCGCACAGATTTCTGGCCATGTCCCACTCAGAACCAACAGGCGTTACCCTCCATGATCTTCCAAAATCAAATGTCTTCACCATAAAGCTCCCACGTAACCTCCCTACCCCCCCCGTCAAACTCGAAAACTAACCCTCCTTTAGCCGACCCTCAATTCCCCACCCCCGAATCCTCCGCAGAAGCAACCCGCTCACAACTCGGTCCGCGCATGGTAAAAGGCGGGTTATACACATATGTTCGTCCCGACCCAGTAGAAGATAACCCCGAGCTTCTAGCTACATCACCGCTAGCACTCCATTCTATCGGTCTCGCTCGTACAGAACCCGCAAAACCGGAATTTCTCAAATTAGTTTCCGGGAATGGCGGCTTCGAAGATATATCCTACCCATGGGCACAATGTTACGGCGGCTGGCAGTTTGGGCAGTGGGCGGGTCAGTTAGGCGACGGTCGAGCAATCTCACTTTTTGAAGCCACCAATCCAGAAACTAAAAATCGATACGAGCTCCAACTCAAAGGGGCAGGGCAAACGCCGTATTCTAGATTCGCAGACGGAAAGGCAGTGCTAAGGAGCAGTATCAGAGAGTTTATTGTGTCCGAGTACTTATATTCCATCGGCATTCCAAGCACACGGGCGCTAAGTTTGACGCTTTTACCCAGTAATCAGGCTGTTCGGGAGAAGGTCGAGACTTGTGCAATTGTATGCCGTTTTGCTGAAAGTTGGATTCGCATTGGGACTTTTGACCTTCTAAGAGCAAGGCGAGATAGGAAGAATTTGAGACTTTTGTCGGATTACGTCCGGGAGGAGGTTCTGGAGATGAAAGGGATGAAGGAGAAGGCACAAGTAGACGGTGAAGACGAGTCGAATACGGTGCGCGGCGCAAGAGTCAGAAATAGATACGAAAATATGTTCAGGGAGATTGTCCGGAGGAATGCCCTGACAGTAGCTAAATGGCAGGCCTACGGCTTTATGAACGGTGTCTTGAACACTGATAATACAAGCGTCATGGGATTAAGTCTTGACTTTGGACCGTTCTCTTTCATGGATGTATGTAACCCCTTTAAAATATCTCCCACGAACACTAAAAATACAGACCTTCAACCCCAAATTCACACCAAACCATGACGACCACATGCTCCGCTACTGCTACAAAAACCAGCCAACAATAATCTGGTGGAACCTCGTCCGCCTAGCAGAAGACCTCGCCGAGCTCTTCGCCGCAACTCCTGAAATGCTCGACTCGGAGGCCTTCATAAACGAAGGTCTCACCTCCGAAGCAGACGCGGAAGCTCTAGTCAAACGCGCGGAGAAGATCATCGAGGAAGTCGGTGAAGAATACAAATCTGTTTTCCTCGCAGAATACGGACAACTCATGGCGGCACGCCTTGGGTTTACCGGGCTTCGGGAGACAGATATGGATGATGTTTACTCCCCGCTACTGGATACCCTTGAGGACGCACAGGTCGACTTTGGCCACTTCTTTAGACGCCTCTCCGAGTTGCCAGTTTTTGAACTTATGAAGAAAGATGAAAAAGCCCAATTGGCGGCAGCGGAAGATTTTATGCCGAAGCCTATGCTCACGATTGTGCAGAAGGGACCAGAGAAGATTCTCGAGTGGCTGAAGCTCTACGCGGAGCGGCTAGAGGAGAAAGAGGATGCAAAGAGAATGGAGAAGATGAAAAAGGTTAATCCAAAGTTCATTCCGAAGAATTGGGTTCTTGAAGAGATCATTCAGAGGGTGGACCGGAAGGGTGAGAGGGGAGTGTTGGGCGATGTGATCAAGCTAGTTGAGAATCCATTTGCCGACCGATGGGAGGAGGTGAAAGATGCGGAAAGGTGGTGTGGGGATGTGCCGAGGTTGGAGGTTGGCATGCAGTGCAGTTGCTCTAGCTGATCAGCTTGCGCCGTCTTCAATGGCTTTGGGGGCTTGCCCTACCGATTAGAGGTCTTGTATACTACCCTTAGAGTCAACAACCTACACTAATAGCCACTCTGTTGACACCGATTCTGGCGCTTTACTAACCTTATATTATCTTCTAGAGCATGTTTGGGGGACACAATGTTCTGGGAGATTAACCTCCGCTAAAAGTCGAAACCATTTTCCTCCAGAGTTAGGAGATAACAAGATATGCTTCAGAGTAGCGACTCTCGCAATCGTTATAAATAACACCATGATTGACTTGGAAGCCCAGTGAGATAACCTCAAGAGCCTGACGTTGAGCTATGGTACCCGAGTGCTTCGGTGTGACAAAATGCCATAACTGTGGCCGCCGAGCACAATCTCAGCTTTTCCAGGGTAGGCAATGGGAAATTTTACAGGCCATAGCATAGTACGAGTGTAATAAATGATAGATAAGCATTACTAGTGAAAGTTAAAAGCTGCGCACTTGTATAATGCAGTAGCCCCTAACTAATAGAAGGGACAGAGATGAAGTCCCTCTTTTCTACTCCTGCAACCTTGGCCAATGCTCGGGAGAAAGTGAAAGTTATGGGTACAAGCATGACCGAGTGATACTAGCGTACTCTGTTTTCCAAGAGAAATGGAATCGAGCCAGATTGAGTTATTCGAGTGCGATTCCACACAGGTAATCAATTTTTTATATTCAATCATACCCCGTCTTCGTTCCTCCACCCGTCTTAGCCAATTGACCCACCCCCACTCTTCGCCCTCAAGTTCCGGACCCTTCTTGTATGATAGCATGCCGGGTTAGTGCTGTAAACAAATCATGGAATTCTTCTGCCTGTTCCCGAGTGCAAGGTACTTAACCCAAAACGCACCCGCCCGTCTTGGCAAGACTGTTGACCCCTGCACCTTCCAACTTTCGCGTTCTCCCCAAACTTTCACTCTTTAGCACCTTTCTTTTCCGCCGTCTCTCTCTACGACCCCCTCTCCCCCCCTTCCCTACCTTTCTTCCGCACCGGAGCCAATACACATACGCAGAGCGAAGAAAACAGGAGATAATAATAATAATACCGCCCCTCATACCAAAATGCCGTCGGACATCGAGACCTTCGAAAACATCTTTCTCGACCTCTCCCGCACGCCTGGTCGTTTCCGCTTCGCCCCAAGCGGAATGGGCTGGCGTCCGACCACCGGCGAGATCTGGAAGATGGCAAATACAGAGCTGAGTACGGCACAATGGAGCCGCGCGGCGCGCGGGTACGAATTGAAGCTCTTCACGCGAACCATGGGGATTGTGCAGTTGGATGGGTTTGAGCTTGATGTATGTTACCATGCATCCCTCTTCACCATCCCTATTCTAAATGCGTGTTGACACGGTGGCGAAACCACTACACTAGGACCTGGACAGAGTCAAGGAATGCCTGAAAGCATACTACAAGGTCAACCTCGAGCACCGCGAGCACGCCCTGAAGGGTTGGAACTGGGGCAAGGCCGAGTTTTCAAAGTCGGAATTGTACTTTAATGTTGCCAACAAGCCCGCTTTCGAAATCCCCTTCGCCGAAGTGTCGAATTCGAACCTTGCCGGGAAGAATGAGGTTGCGGTCGAGTTTGCCACTGCTGATGCGGGCGGCGGTGGAACGGACGAGGCTGGGAATAAGAAGAAGAAGAAGGCTGCCGCGCAACTAGACCAGCTTGTTGAGATGAGGTTTTATGTTCCAGGGACTGTAAAGAAGGGGGATGAAGATGCCGGTAGCGATGCTGAAGGCGAAGAGAAAGAGATGAGTGCTGCGAACCTGTTTTATGATACGCTTAAGGAGAAGGCCGATATCGGGGAGGTGGCGGGAGATACCTATGCTACGTTCCTGGATATCTTGTTTCTCACTCCTCGGTTTGTTCTCATCTCACTCCTCATCCCACCGATGCTAATAATGGACTTGCAGAGGTCGTTACGATATAGACATGTATGAGTCCTCCTTCCGCCTACGTGGGAAAACCTACGACTACAAGATCCAATTCGAGAACGTCAAAAAGTTCTTCCTCCTGCCGAAGCCGGATGATGTGCATAACATGATAGTGATAGGCCTAGACCCGCCCCTCCGCCAAGGACAGACCAAATACCCCTTCCTGGTAATGCAATTCAAGCGCGAAGAAGACATGGAATTCGACCTGAACATAACCGAAGACCTCCTCAACGAGAAGTACGCGGGCAAGTTACAAATGCACTACGAAAACCCCGCGCACCAAGTCGTCTCGCAGATCTTCAAAGGCCTAACCGGCAAGCGCATAATCACACCAAGCAGGGACTTCTCCTCCCACCACCAACAATCCGGCGTGAAGTGCTCCCTCAAAGCCAACGAGGGCCACCTCTTCTGCCTGGACAAAGCCTTCATCTTCGTCCCGAAGCCTGCGGTATTCATTACCTTCGACAAGATTGCACACATCACTATGTCGCGAGTAGGAGGTAGTGTCTCCGCCTCCAGAACATTTGACGTGACCGTCTCACTGAAGTCGTCCGAGGGCGGTGGTGAGTACCAATTCAACAACATCAACCGCGAAGAGCAGTCCTCGCTGGAGGACTTCTTCAAGAGCAAGAACCTGCGCATCAAGAATGACCTCGTTGATGACTCCAGCGCACTCCTCGCTCAGGCTCTCAAGGACCAGGACATGGACGACGACGACGACGTTGCTGCCGCTAGGGGCTCCGCCGACGAGGACGAGGAGAGCGTTGACGAGGACTTTCAGGCCGAGAGTGAGAGCGATGTTGCCGAGGAGTACGATAGCGCGCATGAGAGCTCCGGTGGGAGTGACGATGAGGATGGACCCGGCGGAGAGGAGGATGAGGATGACGAAGAGGAAGATGAGGAGATGAGGGATGTGGAGATAGAAGTTCGTGAGGACGGTCCTGCGAAGAAGAAGATTAAGACTTCGAAGAAGTAGGCTGCAGCTTTTCTACCTTCTGGTAGATTGAGTTTGCCGGGAGGGAGCGTGGGGATCAATGTGGGAGAGTCTTGTACCTTATGTGCTGCCTTTTTCTAACTCTTTTTTTTCTTTCTGCTATAACGGATGATAAGTTGACGCTCATACCGCGTGATGGAGTGACTCAAGTGGGTAAGGTAATAGTTCTCGCAGCGATCGCTAAACAAGTTTTTCTCCGCTCGCGCCTTCATACTCATCCAGTTAAACTCGGCCGAGTGATAGTCTGTGATCACATACACCAGAATTTATTCTCATCGTAGTATGATGACGCTTCCACCCCCCCCACAACCACAAACTTGCAATCGCCAACACTCAACTTTAATTTTTTACTTTTTTAATTTTCCCCGTCCACACCATCCATCTAACCAAAAGCAAGAATAGAGTTAGAACAAGAGAACAAAAAAGTAGTTGCTGCAATTCAAGCAGGTATCCGGCTCCATCCATTCATCCCATCCCGAACCAATACAGTTAAAAAGAAAACCCGACAAAAAATCACAACAAAAAAGGTATAAGAAAAATTCTAAACAACCCTCAACCTCCTCTGTGCGCCCTTGCCAGCCTTCGTCCGTTTACTCTTCTTCTTACCTGCATCGAACGCGGCAGCGGAAACGTGATCACGACCAAGGTTGTCTAAATCTTTCACCTTGTAAATTCTCACAATCCAGTTCTCGCTAGTGAAAGCTTCATCCAAAATACTCAGAGTAGGGCCAACAGCTGGGAGTTTTGCATTTCGGACGCGGTCCTGGGCTTGGCCGGCGGGGAAGAGGGATTGGTAGTTGTAGTATGACATCTTGTACATTAAGGAGTTCTTCATCGTATCGGTGGCAGCGTCGTCGACGCGGTATTCTCCGCGAGGGGTGAAGAAGTCGCGTTCTTTAACTTCGTTGGGCCAGACACCTTCCGCGATACGAATCATCCAGAGGAACTGGATGTGTTAGTGGGGCTTAGGTAATGGGGAAAGGGAGGATGGTACCTTGTTGATGTCATCACCAGAGTACCCCAAAAGACCACCGAAGATGACGAGAACGTAGTCAACGTCGTGCTGCCTCAAGATAGGATATGCAACTTCCTCGCGGGAGCTCATAGCTTTACCAACGGTAGCAATATGGGTATTGTTCCAAGTGTTGTTGTCAACTAAAGTGGTGCGGTCAGCCATACCACCGATCTGGTAGCCGTAATCCCACCAGCTCATAATCTTAGCATCATCAGGGGTATTCTTCCTAAGCCAGTAATAAGCTTCGCGGTAATCGTCAATGATGTGTTGCGATCCGTCAGGTAATCTAGACGACAAAACGACAGATGGCGAGGAGTAAGCATTGGAGGTGACCCAAGTGCAATGAAGAACGAAAACAAAGAGGTAGATGCTAAAGGCAGCAACAACAGCAATGTTGGAAGCCTTGGAGTAAATCCCAACAATGGACTCTTTGCCAGCGCTGAGAATGTTGACGCGGGGCTTCTTCTCCTTCCTGTCATCAACACCTGGGACACCCGCCGTGGGAGCTGCAGGAGTCTTGATTGAAAGGTAAACATCCAGGATGTTTGACAGAGCAATGGCAGCAGAAACACAGACAACAGGAGTCAAAGTCAACATCAAACGAACCATTACACCAGCAAAGTAGCTGGCCATGATACCATAGATGATAACAAAGACATGGTGGTCCTGAAGAGTGCTGAAACACATGTAGATACCGGCAGGGAATAGCCAGATAAGCATTTCCAAGTCAAAGAAGAAAGCAGGCCATGCGGTAGGTTGATGTTCCGAGACAGATGCAATGATAGGAATGTGGATCTTGGCGTAACCAGTATCCCAAAGTGAATAGAATCGACCAGACCAGGGTGCAATAACCCCGGAAACTGTAAGAAGCACAAGTAGAGCAGAAGACAATGCGAAGACGATAAAGATCAAAGCCTTGAGCAATGTCTTAAACTGGCGAGATGGAACCTGGTATCGGACGAATTCGACGAATCCAACAAGCTGAAGAAGTCCGAAAACACCTGCAGATGCATTAGCCAACCACTAGGCCAGAAGCGAGGCATTCGGAAGGTTATACCAAGCGCAGCCATATGCTCGGAAGATCTAATAGGTAAGAAGCCGACAAACGGGATCTGCATACTGCCCAACGTCCCGAGAGCGAACCAGCTTGTGTATGCGACGTACAGCCTCGGTGAGTATCTGCCCATCAGGACCAGCACAAACGCATGCAGAGGAATCATGTTCGTAATGAAAACATATCCACCCCAGGCAGCGACCATGTAAAAGTAAAACAGTGCGCAAAGAGCACCCCAGAAAGCGCTGCCATCCTTCAATGCCTTGATCCAGAGGTAGAAGGTGAACATCAACAAGAAGATAGCAATTGCCTCGTTGTCGTATGAACCTGCAACGGAACGAGAAATGTAACCGGGCGCAATGCCAATAAATGCCGCAGCGAGTAGACCTGCGGACTCATCCTTCATTTCCTTGGTAAATAGGTATGTTGCGAGGGCCGTGAGACCAGAGAATGCTGGGGCGAGGAGAACACAGATATTCCGGATGTCGACTGGCATAGAGAGCATACGAAGGATGTGGTAAATTGCACCGGAGGTCACCATGAGACCTGGGTAGAGAGTTCCCCCGGTAACACGACCAAGGGGATGCCATGTTCCTAGAGACCACGCAAAAGTAAGAAATCCGCACAAGGTAGAGCGCAGTAAACCGAACATAGTATCAAGAATAGGAGGGCATACGATCATCAAACCAGTCCCAGAAATTGTAAAACCCATTCTTGACGAGGTATTTTGAGGCGCGGAAGTTAAACCATGGATCAACTAGAGTGTCGTTAGCTTTCCACATTCAGGTCACCAGTACCACTACCAAAACTGATAGTTCCTCCAAGACCCAATTGTCTCAATTAAATGGCGGGGGGATTCCCACATTCATGAATAATACTTTCAAATCCTAAGTCACAATTAGCACCAATTCTCTCAACCAAACAAGCAAAAAAACACAATCTTCAAAACAAAGGGGCTCTTATCAGGTAAAAGCTTACGTATAACAGAAAACAACCGACTTGAAACAGCAGCACCAGCAATAGTAATAAGAATAACTACTTTCAGTAGTCTGCGGATATTCCTCGTGGACTCGTCCTTGAGGAGTGCCTCCATGGACGACATGATTGAGGAAAAGTGGTGGAGTTGAAAGGGGGAGGGCTGTTGCGTGTTATTCGCAACAAGCAGTTCTTAACTTTCTGGGAGCTTTTGGGCTCATTGGGAAGTTGTCCTCTTCGCATGGACCGGTATGGCGAGTACGCTCAGTCCCAGGGTACGCGTTGTCATGAGCAAGTGTCCTCTGCATCACATGATATGCCGGGGAAATGTAAAGTCTCAGGTTCAGCCTCAACCCCGACTCTTCCGGGTATCATACCTATATCCACGTGCCGCCATTCGCTTGCTTGCTGCCCCACTAAGCTTCTCGACTCCAACGATCTGCCACAACTAATATATCATAGACTATCATAATATCATACATAGAAACAAAGTCGAGCAACAAACCAAGCCCTGTCGAAAGCTCCCCCCAAAAATCTAGCAAAAAACTTCCTCGGCCCCGCATTCAACAAAAACTATCCAGAGCCATGCCTCTGGGAAATCCAAAACTCTCCCTGCCTTACCTTTCTGCCCTCGCATCCTCCTCCGAAATACCCTCCACCATTGTCGAGATACTCGCGGATCTAGAGACAGAAGCAGCTTTAGCCCCCTTCTCACCAGACTCTGCCATCCTTCTATCAAACTTCTATAGCATCTACTTCTTCGCCCTTTTCCTTTGCGATGACTTGTAACCCCCCCTCACTTCCTCATAGCTGACAAAAGCTAACACAAAGCCTCCCACAAACAGAAATGAAGCACGCTTCCTCAGCAAGCGTATCCCTGTGCCAGCACTCCAATCCGACCCGCTGCTAATCAGTACATACACACTCCTTCGCTTCCTCTACACCAGGAACTACGCCGAGACCTACACCGTTATCGATTCCGCTCCTTGGTCCGAGCACGTCAGCCCCCTTGTCGTCCGCTTCAAGGACTATTATCGACAGAAGACGGTGATATTGTTGTCGAAGGCGTACTCGAGTATTTCACCAGTTCACGCTGCCGTTTACTTGGGCTTTAAGGGTGACGAGCCCGGGTTGCAGGAGTATGTTGCAGAGAGGGGGTGGTTGTTGGATGAGAGTGGGCTCTTGAAGCCGGCGCCCGCGGAGGTTGAGGAAGGAGGGATGGATACTGATGCTGAGGGCAGTGATATGAGAATTGCCATATTGTCTGGACTTGTTACTCACCTGACAGAGGCCTAAGATGGAGGCGGGGAGACAAAAGAGGAAAGGCCGTAGTGGGGATGAATTGTAATTAGGAGATGGCTAGCTGAGCTCGGTCCTAGAAAAGGCCTTTTCGATCTTGTTTCATCATTTTTTTCACCTTCGGTCTTAGTGAACCGCTAATGGAATCTCTCCTTTTTTGATCGTGAACCCTTAAAACATCACTCATGATATCATACAGTACAGCATCGCTGTCACTACGCACCGACACCAGATCCCCCAGCCAATAATCCACGGAAAAAAAAAGCCCTCTCCCAACACCAAGGCATACAGCACAGAGCACTATAGTCAGTACAACGAGCAATTGACTCGAACCTCTAATTCGTCTCATCCCCTACCCATCCATCCATTCATCTAATCGTCAAAATCAAAACTCCCAGGAATCCTCACCCTCCTCTCCACTTCCTCCTCCTCTTCCTCCTCATCCACGTTCCCCGCATCCTCCTTCTTCCCTCTACCCCGAGCATCACACCCCCTCCCCTTACCCTTCCGAAAGGGACTCCGACCCCCAAACGTATTCTCAGGCCTAACCACCACTCCAAGCCCCAGTCCTCCCATCCCAATTTGCTTCCTACTAGCACTTGGCGGGACAACCAGTCCGCCCCCCAATTCCTTCTTACCACTATTCCCAGGCGTTGCTACTTCCTCTCCCTCCTGCACCTGCGCATTCCCGTTCGTCTTCACAGCTGGTGGAGGAGCAGCGCCTGCGCTGGGAACTATTTTCTTCGGGGACGACTTCGGAGAAGCCGCTGGTGGGGTTTTATTCCCAACCAAGCCGACCAGGTCTCCATCATCGTCGTCACTAGATTCGTAGAACAGAACTGCAGTGGGCTCCGCACGGGAGCTTAGAGGGTGGTAGACTTCCCGGGGGCAACCGTAGAGGGTCATTTTTGAGTTTTCGTTATAGTGGGGTGTGTGTTTTGGTATTTTGTAGAGGTGGATGTGTCTCCTTGGTTCTTTTTGGTTCTTTGGGGGGAGAGGGGGAATGGAAGGGTTTGGCGTTTTTTGATGGACGGGGGAGATAGTGTGAACTTAATGTCGGAGTTAGTGGTAGGGAAGGGAAGGAAACATTTGGTTGACGCGCAGCGGCTTGGCAGCACGTGAATTATGATACGTTACGCGTGAGATTAGGTAAGGGGAGAAGAAGCACTTTAGACTGCCATTTATTGGGCTGGGCTGGGTTTGGTTTTGGCCTGTGTTGTGATCATGGTAAATGGGGGGTCCGCAGTATGGGAGGCAGGCTCTAGTTTGGTGCGTGAGGGCTGGGACCCTAGAGTTGGGCTTTCTGAGGGATGAGGGATATAACGGTAATTAATAATTGGTTCTGCTTGTAAGACTCTTGGTAAATTCTGATGTCGGAGTCGGGTTGAATTGTAGAGGATAGTAGAAACGTGGGTATAGTATTGGTCTACAGGAGACATATCCCCCCCCCATTCTCGATAGAGGCTAGAATGGTCTTGAGGTTTCTACCTGTACAGCACTGTACGGTAGCTACCGTTAAATGTCTGGAGCTACATGTTGGTCTCTATGACAGAAAGATAACTTACTAGTACTGGCGGAAGGCAACAAAACAGGTCCACCCCCAAAGCGCAATTTTGAGACGTGAAAAAGACAAAAAAATAAACCCCAACCAGATCCAGTAGCAATACTCTACATTACAATGAAGCGGTTAAAAAGAGAAGGACAGGTGAGGAGGGAAAGCATCCCTTAGAAATACAGCGACCCGACCACGCCGGGCCACCCTGATAGTGCGTTCGTTGTCTAATCCCTATACCTGCGATCTCTGCCTCCTCCTCCACCACGTCTGCCGTATCCGCCACCACCACCTCTGCCTACAGCAACAGTATCCCTCCTCCCGCCGCCGCCACCACCACCACCCCCTTCCTGCAACGGAACATTATCCTCAACCCTCTCACCCCTTCTCCATTCACCGCTCGGAACACTAACCCCACCCATGGCGGCCCCACGTGCACCTCCACGAACTCTGAATCCACCAAATCCATTTTCCCGGGGCCCACCCAAAACCCCACCCCTGCCTCCTCCGAACCCGCTCCTGCCATTCCCCGTAGCTCCAACCCCGCCGTGGCCCTCGGGGTAAATACACACGTCGATCCAATCCCCTACGACAAATGAAACCTCACTGAGCGTCTTCCGGCCAACATTTTCCAGCCCCGCGTCGCCATTCGGCACCACCGCGCCTAGGTCTTTTGATGTGTAGCGCGTCGTGTTGTACCGCGTGTCCGCAAATATAAGCCGGAAGCCACAACGAGAACGGGGTGGGCAGATGTTTGGCAGCGCCTGCGAGAGGAGCATGCTTAGTTCGCTGAGGGTGCAGTCGCGCCAGGTGTAGATTGTAACGTGCTCGCGGGGTTGGGAGTGTGCATGGAAGTCATCTAGGCTGTTTTATAGCATTTTTTTGGTCAGCTGGATTGTGCTTGCGAGGGGGAAGATAAGGGGGATGGGGTAATCGAACCGGTGGAAACCGCCTTGTCTGTAGAAGAGCTTCAGCAGGAAGGGGGTTGTGCGCCGACGGTCAACCTTTATTGGCGCAGCAGTAGGGGCAGTGGTGAGCGGAGGGGCTGTGGACATGATCTGATAATTTAGAGAGTATTTGTGTAGTCCTAAAGTAGGATTGGGGGGAAAAGTTGGATTTGGTGCGGTGGTTGTGTTGAGTTGGAGCTTGAGACTTGTTGGAACGTTGATCGGGTTATAAGAAAGAATACACCTATCTTATCTGATCTTATCAATCTCATCTGGGTTGTCCTAGCTCTTAAACAATTTTATGTTATCATAGCAATGAGCCTTTATGGTATAGTAAGATAATATCCTTTCGGAGCCTGATGCAAGGTATGGAAATTTATGAGAGCGTTTAGATAGTATTCTGGTATAATAGTATTATGATTCGTTATTTTGATATTGATAACGTGCTATCATAGGAATGTGAACTACTATCATACAAGGCAAGCTTTCTCTACCAGTACAGCATTATATTCTTAAAGATCGAAAGCACTACAAGGTATCGAACGTGCACCCTCATCCTCTCAAAAGTCGGTAAGAACCATCTAGCAAAGGAAAAGGTAGGAGAATTACAATACTTCACCCTCTAACGATCCTCACGACGCCAATTTCCCAAATAAGTATTTAGGGGGGAAAAAAACCCCCCTTCAATACCACCTTATCCCCGTTTCCCCTTTCCCAATTTGTTTCCCTTCTCCCTAAGCCCGTAATAGCCCGAAAAAGAGCGTCCAAGTCAAAATGAACGACGAGAGGCTGCTCCCGCTAAACACCTCTGTAGTCCATATCTCACTCGCGTCCCGGAAATAGTTTTGTGGTTTCCCGTCCGCAAGGAAGACTACCATCAGTATCGAGACGATGGAGGAGCCGAGGAGGTAGAAGATGAAGCCTGAGTACGACTCTAGGCCTAGGATACCGGCAGCGATACCGAATACTGAAGAGGTGAGGGAACGGATGTCGGTGATTGTCTGGGGGGGGGTTAGTAAAGGAGGCCTAGAAAACGGAGATGAAAAAGAGAATGTGGGCAAACCTTTGTATTGTGGATGACATTTTCAGGGACAACGGGGTTTATCTGGAGGTCCTTTTCTTCGGCGTTCATGATGTTTTGCTTTTAGTGATCTCGGCGGTAGGCGTGGGATAGGTGTTCCGTTGCAGTTTGTATTTCCAAGTTGAATGTTGTCCCGGAGAGCCATTGGGTCCTAATCAGCACGCCAAGCGTTCTTCCAACAACCAACCATCCGAGCCTCCTGTTCCCTGATCCCCCACCTATTATACCACCACCATAAACTCCATTCTCATCCCTCCAAACCAATTCGCCTCCAGACCATACAAATCCAGCGGAAGAAAGAAATGTCACGAAACGTCAAAATGGAAGAAGTCGAAGACTCTGACCCCGAAGAAATGGACATCTCCCTCTTCGACCCCCGCGCAGCCGCAGCTGCGAACCCAACCCTAATGGACCCGACTGCAATCCCCTACGGAATAAATGGACCCAACCACCCCCAGACCCAATACGTCTCTGCGGACGAGAGCTCCTACAAGACTTACCAATGCCTCTACCCAGTATACTTCGATAGCACTCGGTCCCGTGCCCAGGGCCGTCGTGTAGATAAAACCCACGCAATACCCAATCCACTCGCCCGCAACATTGTCGACGCATGTGCATACCTATCCCTAAAAACCGTGTTCGAGCCTGGAAAGACGCATCCAAAAGACTGGGCGAACCCGGGCCGTGTAAGGATATTGTTTAAAGCGGATGGAAAGCCAACTGGAAACATCAAGAACAAGTTCTTGCTGTTTAGGACCATCGGAGAGTTTTTGAAGGCGAATCCAACGAGGCCGGGAGATCCACTGAGGCTTCGGATTCCGAATTTCCCAACGGATGGGAAGCCGCCGGAGCCTCCTGCTGTCCCGAGAGGGTGGAAGATGGGCACGATTTTGCCCACGCATTCGGCGGCCTTGACTGGTGGGGGCGTGAGCGATGATATATTTAAGGAGATGATGAAGGACATGGGCATGGATGCTGGCGGGCCGAGTGGGGGTGCTGTGGAGAAGAAGGAGAAAAGGGAAAAGAAGGACAAAAAGAAAGGGAAACGATGATTGGGTGCGGATAGCGGTTTAGGTTGGCTGGGTGGGATGCGTTGTATATACATTATCACTGCTTGGACACTCGGACATAGGCGTTTATGCTTTTTGTGTCTTCTTACTTTCATAAACTCGAGAACCTGTGCTAAACTGGCTTATGCCCTAATCTATTGGAGCACTATTTTGGATCGGCGTTTGTCTCTCCCCCGGGACCCCGGCTGTGGCCACTGGCACACCTCAGCCAAATCGGAAAATTGCGAGCTCAAACAGTGGGGGCCGGGGACCATGAAAACCACCCAAAACTCAAGACCCATCTTCCTCCGTACATAACCTTTACAACCACAGGTCATCACTCGACACTCAGCGCACAGAATTTCTTCCTTACACGGCTGTAAGATTCATAACGTTTGATATTAAGGGTGTGGTGCCTTGGGTAAGGTTATTATGGGCTATGGATAGTGTAACGCTCCTCCATTATACTAGTACATTTATACTCGCCAGATACGGTAGCCTCTCTAGGCTCTCGGCCCCAACACCTCTCACAATACTCTAGCCTATTCTGCCCGTCCTCAACCCCCCCCCTCACCTAGCCAATATAACACTTAAAGTAGAATAACGCTTCACACCAGAACCACGGCCTGATAGTATAATATCATGGTCCCTTCAAACTTAGTCTTCTTAGGTTTCCAAGTCCTATTCTGCTCAAGGACGATAATTACCTCCCTGAGAGAGAATTTTTATATAAAAAAAGCACACCATGTCCCCAGAGGGGAGGGGGTAGAGGGGCGATTGCAGAGGAGGAGCTAGGGTCTGATGCCGGAGGTCAGACATTGGATCTTTGTCCGCCCTCACTTCCCCTACCCCGCTCTCTTCCCAGGTATGTAGTAAACCTGAAGGATATAACATAGAGACACAAACTCAGATTCCGCAAAAGAGTCTGAATTTGAGGCCAGGGAGTGTATTCATAATAAGGAATTCCTTCATCCGTAAAAGATGTAGAGGTAGTCTATCTTCAAGACTTTTATTTGCTTAAATGTAGTGTTGGGGTTCTCTCTATTACTTCTCCTGCTACCAGGTATTAGTGTCAGGAAGAGAAGGACCCCTCAATTTCTACTACCCCACTAGGGGATGGAATCTCCCAGTGAGCCCGCTTGTGGTGGTTGGGAGTATATGGGCGCCAATATGTGGAAAAGTAGAGTTGACAACTAGAGCGGAAGAAGCATTGATAGGATTTGATTAGGTGCTCGGTTTTTGGATAGGTGGAAGTTGGAAAAGTGCAGCTGAATCTGGCAAAGATCAATGAATTCACGGCAGAGGTAATATGATTTCATTCAGAACAGCACCCTCGGAGACAACATGTTTAATAGCACACTTCAATCATTAAAAGAGATCAGGTTGATATACCAAACTCTACGCATATGCATCCATACTACTAAACTCCTCGCCATCATGCCGTACCCATCCCCAAATAAGAAAGTGGAATCAGGAAAGAAACTGGAACCAAATGAAATGAGCAACACGGCTAGTCTTGCGACGACGTCAATGTCAATTTCTCCTTCCCAATGGAGCTTGTCCAATAGCCCACCCTGCGCAGCACCCTCTCGATTCCCCCCAATAAAGCAAACGGCCCCTCAGCCCCATTAAGCATGATGAAAAACGCCAACATAGTAATAACCAGTCCAATATCTCTCAGCGTGCCCCTTACTCCTGCTCGCGTTCCTCCTCTTTTCCTATCCCCAATATCAGCAAACCCCACCGTAGTCGAATCCTCATGCTCCTCGTCATCATCCAAATCCCTTGTAACGACCACCGCGGCCTCCTTCGCCTCGTCCTCTGTTCCCTCGGTGACTTCGCAAACGTCGTAGGGAGGCAACCTCCACCCAAAATAAGGTTTCCGCTTTATCATGTCTTTAGTTATCTCGTCCGCGCCGAGGTACAACGTCTCATCCTGCAACTCCGTATCCGCCGTCATCTTTGAAATCCACTCATCTTTCTCCCACGGTTTCGGCACTTTCGCTATCCCAAGATCCACAAGCGCGCTCATTACCTTCTTCAACTCGCACTTGAATGGGGCCTCGAGCCTCGATCTGGCCAGGACAATCGCGAACCAATATAGCGGTGCATTAAACTTGGTTTGTAACTCGTCCTGCGCCTCAGGGATCTCAAACCTATCGAGTAACTCGGGCACAAGCTTGATCATGGTCACCCGATTGTGATACGCCGCCTTAGAAATCGGCAATAACTGAATCGGGGAATGCGCGGCCGATTCAGGGATTATATCCAGCTCAACTAGTTGGTTTACCAGAGCCATAATCTCGTCTTGTTTTTTTGTGCGCCAAGCGATGACGGAGTTGAACGCTACGATGTTGCTTTCGATCGCGGTGCCCTCGAGGATGTCTTCTGCCAGGTTGAATATGTCGAGATCCATATATGTGCTGCCCCCGCCGAAGGAGCTGACCTCCTGGCGGACCCAGTCCTTGAATTTCTCATCGGCAGGGCAAACGGACAGGTCTGGATAAACTGCTCTTGGTGAAAATTCTGTCATTGCTGCTTAAGACAGCTGTAGCCAGGGAGGGAAGAAGGCGAATGAGAGAGGAATAGATTCTGAATAGGCGTTATGACATCTAGATACCATCGAGGGGGGAGTAGGGAGGGGGGCGAAGGGGAGGGGTTGTGAAAGCTTATGGTTTTATAGAATTATGGCTTTGCAGAGGGGTGGGCTTGTCCCTCCCTAGGCAGGTGCTTTGTAGCCTTGTCGCGGTCTGCCGACATCTAAGTGTTATAGCGGTATACAGAAATCGTGTGCTTCTCCCTTGCTACATAGTAAGCTGTAGGCGCATTTGGAAAGTTCTAGATCCCCAGTGCCCATACTTTCTAATTCGTAAAATATTTGGAAATAGAGAAAACTATTTGGAGCCAAGAGAGAATTATTATCCGGTATAGCAAACGCAGTCTATCGCTACCAGGAGATTTCATGCAGTGAAAGAAGCCCTCATATACGATATGGCCATAGACTTAGCGCCAAGAGACTTTTTCTATTCCCGGATACCTTATGAGTTAGCGAATAGTACTGGGAGCCTTATTGTTAGGCATCCAGTCAACTGTCGAGTGATCACATATGATGCCCTGCCTTTAGCAGCCTTAAAATCTCCGACATCAGAAGAGTCATTCACCGAACCCCCCCTCTAGGAAATAGGCCTCTTGTCCGTGCACGGTGATGCATTCACTCTGTTCTCTGCCGCCTAAGAATGAAAGGATAATATCAGAGCATCACTCACCGGCCTAAGCGGAACAGTTCCCCTCCCCTATCCACTCACAAAAGCTCTAATCTCCAATCTAGTATGCCAACTCCACTCCACCGCACGCTCTAGTTCCTCCTGTGCTACTACGCCTAAAATCTCATCTACTACCCCCTCGGGTCCATCTGTCCTTTTGTGAAACACTCAGTCATCAGGGTTCATTAGGCCTTGAGTCTCGCTTGTAGTTGCAGTTGTATGTGCTTCCAAGGCGAAGACGAAAGTTCAGAGAGACTAGAGGTGCCGGTTGATATTACGAAGGGCAGTACGGAATAGGAGTGCTGCCCATGTTTGCGAAGCTGGGAGCTCGACTGGGATTTGGTTTTATGTAGGTTATGCTTGGCGGAGGGGGAGAGGGTTTCTCGAGTTTGCAAGGAGGCGAATATGGCTTACTTACGGTGTTATGATATATGTTGTTTCGCATTGTATTGAATTTGACAGGCTTGTTGAATTTTTCGAGCTGTTCGTCGATAACCTCAGCATAAGGTTGAAACACTCTCCTAACCTAACAGTATTGTAAAAGTCTTCCATCCTCACGCCACACCATAAGCAGCAGTCCTATGCCCACTCGGGGCCAAAGGCCAGACCGATCTGCTCGCCCGAAGCATTGCTCGCCTCGTAGCGGAGTGCGACACAGCAAGAGGAGGAAATAGCTGCAAGGAAGTTCCCCCTCAGTAAACCCTCTGCGAACTAAACCCGAGCAAAAAATGTCTTCTCCCCCGTTTCTTTATCCCGTGACTAAACGCAAGAGCTCAAGTAAACAAATCAGAAAATGTTAACCCAAAGCCGTGGAATCCTCAGGAGCGGGGTTCACGCGCAAGGGATGAGCATGATATGCCGAAGATGGCACACCCGGGGGTGAATGCCCCGGAGTGCCTCAGCAACACTCTCGGCCAACGATTCTTAGAAATCAGGACCGTCAGCGCCCCGCAGACCGCTGCAGAAGATACGATCCAGAACGAAAGCCTAGAGCAGAGCTTTAGCTATTTATGCTAACACCTAGTCTTGCAATTCATACGCAGAATCGAGGCAGCACCTGTTTGATCAACCAGGCTGGGTGTTGCGAAAGGTATTCGAGGTGCTTCATCACTACCACTTGACTATTCCGGCTCCTGCTCTAGTGCATGTTCTTTACAGTAGTTATGCTGATACATGCCCGCACCAACCTTGTCGCTACCATAACCATGGGAAGGAAGATCGCAGTTAAACTGGGATCGCAGAAATATTTAAGCACCTCAAATTGCCCCAACCGAAGGCTATGTTTTACCTTCTAGGCACTACCAGCGCGGCCGAGTTGAAGCCGGACACTTAAGGTGGCAATACCTATGCAAAGTGTCCGGCTTCAATTTTGCCCCGCCAGTCTAGCAGCAAAGACTAGCGAAATCGTCTTGTCCAATAAGCAAGGTATCACGTGATAATCTTAAAAATGCTGAGGGCTTGCTCTCTGGAGTGAAGCTTTTGTTTAAAGGGATTCCCCATAGTAAATTTATAACTCGCGATCACACTGTCATACACAACGTCCTAACACTCTGGAACTACTAGCCTCTTCATTTTTCTCAACTAAGGAGGATATCCACTCTATATGACACAAACAGAACATAAAGGATATAATGCTACCTTCTCAAAAGATATCAATGATCATTGAACAGGATTTATATCGTGTTTTGATATATACAGGAAACAGCAACTGTACCCACTATAAAACAGGTGAAATTATACCCAAAGAGTCATCAATCTAGAGAGGACTCTCGTACGGGGCTCACGCCCACTGGTCCACACATACCATACCACCGCGTCAGAAAACAGGCTAAAGCGTAGGAGTATAAGAGCTCATGTTACTTTGCTAGCTATACTCTAACTTCACCATTCAATCAGGATCTATACTCCAGGAAAGGAAGAAGGACAAATGGTGAGCATAGCGAGGAATAAACATGGCTACATGGAAGAAAAACAATACATCAATAACAGCTTGCTATCCATATGCTATTTATTTCCTAATTCCTGAGCCTAGGGCAACCTCAAGAAATCCGCGCAGCAAGGAAAAACGAGAACCAGGCTGCGCACAGGTGACATTACTGAATGGTCTAGTCGTTCCAACAATGAAGCTACTCCCTTTGGCTGTTATATTCCCTGAAGTTCCATCCGCAGACCTTCTTTACGCACTTAGCCCTTTAGTTTTCTGTCCCCATATCATCCGTTACCGAATAAAACTATTATTATTCAACCGGTACTGTACTTAATTTGAAATACGTCCACCAAAGCACAGCACTACAATCATACAATTGCGAATAGAGCCTTTTATTCTCCCCAAAGTGTTCCCTATCGGTGCTTGGAATTGGGTGCGGAAAATTGCTTACAAAATCGGTAACCAAATCCCCAATTGATCCGTATTTCAGTAAAATGTTTTATAAGTGCTAGTCACGTGTCAAACACCATTACAAGCCTAGAGGGGGTTGCTGCTGGCTCGTAATAGTACTGTAAAGGTAAAACAGCAATACCTGCAGAGATTACACTCTTAACCAATTGAAGGGCCCAGCGAAAAAAGTGCAAAAGTCATCAAGTCATACTATATCTGGCCCAGTCTACTAGGTGAGGATTGGCTAAGATAAACAAAAATAAAATTTTGTAGTATCATACTATCCTTGAATAACCAAAAGTGTACCTGGATCTTCAGGGGAGGTTACCTCCCCACGCCCCCAACCCAGCCCACGCATTCCTTCCCGCTCCCTCAGGGCAGACTCCCACCGCCTGCCCAAAACGGAGCAACTCTGGGAAGGCAGGCTGAACGCAAGCAAGGAAGGGGATTTTACATCCAAAACACCTGATCAAACAACGAAACCCCCGTGAGCAAAACGCTGTAGCGAGCCAACAACTAAAGAATGCAGATGCAGATGTCCCAGGTCACGAGCCCCGCTAGCTGTGAGCCCACTAGAGGGCCCATAATATGGGCATCTTCTAGGGTGGGACTCTACCAACTCGTACATAATATTATATCATATAAATAGCAGATCTAACTTTCTCTGCAGCCCTATGCAGGAAAGCCAAGATCTCCAGCCTCCCAATTCTCATAGGGCGGGGTTTATTAATTCCCCTACCCCATACAACGGGCTATCATACTCAATAATAACCCATCCTAAGGGGAGATTTAACAGCCTGGGCCCAGCTAATTACACAGGCGCCAACAGGTTCCTAAACATCCAAACCACTGTGTCATCTAGGTATTTCGCCGAACATTACTGCGGGAATAGATGCCCATCCTACTCGCGGGTGCATTCCGGACCCCCCGATCCCAAATATTATATTAAACGCCGAATGCACCAACAGAACAGTAACATCCCCCCCAAAAAAGAGATCATAAACGCTGATCACTGAGAACTAACAGCCAAATTCCCTAGTCTAGAATATTCACACGCGGAATATCATCAATGATAAAAGGTAGTTTTTGCTACCTGTAGGACATGGTTTGTAGGGGGGTTCACAGGCCACAGATATACCACCGAGCGCCATCAAGCACCCGTGAGGAGTCAGTAAGTGTACAACTAAAGACCACTAGCATACAATATTCACAAATTACGATAGGCCCGTCCAGAGCATTGCGCCCAACCTTAAAGTTGGGCGCCATTGGTCCCGGGGCAAGGGGTGCCAAGGTCAAAAGCAACCGCTGGTGGCAGGAAATACATTACGCCGACCAAAGCTACAATACATTTCTACACTCCCACACCATCTGGCTGTGATAGGTCATTTGATCATTAATGCTCCGTATTAGGCATATGGCCGAAAGTTTGGAAAGAACGTCAATTTCAATTTGGCAAATCATCACAGCATATCACTCGGGCGTTCCCCTCATGGCTGTTGGAATCCCCTCCTAACGGTCAGCCAGTAGAACATCTAGCGAGCCCGAATTCATCCAAACGCAAAGTCGCACGCAAGGTGACATCATAGGATACCCAAATGTTATTAGTGACAGCGGGCTTATTCAGGCAGACCAGCATGAAGGTTTAGCCTTATGTATGCAAATGAATTGAGGCTTTAGTTATACAAATACCATACCCGAGGGAGGGGATGTTTTCCCACACAAGACAGGGATAGCTAACCAGAAAAACAATCCCTGCCTTGCAAGGAAACAGGTTCCCTAGCACCTGTACCAGCTGACCGACGACACAGCCCTCCCTATGCTGCACGGGTATTTACGGTCGGAGAGAAGGACTCTGCTCATGCTCGCGCAAAATTTTGTAGGGATCCTTTTAGAAGGCCCAATAGCACTGCTCGAGTGCCATAGGAGACGCTTTGGCACAAGACAGGGATAATTTCGCTGGCCAACCTAAATTGACTTTTCACTAATTTTCCAACAGGCACTTGTGCAGGGCTGAGGGTGAGTTGTGGTTAACCAGAATCTATTCCACCGATCCAAACCTCCCCATTCCACCACTCAATCTACACCAGAGCATACTACTAGTATTCTCTTAGAAGACCCCCCCCGAACAAACAGTCAATACCTCTCCAGAAGCACGATTCCGAGTGACCCCACATGATCCCACACCACCCTGCCCCACAAACTGCAGTAGGACTACAGAAAATTGGGGGCCGTTGGCTACTTTACACTTAAAACAGGAATCCTCAGAAGCCCACGGCCCAACACTATCCGGGCAGTGAATCTCAAGAAGCTGCAAGAATCACCACCACTATCCCCTTCTATAATTGAAGTATCATACAAAGCCCCCAAATCGATAACACGTTTTGCACAATGGTGTTGTAAGATCTGAAGGCAACATAAGACTTTATACGGGGGTCATATAGAAGGCACATGACAGCCACCCTTGCTCTAAATCATCACTGGTTTCTCAATTCCATAAGCCGTCTATTCAACTTTCCCCGTTGAAAACCGCCCCTCTACTGATACATCCCCCCGCCCCCCGGCTTGGTTTGACCGAGAACGGAGCCCCCGAATTCGCTGGGAGCAAGAAAGTGGTCGGCAAAGATGGCTCGGTTTTGGCGCAAGAAAACCGCCATCGGCTCAAGTTTTTTTATTATCTTAATATTATCACACCCGCGATACTTTCCTATCTAGCCCACCGATATGATAAATACCCCTCCCCCTCTCTGCCTCATCTCTCCACACCATCCCACCGAGACCCCACTCGGACACGGGGCTCCACCTCCTTACCTACCCACGTGCCATAAATTTATGGTCCCACCCAACTAACCAAGATGCCCATCCCTGTGGCAAAACCGACCTTTTGCTCGAGCACAACATCCACCACACGCTGGGCCGGTGACGTAACTACTTTTCGCTCTCACACTCGTAATCAGACGGGCAAATAGAGTACCAGGCTACTGCTTGCAGAGTGCCCTGGGAAGAAACGTGAAAGTTCATCGGAAGGGTGTATTCCAGCTGGCTAGTACGATATGTCAAGCTGGCACGAAATATGCAGGGTCTAGGATACGCTACGATACACTACTGTAGATGCATGAATTCACTAAGAATCAGATGAAGGTGGGTACTGATATGAAGTTTTCGAATGAGTATACATAAACCATACAATCCTGAAAAAGCGCTCCGCACTGTCGCCGCTTTGCCAAATGTGAAGCGAAGCTAAGAACGTAACCTGGGAGGCCATACGAAAGGAGACTATAGGAAGATGTGACGGTGGTGGCCACAGGGCGACAATGCTCCTATGCATAGGAAATTTCGGCATGTTGGATGTGTTTGCGAATGGACAGATGAAGGAGAATACTCGGGTATACGGAAGTCAAAGCAAAAGAAAGGACATAAGCCGAAAGAAATATACGCCCAGAAAGAACGAAAATGAGGAAAAGGAAGCCCGGTGAGGAATATAAGTCGATCTAACAAGAAAGTTAAGGTATAGAATAAGAATGAATAGAAATCACATAATTGCGCAGCTGTCCGGTCTGGCAGAGACCACCGTATCGCCCCTCCCCATCTTCCCCATCTTCTCTTTCCCTTTCCCCTTTGATTTCCGCTCATCCCTACCGGGTCTGAAGGCAAAGTTCTTGTCTTCTTTCTCCTCGCTATCTGGCCGGAAGACAAAGTCATCGCCGTCCTCTTGATCATCCTGCTCATTCTTGGGCCCGCTGTGCTGGGATAATGGCTCCGGCCATAGCTCTGGAACGGGCCTCACCCTGACTCTACTGCTCTTCCGTTTGTCCTCTTCCATCTCTGAGTCGTGTTCTCCTGCGGAAGATGAGGACCGGGTGCTAGCGTCTGCTGTTGGGGTGGATGTTGAGAGGAATGAGTGGCGGTGGAGAAGGCTCTGCGAGAGCGATCGAGTGGGCTTCAGGGTCTGGGAGGTTGAGCGGGTGAGGCGTTCCGAATTGTTGCGCGAGTTGCCAATGCGAATATCAATGGCATTTAGCAATGCATCAGAGCCAGGCGTAGGTGGGAGAGATTTGTTTAGTCGAGACGAGGACTAAAGGATTGGTTATTCGATTCCAAATGCCAGTCATCAATATGCCTACCTTCTGTTTTGTAACTCGAGAGACCACAGCGAGAGAGTCCTAGATATCATGAGACGTTAGTCATCATCCGTCCCGATATATCATGGACACCACATGCCTTATTCTTCCTACTCGCAATCCCCGTCCTCCTTTCGATCTCTCCCAATACACCTTTCAGCTGTTCTAACTCCTCCTTCAAGCCTATTGATTTCGTCTGCAGAGACACAAGACCTCTGAACCATTGCTCAACATTGAATGTGATGGCGGCATAAACTCTAACCAAATTCGAACCCTTCCAGCCCTCCTTCAGTCCCAGAAGATATTTAGCCAAATCATCCACCGCAGCTAGCCCCTCCGCCACATCCTTCAAGGCCTCCTTCATAGCACCCATTGTGCGCTCAACCACATACTCCACATTCTCATTTCCCTCCAATATCTGCAATCTAAACTCCCGACTCTCAAGCATACCGTCGAATGCCACTGACGCAGGTTCCGAATCTAAAGGAATCCTAAGATGTTTCAACCGTTGCGATATATCCGATTTCGCTAGGTCAAAATCCCTTGTAGTTTTGGAGATGAATCCGTCCATATCCTTTACATGTGATCGCAAAATCCTCACAACTTCAGAGTCGGATTTCGCCAAACGGTCATGCAGAAGATGAATACCGAAAGCGATTTGTGAAACGAGCTTCAATAACCGATGATGCTTGCGCTCCTTATCCCTCTGCTGCCGTTTCCTGCTTCCCGACGCTGAACTCCCGGCTTCCGAGTTCAGCGCTTCAACCTGGAGATCACAAATTGATTCCTCGAAGGCGGCTTGCATGCTCAGTACAGGGTGCCGGGGAACAGGGGGCGCCGACGCGGACGCCCGCCCGCGGTCCCTCGGGCCCTCACGTCTGCTAGAGTGTAGAGATGGCGACAGTGGAGGCGTGTAGCCCCGTCCCCGCTTGAACTTCTTTTCGTGCTGGTTCGCCATATCCTGCTGAGGGCTTCGTTTCTCTCAAAAACGCTAAAATTTGACCTGCGGTATGTAGCTCATAGAACCACCCCCCCTATCCCACAGCGCCCAATCCAGCTATCTAAATCACACCCCCTCCACACAACAGGCAAAAGGGGAAATGTTGTAAAAAAGGAAATAATAAAAATAAAAAACAAGAACCTCAAGACGCACTCGTACACAGTTACTCAGTGCGGTCGGGAATTGTAATGTGTGATCCCACACCTAAAGGCAAAGTTTCAGCCTCCCGCCCGTGAAATTTGCTCAGAAAAAAGTTGGAGTTGCGGTGCGCAGAGGCCGATTTAAAAAAAACGAAAAATGAAATGACAATTGTGGTTCGCTCACTGCCAAGAGCACGTAGAGCAACCTGTATCCTACCGGTAGATGCAACTGATGGATTATGAGCTTGCAGCACCGGTATATCGCCCGATTCACCGATTGGGCTGGATTTTTACTGAATTCCTGACACCGGTGATGGCAGACCGCGGGGCGCGGGTGATTATGGAAAGGATGGAAGATGTCACCGTTCGTATTGGCATAACGAAGAGAAAGCTCCTTGGGTCTAGTTATGAGCAAGTGAAAGGCAGGAGCCGGAAACAGGAGCTAGGTGGGGCGTAATTATTTTTCTCCGAATAATTCAGAGGACAAAAAAAATACCATCCAAACCCATAACAAGCCTATTCCCCTGTAGTTGTAAATGAGGGAAGAGATGAGGATGAGGATGAAAAAGGCAGAGATGGACATATCTGGAGGGGGGGGGGTCTGCCAGAGGGTAAAGATGCGAAGAGGGGTCGTGCTGGATAATACTCGAGTACTGGTATGGTGGGTTGGGCATCTCCTCCTTTCGCTCTGACATTGCCTATGAAGCTTAACCCGGTGGAATCGTACAAGTAAGGGGGACAAAGGCGTCCGACCCCAAATTTAGAGACGGGATACCCTGTAATCATCGACTACCGGTACAAGTATTGTTCCTTGTGTTTCTATCAATCAAATTTAGTGAGAGCGGGTCATAACAGGAAATGATGTGTGCCTTATTGACTGATATTCATTGGTGGAGTCGAAAAGTAGGTACGGTAGACTAATGTAGGCGGCCAAAGTGAATATTCCCCTGATAAACTAACGACCCAAAGCTACTAGCCAAAGTCACACCGACCAGGCGCCAGATTCCCCGAGGCCTTCTCCCTTTCTCCGAGGCCGGAAATCCGTCTGTTCGGCCATTCAAATCAACCCCAATACTAAATACAGTCAGCTCCAAACCCCCTAGCCCGTCAACCACAGCCCTCAAGCTCAAATGCTTACATAAAGTGATCGTTCAATGATTGCCTAGAGAATCATGGCGGAATCTCCACTTGCCTGGATGCTAGGGGATTCAAAGTTTTGCCCTTTTTGTGAAGAAATCTGCTGGCTTAACACGACCCAAGCCAATTGTATCCAGCATATATTGTCACTGCTAAGCCAAATGAAGTAATCTATTTACCGATCTTTGAGCCAACAAGGCACAATCTAACCTCAGAGGAAAGAGACCGGCTGCTTAATAAGCGGACGTAAATTAACCCCAGTGTCTATTTGCAGGCCTGGAACAGCCAAGATCAACGGTGCGACGCTGTCATACATAGGAGACCCTATCATTCAAAGTGCCCTGTGTAGTTGTTTTTTGCATTATCCTATTTACCGGAGCGAGCCTTGTCCAACCGCTGAACCCGAAAGGAAAGCAGGTGTGACAATGCAGGCGCAATGCCTATATTAGGTTGGCCTGAAATCATGCAGTTGGAAGGACAACTCCATCTCCAGTGCTGTTGAAATCTCAACTTGAAAAGCTCTTCCAAACACCCTCTGGAAGACGAGTTTAGAATAACTCGAAAAACCGCGACCCTCTGATGCGCATCCCTCGGGCCAGTGCTTACAGGGTATTTGTTATCTTTTAGTGCGAGGTGTTCCCCCAGGCACACACACTACTCGAGTACCGGTACTGAAGTAAGGTGACTAACCGAACTAGTGTCATGCTGGTCCACCATTTTGCGAATTGGGTCAACCAGGGCTAGGGGTCGTTTTTTTAAGATTTTAAGCGTCAGACACTGACGGGCAGTGGCTGATTCCCACGCGATCCATCCATGACGGATCGGATCTTCCTGATCGTTCATCCCGCGCAGAACTTACCACGCATGCCCCTTGTTCACCATTTCCCCCTGCCCCTATTCCCCGACTCCTCCAACCCCTTCCAATAATACCCTACCAATACGGTATCATACTTTCCATATCTCGATAAGGCAATAAACAATAGTCTTTAGGAGGCCCTACTTTTTTTTCCTCCTTTCCCTCCACTCCCTGAAACTCATGACAAGTTAAACCTTCGATTAGAGGGGAACGGCAAAGAGGGCTCGGATGATAGGCGCTCGGTGGACATCACTTGCCGGTACAGCACAGTGAGGGGCCTGTGTAGCCGAGACAGGCGGACATTCATTTTGCCGCAGGAGTAGTGTTATTTTGCCGAGAGTGGGATTATTATAGGTTAGTCTCTTGGCAAATACCCATTAACTGTGTTTCCAAGTATTTCGGCAGTAATTAACATTTCCTGGGCACCCCCCTGCTCCACCCAAAGTGTGATATATGATACAAGTACTCCTAAACCCAATATCTCCATGAAAGCTCAAGACATTCCCATCTTCTCCTCCACTAATGTGTAGAGAATAATCCACTCTATTGTCTGATAGAGCTGTAATTCTCACAAGAGTAATGGTTGAAAATCCTCTGGGGGTTGAAGCCGAGCAATATTTTCTTGGCAAAGTGCCTCTGCTGCAGACGTCCCTCATGACACTGCAGGTCCCGTCACGAAAGTTCCCTGATGCTATCATAGCTTGCGACATACAGATGGAACTTGGCAGGATTCTACCAGTGGGGTTGGGAATAGTTGTGGTTCAAAGCCAGTTACCATTGGGTTCCGGACTGTCGGGACACGACAACACTTCATCATAATATTATCTAGGGCAATTTTCTAGCTGTTCGACTGATGAAGTTCATTGACTCAACATAGATGGAACAGTCGCTACTGGAGATAATACGCAGTCCCCCGGCAGTTTATTCGGTCTGCAGCTTGGAGACACGTTGAGCCGTACAGTCAGCTGCTTGTGCTATTAATTTCGTCTGAGATCAGAGCTCTTTGAGATTATGGATTCAGCATGAAACAAGTTGGTGCCGTATCGCAAACTTTGATCGATTAACCCACCGGTATTTCTGAGGTTCAATTACCATGAACCTTACATATCGGATTGGCCAATATTACTCTGTGCTCGGGTATCTCTCTGCCGCCCAGCACTCGGCACGATTGGGACAAGAAAGGGAGTCAATAAGAGTACTCGAGCACTGGTGTTCGGATCATATATCGTTTGGGGACGGCTTGGAATTTTGGTTGAGATTATTTTGGTACCGGCGAACCAAATTTCGGACTATGTAGCCTAATGCCTTTGCTCCTCATGAATTGATACCGGTAATTCGTATCAAGATATAGATATACCCTTACCAGGTAAGTTCCACGAGCAACCCCGGTTCACGAGACGTGAGGTGGAAGAGAATTGACTCACCCGCACTTGATAGGGACCCTTGTTACAATAGCTTTAGCCCCGACCACAGCATGATCAAGGCGACGGCTTGTTGGCACGCGTCATACAACAAACCACTCTCATCACATTGTATGAGTGCATTTAATGGTTGTTGTCCAGCAACAATGGCACCTCAGCGTTCACGTTCTTGCCTGAAGCGGTGATCAGGCAGTTGCTATGGGCCCGCACCCGAAAACCAATTGGCTGTAGGAGACAAAAAAAAAGGTACTTAGTAGGCCCGTTCGTCAGGGAGGCAGTGTCAGCGCCTCTATTGACCGCTGGACAACTGCCTCAACAGCAATCCACTCGCACGGGGCTCTACCAATCGTTCCATCATCTTCCATGAGGCACGGTAGATGCCATTGAGTATCCGGTGGTCTCTCTGGTCCGATGCAATGCAGTAGACATCGGGGTATCTCAGAAAGCAACAGGCCTTCGTTACGGCGACTTCGCACAGCACAGAGTGCTCCTCCCCTGGTAGATTGCACAAATCCTCGGAGCTCCCACAGAAGGGGAACCCAGAGCCATGCAACCAAGTACGGTTACCGCGGGAAGGATGCGCACTCTCCAGTGATAAGGGCTGCCGAATACCCACCCCTTGGGATACCTTCACCCAGTCCACTGGACGAATTATCCATACCCAGCAAGCCGCAGTCCCAGAAACCTGTTTTCCGCACCTTGACACAGTGCCGATGAAAAACCCCCTCTCTCTCTACGAGCAAAAGCCATGGATTTTTCATGGGTGTTCCATCAAACGACTGGTGTTGTTCCTACTCCAGATAGATACCGACTTCAGACTCCTGGTGGGCTGGGACCCTTATGAGAGGGTTCTTTTGGGAGGGATGCAGTATGGCGCCGTATGTAGTGTGAAATGGTGTGGTTTGTGCCACATACACAACGCTTTACATACGGTATTATACCGTGCGATCGCTATGTTACAGAGAAAGTACTGATAGTTGAGAATACCTTTTTTTCGCCATATTGGAAGAAAAAAAAGGAAGCTGTAAGAAAAAAGGAGTGTCTTGATTGAGGGTGCACACTTTAAAAGCAAATAGACCCACTATCACGTTGCTTCCTGACCTTCTGTTTCCGTTCTCATACATGCATCAGATATCACAAGATGCCTTGGGGGCTCAATATGGAGTGTCTGTTTGGTTGGAACTCTCGTACCCGCCCTGTGCAAGAGGGCGCGCGAAAACAGGCACTAAGGAAATACGCCGGCATATCAAAAAATCAATGTCTATCTGAGCGCACAAAACATACTAGTACCCCCCCCTGGTTTCGGGTAATTCTTCCCCGTAGCCAGGAGGCGGTAGGAGCGGGGGGAATACCAGTGAGGCGGTCCGGTGCGGGGGGGGCTGGGACGTTGGGTTATGTTGGGTAAAAATTTAATAGAAAGTTAATGGAATTCCTTCAAGACTCGAGCATCTACCGTATCTATTCAGGTGTTTGCCACTTCGTAACGGGGAGTTCCGTGACGCCTGTTTGGGGTTAGGAAGAGAAGAAGAAAAAAGCCTCCTCAACTTCCCCGCCTGCTTGGCGGGAACAGAGCTTGGTTAGACTATGAGTTAGTAGCGATAATGTTGCAACAGTTCTCCCCCTTGCATCTTACTCGATTCAATGATGCACTTTTTCTCCCCCCCCCCCCTTACAAAAAGCGAGCTCCGGGGCTAGCGAGCATTCTCCATCAATTACCTACCGGTAGCCTTTCGTGGGTCGAGTGGTTTTAAATGGCAGTTCAAAAGCATTTTCTAATTATGTTGTTCTGAGGAAGCATTCTGGGTGGGTAGGGCCGGTCGGTACCGGCGATATGAGAGACAGATTTTCGTTGCCCGAGTGTAACCACTGTGACCGAACCGGATTGTCGGAGCGGTAGTGCGTGTTATTCGTATTCTTGATTCTTTTTCTATTCACGGGGGGGGCACAGTACTGTACCGGCACTGGAGCATCATACGTTTGCGGTAATGCAGTGTTGGAGTTTCTTGGAATTAATAGATTCCGAAGGAGTGGATTCAAGTATTTCATACATGTAGTACCGAAACTGCAACAAATGGGGCTGGGTCACCCTCCTTGCCTTACCTCTCCTTGCCTCTTTTGGAGAGTGCCGGTATGATAGCTGTACCATCGCACGGAAAGTATCGCTGATCATTTCACAATCACTATGCATCCGCCATTCTATTGGTCCCTTCCCCCATTTTCGTACTCGGTAGACCACGGTATCACATTCCACATTGATAAATTCAGCCTTCCTTGCCAGCTCGCTTGCTTACGGGGGGCTTTGCTTACTGCTTCGTTTCTCCGACCTTCCGGTATTGGGGGGGGGGGGGGGGGGG
>Ga0307517_10001160_pt1 | contig 44468 bp, 50 predicted proteins | sample 23_EM_MG_FD_194515 | JGI IMG/M metagenome (GOLD analysis project Ga0307517, IMG submission 194515) | Populus trichocarpa ectomycorrhiza microbial communities from riparian zone in the Pacific Northwest, United States - 23_EM | ecosystem: Host-associated > Plants > Roots > Unclassified | place...
CTATTCTGGCAACTCTAGCCTCACCCAAATTTCTACCACGATAAATGGGTCAACAATTCCCGCCTTTTATGACGGTAAAGTAAGTTAAAGGACCATTCAATTTATACACATTGCAATCTCATTGTATCAAAGGATGATTATATACACTCTGGAAGTCAAACTGGGAACCCCTGGGGTTTTCAACCAGTTGACATTTCTCGAGGTCTTTATAAGTTTGTGCTGCTCATTTTTTTTGCTGAAAGCAGTGTTCTTACATCATGTTCAGAATTTATACTTTTTCCAGTGATCCGAATCCATGGACAGGATACCCACGCTACTGGACCTTGAAAGGAAATGATGGAGTGAGATTCATTCGCATTCCTTTTAATGTCTGTTTCACCTTTTGTAGATTGTTGTCGAATTTGCAGATGCTGGTGATCCTGATTCCCAGGTCTGGAAGCTTACCAAGTTATAGTATTTTGTATATTTCTTTATTTCTTTATTTATTCCCACAACCTATTTATTTATCAACCCGCGTGGCTGCAGACCACCTCCATCGACATTCCTGCACCATTTCCACGGCGTCATCCACTTCCCCCGAATCCGACAAGAGTTGAAGCCAGAGGTACTGATACCCCACTTTGAAGCACGACCTTCTCCCTTACCGTATTAGCGCCACTGAAGTGTTGAATGCTGTTGAAGTTACTTGAAATCTGAAATCTGAACCGCCATCCGTTACATATTGACGAAGATGATTCGATAAGTAAATAAATATAGTTAATACAACAGTGAACTTGAATGGCCTAGATGGGAGTAAGCCTCCAGAGAATCAGTATCACGGGTCTTGAATCTACAAAGGTGAAACAGATATTACAGTCCATACCTTCAAATCGATTCGGTGATGAGTGTAATGAGTCAATTTCAAATTTGGATGTTTCGAGTTTATGGAGACTGCAACATAACATAGTGAAATCAGGCCTGTGAGTGACTTAAAATTCAGTGACGCCTTTTATTCCCAAATCCTGAGCAATGATGACCGCCGCCTTCTCTCCAATGGCAATTGCAGTATTATATGTGTTCGATGAGACATTTTCAGGCATTATGCTGATGTCTATAGAACCATTGATTATTTCCTAAGTTCGGGAGAAGATGAAGGTCTTCATACCTGCAACTTTGAGGTTCTCAACGCCGTATACATTGAGCCGTTCGTCAACCACTCCACCCTGATCGCGGGGCTTCATGGCACAGGTCCCGCACTACAAAGGAAGTATTGGGTCAAATGATAAAATATTACAAACGTCACCAAAACATACCGAATGCCAGGCGGTTGCAACTTTAAAGAAAAATAGAATCATGTTTTAACCAGGAACCAGAAAGTGGCAGGCCACTCACCACCAATTTCGCGGTTATAACGATCGATAGCTTCATCGTCCTCCTTTGTGTAGACTATATCCGGGGCCGATATGTCGACGGGCGTAGCTGAGCCTCGAATTTCCGCAGCACTTCCCTTTGGGAACTTGGGGTGACTAGATACAACCTCACCACGATAGTATTTCATTCGACGAGCGTGTTCGCGTAATTTTTTATATATCCACCTAAGAGTTACAACATCGGCGAGCCTGTACAAATCAAGAAGAGTCAGCTACGGAAATAGGCACTGATGATAGGAATGTTAGAATTCTTACTCGTCCATGTAGCCTGGGTGAAAGTCGAGGTCACCGTGCGGATCAAGTCCGGAAGTGATATGAACTTGGCCTGTAGCCAATGGATAGGACTGAAAATCGTGAGTTATGATGCTAACCAAAATAAATTAGAATCCCTTACAAGGAAGGCCCCAACTCCAAAGTATTTTCCAATCGAAACAGCTGGATCAGTTCTGGTGTAACTGGGTGTTGATTAATACGGAAGAATTTTGCAAAAAGCAACAGGCCCACCCGGATAAGCTAAAAACCGCTACAACAGGCTTGTCGGGGTACTTCGCAAAGAACGTTTTCCAGCGGTGATCAAATTCCGGAGACATCGACTTCAGCTCCCCTGCCGTAGGTCGTATTTTTCCAAGAGCGTCAATGCCACTGGTTTATGGTGAGCTGAAAGAGAAGTGTTTAATGCGGGTCATCTCACTTTTGGGACAGTAAACCGCTCCCATCTGCCAACCACTGGGCCTCGTGGACTAGAATGACGCCAAAAGTTCTTAAGAAAATGATAAAGTGAGTCATGATAGACACGAACCGTCACGCTCAGCATCGTCTCCTCGCAGAAGCCCATAGAGAGATTCGGTTTCTTCACTCCCATGGTAGCTGACGACAAGCAAAACATGATCTACAAAACAAGTCAGTTGAACCATGAACTAAAAAAAGGTTATAGTAAGAATAACCCATATAGTGCTCGCCGACTCCTGGAAGATCGACTATCTGCGATATACCATTCTCGTCCAGAACCCTTTCGGATCCAATGCCTGACCTCTCGAGTATAGTCGGCGATCCAAATGCTCCAGCTGAGACTACAACGAGCCGAGAAGCCTTGACAATGACACCCCTAGGTGGATGAGAAGCACCGTCGCCTTCGCTGATATATTCTACGCCCGCAGCCCTACCATTTCTTCGGAGGGATCAATGAATATGAGAGAATTGAATAAAGGAAGGGGGACTGTACTCAAAAATGACACGAACAACGCGACTCTTGTCTTGCACGGTTAAGTTGGTGTTATGGGACTGGTTATAAACGTAGTTATGGGCCGTGTCCGAACGCCTTCCAGTCTTACTATCGATGTATCTAGACTCGGTTAGTGGCTGATAGAAAAGAGTATGTTAATACATACCTTGCCCATCCCTGAGAAGAGCTTTCTTAATCAACATGTAAAACCCGGCATAAAAAAAGCGTTACTTACCCCATACTGATCGACGGATCTGAAGGTATTGACGTCGTCCGTCAAAGACCGATCTTTGTCATAAGCCCCCGCAACTTCCAAGAAATTGACTCCAACGTTGTTGTACTCCTTTGAAAATGATACTTTAATAGGTCCTTCAGTTCCGTGTGTGTCATTTGTGATTACTCCTTGATAAGTCTCTGCCTGACAAAGGGAGTTCAGTATATAAATTCTGATAAACCACGAAAACCACCTTCTTTAGAAGAGGGATTAATTTGTCCGAACCCCATCCTCTGTTCCCGAATGTAGTCTCCCAATAGTCGTAATCAGAAGCGGATGCACGATTGTAGGCCATGACTGTGGGAGTATGAAGGCTCCTGACTCTGAAGGAGGAGGACGTAACTAAAAACCTACAGTTTACACTTGATCCACCACCAACTGCCCGAGCACACGGAATGACAGGGGCTCGACCAAGCAGCGCTTCACTTGGCCTACCCACATTGAAAGTGAAAGCATTACTGCGGGTGCGGAACATATTCATGGATCGTGCAGGCTGTATGTGCTGTCGCACATCCTTTGTGTGGAGACCAGCCTCAAGGATCTAAACGTCGTTTCGGCAAAAATTAACTCATTCGATGGTAAGTCAAAAGAAAAGATTCGCCCACCAGGATTTTTAACGTTGGATCTGCAGCTGCAAGACGGCCTGCTGCAACACATGCAGTAGCTCCTCCTGACTTGTGATTGAATAAAAAAGCCGGAAGAGGAATTATTGGAATACGCACCCCCTGCGAAGATGATGTCGTATGTGTTCATAGTAGGACCTGGGGTCTGGGATGGGTGAATCACCCCACGATGCCATTTATGTACTCATGACTTTGTGTGGAATGACAATATACCCTTGTGAGGACGCGGGTAGTTGGGCCGTAGCCGGATTCGATGCGTCGTTAATCAGGACGGGGCAGTCAGCCCGGGGTATGAAGTAAGTATGTCATTGTGGGCGTTTCTGGGCCAATACCATGTCAGAACTGGACAGGAAAGTGTAGAGACTCACTTACAACGAACCGGAGTCGGCCATGAATGCATGACATTTAGTCTTGAATCTCAGAACATCTAATCGGATGGGCGGTGGTTCTTTCTGTTGGTGGCACTATTAAAATATCCTCAAGCTCTCACACTCTGGTTCACACAATGGGAGAACGTTGGCGGCTTATTGTTATATCTGGCCAGTCAAAACCATAGAACCTCAGATGCGGGTAAAAACTCACAGGGATTGCTTCTCCAATGGACATTGCTCTTTCAAGTTCATGCCGCCTCAAAGTGGAAGATCCAGAAAACGAGCTTGGTCTATATTTAGCTACCCATCCTCACATCTAGTATAATTTGCTTGTACCCAAAACATTTAGTCTCACATAGTCAAGTAGCAGCATTGAAGCTCCAGGCTCAAGTTGGGTATCCAAACTGGTTCAGAAATATGCAATCCATCCTTATAAATTAACCTCCCCACAAGGCTCACTCCTCATCTGTAGGTTCATAATCTGCACTTCCAAGAGCATCAGCAGGCACGGCACGCGCCACCGCACGCACCACATCATCCATCTTCTGACCCGCCTGCCAGATAGAAAGGTCCCGCAGTTTCCAAATGGACAAGTAGTTCGAGTCTATGAAATTAGGGTCGTACAGACGCGAGAACTAGAATTCATCTTCAGCCGAGATGGAATGATTGTCACACATGACGAACCTGGTCTGATCCAACGATCTCGGAGGCGCTCAACCAAAGACTTTGGAGCTGTGGGAGTGTATGTGCAAGGAGATCGAGAAAGGGAACGGTGAGGTGGGTGATGTTCATTCGCAAACTCTTGAGCTTGGTCGGTTCTCCCACATCCTTCGTACCTTTTGTCGTCTTCGTCGTCGGTGGTGGTGGTTGACCTTGAATTTGAGGTCGAAATCCGGCACTGAGTTCAGGCTGACTACCTCCTGTGAGCACATCGAGGACCTTCTTGGCTTCCTCGCGCGTCAAGTACCGATCGCGAATCGTAAGCGAGGAGAGCGTGGGTGCGGTACGTTTTATTATGGTGAGCAAAGCGGATAAGCCAGCGGGGATAGAAGAGGGGTATATGTCTAGAGATTGCAGGTTTGGGAAGAAAGGAGAGGAGTTATTTTCTGGCCCATCGTCAGATTCATGAGCAAGGCTGTCGACGAGATTCGTGAGCCACGTTCCGAGAGGTTCTTCCAATCGAGGATCGAGCTGTACACGGCCCGTCTTCAGCCTCAACTGGAGATGGTGAAGGTTGTTGGAGTGGGTTAGGAGGAATTGTAGGAGGGGTTGGGAGGACGAATGGGGGGAAGTGTCGAATGGGAGAATGAGAAAGAGAGACTTTAGGTTGGGTAGCGGGACGAGGGAAGGGAAGTCTGGTTGGGGCTGGGAGAGGTAGGAAAAGAAGGGGGAGAGATCGAGAGTATTTGACCAATTCCATATGCGTAGGAGTTGCAGGGAGGGGGAGAGGGAGAGCACGAAATGTGCGAGGCTGAGGATACTGCTTGGGTCATTGATGATAATGACTGGACTAAGGCTGATGTCAAGGTCGTGCGTAAGTTGGCGGTTTATCAGCTCAAGATTGAACTCAGTCAAATTCCCAAACGAGTTTTCTGTTTCGCCTCGGGGAGTAACCGAATATTCACCGAGGGACGCAAACATATCGACGTGTCCACTCAAGCGCAATTTCTCGATCGTCTTGGCTATGGGAGAGGTTGTGATTGTTTGATAGAGGGTGGGGAGGAGGGCTACGGGGATGTGCCATAGTTCGATTTTGAGAGTTGTTATGTGGGGCATGAGGGGAAGGGACTGCAGGAGGTGGGTGAGGGCAGATCCGAAAGTCGGTGTTGTTGGTTGGGATTTCGGTTTGGAGAGGAGGATGGATGTTAGCTTCTTGGACAGGGACAGCTTTGGGGATGAAGAAGACGGAAGTTCCTTGGATATGAAGTGGCGAAGACAGACGGTCAAACTTTTCGTTCTCGTCATTACGAATGGATCCCTATGAACGCTATCAGAACCAATTCAGAGAAGAGAGAAATCTCGACGACGTACACCATTCTCGAGAGCGAACGAACAGCCCGATGAGGAAACTCCGTGTCTATCAGGACCTTTCTCCATTTTATGTCCATCCAACAATTGAGGAAGAAGCTGTTGAGAGATTTGAGCCGGAACAGCTGGGATTTGGGGATATACCGGGCTATGAGCAGCCATATTTCAGTGGGCAAGTCAGATGCGTTTGCCATTGCCAAGAGGGTGAAATTTTAAAGAAAGGGCTTTGTATTATATATGTCGTTTGACATATGCCATGACAGACACAGCCTCAGTGATGGCTGTGTCGACAAACCAACCTCCTTGATCATGACAATATCTTCTCCAACTCGAATAAAGCCTGTAGTCCACTTCTTCTCGTGGCTTGCCTCTCGCACATTGATGATTGACATACAAAGCTCGATCCGTTATTGATTGACAGCAACCTCTCGTAATTCAACGTGTCTGTATGGACGTCGACAATTTCGCCCGAATCACCCCATCCGCCAAGATAGTCACATCCAGCGGGGCAAATGGTGTGTGCTGTCTGAGCGTGGACGCATATCACCACTGACAGGAAGAATCGTTTTGTGGTGGGTGGGAAGACAGGTACTCCCGACTGGATTACACGGTTGTCATTCATCTTTACCCTTTATCATTTTGGTGTCATAAGTATACCGGAGGTCTATAGCTATGTGCAATTCGAGGGGGAGTGATGACGGCAAGCTGAGCCATATACACCTGTTGTGGCGCGGCTGGAGGCTGAGTACCCGCATTATTCTCCAAGATACTTTTTCGTACCCACTGGAGAAGTTACAACAATAGTTGACATGCCATAAAAGCTGATATCCTTAGGCACTATTGAGATAAATGACTATGGTATAATAAGGGTAGCAAGAAAGATGCAACCCCAACGAGAGAGGGCGTGCTTGAACTACAAGTTGTGTTCCTAATAAATTAATTTGGAATGTCCCAGTTAAATAAGTCCGAAGAACTGCTGGCGGTATAGATACTGCGGTCCAAAACAGGGAGGAGAAAACCAACCCAATATTCCCAATAAAATTAGAAAAATAATACTACCGTGCGGAATAAATATCTCTGAGAAATTATTGAGAATCGCTCTACCCGGGGGAAAAAAAACGGTGCTCACAAAGGGCAAATACAGCACGAACGATCCGCCTCGCAAGCATAAAGTCACGGTATTGCGACGAACGAATATCCCAATAGCTTGACTTGGACGACAGTCCGATAACCACCACCCCGCATGCGTCATTCCACGTAAACGGTGTACCCTCCGCCGCCAGAACACAAGTCCCCACCAACGACCACACTAAGCACACAAAGGCCACCAAAAAGTTGAATCTCAGATAGTTCAGAGCGGCGTCCGATTTGCCGAAAGAGAAATATAAACCTGATGTTACCGTGGCCAGAAATTGGACAAGCTGTATTACGCGGTGGGGGTTGTAGAAGTGGTCGATGTAAATGTCGGAGATTGGGTTGGTGAGAAGAGCGTAACATTCCTCGGTGAGGGCTAGAGACTGGACGGGAAAGGTTGGAAGGAGAGCGTATGCGATCGCGCCGCCATGGTTGGGGGTGAAGCGGACAAAGACCATATAGAATGTAATCACAAGCTGGCTAAGCGGGATTATAGCCACGATGGAGGCACAGACGTAGGAGAAACGGATAATGATCAGAATGACTGGAAACATCCCTCCGAAAGCACTGGGATTTAGCCACGGTGCATGGTGGGGGTCATGGATTCCAGTGCCTACTTCGTACCACCAATATATCATTTGCCCGGTAGTGTATGATGCTGTGATCCACATTTTTTTGGTAACCTTGTCTCTTTCGAATCCATGGTCCATGAACACCACGAATGCTATCGCGGGTGTGACAACGATCCATAAGATCGTTGAGGCCCAGGACGGGAAGAATGCGGCTTCTGTAGGTGTAGTTGGGAGGACAACATATGACTTCCCCGGAATGAGGTTACCACAAAATTGGTAGTGTGAATTGGCATAAGCGGACTGGGTTTTTTTTGAAATATTGACAACTATACTGTTAGCAATAGGACACGAGGTGGGGTCGAAGAATGCTGAATTCTTGAAATAGGCGAAGTGGTCCCGACTGTCTTGTGAATTGAGGGCGGTGGGAGTAGGACTTGGCGGGACTGAAGGTGAAGGGAAAACCGGTTTCAGTGGCACTCTGGTGGGTGTAACAGTGACCGCAAATAATAGGAGAGGCAAGAGAATACGGAACGCCATACCGATTTGTTAGGGCAATAGTAGAACTGCCTCATAATTATAAGAGGTCGAATGCACTGTAATGTACAAATTGGGATCTTGAATTCAAGCTGGGGCTGTGTTACTCACACTTCACGGCGAATTCTCTGGTGCTGCGGGGATTCGGAATACTGTTGGACTTATGCATACCTTGCGAAAAATCATTGTTAAAGTCTATTTCATCACTTCCCTGCATTTGCCGCCGTAGTATGCAATATCTTTGAAGTGCGACTCGCACTGCGGATTTCAATTACGGATTTGACTGACAAGAGAATGTAGTGAAGTTTCGTAACAGACGAGCTTTGATTGATGGTCCGGCCGTCGTTGAATTCGGGCGAGTCAAGCAACTTGGATGGCGGAAATTCGGAAAAACATGCATATGATCATGCATCAATATTTCAATCGTGATTGCCATCAGTGCAATTCTAGTTGAGGGATAAATAGATTTTTTTTAAAGTACAGTAAAATATTAGAATACATAGCCATCCCATCTAACTTTCCTTGAATCTTGCTGATACGTCGAATCCCAAATGCTACATGCGACAGAAGCGCCCTCACATAAAGTCATCTGCACCGGTTCCAAAATCGTCCAAGGCCTCATCATAAACACTCGTATCCAGCCTTATCAAACACGAATGGGTCAGCAAAAATGATTGCGTATACAGGCCATGAAGAAAAAAAAAGACTCACTTGGACGAGACCTTTGCAGACCCAAGAGCGGGTTTCATCGCGGTCTTCGGCTTGACCTTCTTCTTACCACTTGCTCGATCGCGCTGTTCCTTTTGCTTCTCGTTCGCTAGCGTCGTAAGCCCCGATGCGACCTTTCTGACTTCGACGTCCTTCAAATGGAGGGCGAGAGCTCTAGCGTGGTGTTCTACGAAGAAGGGGTAGAGAGGTTTCGAATTGTGGGGTTTGAGGAAGAGATTTATGAGCTGATCGGAGTGGGTGATGAAGTCTTCTTTTGTGCGCGGTTGGGAGGAAAGCAGGGCCTTTATGTCTGATGAAGAAGGTGCTGCGTTTGGGATTAGATGGGGTATTGAGAATCTGAATGAGATGGGGACTCACCACCAAGTGCTGCAGAACCGAATAGATCAGCAGCATTCGTAAGATCAGCCTTCACCTCCCTTTCCTTGTCTCTCCTTGCCTTCTCTCGTGGATCCAACACGGCATCGGAGTCGTATTCATCCTCATCAGAAGAGGAGTCGTCATCATCATCAGATTTCCCATTCGCCTTGGCGGCTTTAGCAGCGGCTTCTTTCTCTGCGAGTTTTTGTTTGAGAGTTCCTTTCTTCTTTATGGGGGCAGTAGTAGTTGTAGGGGGCTTTGCATCTTCATCATCCTCTTCTGATGATTCTTCCCAGTCACTCTAAGGCAAAAAAGATTTTGCATTAGATCGAGGAGAGGGTTTAAGAGCTTGGACATACGACAGGCCCATCGGCACCATCCTCATCTTCGCCCTCCCATTTATTCCCTCCTGGTTGGGGTTTCTTCACTTGTTGAGTTTGCGCAGCAGGTGCAGGTTTGGATTTACCCTGCGGCTGCAGCTCTTGCTCCCCTTCAGATGAGGAACCCTCTGAATCAGAACTGTAAGTTGACTTTATGCGTCGGAATTAGAAAGGATACAGTACCCCAGTCGTCTGACATTTTTTTTTGGGGGGTTTTAAATATTTTTGAGCAAAATATGTGGGTGAGAGAGAAGAGGACCGAGGGCTTTTCTGTTATCAAGTCCGTTCGGGGATCTCCGATCCGCGTTCTCCTACGTTCATGGGTTCCAGGTAAGCCTACTCAGCAGACTCCCATTCTCTACTTACTACGATGCAGCGCACGTTTACTCCAGCTGTCCCTTCCACTTGTGGAAACATACGGGTTTTCGAGGGAAGCATTAGCTCGTTCCGTGCTTTGCCTCGGTACCGACTCTGGTCAAAGCCCTAATCCAACACCAGCTGAAAAGACGCATGCCGCGCCGCTGAGCGACACTGCAGTTTCTGCGCTGTTCGGAAGCGGAGATAAAGCAAGACGGACGTTGGTCGAGGGGTGGTTGGAGGAGGGACTGAGGCGTATGGTCAGTCGATCATCTGAATCGGTTAGTGTGAGGGACGCGTTGCGTGCTAGATTGGAGTATAACGAGCCTGTTCTTGGGCACCTTCCAGAGGTCCGTCTTGTGTGCAATTCGTTGACGTTGTTAAGAAATGCTACTTAGGCTTTCGGTCTCCTTATCTCACCTTCTTCAGGTATACCGCGTTTAGATCCCTTTCCGGCACTCAAACACGTCTCTCGTGTGGCGGATAAAGCTTGTATCGTTGCAAGAGACAGATCTCTACAGGCACGTTCCGAGCACTGAAGTTGATAACTTTGCGAATTTAACGAGCTATTGCCAATTAGCTTGACTGGTACACCCAACGAGGGTCTCTTGCAGGTATTTACGCCGCTGCAGGTAAATGATTTATTTAATACATCCAATAAAGCGCTATATAGAAATCTCGAAACAGAACTCCACCAATTAACGTCACCGAAAACCGCGTACTCATTCCTGGATTCCCTCCTTGACGGTTGGTCAGATATGAAATCTTCAATGGACGAAGTAGGAATATACTCTTCGTATGTATTGAAGAGCTGGAAAGGTATTATTCATAGCCAGGGCCATAAATAGTTATGGATACAACATTATAGATGGTCCGTGCGTTCCCCAACGATGTATATAAGCAGTGCCATTTCTTGTGCTCGGGCATGTACTGTTGTCAGTGAGGTTCCTACCAAGACGCAGTCATTTGCTAGTTGCAAATTAAACATCCGAACTCGTCTGTTTGCTTTGGCTTTCAGCAATCTTTGACAAATTTCCGTTTCTGGGAATACCATTTCTTTGTTTACAAAATGTGTTTTCACAAAAGCTCAATTATAATTTTATCACCTGGCGACCACTTAAGGCAGTACCTAGAGAATTCTGGAATGAGATCATCTTCCCAGTTGGGCACTCGGTGCGTTGTAATAGCGGACGTGATCTTCACACTTTGGGTCTATTGCGGGCTTCTTTTCTTCTGATAATGGAGAAACGCCTAGGGTTTCGGATCATAAGCCATTTTTGGTCTCAGAACTTGAAATGTCTTGAGAAGCAACGTGAACCGATCTGCTCTTACAGTGGTACCTGTCAGATTTATGGCAGCACTCGGGTAGCTTTTAGCCACATACTCATTTGATCTTCGGCATCACGGCCAGCCATCCTGCTCTATCGTTTTGAATTTGGCTCTGTAACAAAGTCCTGCTCAACTCAACCTCACTAGCATTGTCCAGCTCCCTGTGGTATCCCGACCTTCCCAGGTTGTACACAAAATCTGACCATGACTGGTCAACTTAATATGTCTGGCGCGCCCATTGCTAATTTAATATATATTCTCCGCTAGCCACGGATGACTTAAAGCCATATAAAGTGGTCTCTTCTGCCATTGATTCATTTCTCATCCCGAAAACATGCCTTTTTCCTTCAAGACACTCCGCACTCTATCCTCCAACTCCCACAAGCAATCTCCCAGCATATCCTCCAACAATGTTGCCCCAGGCCCATCCTCTTCCCACAAGCCATCTGGACCTCCCGCTACTTCATCCAGTCGCTCATCATCCCTCTACCAAAACGACCTTCATCAAGAATTCAAAGAGCTCTGTGCAAATGATTCCGCTCTCCAACCCCTCCTCTCCATCCTGACTCTCGCAGAAAGTGGCCAACCTGGCGTTCTCGACAGCTTCAACCTCGTCAACAACCTCATAAAGTTCGTCCGCACTGATAACAATCTCCATGAGACTTTCACCAAAGGTATACCCAACCAAGTCCGACAATTAGCCATCGCACACGCTTCGCCTTCTAATGACAGATCCAACAATCTTGCCTTGCCCTTGGGCCAATTTGACCTCCCCACTAGTCCAATGTTCGCAAAGTTCAAGTCATTTTTTGCGGAGCACAGGCAGGGGCACCCCGATGTCTTCGAGGGCGATGGGAAGCCTATGTGGCATGTGCCGGGTTTGGCGTTCAAGAATTGGGGACTTACTGTCCAAAATAACCCATCCGACTCGTTTGTTGCGAGGACCGTCGTGGGCGTGCAGAATCTCGTCAAGTGGGCCAAAAAGAAAGGAAAGACGGTCAGACTTTCTGGATACCGCCATACTTGGTCGTATGTATCTCCGTCGCGTTTTTCGACCTTATTTTTTTAAAAATTCACCTTCTTTGCAGTGATTTCTACTCCAGTGACGATCAAATTCTCCTCATGCTCATACCCCTCGGAGAGGCCACCACCCTCCCTTCTGTAGAAGCCAATGTGAATCACCACACCGAATTCGAAGGGATCACTCTCCTCACCGATCCCGCCACTTCTCTTCACCCCCTTGTTGCTGTTAAAGCCGGTACCACAAACGAAGAATTCCGACACTGGTGTCTCGCCAACAAAAAAGTTTGCCTCCCCTTCAACGTTATTATGGTCGAAATAACCTTTGGTGGCTCCAATGCGCCCATCTGCCATGGTGCTGGCCTATCCACGACCACCCTGAGTGATCTCGTGGCGGAGGTGCAATATGTCGATGCGAACGGGGTGGTGCAGTCCGTTTCGGATCCCAATGAGTTGAGGGCCGCTGCAGGGTGTTTCGGGCTGTTGGGCCCTGTGACGCAGTTGACGCTGAGAGTGGATAGGATGTATATGGCAGTGATGAACCCTGTCAAGTTGAGGACGGCGTTGGCTATTCCTCCACCTGAGGGATACCCCGTTCCGAAAGAAGTCGATATGTCGGGCATTACCCCGCAGATGATGCAGATTGCAAGGGATGACTTTGTGAAGAGGTGTGAGAATAGTTATTATCTTGAATGGTTTTGGTTTGCGTATCAGAAGGAAGTGTGGGTCAACACATGGGAACGTATGTTTGAGCACATTATTTCTAACAAGGGAATCCACTCTTATTTATTTTGTGTAGGTCCCGAAGTGGCAATCACAGAGAAACTGGAGCCTTACCCTTCTACCTTTGAGGCGGCCATGCAATGGGTCCGTACTTTTTTTTTTCCCCCTTCTTTCACTTACAAAACTACACCTTCTTTCAGCTTGAGAACCACCTGGCTGAAACGATCGTCAACTGGGGTCCTTGGCAGAAGGTTCCAGGACACCTCCAAGCTTACTTTTTCGGTCTTATTGCAATGGTCACATTGCCTAACGTCCCAGACCTGAAAAAACCGATGAAGACTTATGCCAGTGAGGCGTTACATTTTAGGAGGGGTATACGTGAGTGTCTTTATTTTTTTAATAAAAAAATGTATTGATCCACATCATTCTTTTTTTGGACAGAGAATATGAGGTGTCGGGATATGGAATGGGAAATTCCGATTCCTCCAGCTGCAAAAGGCTCAAACACCAGAGATTATGCTCTCATTCAGCGTGCTTGGTCCGTCTCTCTCTCTTTTTTTCTTTTTCCTTCTCCTTCATTACTTACCTTCCTCTTCTAGGTGGGACGCCATAACGCTGCACTACCAACGTGCCGATGCGCCAATGCGAGTCGCGCTCGAAATGCGCTTGACTGGTAGCTCCCAGATCATCCTCGCACCCCAACGCAACAATACCCTTGGCACGATATCGATCGAGGTGCTCACGACGTCCATCACGCCAGAGGCTGCTTGGAGGTCATTCATGCAGCAGGTCACGGATCGATGGACTTCGTATCGTTCACCTGAGAATGGGGAGTTCTTGAACGCGAGGCCACATTGGGCGAAAGAATGGCAGGGGTTGGTGGTGAGAGGGAAGCCGATTGAGAGTTATTTGAGGAAGAGTGCGTATAAGGATGAGAGAAAGGAATTTGTGAAAGTTTTGGAGGGGGTGGTGAAGAAGAGAGGGGTATCTTTGGAGGAGACGAGAAAGAGGTTTGGGAATCCGCTTTTGGAGAGGTTGTTTTTCCAGTGAACTTTTTTTTTTAAGACACCTTTTTCCGTTTTGTAAAGATCTATATATATTTTTGCTTGACTTCCGAGATGACAATTGAATTGGGCAAATTTTCGAAGCTCTCTGATTCTAAATTCTCTCCCTTTTAAATTGAAACCTGTGGTTTGTAAATTCTTAGTATATGTGGAACTAAGTTAGTGACCTGGGTGTGAGGAATCAGATGCTCGTAAAAGGGACCTCCATCCAGCAATGCAATGTTCCCTACCGAGTTGGTGTTTGGGTGAAAGTCAAAAATAGGCGGACAGAGTAGACTGAGGGATGAACTCAGTTGGATACTAGTATCGGAAATGCGCATATGGCCGCACTAATACATATAGAGAAGTTGTGGCTTTTTGGTCGTTCAAGATTCAATTGCAGGAACCTCAGGTCCTCTGTGTTTTTACAGATCTCTTTTCAAATGTTGGAGAATGCTCAGGCTTGTCTGTACCAGACCCGTTGTAAGGCTAACTTCGAACATGAGTAGTAACTAAAAAAGTGAAATCAACCTCAGCACCAACCAATACTTCAACATCACTAAATCGGGGAAAGTCCTGTGAGTAGGGAATGGCACGGGTTTTGAAAACCTGCGGGTACGGGTTGGGAATTCTGTACCCGCCGAAAACCACCCGTGGCACGGGTAGACGGGTTTGATCCGGGTTCAAACTCCGCTCGAAATCACGAGAAAGTGTGGGACAACCGTGACATGCTCCCAAAATGGCAACATGTGACGCGGCTCAGATCAACCAGGTAGTCATCCGACTTGTGTAAGGACTTTGCTGCCATGAATGAAAACTACACACAGCAAAGTTGACAAAGATAAATATACCGCCAGCCCCAGACGTGAATAAGAGAGGGATTATATCAACCAAGTTTATTACTGACGGGACAACATGAAAATATTCAGATCACTGGCAGAACAGCCATTGCCACAAAGGAAAGCGATACGAACTTTATGTATTAGTAGCCTCAGAGCCAGAGTTGCAACTCGTTGTCGTTGGTTTTAAACAGCACCTCCAACATCCAGGTTCTTGTTTCAGGTACGATAACTCGTTGCAGGTTGTTGGAAGGATAACAATCCCTGTCACATTGGAATTCCGGAGGCACCCCTTGCCGGGCACCATATTCAAGAATAACAGCATTCGAGACGGTGATAAAAAGTACAAGGGAAATAAGGAGTGTAGAACGAATCTGGAATGTCATAGACTTGGCTGCAGATGGCGGGTTTGTAAGTTGGGCGACTGACAAAAATAAGTAATGACTGACCTTTGTTGCGATGAAATCGAAAAGGGAGCGAGGCTGAGTGGAGCGGTCCGACGCCTGTTACTTATATATAAATGGGAAATTGAGACAATCATAAAGAAGTCCCGGTGCTTGAAGTTGTCCGAATGAAACGACGGCTTGTACCGCGGGTGAGAAGGCCGAGGTGGCCAAGGTAATGTGTGGAAAGATATGTCGACGGCGTGGTTTCTGAATGACGGAATTGGACCATAAGAAAATGAGGGATTTTGAGAATGTTCTTTTCCATTGAATTTTGAGCCACTAAGTCCATTTGGCCTCCTCCACTATCATATAATTGATCTGGCTTGTATTAAGTGCAAGGATTCTCGCTTTGTCTTGATATAACATGTTGGGATCCAAGCCAAACAACCCTTTTTCCAGTCTTGCCAAGTCTGCTGGGGGATGGCACCTAGACTCGACCATCCTTGCTAGAACCCCATCGGTGGTCGACAAGCAACCGAGTATGTGTAAGATACGAAGCATAGGACAGAGAATGGTAGGTGAGTCATCGGTATCGGACGGCGACATCGCAGGAACTGGATCCCTTGCTGGGTAAGTCAAGGCAGTAAGAACCTCATTCGTTATAGAACTATGGTAGCCCTCAATCTTAAACTTGACAAGAGAGGGGGATAGGTGACGGAGGAGAGCGAGCACTTCCTCTGGGGGTAATCTATAGTCGACGACACCAAGGCTTGTCAGGCCGGACTTCGATCGACCAAGGAGCTCTACAAAAGACCCTTGTGACCATGTGGATGGTCCATTGACTTCCCAAGAATTGGTCTTTGAGACGTGGAGGTGCTGAACGGCAGGCAGCGTAAGGGTATCGAACAAGACGGAGATTTCTCCTGAGCAGGTCAGGGTAAATTCTTGGAGAGATTCGTTGACAACATGCACGGCGTCTGTGGAAGAGCTTCCCGGCAGGACAAAAACAATGATGTCGAGGATCCGCAAGCGTTTTGCATGAGACAATATTGTTAAGATATTTGCCAATGAGTACTCAGCCCCAACTTCAAGCTGTGTCAACTGGCTGAACATAAAAGGGGAGTTAAGGATGTCTGTCTTTATCATCCAGGTAAGTCGTTTAAGCTTGGGAGCCTGGGTAAGTAATTGGGAAATCTTGACATGATCTAATAATGCAACACTGCTTGCCGTCACCCCAAATCACTCCAGGCGAGGCAAGGAGGCATTTTGTGGGATGTCAGAGAACAGCTCGGGTGTGCCAGGAAAACTGCCGTATTCAAAAAAAATGTCCTTCCATCGAGCGAAATGAGGGGTATATAGTCGAATTAATTGAAGAAATATGTCTGGAGCATCCATCGACCCAAATTCTGGTTGGAAGAAGAGACGAAGAGGATGATTTCCCGATCGCCCGAGCCAAAGTCCTGCCAGGGGAATGACACCATGCAGTCTTGTAGTAAAATGGCCAGGTTCCAACTTCAAGGATGACCACAACTCGGACTTGTGAATCGCGATATTTCTCCAAGATGAGCAAACATGCGTAACAGCAAGGATGGGATTCGAAAGGCAGGCGTTTCCCATTGGATCGGAAGATAGGGTAAAGATTTCGGCGAGAAGTTCAGCGGGTAAGAGACGTATTGGGCACAGGAGTGATCGTAGATGCTCTAAGTTTGCATAGGCAGTCGTCCTCTGCCTTTTGAGTTGTGTCAAGTGTTTATCACAACCCTGGGATAGACCTGAATCACTTGATTCGCGATTGGTCTCCTGGATAGTTATCGCGTTTTGCAATTGGGTTAGTTCCGCACATTTCTCCTTGATGAGAGAGAACATGGAAGCTGGATCTCTGTCGGTTCGAACTGGTGGAAATTGCATCAAATGGATCTTGTTTTCTTTACGCCGGATCTCCTGCTCCGTTAAAGCTATTTTGCCTTCTAAAATTTGTTTCTGTTGGACCAAGTTTGCTAGGAGAAATCGCATTCGATCAGCGTCGTCCATAGGAAATGGTCCAAGATTGATCTACAAATGTGGCGCTCTCAAATTCATAACTAACTAATTCTTGTTCGCACGTACCAATGTAAGAGAAAGGCTTGAGCTGTGAAAGAATGTGTGACATTTGCCAACATTCCTGTCACCTTGAAGGTCACCGGTCACCGCGGTCACCCAACTTTGACCTCAACAGACGACGAGGTCTTTGATAAATGATTCGCAAACGTTTAGACGTGACTCTACCTTCAAATCGCAGGAATGCCGCTGATAGGTCTTTGGCGTAAGTAAAATTGACGAGGTTGGCCCACACATTCGAATTTCGAAAATAATTTGGTTCGAATTTTTGACCTCCGAGTCCGAGTCATACCACTTGGCCAACGTGCCAGTCCAGTTGATCGAATCATTTCTTATGGACCAAGTTTACAGTATCCGCGAAGCCGTCATGGTTTCTCCAGTTATATGCATCATTGAGCCTGTGAGTGATGTGAATATCATTTGAAAATATTACTCATGATTCAGAATCCTGCCCTTTACATTTTGCGTGAGGTACATTATCCTTTAATATTTCAATGGCCTCAGATCTGGGACCACATATGACAATTTGAACCGAAGATGACCGGCAATCCTGATAGAATTTTCAGACCTTCTTTTACCTTGAGCTTGCATCCATGGATGAAACTAATCAGCATCTCGGTGCAGCAGTCCCTCCTTGGAGTTATCAACGTCTCAGCTTTACCTACGTCTCCCGTTTGCAGGAATGGCGTCAAGGACGGACCTGCACTAACCCGGATGCCTGGAGAAGCAACGCCGAAGCACCGAGAACTTACATAAGTGACGGACATTGCAAATTGTGAGTGTTTCTGTTTATTTTGAACATGAGCTGCAAGTTGCAACAGTACTACATCGAGTGTGGCATAGCTGCGACCGTCCTTCTAAAATTGCCTTTGATCTGCCTCAAAATCCATACTTGACTCTTAAGTACGGGAGGTAAGTAGGAAAGTTGTCATTGATATTGCCTTGGTGTCGAGGTGTGCTAACCTGGGGTTGTCGACAACACCCGGTAGTTTAAATTATACCAGCCTTTTTGGGACCACCGACGGAAGATTTAGGATCCCGCGCAAATATAGACATGTTATCTAACATACGATACACGTTACTTGGTGATGACTTGGTAGAGAGATAAGCCACAGAGGTCTGGACGAGCTCCAAAGCATCTGTGAGAAGATCTGAAGTTGGGTGCATCTGCTGTCTTCGAGGTTCTGCATTACGTTTCTTCAACAGTTTTGGACTTATAATGGAACATCTAAGGACCCACGTTCACGTCGGGGTAACCTCTCAGACTCACGGAAACCTCCATATTTGGCCCATTTATGGCTATACAGTCCCCAAATAACAATGGGAGATATAAAAGACCCTTAGGGATGATTCGTTCGCACATATGTCTGCAGCCGCTATGCCTCTTTCACCTCTCACACAATGGTGCCAAGAACACATCCGAGATGTTTTCGAGTCCAAATCTGACACAAAGGCTATGTTAGCCATTGAACAAACTTTCGCTACATCCTTGAGGGCTACAATTAACGGCAGGGATCTGGCCTTTGAAGATCTAAAGAAACTCGTGCAAGCTATCAGAAATTCGTCCTCGAGTCGCTCCCTTAAAATAGAGTGGCAGAAGGTTATTGAATCTCCTGCGGATGAACAGAATAGTGTGAGTGCCAATTTCCATGCCAAGAACAAAAGTTTCATTTGCCGATATTTAACCATAGAGTGGTGCTGTCGATGGAACATATGTAATTCATGGCATCTTCAAGCAACTCCCGGGATCCGATCGCCCTGTCCAATTTGCCAGACATAAAATCGTTACCGTTAGGTGCGCCCAACCTCACTTCGTTTGACCTAATTTTTCGACGTATAAAATTTCAGGATTGAATCTCTGCCTGAATATGACGATATCGATTGTCGCCGCGTCGTTGAACTAAATTTCACGGCGAGCGACAATCGTGTGGCCGATCGGGCGTATTATAAGATTTCTTTTTTTCTTCTTTTTTTCTTCTGCAGCGTTGGAGTAGTCTTATATTACTTCCGGTCTGCTAGTGTTTTTCGAGGGCTTAACTGTTTATCCTCTGGAATTGGTTATTAGTTATTGAGATTATGAAACAGAGAAACAGCCTGAGGCAGTCCGACACTTAGCACTCGTTGCTGAAGTTCGAATGACCATGACGAGTGATCGGCAACTTAAACATGAAAGTGAGAACATTGGTATACTGGAAATGATGAAAAATGCAATGCTCAGGATGACGGGACTGGCTAGGGCATCTACAGAAAGGTATAAGAGTTTGAGTAAGGGTTTATGTGAAATTTCATGAATGGGAGTCAGAGTTTGCTCGTTCCAATTTACATAATGGCCTGGATCCTTCCAATGAGAGATCTTCGACTCCGACTCCGAGTCGTACGTAACAACTGACAGACGGCACAACTTAAATCGAAGACGCGAATCTAAAAATTCTATCAGGATCGCCGGTCTCGTTCTTCCTCATCAACTTGAAGTGCCTTGAGCTTGCATCCATGGTTACACAGTTCCGAAACGTAGTAACCGCAATGAGGAGAAGCAAAAGAGAGGGTATATAAAAGATGATACAATATTGCAGCCGACGGATATGCCTCTTTCACCTCTCACACATTGGTCCCAAGAACACATCCGAGATATTTTCGAGTCCAGATCTGACACTGAGGCTATGTTGGCCATTGAACAAACTTTCGCTACATCCTTGAGGGCTACAATTAACGGCAAAGATCTGGCCTACGAAGATCTGAAGCAACTCGTGCAAGCTATCAGAAATTCGTCCTCGAGTCGCTCCCTCAAAGTAGAGTGGCAGAAAGCCATTGAATTTCCTGCGGATGAACAGAATCGTGTAAGTGCCAAATTTCCATGAGAACAAAAGTTTCATTTGCCGATATTTAACCATAGGGTGGTGCTGTCGAGGGAACATATGTAATTCATGGCATCTTCAAGCAACTCCCGGGATCCGATCGCCCTGTCCAATTTGCCAGACATAAGATCGTTACCGTTAGGTGGGCCCACTCACTTCGTTCAACATAATTTTCCGACGTACAAAAATTTCAGGATTGAATCACCATCTGAAGACCACTCTACTGATAGTCGCCGCATTGTCGAACTGGTTTTGACAGCGAACGACAAACGTGTTGACGATCAGGCACGTTTTAAGATTCCATGCGTGGACTCGGGAGGAATGCCATTTATGATTTGGCAGTGGCGGAATGCTTAAAGTTAAATATTTATCACCTTAAATTGATTATTAGTAATTCTTCGAATGGTACGACATATACTTCCCTTGAAAACATGGAAACAGAAGCACTCTGATAAATTTGCGCACTGGAGCCAGTTGACGACTTGAAAGGCTCCCAACGTTGCTTCTGCCAGCCTTGTCAAACTTCTGCAAGATAGCATTCAAACGGAAAGCTAAAATACATTGGTATCCAACAATCAAATATAACTTGAAGAAATAAATGTAACAAACAACAGGCTGGGCAGCTATCGTTGTTGTTCGAAGATGTAAGACCAAGATGATGGAACTGTGGCTTGAGACATTGGATAGATAAACCTAAGGAGGTCTGTTCCTGGAATCGGGATTCCTCTTTTTCGTCTGTTTGGGCTTAATTAGCGACTTTTGAAACCAAGAAAAGTCGGAAGGACTCACAATTCATATACTGAAAACCCATCGAGGAGACGTCTTCAGCTGGAAGAGACAATGAATACAATGACGAAAGACCAACCTCGAATGACGAAGTTCGCAAGTATTCCTATGAAAAGTGCGATACTCAGGATAACGGGACCGGCTAAAGCATCTACAGAAAAGTGTAAAACTTATGCGTTGGGATCGAGGGTAGGGAAACGACGAAACCAAAGTGACCCGGATCTCTACGACGAATCATGGTTATCCGATGTTGATAGAGACTATAACCGTAGACCTGGAGGGGTGCGTTAAAAAGTTGAATGGAAGTGAGAATGCATTGAAAACAACTGACTAACACACCAACGGATACGAAAGCGTAAAAATATGCAAAATTTCGTGCGATGTCGTCCTTGCTAGCGTTGAACAGACCAATAGCGAGTGTTGCGAGAAGAACGGAAATGTTCAACCATGATATCCAATCTATGATGGTTTACAAACTTTCAGCCAAAAAAAAGGTCGGAACTCACTACGTTCATTCGCAAACCAAATCTTTCCTTCGACTTTGACACTTGTCGCAATTTTCTTTGGAACACGGACATTGGGGGGTAAATTTATAGCATGGTAATCCCGCACAGTGGGCCTTTCACCAGCTTCATTCGTCTCCGTCTGTGGAATGGCATCTGCACGGAGATATCTTTCTGGCCGCTTGACACGAGGGAGACCCGCTAGAGCTGTGGCAGAAAAAGGAGAGAGAAGAGCGTCCAAAGCACGGCGAGGAAGCGAAGCATGGCCATTCACTTGATGCTCTACGGTGTCTCGTAATTGAGCGTGCTCGTCGTGGGGGACAGATACGGCTAATTCGGTGGTACCGTTTGCGTTGCCAGCGCCGTTCTGCCCATTGTGCTGCTCAGCAGAAGCCATGGCTGATGATCAGCAGAAACGAATGTCTGCTATATCGGCAAATCCCGATGAGTCATGTGGTATGAGGTAATTGCTAGAATGGTCTCGGACACCCTGGCTCTGGACAAACGCAAGAAATAAAAGCCTTGGGACGCACCTCCGGATGAATATTCTGGCTCATGGGCTTAGACTACTACAAACTACTCGGCGTCTCGAAGACCGCCTCAGACGATGAGATCAAGAAGGCCTACAAGAAAATGGTATGTCATCTCGTGTTTCGTATAACTTGACGTGCCCAACCCATTCCACTCCTAGGCCTTGAAGTGGCATCCTGACCGCAACCAAGGTTCAGAAGAAGCTACCAAGAAATTTAAAGAGGTATATTTTTTATTTTTCCTGTGTCGATGTGTAATCCTCATTCTGTTAAAGATCTCAGAAGCATTTGAAGTGCTAACCGATAACAATAAACGGGCAGTTTACGACCAACTCGGAGAGGAAGGCCTTAAAGGTTCGAGATCCTCTCAGGGCGCTGGTGGTCCAGGAGGTTTCTCTGGCTTCCCAAGCGGCAGCACTTTCACCTTCACGTCTGGACCAGGAGGTGGAGGATTCAGCAGTTCCGGAGGATTTGCTCCTACGGACCCTCAAAAGGTTTTCGAGTACGTCTCTCTGATCCTGATCTCTCTCATAGCACATAGCACTGACTTCTCAACAGGCAATTCTTTGGGTCCTCTTTCTTCTCGGGTGGAGGAGGACCAGGATCGATGTTCGGTAATATGAACATGGACGATGGCTCAACAGGTTCGTACTTTTCAGGCATGCCCGGAAGTATGCCCGGTGGTATGCCCCGCGGCCGATCCTCACCCTCTCGGTCTGGCTCCTTCCCAAGAGCACAATCAACTCCCGCAGAAAAACCACAAGAAATAACGAAACCTCTCAAAGTATCTCTTCAAGACCTCTACAACGGCAGCGTGAAACATCTCAAAGTCAGCCGAAGGCTCATGGACGGATCGACAGAGGATAAAGTGCTGGATATTCAAATTCACCCAGGATGGAAGAGCGGTACCAAGATTCGATTCCCAAAAGCAGGGAATGAAGTTCACCCATCGGGAGATGCGCAGGACCTCGTATTCGTCGTTGAAGAAAAACCTCATGAAGTGTTCAAACGAGACGATAACAACCTCATCGCCAATCTAAGGATTCCGCTGGTAGAAGCGCTGGCAGGCCCGCCGCCTGGAACGAAGGAGAAGGTGTTGGAATTCCTGGATGGGAGAAAGTTGCGGGTGCCTTTCCCTGTTGGGGTGGTTAAACCAGGCCATCAGACGAGGATTAGTGGAGAAGGAATGCCGATTAGGAAAGACGGAGCTGTGAAGACAAAAGGCGACTTGATTGTGAATTGGGAAGTCGCTTTCCCCGATTCGTTGACACCCGCGCAGAAGGAGGGTGTAAGAACGGTTCTGGGATAACTTCCTTTTCTTCTTTTAATCATGACCCTAGACATTTTTATGCAACTCAAATAATTGTATTGCATGCAAACTTGAAATGTAGTAATACCTGTAGCACTCAACATCATACCTCGAGTCAAAACTACAAATTCATATCCATTCAAAGACCTACCGTAAGTGATACAGTGATTTTCCTGCCCCATTCCCAAAATCACAACCTCGACTCCAATACCAGCTGCTCCCCTCGCCCCCCCTTATCCATTTCACCACCAACCGCACGAATCAACTCCAAATTCTCATACCACCACTTCACACCAACCTCCTTCTCCCCCTCTCCCATCCCATCACTCGACAGCAATTCAAACAAAGTACGAACCAGTTCTTTTTTCCTCTCCTCATCCTTTCCCCTTCCACCCTCTTCAACCACTTCCTTGGAATACCCAACGAGAACACCACGCACACTCTCAAGACACCGCTCCAATATCTCGAGAGGGAGAGAAGGAAGAGTGGAAATCAGCATTAGGTGAAGTCTATGCACGCAGTCTGTTCTCGAAAGAGGTGGCTGGGAAGGAGGAGGAAACGAGGATGAGGGTGACGACGGTAGTTCTTCGATCGTATCCAAGATGAGCTGGACACAATACCACGGTAAAACAGCCGCAGCCGCAGTGTTCTCGGTCATAGGACTAGTGTGGGTAGACGACAGCCTGTTAGCGCACTGAACGAGTGAAGAATAAGCATGACGAAGTTGAGGTATTGTTAGCGTCGTATCCTAAAGGATTTCCAAGTCAGATTTTATTTTTTCATGAAGGAGAGAAATAGAACTTGCGTTGACCAAACATCTAGCATAGAACGGTACGAGGCGCTGTGTAAATTCTGTCCAAAGTATCCTTTCTTCACCATCTTTCTTCGAATCAATGTGGGGACCTGACGTCGGAATTGATTCTTGACGTCTTTGAGGGTCGTGTATGAGCATCGAAAGAACGACTGAATGTGCTGATTCGTAGATTTCGCGGTTGGACTCGGAAAGGTTAGTGAGGTAGCTGTTAATTATTTTCACTTCGTTTCTCTTTTGGGGAAAGGGAGGACTTACGGATAACATACAACCCAAATGTGGTTGATTATACAGGGAGGGCTTAGGATAGGTATAAGTTGTTCGAAAGTTGAGAGGGCAAAGGATAGTTTGGCTCGGAAAGGAAGTGTCGTCGCTAAGAAAAGACTGAGCGTCAACATACCCGTGTCAATGAGAATGAGGAAACGACTGACCCGTTTCGGGGGATTGGGATTGTAAGAAGTGTGAAAGGTGTTGGACGTAGGCTTCCACATCTGCCGTATTATCCTCTTTTTGTTTTCCTTTTCCATTTTGATTTTGACTCGGAGCAAGAATAATGTCGATAGAGAGATAAAACACTTTTTGGAGCTGTTCGAAACCTTTTGTGATCCCTCCAAATTGCGAGATGACGAGTGAAAGATGGGTGAGGGTCTGCAGTGATGTTAGAGCGAGAGAGGGTGGAGTTATACCCGTATTAGAATCGGCAACAATATGTGGACGTAAGTAGACAATGGAAGAGAGAACGGATTGAAAGATGACGACAGCTGTGAAGAGGAATTGTTTTGGGATTTGATTGGAAGAGTCGATGATGGGGTGGGATTGTTCGATGAGCCTGGAAAGGTTGAGGAGGGTGTTGGAGGTGTCTGAGGTCGTGCTTAAGGTGCGGGAGTAAGTGGATGTGTGGGTTGAGTCGAGGAGGGCGCTGAGGATTACAGAGGTGAGTTTCGCGAGGAGAGGTATGTGGGATATGTCTGTGATGTTGGTGTTGGCGTTTGGTTCTGAATCTCGGTATGAATCTGGGGGATCGAAAAACGATACGAGTGTGGTTGTAAGAAGTTGTGTGAGTGTGTGTAACGGTAGTGCGGTGAGCCTTTGAGAGTCGATAAGGGGCAGAGAATGGGATGCAAGTATAAAAGCTAGCGAAAGCGTAGTTCCAGCAGGCCGTTGAGTCTGACCCTGGTGTTGGAACTCATCCTCCCATTCAGTGTGGACTGTGGTCGAATCCAACACCTCGGCGAGTGCGACAACCGTTTCGGATTCTACCAGCTTTCGGGATAGCTTTATTGGCGCTTTCGCATTCACAACCGCATTGTTATTCAAGTCTTCGACACCCAACAAGATTCCTCCGCATGCAGCTAGTCGGAGTATGGGATGGCCACCTTGTATGCCTTTGATGACGTCTCCAGCCCAACGGGAGATGTTTACACGATTTGCACTACCCTCCTTGGATTGCTGTTGTCTGAGAAGGTGCACAGCGTGTCTAAACGCAGTCTCGAAAGCCTGAAATTTCGCATACTCGAATGGCTGAGATTTAGGGAGGAAGAAGGGTGAGGATATAGCTGTCGCTGAGAGCTGTGTCACTGTCAATGTGGTTGGTGAAGTTGAGGACGACGCGGTGGAGAGGTGATGGGATAGGGCGCTTTGCAGGGTTGGCAGAGGTATGGGTGTCCTTGTGTTGGTGGTTTGAAGATGGGACAGCAGGATCGTGGAAGTCATGGATCACGTTCAAGTTAGAAATTTAGGACAACAACTATAATTACAATTTGTCAGTCAGAGTATTATACAAGTCAAGTATTAACGGGGTTCCAACACTTGGCACGATATAGGCTGTGGAGAAACTGGTATACGTAAGAGGATAAAAATGTGAACTCTTCCTGGCGGTGAATTTGTTCGGAGGCATCGATTAAAGAAAGTGGGGATAGAACTTTGTCCAATTGATGGCGATGAACGCAGTGGGAGGCAGGTGTCCCAGTAGTGCAAATGCCAGTCCAAGCAGTATAAGCCTGGCGGACACATACACAAGCGCGCAGACAACGAGAGTCCATCCGCCGAAGTTCTTGGTTAAGGGTTCAAGGATCGGGAAGAAGTATTCGGCGACGGAGAGAGTGAAGAGGACGAAGGGGAAGATAGCAATTGGGATTATGGCGATTGGAATTATAGTGACAGCCAGAGATGTGCCGCGCCAGATACACTGCTCTACGTAGGTGGGGAAAGAAAAGTCCCACCCGGAACAGTGAATGCCACCAAAGATAGAGGCAAGCACCACCAGGAGCAAGATGTGGAACCACTCGGGATATCGGTGCTTTGGAACGTAGAACGTAGGCACGTGCGTGTGGTCAGGAGGGAAGGAAGACGATGTCCCGCCTATTAGGTCAGTCACAGTGGCCGAGAAGGCGAAGATAAAGGCGACGATCGGGAAAAGAAGGAGCAAGAGAATGGCAATAGGGACGAACAACAACCAAACAACGAAAATATTTCCCGTTGGCTGACATAGGAAAGCGTCACGAACAACAGCGGCACAGTTTTGAAATTTAAAGATTTTCTGAACGGCGAGAGCGGCGTAGGACCGCGCTGAATGATCCCTGACTTCCTATGACCACAAGTCAGATATGTAAATAAGGGGGGAGGTATTTACCCACCGGAAATGGCTGTCGCTCCAAGTCCGTCAGTTTACGCTTCAGGTAAACTCGTACGATAGCCTGCGCACCTAGTGGCTTATCCCACCACAGGGCGAATGTAATTCCATTCAAACTCGCCAATGCCAGCGTAGTCAGCTCAATGTGCGTCAGATCCAGCCCTTGGATGCGACGCCCGAGACATTGCAAGATAAACCACGTTGACTGCAGTATGAAGATGAGCTTGGAGAGTGTATCTCCCTTTGACCGATCGTTTATCTCCTCTGCTGATATTTGCATCTCGAAGTCTGGGTCTTTGACAAGTTCCCGAAGTATTTCAAGAGTCATGATCGTAACCCTACCCCCGGGCTTCTTCTCAGAGGGCCCATGGTGCGCTTTTTCTGTGTCCATGTTGGTTTCCTTCACCAAAGTAGCTGGCTGCATGTCCGTGTTTGCTTCCATTAATACATCCTGGACCTCAGCAGGCTCGACGACATGAAAGCCACCCATGATGATAAAATGCCCATGCGCCACTGTCCAAGCTGCAAAGTTTCAAAACAATCTCGACCCGAAAATGCCATTGGACCACTCACCAGGACCAGCTTCTCCCTTGATCTCATGCCACGAAAACCATACCTTCATTGTCTCCCAAATCCCAGATCTTTTCGTCGCATAACCTGACCTTCATCCAAACAGGGTTTTTTCGAAACAAGGTACGCGACTTACCTTTCCCGACATTGTACACATCTCTGGCTGTGATAGCCGCTAATAGCTGATTCATCGCCCAGCAAGGGAGGATCTCTGGTGCCACAATTGTCCAAAACATCAATTCCAATCGTCGAAAGGTTCTCTTGATTGGTCCTTCTCGAGGCGCAATGTTCGGGTGTACGGCAGTCCAAGCGCATATAATGGTGGTCGACACGCAGCCCCAGACAATACTGAAAAGTGTTCGTTTCGAACTCGATGATTCCTCCTCTACTAGTGTAGTGACACTAGGATCAACTTTCGCCTGAACGACGATTTGGTAAAGAACGAGCACCAACAGGACACCAGTAAGGCGGAACATTGTGAATTGAAGGAAAGGGTATGTTAGTAACAGTTACCACGCATTTATTCGAGTTCCCTGCACCTGCCAGCGCATTTGATCGCAACCATGTACGGGTTCCTCATCGAGCCTTTGACGTCCCGAGACTCGGTTTTCATTATCCACCATTGACAATTGGTTATGCCCCCGCACTTCAACATAAAACCGTTTACGAAATGATTCTCGCACCCTGGTTCAACAGCTAGGGATTTCCTTTCAATTATATGAACACATGCAAGTTCCTTTGTCCAGGTCTTTCTTCCACCGCGAAGTTCGAGGCTGGTCCTAATTTCTTGCAGTTATGCGGTCTGCCAAAAATGAGTAATGGCGCCAGGATCTGTTTTGGGACAGGTACAGCCTGGTCGAGGTGGTAAGGCATTGCAAGTTCCGTTTTGGGCTTGTTTGGTTCTCGAACCTGCTTATTCCGATGAATGGCATTCGGTTTAAGCATCGCGGACTACCCCTTTGCTTTCGGGACCCGTCGCTAAGATAAGCTGTCAACCACAAGCCAGGCCCATCTTCGATAAATCTCAAAGCTGACCCTACAAGGAGAAGGCGCTTTAAGAATCGATGGACGTCGTTGGGAATAAGGGTAGATCGGATAATCAATCATGGAGGCCCCGGGCAATCACACCCTCACCACTTCACTTCAAGAATGATGGTTTTCCAGTAGGAGTCTCAACGAAAACCTGCGTAGTGTTCGGGTGAAAAAGCAACATGCCCGAAACGAACCTAATGACTTGCTCTTCAAGCGACAGAGGAGTGGTCAGGAACACCGCATTTCGACTCGACGAAAAGGTGGTGCCTAAAAGGTAATAAGTAGCGACAGTCTGAAGACAATATGTTTGCGTGCAATGATGGCGTCCGCGTCCGCGATATAGCCTGTGGAGAAGTGGGTGTTCGTGAAACGATAAATATGTGAAGCGATGAGCCCGAAAGTGTCTTGATTAATAGAAATGGGGATAGAATTTTGCCCAATCGACGGCGATGAATGTAGTCGGAGGCAGATGCCTCAGAAGTGCAAATGCAAGTCCAAGCAGTATAAGCCTGGCAGACACATACCCGACCGGGGAAAGAATGAGTGGCCATCCGCTGATCATGAGGCTCGTGATGAAAGGTTCAAGGATCGGGAAATATGTCGTGATGAAGACGATGATGGCAGCGAGAGACATAATGATGATTGGGATTACAGTAACAACCAGAGATGCGACACGCCAGAGTTTCTGCTCTGTGTAGGTGGGGAAAGAAAAGTCCCACCCGGAACAGTGAATGAGACCGAAGATGACGCCAAGTGCCATCAGGAGTAAGATGTGGTACCACTTGGTATATCGATGCTCTGGAACATAGAACGTAGGGACGTGCGTACTGTCAGGGGGAAAGGAAGACGATGTTGGCCCTATTAAGTCAACCAAAGTGGCCAAGACGGCAGAGGTGAAGAAGATGATCGGAGAAAGAAGAAGCCAAAGAATGGCATTAGGGACGAACAACCAAATAACGAAAATATTATTTGTTGTTGAACGACATAGGAAAGCATCACGAATGGTAATGGCACAGTCTCGAAATTTGAAGACTTTATAAAAGTTGAGAGTGACAACGGATCGCATCGACTGATCCCTGACTTCCTACAATCTCAAGTCAAGGGTGTGAACAAGGAAGAAGATATTTACTCACTGCCAATGGCCGTCGTTCCGACTCCGTCAGTTTACGCTTCAGGTACACGCGTACGAAAGTCTGTACACCCAGCGGCTTATCCCACCACAAGACGAATGTAATTCCATTCAAACTCGCCAGTGCCAGCGTGGTCAGCTCAAGGTGCGTCATATTCAGCCCTTGGATGCGACGCCCGAGACATTGTAGGATAAACCACGTTGACTGCAGTATGAAGATGAGCTTGGAGAGTACATCTCCCTTTGACCGATCGTTTATCTCCTCTGCTGATATTTGCATCTCGAAGTCTGGGTCTTTGACAAGTTCTCGGAGTATTTCAAGAGTCATGATCGTAACCCTACCCCCGGGCTTCTTCTCAGAGGGCCCATGGTGCGCTTTTTCTGTGTCCATGTCGGTTTCCTTCACCAATGTAGCTCGTTGCATGTCCGTGTTTGCTTCCATTAATACATCCTGGACCTCAGCAGGCTCGACGACATGAAAGCCACCCATGATGAGAAAATGCCCATGCGCCACTGTCCAAGCTGCAACGTTTCAAACAATCTCGACCCGAAAATGCCATTGGACCACTCACCAGGACCAGCTTCTCCCTTGATCTCATGCCACGAAAACCATACCTTCATTGTCTCCCAAATCCCGGATCTTTTCGTCGCATGACCTGACCTAGGATTTTTCGAAACAAGGTACGCGACTTACCTTTCCCGTCATTGTACACATCTCTGACTGTGATAGCCGCTAATAGCTGATTCATCGCCCAGCAAGGGAGGATCTCTGGTGTCACAATTGTCCAAAACATCAATTCCAATCGTCGAAAGGTTCTCTTGATTGGACCCTCTCGAGGCGCAATGTTTGGGTGTACGGCAGTCCAAGCGCATATAATGGTGGTCGACGCGCAACCCCAGACAATATTAAAAAACGTCCGTTTCGAACTCGGCGATTCTTCCTCTCGCGCAATGATGCAAGGATCAACTTTGGGCTGTGCGACGATTTGGTAGAGAAGAACAAGCACCAAAAGGGAACAAGTGAGGCGGAACATTGTGGATTGTAGAAAAGGGTATGTCGCCTGGTCGTAATTTCATTCGATTTCTTGTGCACACCACTGAACACGGTCCGGGTATTCCTCATCGAGCCTCCTACGTCCCGCGATGTTCGAGTGTCATGATCAAAAACGAGGCATGACGCATGATGCGAGGATATTTTTTGTGGGAGACGAGGTATAACCAGTGGAGATGGTAAGGGATTGTAGGTTCCGTTTTGTGCTTGCTGTGTTCTCCATAATGTTGCGCGATGTCGGTCAGTCTTATTCAGGTCAAGATTGTGTCAAGAATAAGAGTAATTCATCTTCGACGTGAATAACGTAAGTGTTGTCAAGGGACAAGATAATTGTACAGAATGGTGTCAAATTCTTGATGACTGTCAGAGGTTCGGTCCCGCCGCCGTCGGCCACCAAGTCAGGTAATCTAGCAATCATTATCACTTCTATGAACCCTCCGCAAATCTCGATAGAAATTCCTGTATTTGGCCGATCATCGAGTCTGGCAAGTGGCTCATACGACCAGTGGGTGTTGCAGTTTAATCAGTTGTCAATAAGATAAGAATAAGTTTATTTGCATACACGAATTTATAATTACGGAGAGATGCGGCCTTTGATGAAGCGAGACTCCTACTTATGAGGCAGCATCTCCGCCTCAGGCTATAGCGATACCCTCACTGAACCGTTTTATGTCCATACCGCCAGAGATAACCATTACGGACACCGTCATAGATAGTGCTTACCCGGAGGTGATGAAAATACGATGGCATTTGAGAGGCAGACGACTTCTTGGTGTGAAACCTGACGTAAACTAACGAGAAAGACTCCAGTTGGAAAGTCGCGGATAACGGAAGGAGGAATGGGGATACAGAGGGTAAGAAACTTCAACCTTCCGTCAAGAGTCATTGCAATGCGGGTTTCCTTTTTTGAGTCGGAATGCGGAGTGTTTTGTTTGCCATCAAGATATCAATCTTTCTTATCTCATCACCTTCCTAATCGAGTGTTTTTGATGCTAATTGTTCAAGTAGTTGCACGCTAGACCATTTCCAGTCATGAGCATATTGGATCATTTTGAAATTGCAGAAGCAGACTTAAGTCTCAGATTCCAACAGAACCAGAGTATATAAGTTCACATAAAGTACGATGAATGACGCGCAAGCGTTTCTTATTTTGGTTACTAAAATCAGGCGGCGATCCATTTATTGCGATATCCTATAGCCTCAGCGGCACGAGTAAATATTTGTCCCTTGAAAGTAAATTTGCTAGCTCCTTCATGTGGAGCAGCATAGATGCCTCCGTATAAGGCAAGTAATATGATAACCCCACCTGATCATGTACTAATCAAACTTTGACTAGTAGTATGGGAGTTCGGTAGCATATTAAGAATGAAAATTATCGCAAGAGTGGGGCGCCATATCCACAAAAAAACATTAGATAGACGGAGAAGAATTGCCTATTTCCGAATCATTCAAGTCAAGATCGACTCCAAGTCAACGGTTGATGGGAGTTTTGCCGTGGAGTTGATGAATGGATGTAAATGATCAACCACGTGTCAAGGAGACCTTTGCTTGCTGGATAGACATTCCGACGATAAATGACCGTTTAAGGAGGAACAGGAACTCCAATCCAACCGCATATCAGGTTGTGGTTAAGCGCTTAAGCGTCATGTAGCATTAGACCGACGGGAATAAGGTCCTCCTTTAGTAACGCTGCGCACATCTGGTCAAATGCAGTAATTAGAAAGATTGGTGGCTTGCGGAAGAATTATGTTCCGTGCTCACGCGCTGACATCTCGGAGGACATATAAAGTGGCCACGCTGCAGGCACAATGGCATGTCTAATTTGCAATTCCGACTTGAATGACTTGATGATCCCAAAGTCGAAGTGCAAATGCAGACATCCCATATGAGATCTTGAACCTCGATGCCGGTTTGGTAATAGAAACGGAGATCCTAATGAATTGAATGAGATCACCTCTTGTGATCAGCATCAGCCACAGGAGGCAATCAGGAGGTATCACACATGTCAGATTGGCTACACTTGAAAAGGACTGAACCCAGCCAGACTCAACAAAACCGTCCCAAAAGAAGTCCCAAATGTATGGGCGGTCCGTACTAACTCCTTCGGAAATTTCCGACAATGATCACATATTCGCAACCCTGCATGATCGAGTTGAAATTTCGATAAGATAGCAAGTCTTCAGACTTCAATATTCCTTATCAACCCTGTGTATATTTTGATCAGGTAGTAGAGAAAGGAGTATGAAATTGCGCAAGGTGGGTCTTTGGGAATGATCGATGATCATTGGCCGAACGGCTTGGAGGTTATGGTATTGAATTGGACTCCTGGCGACAAGACCAGCTTGGGATCTCCAGCCCCAGCTTTTTCGCAATGTCTACTCCTGAAGTCGACATTCAACGACTTTGTGACTCTGTGAGGACATTCACAATCCCCATTGACAAAACGGGACATACCCGGAGGAAGATATGGGGGACATAATACTGCCCAGATGCTTTCAAGGCGGTGAAACTGAAAGAGAATTGAAATGTCATGGGACCAAGTGATAAGATCGTAGATCCAAGAACTTTACTATGCTTCATATACTCTATACGTATACAAACAAACACAACTCTCTTGGCCTTCCGCTCCGTCCATCATCCTATGGACTCCGTGCATGGTCTCAGTTATCCAGACAGTCTGCTCGACGTCTTGCCAGTTCTTGACGCCGCAGGGGATCCCATTCGCGCTCTGTCCGCCGACCAATTTGCACAATTTCATCTTCAGCACACCCTCGCACACCCACCAGACAACGTCCTTTTTCCCTTTCTCCACGGTTTAGAGGGGGATAATCATGCACAGAATACCTTTTTCGCGCCTGGCTCGTCGTCCGCGGCTGCTCAGGGGCACGGAGCTTTATTTCACCACTCTCGTCCACAGAAAATAACCCCTCGAATTCCCAAATACCGAGGGCTTGTTTGGGTCGTATGTGAGGACGACTTGGAGAAGGCAGGTGATGGCATTACCCTCAGCCTTCTGCGGAGAAAACCAATCTACGGAAGTGTGAATGGCGACAACCATTTTACACCCCCATCAACCTCTTCCTCTTCGTCAGACGGCGAAAGCGATTCTTCATCCTTCGAAGACGACGACATGGAGGAAGGAGAATACGACGAACATGGAGGGCTACTTATGATGATGGGAGATGACAGTACTTCACCCGAATCACTCACACTTGTCCCCAATGGCTCCAGCTTTGGTATTATAACGGACCTTTCCATTCACCCCGATGCAAAAGGAGATTCAGAGCGCAGCCAACTGGCGAATTCAAACGTTCATGGGCGTATTTCAGGCAAAGCAGCTGCTCCAGTTACCTGCACACCGGGAGGCAACGGCGGGGCGTTGGAAGAGAAAGGCGATCTCAGTTACGAAGGACTTCATATGCACCCCGTATCTCACCGCGCACCACCCATCCATATTTCACCTACTCCCTTGTATTCACCTCCCCAATTCCAACATCCGGGTCATCCAAGCCACGGTCTAGGCATCAATACCACCATCCCTTCCTACCCCAATCCTTCGTCTTCCTATACCTCTGCCTCGTCCTCATCAGCTTCTACTTCCATCTCCACCCCCTGTTCCTCTCCCAATAGCAGTATTTTCTCTCCTGATGCATCGTGCCCCGATTCTCCCGTCTCTAGTCCTACAACTGCTTCGTTACCAAAGAGTACCCCTTCCCATCATAGTGGTATTGCTGAAGAAGACAACTGCCCTTCAACGCCATGCGCCAACTCACCTATCCCCCTTGTCCCCAACCTCGAGAAGTCCCCACCGCGTTCGACGCGCTCATTTCCGTCCATCAAGTCGTCTAGGTACAAGAAAGTTTGTTTGGACCCAAGAAAACCACCGCTTCTGTCTTCTACGTTTAGACCAAAGGAGTTGGTTCGGAGGGTGAGGAAGAAGGACATTGACCACGATGAGATTGGGAATGTACACGGAGGTCTGGTGATACATCCTTTCTGTCCTTCGGTTGTACACGAGATGAAGGAAGAAAAAGACGAAGAAAAGAAGCCGGCCGTGAAAGAAAAGGAAGAAGGGAGTTGGGAGTTTGTACCTGCGAAAATTCCGGATGGTATCTCATTGCGAAATTTTGGTATTCAAGTGGTGAGTATGGTTGCCCATTGCTTTTATTCCTTTGGCCAGTTACGACTTTGTCTCTCATTTGTCATCCCTTCTCTTTATTCGTTTGCTGCTGCGGGTTTCTCATTCTGTAAGATATTAACGGGATGGTTTGACCGTTTTGTATCCCGCTTCTACCGAACCGCGGGATCACGGAACCCTTGATTCAGTGCTTTTTTTATGTTGCCCATCAGACTGCCTCGTCCCTGCAGCTACTTGCTCATCTGCTGTCACCAATTTGTTACATCGCGGATTGGGATCGTTGCTGTGAATGAAGAAGGTCCTGTCTTAATATTTATTCCAGTTTGGCATCCAGTACTGTTTGGCGACAACAAGCGCTCTTCTTCCCACTTACCCTGTAGACAATACTACTATATTTGTTTCCCTTCGCTCGTCTTCGCTCGTGCTGATCTTGATTATTTTTACCCATGTCTTTTAGCCGATATATGCGACGCTTTCTGATATCGTCATTTACTCACCTTACGGAGTTACGCCGGCTGCCCTTGCCGTTGCTCGTCACTTCACACAAAGTATCAAAGCGAAACGTTTGGAAAGGATGCAAAACGCGGGTGTCGACGTGGAATTGCTGAACGAACCTGATGATGTTGAAGGTACCACCATCACTCCCGATCAAACCCACGCTGGCATCGAGGGACCTCTACAAACTTCTACCACTACCTCAAGCGAAGGAGACAAACCCCATCCCTTCCCAGTCTATCCTGGAGCACATACCCAAATTTCTATCCCGGCAGCTTCGAAAGCTGATTTGAAAGCGAAAGCGAGAGAACTCGCTTCTGGATTCGTGCAGTACCGAGTATTTGTGCTTGATGCGAATGAGGAGAAGATGAGGGAGAAGATGCCTCACTTGATGGTGAGGATGTGTGGTGATGGGGAAGGCAGTCGCGGGATGACTCCGTTTGCTATCACTGGCGATGAATCAAGGCAAAAGTACGCAAATGACAGGAGAAAGGAGAATGTTACCGAACGCCATTCATCAGTCACTGCACCAGGGCATGGGTTTGTAGCAGCTGATCCCGGTGCACATACCGATGGGCCGGATGGTCATATCGTGGAATTGGGGATCGTTGAGGCGGAAGACGAGCGCAGAAAAAAGGAGCAGGAAGAATTGAGAAGTGTAGGGATGGATGTGGATATGGTTGATGGAATGGACTTGGAGGCAGAAGTCGGCACTGGCATGGAGATTGACTCACCGTCTCGAACGCAGGAAATAGCAAGAGGAGGAGAGGAGAAGGATTTGGATGAGCTGCTGCGTTCGATACCCAATACCATCGACTTCGCACTGCGCGAAAAAGAGGAGATGAGGGATTTGACCAAGGCTTCTGTGATTATTACTCTGCCACCGGGATCCACGCCATCGACATCTACTCGCCATGCTGGCTACGAGCGTTTGTCGCACTCTGCGTTGACTTCAACTCTGCTACCATTTTCCTCTTCGAGGGAGCCCGCTATATCAGAAGATGACGTTGCAATACCCCCCGCTGTCGCACCTATTTCTCTCTCCAACTCTCGTTTTGACCCGCGTATAGGGGAGGTTTACCTGGGAAACTCTGGGGACGTACCGCTTGCTCCTCCTGATGTACCAACACCCTTCAGACATTCAGGAATCGTGGCGGCTGCTGCTGCCAAGTCAGATTTGAGGACTTTGACGGCACATTTGCAAGGTGTTGAAGCCCTGGCGAAAATGTACGGTATCGACGAGGAGGAGGAGGAGGAGGTGAGGGAGGAAGTGCCTCAAGACGGTCCATTCGATTATCTTGCTACGAACGATCCATCTAAAGGGTTCGGGTTTGATATTTGCATAGAGTGTCACGACCTGGCACCCTTTCCAACTGCTACGCATATGAGAGCCGCGGAGGAGCATCTTGGAATGCTGGACATTATGTGGAAAGAGAGATGGGAGGCCGCGTGGCACGCGAAGGAAGAAAGGAGGATAAAGAAAGAGCAAGCGACACTCACCTCGGACGACGGATCCCCACCACAAGAGAGAATGGCCCCTTCATCACCTCCCCGACCACCTCCAAACGCAAATGCTGTTATTCATTTTCCTTTCCCTAGTTCTCCCCCAAATTCGCAAGCGACGATGGTGGCACTTATGCCCGTCATGAGGTTCCTCGAAAGGTGGATCAGCCCTCTCCCTCCTCAACTCAAAACGCGGTCAAATACGCCTCCCGAGCTGAAAATTTTGATGCCGGACGTGAATCTCGATTTGAAATGGAACACGACAAACGCCTCTGGGTCTGGACACGCGAACAACGCATCAAGTGGCACCAGCAGTGGTGGCGTGACAGGGAGAAGATGGTCGTCTGTGTCCTCATTGTTGCCATCCTTCCCAAATTTCGCTGGTGCTGGCGGGGCTAGTAACAAAGACCAACGGCCACAGCAACAAGTTGCAGGTGTCAGCTCAAATGCCACCAACGCGCCACCATCGCTTCCTCCCAGTCTTCCTTTGCCACCTCACCCTTCGTCACGAACGCGGTCTCTCACCTCACCTCCGATCCAATATCCGCCAACGCAGATGTACCTACCTCCAAAACCTCACCAGTCGCGAACGAGACCGCTGAAAATTTTGATGTACTCGTCAGATGGCTACACGGAGTCATCTGTGCCGGCTTTGTGCTTGTTGATGTCAATAAAAGGTCTTGGGCTCCCCGAGGCTTATTTAGAACTTCAAATTGAGAAGAAGAGGAGTTTCTTTGTGTATCAGAGTGATTTGGGCCTTTTGAAGCGTGTGGAAGGAAGGTTAAGGGAAGACAGGGATAGGGAGCGCGAAAGAGACAGGGAGAGGGAAAGAGAGAGAATGGCAGCTAGTGGCGCATACGCCAATGTTCCATCCAATGGTGGCAGCATCAATGCCAATGGGAAGAGGACTGCACCGACGCCTGTTCCTCCCACCACTGCTCCCCGAACAGGGGGAGTGCACTGGGCATCGTCAGGACCCACACGACCACTAGGGAATTCCTATCCCTTTATGGGTCGTCCAGCCGCCAAATCTATTTCTTTTGCCAACCCACCTCCAGCTTTAAGTTCAATCTTTCCCCAGCTTCCTCGGGTATCCGAGAGTTTACCGCCCTCCAACCCTTTTGCTCCAGTTTTTACAAATTCTGTCCCAGCCACTGATTCGAACGCTTCCATACAACAGCCACTTGGTTCGAGCAGAACAAATTCATTTGTCAAAGGTCGGCAAAGGGCAAACACGAGCCCTCTACTGCCGAGTTTGTTCCGCGGTGACCACCAATCCTGGTTTAGCGACCCTCGCTTTGATGGCAGTTTCCCAAGTCGAGTGCTACCTTTCTTGTATCTGGGAAATCTGTGCGTATTGTTCTTTTTGGCTTTGGACTTTTTGTTGACTATTTATATTTTAAGTAATCACGCTTCAAATGTGTACATGTTACATGCTCTTGGTATCACTCATGTCGTCTCCGTTGGTGAATGCGCTTTGGTCCCTCCACCTCATCACATGACCCCTCACTCGAGTGGCATTTGCCATTTACCTGGTCCCGGACCTCTTTACATTCCAGGAAATGGGCCGAGTGGCCACGGTTCTTTGTGGATTGAGGAACGTGAAGGTCGCATCAAGGTCTTGGACATTAAAGGTGTGTGCGACGACGGAATCGACACGCTGGAACCTCAGCTGGAGCCCATATGTGATTGGATTGACAAGGCGAGACAGGAAGGTGGTCAAGTTCTTGTGCATTGCCGAGTTGGCGTGTCGAGGAGCGCTACCGTCACGGTGGGTTGAACTACTCTTCAGCTGTCGAAGATGTGACCTGATTGCTCTTCAGATCGCTTATGTGATGAAGCATCTCAACCTACCCCTCGTGGATGCATACCTCATTGTACGCTCAAGGAGGCTATCCGTTCTTATCCAGCCCAACATGAGGCTGCTCTACAACCTCTGTGGGTGGGAGATCAAACTCGCCAAAGAATCTGCACAAGGCGATCCGCGGAAGCTCAAGAAGGAACTTGCTCGGACGTTGACCTGGCCCTACCTTGCCAAAGAGGTACATGCCCTCAACGAGAAATACCTTCATTGAATTCCATCACATCGCGCTTCATGCTTGTTGCTGTGCATTAGCAATCTCTTTCATCCACCAGTTCTCATTTTTTTGGTCTTTTCGTTTTCCATGTCTGCAGATTCGTTGGTTTTGTCACAATTCTTGTATTTGCAGTTGTCGATATTCGTTTTCTTGCATGCTTATATATATCTGGCTTTCATCATTTGTAGTTACTTGCTTTGTGTAGTTCACGCTTCGTTGTATTTAAGTACGGATGTTGTTACTGCCTAGTGCAGAACCCCCGTATCATTGGATAAATTTATGTATGACCCAACTGACAACAGACTCGTCTACATTCCCAGGGGAAAGTCATCAGCGCCAATCATTCGGAACAATCAAATATCTGGTATGTATTCTTGGATGTTTCATTGTAGTTCATTGTTTTGTATACCAGTCTACTGGTCCCTGTCAATAAGATCTTCACATCTATGCAAAAGTGACGAATGTCAACATGTTTGAGCCGACGGCAACTTTGATGATTTAATCATCCCCCCGTCACCGCGTCATTTTGTATTCAAACCGAATTCTATCAGTTATCTTGTTGTCATCATGATCAATAAGCCAGGAAGATCTTTAGAAACGTTTTGTGATCGGTTTGAGTCTGGGACAACGACAGCCCTATCAGAATCCAAGAAAGGATCTCGTCCTATTTTCGAGGCAGAATCACGAGTGGGATAATTTACGATATACGTAATCTGTGCAAAAGGTTGTTTTTTCCAAATGCGGGGAAGACCTCTGCTCCCAGGTATTTCGATGAATTCGAAGGGGACGTTCTTCTCGTGGAGGATGAGAGCAAAACGCTGAGTGTTGTTGGTGGTAGGACGAGAGCAGTATAGCTTGAAAACCATGTTGTTAGGATGTTGGGTGTTTGTTTCTCATTAACGTTGATAGGAAGGGTTCGGACCTTACCCTCTGGAACAATGCATAGGACAAGAAATCGTCTTTCGAGATCCGGATATGAGGTGTAAGGTGACAAAGCAGGTTTCCACTTCTTCTCTATACAAGACTCGAGACATTAACGAAGTACTGCCAGTGGGCACGCCGTTCGGTCCCCATGGTGTGTTCGAACTCGTCAATCAGCTGCAAAATGAACCCGCTGCCGGACGAAGCGCAGCCATTGCTTTGAATGTGACGCATGACATTTACTTCAAATGTAGAAGCTGCCGCGAGGATCTTCAGACTTGCATATCCTTCGTTTCCTGTCCTCGATGAGCCAGACAGTTGAATACTGGTCATTGTGTCCAAGTTTATGCACCACCCGACGTCATGGAAAGTGTCACCAAGGTGGACAGCCTGGCTAATAAGAAATCAGTTCCTCGCCAAGGTGCTCGAAATTTTCCCGGAAATGGTGTTGCTTGCAAACTTCCCCACTCGTTGGGGTGAAAAGAAAAGGTGAGTATATCACACGTTTTCGGTGCTTTTACCTAAAACCAAAAACACAGGCTTCAACAAGTAAGTCAAAGTACACTGAACATGAGAAGACACATTGACCTGTACCTACATTAGCACTCCAATGAAAAAGAAAAACAGATCTAAGCTGAGCAACAAAGAAAGTATCAACGACAACTTCCCTCCCACATGCATTTCCTCCCACCGTCGACACCACGGCATCCCATTGTACGGTGACATCTTTTACATGGTACAGCACATTGATTTGGGCACTTAAGAATGTCACTATTCCCTGGGCGTTCGGGTTTGTAACAACGGCGGCACCGCCGCAAGCTTCGCTTACGGAGCGCATCAGGCATGACGACGCGGCGCCACTTTCTAGACCGTGGCGGGTTTGTTTCTTGTGTACCCACATCCCTAAGAGATAATCTGAGTCACTTGCAAGCATGAACGCAAACAATACTCACAAAACAGGTAACAGTTCCTCTATCAATTTCCGGACAGCTTGGTCCATGGCCATATGTCCTGTAGTCTCCGGGACGTGTTCTAAGTATTGTTGAAAGTGCTTTGATTAAACTTCCTGTGACCATATTGACTATGCGTTGAAAGGAGCATGATAATTCAGGGTCTGACAAGGCCTCCAGTGTTGTAGGGGGCGGAAATACAGGGATGTGGTTCGTCAAGTTCATAATAAATTTCCATTCTCAGTCAAGTAGTGAGTCTGTTAATGTAAAATATTAGCAATACTTAGATGAATACTGATCATACCCAAACGCGAGGGCAAAGGGTCAGCGAGCTCGAGCCTCGATATTAAAATTGAGCAACATTAACTTTAAGCAAGGGTGTTCCGAACGCCACGTGACATCTCGGCAAGTTATTTTGGCATGATTGCCATTCGGCTCCAGCATACAGGCTACAGCCAAGCTACAGCATGAAGAAAACAGGCTATCTCGACGATGTCTTCAATGAATTAGATGCCAACTTTACATCCATGCATCATCATAGACCTTTTCGCATTGAAATGGATGGACAGTCGTGACCACCCCTCTCCATTTATTATTTCCCATTCTGTAGCTGCCTGCTCATCCGCGATAAGGAGGTCGCTATTATCTCAGGTCGGTGAATTGTGTCGGAAGAAATAAAGTCCGGGGGGACCAAATGAGAGATGCTGGAATGGGTAGCGCTGGTAGTGCATGTCGTATGCGTGTTTGGGCACCTTCGTGTCATGCTCATTTACTCTCAATGATCGAAATGCTCCACACGAACGTACCACATGATTTCCTCGTGGGCACCAGACCCTTGCCAATTGATCCAGAAGCAAAGATGTATTCCATTTCTTCAATTCGTTAAACGTCGAAAAGGTTGTTGTATTTCCATAATAAATCAGACATCGCGAAATGCTATGGTTTAGCAGGGCGCTGAATCGTTTGAGAGGTGTTGTTCGAGCTGAAAATCATCCAAATTCAAGCACTTGAGGTATTTAATTAGTTCTTTTAGGCTGAATGAAAGTTTGCCACGTACCACAAGCACCACGACCGGGCTTTGTTGCGAAAACTACCTCATTGAATGTTTCCTCGTCAACACCCTTGTATGGCCCATATCCTTCCCGGACTTGTCTGATGAACCCTTCCACCATGTCTTCAGGTACCAGTGATATCGTGCAGCCACCCCATCCCGCGCCTGCATCCAATGCCACGTCAGCCACGTGAATTTCGATGCATAAAGAGGAACCAACCTGTAAGTCGACTACCTAAAGCACCTGCCTCTTTCGCCAGCCTCGTCAGATCATCAAGTTCCGGACAAGAGCACTCGAAAAGTGTTGAGCAACTTTCTTGAGAGTCATTCATCAGGCGGCCTAAGGTGTTGAGAACCTCCTTCTCAGCTACAATGCCGTCGGACCCACTGAGGCATGCTTTTCTAAACTGAAGGACTCTACGAGCTTCCGAAAGGACATGTTTCGCGCGTTTGTAGAGTTGGAAATGTGTGGCTTCGACTAGAAAGGCTATGTTAGGAAATCGTGTGAGTTCTAAAAAACCACGACACCCACTCTCAACCCCCGAGAGATAGACTTCATAAAACATTTCCTTTGGCATGCCCGACATCTCTACCATCTCATCCATTGTAACCCCGAAGTTGTCAGACTGGGCGACTTTCGATTTTAGAACATCTAATTCGTCGGATTCAAGGAGAAATCGAAGCACACGATCCAATTCCTCATCATTGTTATCGCCGTCACTGTATCTATTGACGACCTCTCTTAGGGTTATCTTCTCCTTATCCGCAACGTAGACACGAAGGGAATTGGCAAGGACTCTGGCGGCAACAAGAGTCTCGACCACGCGGAGATTGTAGCCGTGTTTTGCACTTAAGACTTTGTCTGCAACTTTGAGTGAATTTGCAACGACGAAAACGGCCTGACGGGGTAGAGGAACGGGAGATGCAGCTAGGGAAGGGAAAAAGCTGATGTAGAGGGCCGACGAGGGGCGTGACATGACAGAGGCCGCTTGGTCCATCCTGCTTTTTTTGTTAGAGGTGATCGATCATCGGCACCAATAAAATGCGTTAATCACCCGCCACTGTTGACACCTAAAGAACAAAAAACTCAAGTTTAGAGCACTGAAAAAGGAAATAGTGATGCCAAAACTGACCAACTCGCCGTTCATTCAACATAGTCATTCTGACAAGGTCGCCTTTACTCAACCCCCCAGAAGTCTTTTTTATCTGTAAAAGTCGTTGAATAAGAATAGAAAGAACTAACAGAGGATCTTACCTTGTCGTTTACAGCCAGGAAAGCTAGTGTACTGGCTACGACCAGCGCAGCACTGGAAGACAAACCTGAACCAGAAGGAACAGATCCTGTAACCAAAAAGTCAACAGCAACGGGTGATGTGATTCGATTGGTGAAGAAATGATTAAGGACACCCTAGAATAAATTGTGGTTTGGAGATATGAAAGACAGATGGCTGGCCGCACATAATATCCCGCCTTGACGTAACTCTCCCAGCGCAGCACTGTCGTGTCGATGTCCAGAAACCAGGCTTCAGGGTGCCCACTGCATTCTTCAGCCTTGGTGACATTCAATGTTGGTGCAAAGCCTTGCCTAGGATATTTTGACTGAAGGTTTTCTGCGACGACGGCACCGGGGGGAAAAGTTGTGTCGTTATGATCGGAGCGAGGTCTACATGCAATCAGGATGTCTCGGTCAATGGCGGCTGGAAGGACTCCAAAGAGAGCGTAGTCAATGTGTTCTCCTTGAGGGGGATGTGAAGGTAGCGTATGGATGCTGGGAGAATGTGTGCATACCGATCAGACTATAGGGAATCGTAAGTACTTGCTCGACTGTAATGGTTCCTTGCAACTCACTTGACACGCCCTGGTGCTCTGGCAATATATGCAGGCTTGCTTCCGAACCTCTGTTCGAATTGCTCAGCCAACTCACTCCACCTTTTGGAATGGGGAAGCGATGCCTCAATGCTCCCGAATACATCCGCAAGAGTACTGTAGACCGGTACCGGTTCGTTCGCAAACATGGCGAGAGGTCAGAGAAGACCCAACGTTATCATTTGCGACACCATGTGACTACGGAGTCGAACCACCAGCAGACGACTCCGCTGCAGCGGCAGAGAAGGGCGCCAGGCGTAGGTGTTGGGCTAGAAATAAGGATCATAAACGACGATACCGCAGGCCAAATTTCAGAACATTCGAACCAGTCAATAGAGGAGGACATGTCGACACCGTCACCTCGATGACTGGTGACGACTCTCGGAAAGTCAAAAATTTTCTGGCCGTTGGAAACAAAGAAGGAGCCGGCTTCAATGACGACGGGGTGGTAGGGATTACAACGACCTCGAATTGATAATATATAGATGAAGGACGCCCAGTTGGGATTTTGTAATTGGCGCCAGGAGACCGAGTTCAGAAAGTTCACACGGTGCGACGTCTGCCTTCAACTACCTTCCAACCTGACCAGCGAACTTCAAGGACAACTTGAACCTGGAATCTGAATATTCTGACTCTCCTGTCTTTAATTGCCGAGCCATTGGACCACATGGATCATTGGATGTATCCCGCACCTGCAGCTCCCACGACGCACTGCGTCTATGAGAGCGGAGTTCACCTGTCCAACGTACTCTGTGTGTCGTATCATTTACAACCTTCCCGTTCGAAATCTGATCTGTATGGAACACAGCATCATGATAGAATAAATGTGTC
>Ga0307517_10001161_pt1 | contig 44465 bp, 63 predicted proteins | sample 23_EM_MG_FD_194515 | JGI IMG/M metagenome (GOLD analysis project Ga0307517, IMG submission 194515) | Populus trichocarpa ectomycorrhiza microbial communities from riparian zone in the Pacific Northwest, United States - 23_EM | ecosystem: Host-associated > Plants > Roots > Unclassified | place...
CTAGGTTTTCGGTGAGGAGGTAGGCGACGGCCATGATTACATTCGTCGCAGCTACTGGGAGTTTGTGTTCGACCGCTGTCGCGAAGAGGGTTCTGGCTAAGATGTCTAGCGAGATAGTTTCGCTCGCAATGACCCATCCTTTGGTTTGGAGAAAGATTTTAGCATCTGTTGCATTTTTCACGCTACCTGGTAATGCGTTCGCGCTTGCGTGAACTTGTTCTAGGGTTTGTCCTCTGGTGATCGTTCCAGTGGACGGGCGTGTTTTGGTTTTTATTGGTCCCGTAGACATTGCGCTCTTCGTGGGTTGGGTTCTGTGCGTGTGTGGTGTAGGGTACGAGGTCTAGACAAGAGTATCTACTTCTTTTACTGGTTGACCCACTTTGAGTCCGATCGGGCTCGTGGTGGTAACCGGAAGAGAAGCGTTTTGCTTAGTGTGTTTAACAACATGAATTGCCGGTACAAGTGAATGATATCGTCGAGCCCGAGGACGATAACGAGCCCGGAAAAAACAGGGGATGTGACAGTTGAGAATACTTCCATGATGACGGTATAACGACGGGTGTCGGTCGGCATGAAATGAGGTATCAAATTTTCGATCTGCAGAGATTGGAGGACTTTGAGCCGCGACAGATTGAATTCAGAGAATGAGAGAGAATGAACCCCTGTCTACCATCAGCTCGAACCCGTAGATAAACCCATGTTAAACCGCTTACCGATTGACCAATCCGTCGCATAGAATCGTAGCGTCTCTAGGGTCTCGGCGCATGCCTCCCACAGGATGGGTGCACAGCCTGCAACCCAGCGCAAGTCCATATAACGGAACCGCAGGCCACCGCATGATGCGATCAAGTGCGTCCAAGTCCCAACCAAACCAAACTCACGGAGCATCAACCGTCCTTGTAGATTCGGTGCGGAAAACGGAACGAGCTCTGTATCGGGGACAGTTGTGCTGGATGGGGGTGTGAAAACCCCTCGGATCTCGATGTTGTCCAGGTTTGAAAAAAGAGAGAGGAAATGCGATAGCTGTCGAGGAGTGCAACGCGGGTAGTTCAGCGTGATGGATCGCAGGGTTGGCGAGAAGTGTTCGAAATAGCGTTCAATGCCTGGTATGAAGCGGTAGATTTCCAATTCACCAAGTTGCAGAGTCTGAATGTTCGTGAAGGCGGAAAAGTACCGCAAGTCGCGGCGGCTGAATTCCTCAGGCACGAACCAAGGACGTGAGCCATAAAATTGGCGCACTCTGATTTCCCGTACGAGAGACGTTAGACCTAGCTCGTGCAGCTTGGATAGCGGCTTCAGTCTGTTACGAGTGACGCCATGCCTGTCCGGCCCGAGACGAAGGGTATGGTGAAGGTGTGGGACTGCGACAATGTACCAGGAGTGACAAGTCAATGAACACGCCTTGAGAGCCTCGAGGTTGTGGGTGAGGTGGGCAATGATCATTTCCACGATTTCATATGGGAGGGGACAGGTCGACTCGCGCGCGGTACGCATGTCTGGTGGTGCATTACCGAGTAGGCGATCGACCTTGGCTTTGGCTCGACGCCAAATGATCACCATGCGAATCGAGAGGCTCATCCCTGAAGTGCGACGTAGAGGTCAGAGCCATTTGCATGCGCTAATAGAGGAGTCGTACTTGACACTGAGGGTGTACGAGCTCTGGTTGTTGGGGACATCATCGTGGAAGGTGTGAGAGGTGATTCGAAGTAATCGGACCGAACCAGCCCGATCCGGACGCCGCGAAAAAAAAACGCACTGCATCCCTCATCGGCGATCGTCAGTGGTATTGTGTGGTCTGGTTGAGGAGACTACCTTGAGCTGGAGCTCAGACGCTCACTGGTCAGCCATCATTAATAGGCCAAGCTGGCCCGACACGTTAACAGCGGTGAGAAGGTGCGTTTTTCGTTCAATTTCCTGGTGTCCATCAGATACTCATGGACGGCCCCGGTTCGCTGTCAAGACACCCATTCGGGCCCCACAGCCCTCAATTCACCCACCTTGGAACGCAACTCCGCACGTCATTGATTGGCCACGCCCTCTCCCAATGCGATACGCTATACATAGGCAAGTGTTTGACCCGTCTCAGAGAATCATACCATCCGACCATCGTTGCCTTGCTATGGCATCGATACAATAGAGGTCCCTGCCGTATGGTCCTACGCTCTCAACAATCAGACCACCCTCCAACAGGACCCCGCCTTCGCCCGATGAGAGGAGGGATTCCGCTTGGGTTGGAGTTGTAGGTTGGGAGGAAGGGGAAGTAAGGTTGGTTGTACGGATGCCTTGCTTTATACGACTAGTCCAAGGTCGATGGGGAAAACCGAAGTCCAGCCGCACACGGTATCGAGGTGCGAAAAAACCAAGTTCAGGCGAATGAGGTCACCTGAACGTCGGACCGCCATGCGAGCTGACGCCGGAACGGGATAGTGACGGCTGAACGTAACAAACAAACGTAAGACTGACGGAAACATCTGCTTCATAGCATGGTGATGTAGTTCACCTTCACCTCGTCATTCTTTCTTTCGGACTTTGTTGCAGCTGGCAGTTGTGTTTCTCCTGTCTTGGTGCACGCGTATAGCGTACACTGGACACTGTTTTTGGGCGTAGATGTTGTCGTACCACAGAGATCCCGGGACACCTCGCCCCAACGACACCACCACAACCACCTCCGTAGCTCGAGGTGGTGGGTTGGATTTCTACTGCGGTACTTTCACGTTTTCACGCTCTGCAGGGCTTTCCCTTGTTCAACGTTCAGCAACAATCGATCACAAAACGCTTTCTGCATCATTTGCCTCCGGTTTCATGGGGTTCATGCGCGTCATCTCGTCGGATGGAATACCGTTTCTGTTGCGATATCGAGACCTCGTAAGCGGAGAGTTCCTCCGGTCCACCACCTGAGACATTCACTTCTAATATATACATACCTTTTTGAGTCGTGATTAGGAACCGGGTCTTCTGAATCAGACCTTTTGGTCAGATGGGGGATCGCATCAGCGTTCCCCCGCTCCAGATTCTTGTTACGCAACTTTGAATCGATGCGTAGAACCTACTTACCTCCGCCCTCCCTCCGGCCGATAGCTATCTGTACCGGCTTCCTGCAGGGGATGGGAGTATACGATAAGCTTCGCCGTTTCCCAATTGGATCATCGGAGACCCTGTGGGAACTCAATACAAGTAAATTCGTTGTCCCGTTGGCTGGTGACGCGCTGCGACATAATGGCCCTGTGAAGGCCCGTTCAGTTCACCACCCCCATATAAAACGGGAACTTTGTACCTCATGCGAATCAGAGACCTCCCCGGGATGGACTTCCAGCAAGCGGTCCTAACAATCTGTGGAGCCGCAGTGGCCTACGTCTTGTATGGACGGTATCGCAATTCTGCGATCAGGGACGTCCCAGGGCCAAAGAACCCATCCTGGATATACGGTATCTCTGGGTCCCGTCACATGCCAAATGACACTAACTCACAGGTTCTGGAACAGGACACCTATGGTACTGGCAACGCGAAGAAACGGGAGCTGTTGAGGGACGCCTTCTGGAAGAATATGGGACCATAGCTCGCTGGAACGGGGCGCTTGGGGTGCGCCTCTCTTCTCTTGGGGCCGGGTGTCGTGGGGTCCTTGTGCTGATGCCATCATGTAGGAAGAACGCTTGTGGATCGCGGACCCTAAGGCTATCCACCACATTCTTCAGGGTTCTAGTTATCTGTACGTGAGGCCAGACCACAGTAGGGAAATGATCGCGACAGTTATGGATAGGGGTCTTTCCTGGGCTGAGGGTGAGTTGCCCCTCGCACCTCATACAGTCTCACCTCAAATTCCAAGCTTAGGCGATGTACACAAACGGCAGAAGAGGGCCATGACTCCCGCATTCAGTCTCGTTGAAACAAAAGGCTTGTTCCCCTGCTTCGCACGATGTTCCAATTCGGTTAGGCATTCCCACATCCACGCTCGGTGTAGAAGTTGAATGCCTGGTCACCCAATAGCTCGCGGACAAATGGCACGAGGCTATCTCGAACGGGGAGTCAGGACACGCTGCGATCATTGATGTGTATTTGTGGCTCAACAAAGCAATGCTAGATGCGTGCGTGCGAGAATCAAGAACAACGTTTATGATACTCACTGATCCGAAACCAGCATCGGGGCGGGGGCTTTTGACTATGACTTCGGTGCTTTGGAAAACGCTGACAACAGACTAGCAAAGTCGTATGCAAACCTGGTGTACGGTTCTCTTTCCTTTTGATCACCGAAGCCATTGTGACAATGAAATTTCGTAGGTTTGGGGCATCCGGCATGCCTTCCAAGGAACGTCTATTCAGATCGGATATTTTCAAGTGGGCCCCAAAAGGTTTCGCTACCTGGATGTTTGAGAGGGACAAACACCCGCAGGTGGTGAAGATCCGGAAGAATAGGGAGTATGCACACGAAGTCGCTGCGAAGTTGATTGAGGAAAAGAGGCAAGAGCCGAAGGATGGTACCTCTCAAAAGGATCTCCTGAGTTTGCTCGGTTCGTCTTGCATCATGTTTGTGAAGCCTCCTAGAAGGTGTAACATTCGGTTCTTTAGTCAAGGCGAGTTCTGCCCTACGGCCAGAATGGCGACTGAATGATGAAGAGATTGTTGCCCAGGTTCGGTAAGTTGGTACCCGTTGCGTTCCTTCCAAATAATCCCTGCTCACCCGTGATGCAGGACGATTATGTTCGCGGGCCACGAAACTACGACTAAAACGGTCAGATTTTTCAAACGCATCGGCTTGCGGTCCATCCTAACCGGTTCCATAGCTTACGCTTGCACTGTGGGAGTTGGCTAAGGAGCGCCACATCCAAGAAAAGCTTCGAGCGGAAATTATGGAAACGCTAGGGAAAATCAGGGCCAGGGGCGACAGCGATTTCACCGTTGATGACTTCGACTCCATGCCGTACTTGCTCGCGGTGGGAAAGGTTTGTCTGGAACCGGCCTACCTGCCGACGAGAACTGACCCCCCAACCCGCACAGGAAATCCTAAGAGTCCACTCGTCCGTAACTGAAGTCCCACGTGTGGCCACGAAAGACAATGTCCTGCCCCTTACGAAACCCGTCGTGGGCGCTTCCGGAAAGGCTTACAAAGAGTTACCTGTTCCTGTAGGGACACGCATAACCATCTCCATGGTTGGATACCACTTGTGCGTCCCCCCCGATCCACATTCCGCAGGAACCACCGGGGTTGAGATTGTTTTTGTCGTTTTACAGGAACGAAGACCTCTGGGGACCGGATGCCCGTGAATTCCGACCAGAGCGATGGCTCGACGCGAATGAAAAGCCTGAATCACCCATCGGGGTTTATGGCAACCTGTGTGTAATATACTCCTACATCCACTACCTGTATCACGGGTTGAGGTCCTTTGATATAGTGTTACCTTCTCTGGAGGTACCAAAGGTTGCATTGGATGGAGATTTGCGTAAGTTCCCAGACTTTGCTTTGGGATCAAACGGAAGCGAACAAAAGCTGATCCGCCACCCGTTTCTTGCTAATACATAGTGTCATTGAGATGCACACGTTCTTGGTCACACTCGTTAGGCAATTTGACTTTTCCCTTCCAAACAACGGGCAGGAAATCAGAAGGTTGAGGCGGGAGTCTATTGTGGTGGTGGTTGCTGGAGAGGAACACAAAGGGCAGCAATTGCCACTCATGGTTGCCGCTCTCAGGAACGAGTAGGGTGTGGTCATGATTTGGAGTGGAATGGCACGGATCGTTGTCATGTATGTGAGAAGGAAACACCCAAGTGGCGGAGGGTGTGAATGATACCAACTCAGATGGAAAAACCGTTATGATATTTTCAAACAGATTCACACCTTTGTCGGCCAAAGTGGCAGATAGGCAAAGGAGAGACATGGAGAATAGACTGAGAGTTGACAAAAAAACATCATAAAGTAGCTCGGAATCGGAACGTGCCGCTAGGACGAAGCTCAAGAGAACCGGAAGGACGACAAACGAGAGTGAGAGTGTCCGCTGCCCTCCAAAAGGGTCCCAATTCCAGTCTCCACCATTTCATCCCGTGGATTTCATTTGGCCACAAACGGTTCTGGGCCTCGCAGATTGCTGGTCGCGTGCGCACGACGAAAGCAAAAGTTCATAGGGACGTTTTATTTTCTTGGGATTGGCCTTTTGGACACACCGGACCCACTGTTGATCTGGATCTGCCCCGTTGCAGCGGCCGCCGAGTGTCATCGAATATGTATTGATGACGCTTGCCTCTCCGGTCGGTCCCTTCCCCGCCCCTTCCCCCATGGAGCTACCACAGGTAGGCCGCAAACGTTACAACGGCAGCAAAAAGGCACTCGTCATTGCCCTCGATGTCGGAACCACCCTCTCCGGCGTCTCCTATGCGCTCTTAGACCCGGGCGAGATCCCAAGGACACACGAAGTCACGAGGTACGTGCTGGATGTTTCTTCTCCGCATCCGTTTCAATCTAAGTAATGTCTTGCATCCATCGTCTCTTTTCCATGTTTGTTGGCATATGTCGGGGTTGAGTTACCGTGATGCAGGTTTCCTGGACAAGAGCCCCAGGCCGGAAACCCCAAGATCCCCACTATCATTTGGTACGATAGACACGGCGATGTTGTCAAAGCTGGTGCCGAGGCGAAGGAGCAGTCCACCATCAACACGGCCGGGGAACAGGGATGGACAAAGGTCGAATTGTACGTCCCTTGGCGCGTCTCGATACCCGATATACCTCTCATCGCTTTACACTAGTTTCAAGTTTCGTCTCCATCCAAAATCGATGAAGCTGGACATGGACGACATGGGGCCGTCTCATCTGCCGGAGTCAAAATCGGTAATCGAAGTGTTTGGCGACTTCCTCAGCTATCTCTTCCGCTGCGCTCGGTCCTTCATCATTGGCAGCCATGCTGGTGGTGTTTCTATGTGGAAATCCGTCGAGAACGACATACAGTTCATCCTCCCTCATCCGAACGGATGGGAAGGAGCTCAGCAGAGCCAGATACGCAAGGCTGCAATATATGCCGGTCTCGTACCCAACACAGACGAAGGCAAAGCCAGGATCACATTCGTTACCGAGGGGGAGGCCAGTCTCCACATGTGTGTGTTGAATGGGCTTGCACACGATTTCCTCTCGGTCAGTCTCTTCCCCAGAAATCTTAAACCCAGAGTTGGGCGTTTTTTATGCTCTCTAGCATCCAATACACCGTGGATTCGTCGTGGCTGATGCTGGAGGCGGGACCATCGATATTTCTTCATATGCTGTACAAGATTTATCTCCCCTATCAATTGAGGAAATCGCTCCCCCAGATTGTGTGCCTTCGTTTTTCCCTCGATCGGTTTCCGACTCACTTTCTTGCATTTCCACTTCATCTCAGGTCTCTTCTTTGGTTCGGTTTCCGTCAGCCGCCGAGCCAGGGAATTTTTGGAAAACAAACTCAAAGGCTCGCCGGGATACAGCACGCCAGCCGTCCTGGACCGTATCATCAAATGTTTCGATGAAACGACTAAGAGGTGGTTTCTGGGTAGAACTAACGTTTACACTCTCCATTTCGGCAGTCCCTTGGACGAGGATCTTAGTGTCGGGATCCGCAACGGAACATTGAGGCTGACCGGGTAAGAACAAGTCTTGTCTACTTCTAGCCTTCCCTCATGTCGCGTTTTCGTAGCGATGAGGTCGCCGACCTGTTTGAACCCTCAATAGAAGCTGCGGTCTCCTCCATTAGGAATCAGGTCACCCTCTCGGGAGGTATCGTCAAATCCGTTTGGCTCATCGGTGGGTTTGCCTCCTCTCCTTGGTTCTTTTCGCAACTCCAGGAACGACTTGCCCCCGATGGCATTGTTGTGTCACGACCGGACGGTCAGACCTTCAATGTCGTTGCAATTGGTGCCATCGGCTTTTACTGTGATCACCACGTTGGAGCCCGAGTCGCCAGGTATACGTACAGTGTTGAGTGTTTAAGGGAGTTCGATGTGGTGGATCAAGAACGTAAGGAGAGACAGAGTAGGTTGGTCCAGTACCCGGGTGGACCGAAGCTGTTGCCGGGCGAATTTGATTGCGTCCTTGCACGGGTAGGTTCGATTATGAAAAATTACCCCCATCCGGATCTGACTGACATCATATGCTTCCCCTATAGAACACGAGGGTGAGGGAGTCAGCGACGTTCAGTAGAGGGTACTGCACGAGGTCTACAAGTCTCTCACTTCTCTCTGTCTTCGAGGTCGAGATTTGGTGCTACCGCGGACCTGAGGAACGGCCAGAGGGGATTTTGCGCGGACAAGGTGCGCCTCGTTCTACGAAATAGTGTCCCCCTTCAGCTTGATAGACCGGGTTATGGTCTTAGACGACTTCTCGATATTGTGTATTGTGCGAGCTGATCTGTCCCCACTGATCACGTGTGCCGTGGCCATGATGGGCCGGGCCGGGGAGGAGTTCTGGGCGATTGTGTTCAGTATCGAGATTTATTTCGGCCAGACCGAGTTCAAGGCGAGAATCAAGTGGATCGATGAGGTATGTTTCGCTTTCGTCAGATGGGTTTAGTATGGGATATCCTCACACTCACCTACTTTGCAGGGCGAATTGAGATGGTGAGTTCAAGGGAGACGCAAATGTCTCCTCTGCTGCAGCTAACCTCTTTCGTTTCTAGCAGCCCGACTTCGATTGTATGTGGTGATGGTGAGAATAAGGGGTTAGAGGGTGAAAGGCACTTTCGGGACGGGGTCATCGCTATCCCTCCTTCACCAGACACCTCCACAACGCCTTCGATGGAACCTTCCAGAACTTACTCAACGTCGAATACTCCCCAGATATCCCGTCCAGTGGCTGAAGGCCACTCTGGGTTTGAGGAGCCAAAGCCTGCGAGGGTTCCCATACCCGAACTCGTCCCCCCACTCCCTCCTCAGGACGCCACAACGGGCTCATCGCCAAATGAGTCTCAGGTCGAGAGCGGTGCGTCCTTTCCTCGGGTTTTCCTGTCTCATTAACGTAGTACGGAGCACTGACCATTCATCTCAACCGCTGAAATCACGCGACGATACTCGTACCAAAAACCGCGATCTGCTGCTCACAGTCTACGTCTACCCAACTCCCGATCCACCCACCCCTGCCGACCGCCACCTGTCAGCGTGCAGGCGCTTAATCAGTCGTGCCTTTCCCCCACATGACGTCATCTCTCTGATTGGGGCAGTCTTCGAGAGCAAGGCTGAGCTTCAGCTGATCAGTGGCCTCCGTGGGGACGACACTCAGACCTTTATCGACGTGATACATCAGGTGGGCCTCCACGCTCTTTCACTTCCGGGGTGCGGTCTGATCACCTTTGCTATCGGCTACTTCGCTTTCGAACTTTCCCCTTCCGCTGAGCAGGCTCTGGATCTCCGCGATCTCCCACTGCGGCTCCGGAGGAAGTGTTTGAGCACTTTATGCAAGATATGCGGCCGCCGGGGTTTGCTTCCAAGATCGTTGCAAATCCCACTTTGCTACGATCGATCAGATACCCCGCTGTATCGCGGTGGGTATGCTGACGTCTGGAAGGGTGAATACCAGGGTCGCCATGTTGCGGTCAAGGTTCTGAGGGTTTACTCAACGAGTGACTTTGATAAGATTACGAATGTGGGTACCGTCGAATATCATGTGTTGACCAGCTGACGCTGACCATTGTAGAGGTTCTGCAAGGAGGTTGTGACATGGAAAACACTTCGCCACCCAAACGTGCTGTCACTGTTGGGAGTGACAATGGGTAATAACCACTTTGCGATGGCATCAGAGTGGATGGCAAACGGGAACGTCAACGAGTTCGTCAAAGCCCATAGAGACGTGAATCGGTTCGAGCTTGTAAGGTTTACTCCTACTGCTGACCACACTCTTCGCTGATAATCTCCTATGATAGCTCAAAGACGTCGCTCGGGGGTTGATGTATATGCATGATCAGGCAATGATACATGGGGATCTGAAGGGGGTATGACTTTGAACCTCAGTCGCTGCCCTGCCTCCTAACGCACTTTCTCATCAAGGCCAACATTCTGATCGACCGAAATGGTCACGCACGCCTTGCAGACTTTGGGCTCCTCACAATCGTCTCGGATCCCACGAATTACACAGCCTCAAGTTCCGTCGCGGCGTGTGGCACGACACGATGGATGAGTCCAGAACTCCTCGATCCAGACCAGTTTGGTCTCGATCTTAAAGACGGTCGACCGACTCAGGAATCGGATTGCTACGCGTTGGGGATGGTGATACTTGAAGTACTCAGCCGAAAGGCTCCATTCGCACAGTTGAAGGACTTCATCGTTATGCGGAAGGTCATCGAGGGTGAACGACCAGGACGGCCAGAAGGGGCGGAGGGGGTGTGGTTCACGGATGATTTGTGGCGGATGCTGAATCTGTGCTGGGAAACTCAACCGGGAAGCCGACCTACCATTCAGACCGTATGGGAGTGTTTACACCAGGTATCGGGGGCTTGGGTGCCCCACTCCTCACAAATGGATGAGGGCGCAGAGATGGACGAGAGTGATTTGGATCTCACAATGGAAGTTATTCATCTGGTATGGTCACTCGTTTCGATCCCTTTTACCTCGCATTCCTGTGGGGGATTTCGTGCTGGTCGTGTCCCTGACTCTCTACCAGGACTGACTCCACCGCCCTTGACCGATCCCCCAGGAGGCCCACCAAAAGGAGTGACTGAAACGAAAGTTTTACTTCCTCGGGAGAACACAGAAACTCGAGTAAAAGCACCTATTCGAAGGGCATGACTTAATTCATCATGCTCAGTGCGTTAAACGTGGATTACCGGCATAAATGTCACATCCCCCGTTTTCTCCGAGCTCGTCATCGTCCTCGGGCTCGACGACATCATTCATTTGAGGATACTTTTATGACGATGGTATAACGATGGGTGTCATTCGGCACAAAATGGGGTATAAAAACCCCCGACCCGTGGAGATCGGAGGACTTTGAGCCGCGACAGATTGAATTCAGAGAACGAGAGAGAATGGACTCCTGTCTACTATCAACTTGAACCCGTAGATAAACCCATGTTAAACTGCTTACCGATTGACCGATCCGTCGCATAGAATCGTAGCGTCTAGGGTCTCGGGGTCGGGCTCGCCAATTCCGAAGATATTGTAGCCGGTTTTTTCTCAGATCCTTGTGCGGCCAGAATTTTCGTGTGGACACTTAGAATTTTTGCCAATGCGCGCGAGCCCACTTGCGGAAATTAGATAAGCAAAGTTTATAATCAGTATCGCCGACAAGCGGCATTGCCCACGACTGGCGTTTGGGGTAGATTTGATCCCAGAGTTGGTGGATGTGGAAGAGAGTGAGGAGGAGGACCACAACGTTGCAGAAGAGGAGCCTTACATATAACCCGGACATCCATTGGCACAGAGTATCCGAACTCCGTATTGAAACCAGAATGGTCAACATTGTCTCGGACGAAGCGTGTGCAGAAACCAGGTCAAACAAAATGGGGACTGTGGGAGACTGGGGAAAAACGATTTCAAATTTGCACGGTCAACCAAAATTTGATCGAACAAAAAACAAGACCCCCTCCCTCTCGGTTGTGGGGATTACCAAGAAAGGAACTACGCTTGCTGACCAGTCTACGACTTTCACCCCCCTCTCCTCCAATAGTCTCGCAAGCTCGACTAATGAAGGCACGGCTACGCTACAGATTGTTGCTTTTGTGCGTACGCATAAGCCAATGCTGCAAGTCCCACTGGAATTGCAAACTGTAGAATTTTCGGGGTCAAAACCTTTGCGACGTCGATGCCAACACGAATGCATGTGGGGGCGCTGGAGGGCAGATCAGAACCAAGGTACATAATACCGAAGAGATGTACTCACCCAGAGAGCCTTGCGGCCCGGGCACTGATGATATCATAAACACCTCCCTTAATGACTTCGTTTTCAAGCAGTAAGACGGGTCCATCGTCGATCAATGTGAACGCGGACCCAGTGGTTTCCAGGTCCGGGTTCGTCGCCGCATAGAGTGTAGTTGCTGCAATTCGGTTGACGGGAACCATGGGAAGTCCTGCGAGGAAAATCTGGGTAACCGCATTCATAATCCCAGTCGCTGTACACTCCTCAGGGTTCACGTTCTATTGCCAGTGTTTTGTAGAGAGGCTTACGGCTGAAGAAGGGATGGATGACGTTCACACGGATGTTCCTGTCCTTAACCGTGGCTGCCACGGAGCGAGCGAAACCAAGCGCAGCGTGTTTGCTGGCGCTGTACATCGGGGAAGTGGAGATGCACATCCAAGACGCTTGAAAGTGAGAACATGAGATGCGACTTATAACATGTTGAGATCCACCTTACCCATGGAGCCCATTACGACGATAGCCTTGAGGTCGGATGGTGATGCCCTATTGAGTTCCAAGTAATGCAGGGCCAATGACGTTGCTAAACCCTCGTCAGAATAATGCATAACAGGAAGAGATTGGGATCACGCGCACAGTAAATGACGCCATTCATATTCACGTCGAGGGTCGCGGTAGATGGCTTCTTAGGTTTGCCGCCCACCACTTGAGACACGAAGAAAGCACCACTCTCGCCGATACCAGCGTTCGCCACCTATTATAGGAATCAATGACGACACGTCGGTTTCGATATAGGGAGGGCATACCACCACGTCTATGGTACCAAAGGATGAGATCCCCAGCTCGAACAAGGCAAGCTGGCTATCCCAGTTCGTGACGTCACAACTTTGACCAACCGCCTCCCTGTTGCAAACGTCCGTGTCAAGGGGCACGCACAAACGCACCGGTCAATTTTCGAACGATAAACACGCACCCTCCAGATTTCTTGATTTGCATAACAACCTCGTCGACGCCGGCAGCGTTGAGGTCGCCCAAAACTAGTTTGGCCCTGCTCTCCTATTGATGAACTCGATGCACGTTTGATAAACTCTGGAGAGCTCACTTGAAATGGGCGAATACCAGCGCAGTCTCTTTCCCGATCCCGGACGCAGCACCTATGGTACAGCGCATGGTGAGAGATGTCAACACATCAGCGTTCTGACACGTACCGGTGACCAGAACGACCTTTCCCTTTGATCGTTCGCCATACTGAAGCAACTGTTCGTCGTTGAGGGAGGTCATTATGGTTTTGACTAAGAAGGGGGTGTAGGCTGCGGTTCCATTCGGGAGCCACGTAGAGGCTTACGCAGACACTCGAGCGGCATTTAGAAGGCATTTATCCCCCGGTTGGTGTTTCTCGCAGAAGAATTACCCGGAGGAGCATCCCGCAACTTAACCTTGGATCAGCATGCATGTTATGTACTGAGCACACAAGAGAAGTACGCGAAACGTACAAGTGCGATAACCATGCAAGAGAGCTCGGGTTGTTAAATTCCTCACTCGGCAGCAGTGGGAAGAAAGGGCAAGTAGCTCAAACCGCACCACAACCTTCCTCAAAAGCACCACCGACCAAGATCCTAGACATGCGCACCATCGTTACTATCGTAGAACGATGCAATTTCTTTCCCGGATACCGGACCTTATCGGTGAAGGCGGGCTCCTCGAACGACAGGTGGTTAGACGCCGGCTCTGCATACCAGACAATCGACTCCTTCCAAGAACCGGGAGTGCATTTCGTCCGCCCTCATCGCATCCTCGACGACCACGATGGCGACCACTCCTTCCGTATTGTCGCTTATCCAACAGGTCAATGGAGAACACGCATCGTCGTCCACGCGTAGAGATGCAGTCACCACTGGTCGCGAATACGACATGAGAGTCAACGGTCGACAATCAATCCCATTCCCGCTGAGCGCGAACGACAACCCGCGGAGGAGAGCTCGAGGCGATAGAAAAGCAGAGACCAGTCGACTCGCCACGTCTTCGAGCTTCAAGGCTCAAGCAGCGTTTTGGGCGACTACATACACCCTTGGCAAGACCTTGGGCGCTGGTAGCATGGGTAAGGTCAAGCTGGCCCAACAGCATTAACAGCGGTGAGAAGGTGCGTTTTTCGTTCAATTTCCTGGTGTCCATCAGATACTCATGGACGGCCCTGGTTCGCTGTCAAGATCCTTCCTCGCGTCATTCCCGATCCAAATCCCAGCTGAGACTGCGGCAAGGGCGGCCGCCAACGATACTCGTAAAGAGATTCGCACACTACGCGAGACTGCAATATCCACCCTTTGCCACCACCCCTACGTCCGCGGCATGCGGGAGATGATCGTCCATGAGTACGACTACTGCATGGTTTTCGAATATGTCAACGGCAGTCAGATGTTGGACTACATCGTTCGCCATGGTCGCCTACGGGAAAATGAAGTTCGGGCGACAGGTTAAGAGCGCGGTCGAGTATTGTCACAAGAACAACATCATACACCGTGGCTTTAGGGTCAAGGACATCCTGCTCTCCCAGAACGAGGATATCAAGATTATCGACTTTGGGATTTTCAACGTGTATGACCCGTCGGGCCATCTGGCCACTTTCTGTGGATCCGGTTACTTCCCTGCTCCTGGACTGCTCAACGCGAAGGCGTACATTAGCCTGAGGTGGACGTCTGGAATTTTGGCGTCGTGCTCTACGTGTTGGTCTGCGGGAAGGTGCCTTTCGACGATCAGAGCATGCCCGCTTTGCACGCCAAGATCAAGTGGGGTTCGGTGGAATACCCTGTCTGGCTGAGCGCTGGTATGTTCCGCGCATTGATCTTGTCTGGTAGAATGCAAGCATCTGCTGTCCCACATATTGATGACGAATCCCACCGGTCGGGAAGCCTTAGCCGAAGTCATGAATCACCCGTGGACGACACGAGACTTCCCAGGGTCTCCGGACCCTCACATCGTTCGCCGTGAGCCACTGCGGTCCGATGAACGGGATGGGAACGTCATCCGTGGGATGAAAGGCTTCGAGTTTGGAACGGAGGAAGCGATCGAGAAGAAGCTTGTTGAGGTTCTGGAATCTGACGTGTACCATCGCGCTGTCCAGCATTGGGAGGGTAAGCAAGGTACCAACAATAGTCAGAATGGCGTTGGAAACGGAAAACGCTGACACAACTCTAATTTTTAGGCATCAATTACGGTTTTTCGTTCTTACACTCCCAACAAATCGCGCACGGAGATTTGAAGGGGATGTGCCTCAATCGGCAGTAATCTCACCACCTTATCCCAGGGTAACACCCTGAGTCCCTCGTCGCAATCGGTGGGTCGAGATTCCACGTCAAGCCTGTGTTTTGGGGTGAAATCGGCCGCTCGATATGGTGCTGGGCGTATTGCTGATAACGCTCCGCCAGGGATTTGTGGAATCGGGTTGGATAAGCAGAACCGGGGGTAGAGATGGATCGGCGGAGCCTCCGGGACCGAGTTTGCTCGGTTCGCCTCATCTAATCTAACAGTTTGTTATCTTTTGTCATCGACTACAATGCGCTGTAATGGGACTTCAAGAAAGTCTAATTACCCGAATCTGACGACGCCCCTGCTCCCGGAAACGCTATGCCATATAGGTTGGAGTTCACTCGATCGGCCGTCTAGTGGACGGCCTGTGCAAGCCACTCATCAGTGACCATTCCGTTCCCCTATCATCCCTCCCATCCACTCGGCCCAGCCGTCGCCCCCAGACCATGTCTTCCTATCCCTATCCCTACGATGTACGGCTTCTCGAGGACGCACCAAAAGCAACAGAAGCTGGAAAACTGGTCCGTGCTCCTCCTCCCTCTCTCCTACCCCTAATTCGAGCCGACCCTAATGTGTGCCCTCAATCGACTTTCTGCTGGGCCATCCGTCTCTAGGGAGGACATAGCATCAACCCGTTGGCGGGAGGTAATAGCGATGAATACGAGATCTCCGAGTACCGCCGACCGATGTACCGTCAGAAGAAATGGAGGATCTTCATGCTGATAGGTGCCATCCTCGTCATTGGAGTGATCGTTGGAAGTGTTGTCGGCGGTACCCTCACTTCGAAAAGCACCAAAAGCAACAGTCCAAGTAATGGAATTGGACCATCGACTACCACTTTTCCTACGTGGACGAGTTCCCCTGTCCCCGATGTCCCGGCTGGATCTTCGCTGCCGCCGGCCGGGAGCAGCAGTGGTGCCAACGTTGTCCTTCCCACATCAGGGGGTTGACTGCAACAATATTAACGATGCTGTCGATCCGCATTCAGTGGTCTGGCTAGAACCGACTCTCTTGTCGAAGGTGGGACAAACAACTCCTCCAGACTTGATGAACCATCGACTGATCATGGTCTTCACCCTTTTTTCCTCTCCCCCCAAGGTTCCACTGTATTTAACTGTCTCATCCACTTCTTTCACTCCCACAGCACATTGCTTTCGGGACTATCCCACAGACTTTGTTACTCACCGTTCAGCCGACCTCTTCGCTCTGATGTAACCCAACTAACGGTTCTGACCCATTGAAGATACACTCTGTTCATTTCGGTATGGGCTTCACGGAACCACTACGATCTGAGTCTCAAGTTCGCAGACATCCCCTCCATCTGGGGAAATCACCCATGGAGACCATCTTGAATACCTTTGTGTGTCCATGGATATTTCCCAGAACAGTTACGGCGTGCTCCGGGTCACGGGTCTGGGGAGTAAAAATTGAACCTGCAGGGAAGGAACGACCTCGAGGAGGCGGAGTTTCCTGAAACCCTGGGCAGCGGTTAGTATGCGATCTGGAGGTAGGAAGCTGAAAGGCCGTATTGGGTTCGAGTGTATGCGGATGATGTTGTCCGATATCACGTATCCACTGACGTGGCGTGACGGTCCCCAGTTCCTCATCAACGGGAATATTGTAGCAGAAAGGATCCACACCGCAACAAGCTTGAAGAAGGATGGTTCGCTTCGATGCATACAATGCCCTTTCTCCATTCCGATCAGCGAGCAACACAACGCCCAATCGGATCAGAGGACCGGATTCTGCCGGGTTTTTCTGGCGCCGGTTCCCAAAAGCCCATGACCCTTTCGATTTTTTTTCCTTCTTCCTTGCGATCGACCGGCGCGTACGTCTGGGCGTCACACACCGTGAGCTAAGGAGTTATTTACGCCGTTGGTGGTTGACTGGTCGACAAACTGTCCCTCGCTCTCTTGTGCTAGGTTGGTGGCTGGACACTCTCGAGGCTACGATGAGGGAGTATCGAGTATCACTCCCCGTGAATAAATTCGTGCTCGGCGATGGATGCATTTCAGATGCTCTCTCTTTTGTACCCTTCCCAGTGTCGTGAAGAGGGGGGGGGCGAGCGGCGAAAGGTTCATCTGCTGCTCCCAAGACATCGCCAAGTGTCTCCCATGTCGGCTGCCTACGAGTCAGTGTTACTAAAACCGAGTCAACAAGTCACACCTCATTGCATCGCGGTGATTTGACTTGTTGACTTGACGTGACTTTAAGCAACCCGGGCTTGTCGGGAATACCATACATGGTAACTACACGTGGAACATTCGGAAGATTCCGTCATCAATACATGTCACGTGGAAAGTTGACGATTCAAGCCACGGCAAGCCCACCCGGCATGCGGCCCGCTGTATCCCGTTTTCTCACACCCCCGATGCGCACGTTGATTCAACAAATGATTTATATCATGGTGTAAAATCACGGGATCATGACTTCAGTTGACCATATCAATGATTGGCACAACACTGCTACGAGTGCACACGAGAGGGACGGCATTTTCGAGAAGCGCTGTAAGCTTGGGGAGGAGGGACGTTATGCTGATGCGCCGGGAGCTGGCTTTGGTCATGCGTGATGATTTAAACTGATCAGGTGCGCATTTAATGATGCCGCCGGAAGCTGAGCGCTTGAGCTGTGGTCATGCGTGACCACATGATGATTAAAAATAGTGCAGGGCGCACATTAACTGAGGGTCATGATCACCTCAAGTCGGATCGGTATTTCTTCCCATAGTCCGGTCGCTTTTTAAGTGTTGAAAGTGACGGAAGTGTGAAGAGGACAACAGATAAGATCGCGACTTTTCCTGATTCAACCGATGGTCACCTCAGTGCGCCTTCTCCATGGGGTTGGGCCTAAGCGGGCCTCTGTGCCGTTGTTTAACGTTTATGCATACGGTTAGGCCCGGTAGAGGACGACCGTTGGGAATTTCCGTCCCTGGGCGAACACAACGGCCAACCTAGATAAGCACGTATGCACATAAAAGGTCTAGGGACCGGTACTTGAAGGATCCCCCCCCCCCCCAGTAACCCTACACATCCTACTATCCATCTCTCACTTCGCTCTTTGACGACGACGATGTTGTTCTCTAAAAACCTCTTCGCAGCACTCCTCGCCGTCGCGGCAGTCGGTGTCAATGGATCCCCCGTCGAGCTCAAGAAGCGACAAATTTTGGACACAATTCTCGTCTGCCCCGACGACTTCGATTCAAGACCCACACAAACATGCGGAACTTACAACTTCGCAGCGGAAGAGTGCATCGAGCTCGGCCAAGGAGTCAACGACACGGCCAACAGTGTCGTCATTTCCCCGGGCTTGACATGTGACTTCCACCCGTGAGTCAACGTTTTCTCTCCTCGTTTTTGTTTTTGTTTTACCAAGTTGGTTTTTCGTTACTCTTCCCCATTGCGGTTGCGTTATAGGGACCCTGGCTGTTCTGGACCGTGGGTATGGATAGTGCCGGTTGCCGTTGACGTCCCAGAAGAACTAGCGGCCTCTTTTCCCGAAGGATGGAATGATGCCGCTTCCTCGTTCATGTGCCATCGTACGTAAACCTCTGTAGGTTATCTCTCCTTCAGATACGAGCGATCTTGCTCGACGGCTTTCTGCAGCGGGTTGGAGGCGCCCACCCCCACGGAAGCACTTGTTCGCGTTGTTAAGCACCTTATATGTACCCATGCGTTGTATATGTGTCAGTCCTGTTACAATTTTTTAATTTTTTTTTCAAGTTCGAACGCCAACGGTACATTGCGCACGTTGTCACATGTATTCCAAATTTGTATCAATCCACTCCAGATATGGTAGAGTACCTCATCTATCTAGGACAAGATTCCGAGTATGCGCGTTACTATCCAGCTCACAAATCCACCTGGCCATCTTTGCGAATGCACAGTGAATGATCTCCTGAAATCAAGTGATCTTGAGCTATTTCTACGGGAGCATTTAGTTCAGAGCCGCCCGAATAGTGCGCGGCCCTTTGAAACCCTCTAGAGTCACCGTCGGGTCATCCATCAGAACGTTAAATCACCAGGATACTCACCTGACCCCTCCCCCCGAACCCGGGGAAGAACGCGGCGTTCGAGAGAAGGAAAATAAGGCCGGATCGTACCCAGCGAATGATGCCTATCTTTCTTCCACAGACCTACAGTGTGAGGCGGCGGCCCAGGTGGAGTCAGTCCGGTCGGTTGAGTCGCATCTTAGGTGGTCGTCGAACCTTTGAGTGTCTAGTACAAAGTGTCTATCCAATCCATCCAAGGATATATATAACCAGATGCCCCCCGTTTTAGTCCTTTTGAACTTCATGGTTGTCTTGAATGGTCTTAGCTATAGTAGTATACGGCGAGATACCACTTGAAGATCTTACCATTGAGATCCTTCACTGCCCGCTGTTGACTGGCGCCGCTACCTTTGTGCCGTGGCGAAGCCCGGCAGGACCTGTCTTATGTACTCAGATACTAAAGTCCATGAAATCATAGGTGGGTGCCCGGGGGCATGAGCGAAATATGCGATATCTAAGCCTGGACCCACTCGAGGTCCTGGCTAACTAGGGGCCGGGCTTACACATAACGATAGTATCCGACCAGATCGACCACTCCCCCCTTTGTCGCCCCCGGAAACAAACGCCTCACGCATTCACCAAGTCCTTCCCCCCCTTCACCAGCGCGATGTACGTGGCCTCCGTACGAATCGAACGCGACTACCAGAGTTGTACGAGAATGCGATCAAGGTCCAGCCACTGACCACGAACTAGTTCTCCGATGTTTTGCCCAACGTCAGCACCAGGGAAGGAAAACTTGGGAGGCAATTGAATGGAAATTTCTCGAAGATCCCGATGACTGAGTGTGACGGTTTCGAGGGCCATGGTTATCCATCCGACGCTCAGCGTTAAGGGCCAAAAGACCATCTGTGCGAGTTTTGTTGCTTTCGAGAGATCGATAGAACCTGGACTAGAGTTACCTACAGAGGGAGGTAAGTTCTGGGTCCAGCGCAGAAACAAGGCGGACGGACCAAGTAAGTCACATGTGACAGAGAGGGTTTCACGGGTATCCGAACATCCCGCCACCAAAGCTATTATCCACTGGAGGTTTTCCCCGTGAAACCACCACAATGCGAGTTACTGGAAGTGAAGACTGTTCGGTAGACTGAGTAACCGACGCGCGGTTGGTTCCATCCCCACTGGCAGGTTAAGCTCGAGGGTCCCAGTAAACGGAGGGGAGGTTGAAGGTTAGGCAACAGTCAGCGGCGCATGGAAGTCGAGGTCACCGCCAACGTTGACCGAAGCGGTGGTCAAACTCAGGTCCTCAAGAAGGGGCAGGGAACATATGATAAGCAGGGGAACTGGAATGGTCTGGGAACGTCTTCTTCCACAACTCAATGTCAACTGCGGAACGGAACATGATATCGGCGAAAAGGTGTTTTTGGGTGCGCGGAACCCATGGTTTCGAAACGAGGCAACGCTCCTTGAGTGTCTCTTGTTTGTCGTGTAGGAGGTCGATGATGTAGTCGAGTATCTCGGGTGAGAGATGAGATCGATGAGAATTCGACATGGCGGTTTCCGCCTAGAAAGTAAAACTTCCGTTTTTTTTTGCGCTGGTTTCGGGTCGCTCCATTCCGCTCTTAGGCTGTGATCGACCACCCGTCTGTTGGTTCTGCTGTGTGTTGTGACCTCGTCCTCTGAAGTCGTACACCTCTAGTGCTGGTCCTACTCACCCAATCTAATTGCACAAAGTCTTGACGGAGCGTTATCGCGTTATCAGCGGTGTGGCTCGGCGTCACCTCGGGCGGCCGGTTTCTGTCTCGAACGCGTCTCATTCATAGACTCAAAGTGGAATCCCAACTCACCATTGCACAGACTCAGTCAAATCTGCCGCTTGTAATGAGTGTATTTTCGGGTTGATGGAAATTCTCCCATTCGCGGATCCCAACACTGTTAGGGCTCAATCTTTTCGACGCGTCAACGGCTGCCGGAGACACATGGCGACGTTGAATCACAATGCCCATTGCGGTGCGGCCGCGTGTCGGGCTGGATTTTACGTGCGCCAATCGACACTACCCATGGCTAAGCTTGAAGGGGATTATGAAAATCACATTAGAGATCGCTTTCGGCGAGAGGAGCAATGACGAAGCTCGGCGAGTACACGTTAAGGGGATGAATGCCCGGTTATGCGCGTACCTCATCTACAGCACCGGAGCCGTATTCTGTGGACAACGGTCTATGAAAATCCAAACAAACACAAATCCCAGGTCAGTTTCCCATAAATCAATGATAATATCCGGGGGTTCAGAGCGTGCTCACGAACGTTGCTCTAGTCAGTCGGAGTTCGCACGTGGTGGGCAAATTCTTAAGTAGTGCTCGTCATACTGGACCCCGTGCGTCGGGGGCGGGTGAGGCGGGCTGTGGATTTGACGGCCCCACGGGAACCCCGATTCCTCGAGTCTCTTGGTCTTAAGCACCCGTCCCAGTGCTGAACTTGTCAGGACCTTCATCGTTGGCACCGTGAAGATTCGTATTATTTGGCAAGTCCATTATCGTGTGTCTGTCGAACCCGCTTTTTGGATATTAATCCGGCAGATACGCGGAAAGGGGCCGAGGTCACCCCCTAGACAGCGGAAGGGTTTCTGGGATCCATCGTTTCTACGACTTCCAAGTCAATGACCCTCCCCGCCACCCTAAGCAAGAAGGACTCGAACCGCGCTCCCCACTACATCATCACCTGAACACCTGACTGCCTCGAGGTTGAGGTCCGAACATGTCGAGGTCAAGTACCCCGCCCGGAGAGACACACCCAGGAAGGATCCTTCTGACGGAGAGCGTCACAGTCGAGCAGGAGGAGGCTGAGGCAAAGCGATCATAGTTGGAACAGCAGGTATTTGATCGTGGACACTATGTCGCGCCCGAAAAAGCCCTTTTCTGATCATCAGTATTTGCATTTTGAACTCTCGACACCAGGACGCCGCCCTCACTTTTTTTTGCTCCCTTCCCACAAAATCGACAAATCATGCTCTACGTGTTGGTCTATGGGAAGGTGGCTTCCGACGATGAGAGCATGCCTGCGTTGCACGCCAAGATCAAGTGGGGTTTGGTGGAATACCCTGTCTGGTTGAGTGCTGGTGCGTTCCGCACTCCTGCGCCCGCCCAGCGCATGTGGGTTTGTGCCTTGTATTTTGTTTCCAATTGCCTGGGTCCTACGAGGAAGCAAAAAAAAGTATGCCATACACTCAGGATCCCCAGTTATATCATTACGTGGGTTGCATCAGTGATGCGCGCGATCTCCCACTAGTTGACATCCTTCGTAGTGGGATTTGACTCGGCGGTCGGTGATCGGTCCCGAGCTCTACTAGTGGGAGTTGTAGATGTGGGATTTCTTTGAAATGGTCAGAATTGTTCGCTGCATCACTGCAAGTTGCTCAGGAGGGGCCCGGGGGGTCTCTGTTCCTCTCCAGTGAAGGGATGTGGTACAAAAAACAGAGATCCGGTGGGCAACGGAGAGGTGAGACTGCAATTCTTCCGATATGACATCAATACCTAGAACTGATATTCGTTCGGCGATCGCTCGGAGGGCTGGGGGGAGGTCGAAGGGGGAGCAGAACGGCGGGGGATGCGGAATGTGTCAGGCCGAGGCTCTGATAAGTAGAGCGATGAACCAGTGTTGTGCAGGCCAGCAGCCGGCTATATGCTACCAATGGCCTGGCCCTGGAAGTGAACGGGGATTCTAAAGGCACCGTCGGGCGAGACCGAACGGCCAGCGGACACATCGATTTGTGGCTATAACCAGCGGCTTCGCCTGACCTTAGCTTCTGGCACTGGGTTATGACCAATCGTGGTCCAACACTGGAATGAAGACACCTGAACGTTCGGACCATGCGAGCCAACGCTGGAACGGGATAACTGACAGCCGAAAAACAAACCCAAAGCTGACGGGGACGTCTGCTTTATATTGCGGCGATGCAGTTTACCTTCACCTGGTTATCCGGACTCGCCTTTGCTTAGCAACGCAAGGTTAATCGTAGAGGCCGAATGCTTTCTGCATCATTTGCCGCGCGCCTACAGTTTCGCGGGTTTCAGGTGCGTTATCCCCGTCGGATGGAATACGGTTGCTGTTGCGATATCGAGACCTCGTAAGCGGAGGGTCCCTCCGGGCCACCATCGCTTCTAACATATACATCTGCGGGGTCGCGACTGGGCTGAGTCAGACATGATCGGATGATCGCACAAACGTTCCTCCGTCCTGATCCCGGTCAGGCAACTTTGCTTCGATGTGTGAAGCCTACTTCGAGCCTCAGCTCCGCCCCCCTCCCCGGCCGACGGCCACCCGTGCCGGCTTTCTGTAAGGGGTGGCAATATACGATAAGGCCACCATCAGCCTATCAGCGGAGATCATGTGAACACTTGACGCGAATAGATTCGTCGCCCCCCAGTTGGTGACACGCTGAGACATCAGATTCATAGACTCTGCGAAGACCCATTCAGTTCGCCCCCGTATAAAATCGGGAACTTGCACCCCAGGCGAATCAGGACCCCCCCCCGGATGGACTTCCAGCAATCAGCCCTAGCAATCTGTGGAGCCACAGTGGCTTACGTCTTGTATAAACGGTACCGCAATTTTGCGATCAGGGACGTCCCAGGGCCGAAGAACCCTTCCTGGATATACGGTATCTCTGGGTCCCCTCGCGTGCTAAATGACACTAACTCACGGGTTCTGGAACAGGACACGCATGGTACTGGCAACGCGAAGAGGCGGGCGCTGTTGAGAGACGTCTTCTAGAAGAATATGGAACCATAGCTCGCTGGAATGGGGCGCTTGGGGTGCGCTTTTTTTCCGGGGGTCAGGCGTAGTGGAGTCCCCACACTGATGCCGTCGCTCAGGAAGAACGCTTGTGGATCGCGGACCCTAAGGCTATCCACCATATTCTCCAGGGTTCTAGTTACTTGTACCAGAGACCAGACATCGACAGGGAATTTGTCGCTACAATCATGGATAGAGGTCTTTCCTGGTCAGCGGGTGAGTTGCCTCACACCCGTATAGTCTCATCCTAATTCTAAGCTTAGGTGACGTACACAAACGGCAGAGGAGGGCCATGACTCCCGCATTCGGTCTCGTTGAAGCCAAAGGCTTATTCCCCTGCTTCGCGCGATGTTCCAATTCGGTTAGTCATTGCTACACTCACGTTTGGCGCCGGAGTTAAATGCCTGGTCACCCGATAGCTCGCAGACAAATGGCACGAGGTTATCTCAAACGGGGAGTCGGGACAAGCTGCGATCATTGATGTGCATTCGTGGCTGAGCAAAGCAACGCTAGATGCGTACGTGCGAGAATCAAGAACAATCCTTATCATGACCTCACTCATCAGAAACCAGCATTGGGGCGGGGGCTTTTGACTACGACTTCGGCGCTTTGGAAGGTTCCGACAACAGACTCGCGAAGTCGTATGTGAACATGGTGTATGGTTCTCCTCCCTTCTGGTGACCGGAACCGTTGTGACAATGACATTCCATAGCTTTGAGGCATTCGGCATCCCTTCCAAGAAACGTCTATTCGTACTGGATGCCTTCAAGTGGGCCCCAAAGGGTTTTGTCACCTGGCTGTTCGAAAGGGACCAAAGTCCGGGGATGGTGAAAGTTCGGAAAAACAAGGAGTATGCGCACGAAGTCGCTGCGAAGCTAATCGAGGAGAAGAAGCAAGAGTTGAAGGATGGTACCTCTCGAAAGGATCTCCTGAGTTTGCTCGGTTCGTCTTGCCCTTTATGAAGCTTGCTATAAGGTATAATATTCGCTTCTTCAGTCAAGGCAAGTTCTGCCCTGCGACCAGAATGGCGACTGAACGACGAAGAGATTGTCGCCCAGGTTCGGTAAGCCAATATCTGCCGCTTTTCGTTCAAATGATCCGTGCTCACCCGTGGTGCAGGACAATTATGTTCGCGGGCCACGAAACCACGGCAAAAACGGTCAGCTTTTTCAAATGTATCAGCTTGCGGCCCATCTTAACCGGTTCCGTAGCTGACGCTTGCCCTGTGGGAGTTGGCTAAGAAGCGCCATATCCAAGAAAAGCTTCGAGCGGAAATTATGGAAACGCTAGGGAAAATCAGGGCCAGAGGTGACAGCGATTTCACCGTTGATGACTTCGACTCCATGCCGTACTTGCTTGCAGTGGGAAAGGTTTGTCTGGAACCGGTCTACCTGTTGATGAAAGCTGACCCCCAACCTGCACAGGAAATCTTGAGATTCTACCCGATCGTGGTCGAAATCTCACGTGCGGCCATGGAAGACAATGTCTTGCCTCTCACGAAACCCATCGTGGGCGTTTCTGGGAAGGTTTACAAAGGGTTACCCGTTCTCGCAGGGACACGCATAATCATCTCCACATTTGGACACCACTTGTGCGTTCGTCCTCCCGATCCACATCTCCGCAGGGATCGCTGGGATTGAGATTGATTTCTTCATTTTACAGGAACGAAGACCTCTGGGGACCAGACGCACATGAATTCCGACCAGAACGATGGTTCGACGCGAACGAAAAGCCCGAATCGCCTGTCGGGGTTTATAGCAACCTGTGCGTAATATACTCCTACACCCACCACCTGTATCACGGGTTGAGGTCCTTTGATATAGCGCTACCTTCTCCGGGGGTCCCAGGAGTTGCATTGGGTGGAGATTTGCGTGAGTCCCCAGACTTCTCGCTTTGGGGTCGAAAAAAAGCGAATAAAAGCTGATCGACCACTCGTTTCCAAATAGCGTCATCGAAATGCACACGTTTTTGGTCACACTCGTTAGGCAATTTGACTTTTCCCTTCCAGACAACGGACAGGAAATCAGGACATTGAGGCGAGGGTTAATAGTGCCGGTGGTTGTTGGAGAGGAACACAAAGGGCCACAATTGTCGCTCATGGTTACCGCTCTCAGGAACGAGTAGGGTGTGGCCGCGTCTTAGGGTGATGCAACACGAATCGTTGCCATGTGTATGAGAAGGAAATGGTGGTCAGGCAATGTATCGAGAAGTACATATCCAAGTGGTGGTGAGTTGCAAGATAGACGGTTGATGGAACAGGCGACGCGCGGATACCTGGGGGTAGATACCCGGTGGTTAAAATGTCAATGGCCAGGTGAAACCGAAGTGGTAGAAGAGGACAAATAGCCAAAAGGCAGAGGGGGAACATGGGGATCGATCTGAGAGTTGACGAGAAAACCGTAAAGCAACTCGGAATCGGAATGTGCAGCTGTAGGACAATGTCCGCTCTGTCCTCTAAAAGAGATTTCATCCAGTGAGGTCTGGCCGCGGATGGTCCTCCCGGGTCGCTGGCCGTGTATGCGCAATGAAAGCGAAAAGATCGGAGGGGTGTTTTTTTCTGATTGGAAATGGCCTTTTGGACATACCGAACCCACTGTTTATCTGGACCTGCCTCATTGCAGAGCACCGTCGAAGATGCTCGCCTCTTCGGTTCAGTCTCTCTTTAACTGGCGTCTTCCCTCCCCTCCCCCTTCCCCCATGAAGCAATCACAGGTAGCCCGCAAACCCTACAACGGCCGCAAAAAGGGGCTCGTCATCGCCCTTGATGTCGGAACCACCTTCTCCGGCATATCCTACGCGTTCTTGGACCCTGGCGAGATCCCAAGGATATACGAAATCACGAGGTACGTGCCGCACGTTCCTTCCCCACCGCATCCGTTTCAATCTAAGCAATGCCTCGCATCCATCATCCCTTTCCACGTCCCTGGCATATGGAAACACATCGGCTACCGTGATCGCGGAGTGCAGGTTCCCTGGACAAGGTCCCCTGGCCGGAATTCCCAAGATCCCCACTATCATTTGGTACGATAGACACGGCAATGTTGTCAAAGCTGGTGCCGAGGCGGAGGAGCAGTCCACTATCAACACGGCCGAGGAACAAGGATGGACAAAGGTAGAACTGTACGTCCCTCGACGCATCTTGGCACTTGATATACCTCTCATCCCCGTGCGCTGTACGCTAGCTTCAAGTTCCGTCTCCATCCAAAATCGGCGGAGTTGGACACAATGGGCATGAAGCTGCCTCGTCTACCGAACTCAAAATCGGCGATCGAAGTGTTTGGCGATTTCTTCAAGTATCTCTTCCGCTGCACTAGGTCATTCATCATCGACAATCATCCCGGCGGTGCCTCTGTATGGGAGTCTGTCGAGAATGGGATACAGTTCGTCCTCCCTCATCCGAACGGATGGGAAGGAGCTCAACAGAGCAAGATGCGCAAGGCTGCGATATATGCCGGTCTCGTACCAAATACAGACGAAGGCAAAGCCAGGGTCAGATTTGTTACCGAGGGCGAGGCTAGTCTCCACGCGTGTGTGTTGGATGGGCTTGCAGATGATGTCCTCTCGGTTGGTCTATTTCCCAGAAGTCTTAAACCCAGAGTTAGACGGTTTTTTCCCCCCCAGAGCCCGTCACAGCATGGATTCGTCGTGGCTGATGTTGGAGGCGGAACCCTTGATATCTCTTCATATGCTGTGAAAGGTGTATCTCCCCTGTTAATTGAGGAAATCGCTCCTCCAGATTGTACGTCTTCCTTTTTTTTCTCGATTGGTTTCCGATTCCCATTTCATCTCAGGTCTCTTCTTTGGTTCGGTCTCCGTCAGCCACCGAGCCAGGGAATTTTTGGAACACAAACTCAAAGGGTCGTTACAATACAGCACGCCAGCCGTGCTGGACCATATCACCAAACGGTTCGATGAAACGACCAAGACGTCGTTTCGGAGTAGAGCCGAAGTTCAGTTTCTCCATTTCGGTAGTCCTCTGGACAAGGATCATAGTGTCGGGATTCGTGCAGGAAGGCTGAGGCTGACCGGGTAAGAACGGGTTCCAATCCACTCGCAGCATTCACTCAAACTATTCACCTGCAGCGATGAAGTCGCCGAGTTGTTTGAACCCTCGATAGAAGCTGCGGTTTCCTCCATCGGGAATCAAGTGGACCTCTCTGGAGGCATGATCAAATCCGTCTGGCTCGTTGGCGGTTTCGCCTCTTCTCCTTGGCTCTTTTCACAACTCCAGGAACGACTTGCCTCTGATAGTATTGTTGTGTCACGACCGGACCTTCAGGCCTTCAAAGCCGTTGCAAATGGTGCCATCAGCTTTTACTGTGATCACCACGTTGGAGCTCGAATCACCAAATATATGTACGGTGTCGAATTTTTGAGGGAATTTGATTCGACAGATCCAGAACATAGGGAGAGGCAGAGTCGGCTGTTCCAGTTACCGAGCGGACCGGAGTTGTTGCCGGATGCATTTGATTGTATTCTTGCACGGGCAAGTTCAACCATGGAAAATCAGTCTCACCCGCATCCGACTGACAATACACGCTTCATTTGTAGAACTCGAAGGTGAAGGAGTCAGCGACGTTCAGCAGGAAATATTGCACAGAGCTCACAAGTCTCTCAACGCTCTCCGTCTTCGAGATCGAGATTTGGTGTTATCGCGGACCTGGGGAACAGCCGAAGTGGATCTTGCGTGGGCAAGGCGTGTCCCATTTCGTTAAACACCGTCTCTCCCTTTTGACTTATGAAATTGGGTCGCGGTTTAGGCGACTTCTCGACGTTGTGTTTCGTGCGAGCTGATTTGTCCCCACTGGCTACGAGCGCCAAGGCCACGACAGGTCAGGGCGGGAGGATTTACTGGACGATCGTCTTCAACATTGAGATTCATTTCGGCTTGACCGAGTTCAAGGCGCGGATCAGGTGGAGTGATGACGTACGTTCAACTTCCGTCATAAGGATTCATGGGCTATCCTGACACCCACTCACTTTAAGGGGATGGTGAAATAGTGAGTTCAAGGCAGACGCACACGTCTCCTGTGAGGTAACTGATCTTTCCCATTTTCAGTGGCCCGGCTTCGATTGTATACGACGAGGGTGGGAACAGGGTGTTAGAGGATGACGGAGACCTTCAGGACCAGGTCTCCGCTCCCCCTCCTCCCCAGATGTCCCGTCTAGTAGTTGAAGGCCGCTCTGAACTTGAGGGGCCAGAGCCTGCGAGGGTTCCCACGCCCGAAGCCGTCCCCCCACTCCCTCCTCAGGACGCCACAACGGACTCGTCACCAAATGGGTCTCAGGTCGAGAGCGGTGCGTCCTTTCCTCAGGTTTTCCTGTCTCGTTAATGTAGTACGGAGCACTGACCGTTCCTTTCAATCGTTGAAATCACGCGACAATACCCGCACCAAAAACCGCGATCTGCCGCTCATAGTCCACCCAACTCCCGACCCACCAACCCCTGCCGACCGCCACCTGTCAGCATGCAGACGCTTGATCAATCGTGCCTTCTCCCCACATGAAGTCATCCCTCTAATCGGGGCAGTCTTCACGAGCAGGGATGAACTTCAATTGGTCGGTGGCCTCCGTGGGGACGACGCTCAGACCTTCATCGATGTGATACACGAGGTGCGCCTCCACACTCTTTCATTTCCGGGGTGCGGTCTGATCACCTTTGCCTTCGGCTACAACGTTCGCATCCCACTCAATAGGCCTTGGATCTCCCCGATCTCCCACCGCGGCTCCAGAGGAAGTGTCTGAGCACTTTGTGCAAGATATGCGGTCGCCAGGGTCTGCTTCCAAGATCACTGCAAATCCCGTTTTGCTACAATCGAGCAGATACCCCGCTGTATCGCGGCGGGTACGCCGACGTCTGGAAGGGTGAACACCAAGGTCGCCACGTTGCGGTCAAGGTTCTGAGGGTTTACTCGACGGATGATTTCGATAAGATCACAAGTGTGGGTTTCCGCATTCCTTCGAAAACCGCACATTGACCAGCTGATGTTGACGCTTGTAGAGGTTCTGCAAGGAGGTTGTGACTTGGAAGGCTCTCCGCCATCCAAACGTGCTGCCGCTGCTGGGAGTGACAATGGGCGAATATCACTTTGCGATGGCATCGGAGTGGATGGCAAACGGGAACATCAACAAGTTTGTCAAGACACATCGGGGTGTGAATCGGTTTGAGCTCGTAAGGTTTACTCCAACCGTTGACCGCACCCTTCACTGACAATCCCTTCTGATAGCTCAAAGACGTCGCTCGGGGGTTGATATATATGCACGGTCAGGCAATGATACATGGAGATCTGAAGGGGGTATGGATTTAACGCTCGTCGCTGCCCTGCCTCCTAACCCGCTTTTTATATATCAAGGCCAACATCTTGATTGACCAAGATGGCCATGCACGCCTGGCAGACTTCGGACTTCTCACGATTGTCTCAGATCCTACGAATTATACAGCCTCAAGTTCCGTTGCGGCGTGTGGCACGACACGATGGATGAGTCCAGAGCTCCTCGATCCGGACCAGTTCGATCTTAAGGACAGTCGACCGACTCAGGAAACGGATTGCTACGCGTTGGGGATGGTGATACTTGAAGTGCTCAGCGGACAAGCTCCATTCGCGCACCTGAAGGATTTTATCGTCATGCGGAAGGTCATCGAGGGCGAACGACCAGGAAGACCGGGAGGGGCGGAGGGGGCGCAGTTCACGGACGATTTGTGGCGGATGCTGAATCTGTGCTGGGAAACTCAACCGGGAAGCCGACCTACCATTCAGGCGGTACTGGAGTGTTTGGAACTGGTTTCGGGTGCTTGGACACCTCCTTCTCCACAGGTGGATGAGGGTGCGGAGACGGATGAGAGTGATTTGGATCTCACAATGGAAGTGGTTCATCTGGTATGGCTACTTGTTTTGATCTCTTTTACCTTGTATTCCTACAAAGGATTCCGTGCTGATCGTGTCTCTGACCTTTTATCAGAACTGACTCCGTTAGACCTTCACCACCCTTGACCGATCCTCCGGAAGAAGACCCACCAAAAGGAGTCACCGTTATGAAAGCTTTACCAATAATACCAGCGTCCTACTCAGTCGAACGATCCGGCAAAATCACCACGTTCGAGAGAGCGTGGCGTATATCACCACACCTCCGATATCAGACCCACCCATTAAAATGACCGCCCTTGCGCATCGCCTGACCACTCGATCCGAGCCACCGTTGAACGCTCCTACGTCTCTACGCCTGTTGCGATGCGCAAACCCGTCCCGGGGATAGAGGTGGGCAGAGGGGGTGGGAATCCTGTACGAGACTGCAGAAAATGCCGGGTGGGGATGGGGTTCAGTTGATTGGGGTACATGGGAAGGTGAGGTCGATAACGAACCGTACATGCTTGCGAAAATGGGGGTTTGTTGGCTGTTTGGGTTGTGCCGGATGGTGTTGTGGGTGGGGTATCGGTGGGAAGTGTGGGGGTTCTCTATGGAAGGCTGAGAGGGCCGCAGCGGACGCTATCATCGATGACTTTTTGGTTTCCTAGTCTATTTGGTTTGCACCGGGTTGGGCCGATGGTGGCGATGGACATTCTGCGGAGAAGGGCTGTGGGTCTGGTGACCAGCGGTCGGATGGTTCATGGCTACCGAGCGAGGGGGAGGACGAGGGGATGGGTAGCCAATCGTTCGGGAGATAGACGAAGAGGGATAGTGCCACAACCACGGGTCATCCGTCAACGCGTCAATTCTTGTGTTCGGCTATTCCCACATTTCGTATCTGCTGTCTGATACTTGGAACATGTGCAACAGTTGTAACTTATGTCTAGTCGGTGGATCAACTGCCATCTCGTAACTGCGGCATCCACCGGGTGAAAGACGCCCAGATCATTCCTGGTACAGTCTAGGAGACGGAACACAGATCCAATGTGTCTTGGGCGTCATCCTTTTGCCATCGATGGCGGAATAATACACTCTGCATGTACATATGTGTACACCTTTTGATATAAATTTATTCTCGAACTTCCAAAACGAAAGACCATGCTTCCCACTCATTAGTTGGATTTCACCAACAAATCGAGGGTATGTCCGACCTGAGAATTCAAGGTCCACTGGCAGAACGAGTCGTGATCGTCGCGGGAATTGCCCACCGGCAAGGAGAGCCCCTCGTCATATTCCCCTCATTTCCGTATATTGTTCTGGGCGGAATATAAGAACCGCTAGGCTAAAAGAGGAAACACATTACTAAGCGATAGTAATGATTGTCGCAAACGTCACCCCACACACAGTCCAATTCGTGCACCTCATCATCGCCTGGGGCCAATATATATAAACCCAAGGCTGCAATGTGTTTGCACTGTGTAGGAATCAACAACCCCCGAGCAGCTGACCGAGATGGATCCCTATAGGTCACCGAACCATGTGCCCCTCCCCGGCCGAACAGAAGTGGAAATTTTTGCTGAAATGGTCAGCGACGAAAGGGGTGTGTCCTTCCCCCGTCCGTGCCTCACTTATTGGTGCAGTGTGGAATATTGACCATCCTCTCAACCTTTGCTCTCCCGCGCGCGATGATACTCATCCTCGTTGCGGTGATCTACCACCCACGGTGCATCCGGCCCCAGATTCATCCGTCCCTGTCTGCCTCGGCGCGCCGGCCCGGAGGCGCTTAATCAGCCATTCCTTTCCGGACGAAAACATCTCACGGATTGAGGAAATTATCACGAACAATGATGAGACCAGGTTGACCGATAACCTCCCCAGGGATGCCGCTCAGACTTTTATCGATGTGGTACACGAGGTGCGCCTCCACGTTCCTTCACATCCGAGGCGTGGTCTGATTACCTCCATTCTCTTTCAATGACTCCTTCGCTTTCGACCTTTCACCTTCCACCAATCAGACTTTGGATCTCCCCGGTCTCCCACTACGGCTCCGGAGGAAGTGTCTGAGCGCTTTGCGCTATGTATGCGGTCGCCGGGTTTTGCTTCCGATGTCACTGCAAATCCCACTTTGCTACAACCGATCAGACATCCCGCAGTACAGAGGTGGGTACGCGGACGTGTGGAAGGGTGAACATCAAGGCCGCCCGGTCGCAGCCAAGGTTCTGAGGGTATACTCGACGAGTGACTTTGACAAAATTAGAAGGGTAGGTTGTTTGTATAGCATTTCAAACGTCCTCATTGGGGAGTTGACTGTGAACCATGTAGAGATTCTGCAAGGAAGTAATGGTGTGGAAAACACTTCGCCATCCAAACGTGTTACCACTGCTGGGAGCGACGATGGACGATAACCAATTTGTGATGGTGTCGGAGTGGATGGTGAACGGGAACATCAACGAGTTCATCAAGGCCCATAAGGACGCTAACCGGCTCGAACTTGTAAGGTTTTACTCCTACCGTTGGCCACACCCTTCGCTGACAATCCCCCGATAGCTCAAAGATGTTACAAGGGGATTGATATATATGCACGAACAGGCAATGGTTCATGGGGATCTCAAGGGGGTATGACTTTGGACACTCGTCGCTGCTCTCCCTCCTAACAAACTGCTTGTATCAAGGCCAACATCCTGATCGACCAAGACGGCCACGCGCGTCTCGCAGACTTCGGACTCCTCACCATCGTCTCAGATCCCACAAACCCCACCACCTCAAGTTCATACGCGATAGGTGGCACAACGCGGTGGATGAGTCCGGAACTCCTCTCTCCGGACCAGTTCGGTCTCAAGGACAGTCGACCGACGAAACCATCGGATTGCTACGCGTTAGGGATGGTTATCTACGAAGTTCTCAGCGGGCGGGCCCCATTCACACCGTTTAACCATTATATCGTCATACGGAAGGTCATGGAGGGTGAACGCCCAGCAAGGGCGGAGGGGGCGTGGTTCACGGATGATTTATGGCGGACGCTGAATCAGTGCTGGGCAGCTAAACCAGAACGCCGGCCCCGTATCACGGCTGTGCTCGAGCGTTTGGAGCGGGTTTCGAGGGCCCTGGAGGCGACCTCTCGGCAAGGGGACGGAAATGCAGGGACGGATGAAGACGATTGGGATTTCGCAGGCGATTCTCCTGGAATGCTTTCTTGGTTTAACCCTCGTTGCTTTGTCGCATTCCTGTGCAGGATCCTGTGTTGGTTGCGTCCGTGAGCCCATGGAAGAATCTTCCTGTATAAGTGTAACCAGACGGACCCACGCACCGATTGTATTCACCTGGGGCGGGTTGTATCGTCGGTTCATGTCTTCGGCATAAAGCTTCCCTACTTCTCGCACTGGTGCATCATGGCATGTCCGTAGTAGTTTTAGCGTAGGTTTCTCTCGTTTCATCTACCCACGTAGTTATGACATATGAAGCGGACGGTGTATTCAAGACAAGTACTACATCCTGAAAGTTTACCGCGACCGACATCTCCGGTCCGATCAGTCCCGATGTTGCTCAATGGTGGGCCACCGGCTTCTCCCGAACCCCCTTTGCTGTTGACGTCTCACCCATTCTTCCATCCTAACCTCTTCGGTGTCTCAAGGCCTCACTATCGATTCAGGTAACCACCCCGCAAGATGGAAAGAGGAGTGTCTCGTCATTTCCGTGGGTTTTATCCTCTGGATAAGGTTTAAGAGCCATCGCGCTCCGGTGAAGGGGCGTGGATACCGAAGACAGACGTAGAAGTGACTTTTCCTCACGATTTACCTCGTTGTTCTCGATTCAGAAAAAAGGAACTCTTTCTGGTTCGTCGCGGAAAGCTAGTTTGATTTGTTTCACTTTGAAAGCCAATGTGAGGTACTTGTACCAAAACCCTCGCTCCGATAGCCACTCATTTTGCCGTATTAATGACCACCCTTCCCTTCTGGCCAACGCAACTGTTCATAATAGTGTCTTCTACTCGCAAGCCAGTTGATATGCCCCCTTGTATGTGCAACTCGTGCAATTACCCGTGGGAGAGCTCACCTGAGAAAGAGATCGCGACTGCGTTCTTTATCAAGGCCGCCCATTGGGCTCCCCTACCAGCTCCTTTTCTCCGCTCAGTAGGACTATTCAGGGCTTCCACCTCACTTCCGAGCCTCTCAACTGACTCAGTCTTCGGCAATCCCGGTGATGTGCTCACGCTTGAGCACATGCCCAGTCTGAAATTCGGTACTCTAGGAACTGCGATGACTGGTCCTTCATCCTCCGTGACATTCAAAGTCATCTGTGAAGTCGCGACCATCGTCTCAGATTCTAGGACGCCCCTTGTACCTAACTCGTTCGTTTTGCCCACCCTGCCCACCCTGCTCACTTGTACCCCCTCATGATAGTCACCTGTATCCCAATGCGTCCGCAGTTTGTTGCACTCGCTACTTTGTTTGTTCATCGGAATGGTACTCAGAAGAGAAACACCTTGAAAGAACGTTTGTTGTCATGATGCACTTCTGATGTGTCTCCCTGCTCCCCTAGCCCCAATTAACTCATGAATCAATACGTCCCCCTTCACGAATACCCAACATTGTTGGTGAGGGGGTGAAGGGGATGGAGATGAATGTCTCAGACAACAGGTGGTTAGACGCCGGCCGCCGCACGCAACTCCTCCTAAGAACCGGGAGAATCTTTCGTCCGCCCTCACCACATCCTTGATGACCATGATAACGACTGCTCCCCTGTTTTCTTTGGGTATGGTTGCTTATCCAACAGGCCCTTCCCAAGTCAACGGGGAACACGCATCGGCCGCTGAAGGAACCTGAGAAGATAGAGCCTAGCCATCTTCGGCTCACTGCAGGGGCGCCCAGTAGCCTCATCACAGCGGCCACCACTGGTATCGATGCCACCCCAATCCTATGGAAAATCAAACGATCTCATTCCCGCTGAGCGCGAACGACGACCCACGGAGGATAACCCGAGACGACAGCAAGGCAGAGATCAGTTGGCTCCCCGCCTCTCTCGGAGCTCAAGCAATGTTGTGGGCGACTACATCCTCGGCAAGACCTTGGGCGCGGGAAGCATGGGGAAGGTAAAGTTGGCTCAACACTTTAACAGCGGTGAGAAGGTATGTCGTTCGTTCCATTTGTGTCCATCAGACACTCACGGATTGCCGCTGCAGTTCGCTATCAAAATTCTGCCCCGCGTCATTCTCAGCACTGATCCCAGTTCTGAGACCGTGGCAAAGACAGCCGCCAAGGATGTTTCGAATGAGATTCGGACACTGCGTGAAGCCGCCCTATCCATGCTTCTCCACCACCCCCACATCTGCGGTATGCGGGAAATGATCGTCGATCGGCACCACTACTATATGGTTCTCGAATACGTCGACGGCAGCCAAATGTTGGACTACATCATCAGTAACGGTCGCCTACAAGAACGTGACGCAAGGAAGTTCGCGCGACAGATTGGGAGCGCGCTCGAGTATTGTCACAAGAACAACGTCGTACACCGTGGCCTTAAGATCGAGGACATCCTCATCTCCCAGAACGGGAATATCGAGGTTATCGACTTTGGCCTTTCCAATGTGTACGACCCGTCGGGCCATCTGGCAACTTTCTGTGGATCCGGTTACTTCCCTGCTCCTGAACTGCTCAACGCGAAGGTGTACATTGGTCCTGAGGTGGACATCTGGAATTTTGGCGTCGTGCTCTACGTGTTGGTCTGCGGGAAGGTGCCTTTCGATGATGAGAGCATACCCGCGTTGCACGCCAAGATCAAGCGGGGTCTGGTGGAATACCCTGTTTGGCTGAGCGCTGGTACGTCCCGCGGTCCTACGCCCGCCCGATACACTAACCTGATCTGTGGTAGAATGCAAGCATCTACTTTCCCGGATATTGGTGACGAATCCCACTGGTCGGGCAACCTTGGCCGAAGTTATGAATCACCCGTGGATGTCACGAGGCTTCTCAGGGCCTCCGAACCCTTATCTCGTTCACCGTGAGCCGCTGCGATCTGATGAACTGGATAGGACCGTCATTCGCGGGATGGGGGGCTTCGGGTTTGGAACGGAGGAAGAGATCGAGAGGAAACTTGTCGAGATTCTGGAATCTGACGTGTACCATCGCGCTGTCCAGTGCTGGGAGGGTAAGCGGGACATCAACAATGGTCGGAATGGCGTTGTAAGCGGCAAAGACTGGGACCCTCCTTCCGACACATCCCTGGGATACAAGTCTGTCACAACCGACACGACCGCGTCAGCATCCAAGAAATCGAACCATTTCCCTGGATTCGAATTCTACCGCAGAAAGTTGTTCTTGTTTGCATCCTCGCATTTGTCTCCCAACTCCCTGCCCCATCCCCGTGAACCCGTGGATCCGATGTATGGATTCCATCCCCTCATTTCGATCTACTTTTTGGCCAGAGAGGGTATGGAGAGGGAACGAGTTTATGGCCCTGGCCACTTCGCCAGCTCCCAGCTATTACTTATGACAAACCCCGCCGTCAAAAATAACACAGATGTCAGAACGGAAGGCAACTCGATGCGTCCTGCAGGATCCACCGGACAATCGGTCGTCCCTCCTATCACGGCTGCGGCCACAGAACCCACTACCATAACCAGGGCCAATTATGGCATAAGCGTCCAACTTCCGACAGCCGACCCAACCCCCGGTTCATCCATCCTTGTCGACCCTGATGTACCAGCTTGCAGGCGCCTAACCAGCCTTGCGTTTTCTCCCCACGAAGTCGTTTCTCTAATTGAAGAGACTTTCACGAGCAAGGATGAGGTTGAAATGATCCGCGACCTCCGTGGGCACGACGCTCAGACCTTTATCGATGTGGTACACGAGGTGTGCCTTCACACTCCTTCGTTTCCGGGGCGCAGTCTGATTGCTTCCTCTCTGGCTCCTTTGCTCTCAAACCTTTGCCTTGTGCCTATCAGGCTCTAGACCTCCCCGATCTCCCGCCATGGCTCCGGAGGAAGTGTTTGGGCGCCTTGTGTAGGGTATGCGGTCGCCAGGGTTTGCTTCCGAGATCGCTGCAAATCTCACTTCGCTACGATCGAACGGGTACCCCGTTGTATCGTGGCGGGTATGCTGATGTCTGGAAGGGTGAACACCAAGGTCGCCATGTTGCAGTCAAGGTATTGAGGGTTTACTCAACGAGTGACTTTGATAAGATTGCGAGTGTGGGTACTCGGTCTGTCGAAAATTGTGCGTTGACGCTGACCATTGTAGAGGTTCTGCAAGGAGGTTGTAACGTGGAAAGCTCTCCGCCATCCAAACGTGCTGCCGCTGTTGGGGGTGACAATGAATAATAATCACTTCGCGATGGCATCGGAGTGGATGGCAAACGGGAACATCAACGAATTCGCTAAGGCCCATCGGGATGTAAATCTGTTTGAGCTTGTAGGGTTTACTTCTACACTGACCGCACCCTTCGCTGATAATCTCCTCTGATAGCTCGAAGGCGTCGCTCGGGGGCTGATATATATGCACGGTCAGGCAATGATACATGGAGATCTGAAGGGGGTATGAATCCTAACGCTGGCTTCTGCCCTGCCCCCTAATGCGCTTTCTTATCAAGGCCAACATCCTGATCGACCGATATGGTCATGCACGCCTTGCAGACTTCGGGCTTCTCACAATCGTCTCGGATCCCACGAATTACACAGCCTCAAGTTCCGTTGCGGCATGCGGCACGACACGATGGATGAGTCCAGAGCTCCTCGATCCGGACCAGTTCGATCTGAAGGACAGTCGACCGACGAAGCAATCAGATTGCTACGCGTTGGGGATGGTGATACTTGAAGTGCTCAACGGACAAGCTCCATTCGCACACTTGAAGGACTTTATCGTCATGCGGAAGGTCGTCGAGGGTGAACGACCAGGGAGACCGGTGGGGGCGTGGTTCACGGATGATTTATGGCGGATGTTGAATCGGTGCTGGGAAACTCAACCTGAAAGTCGGCCTGGTATTGAGGCCGTACTGGAGTGTTTGAAGCGGGTTTCAAGGGTGTGGAAGCCACCTTCTCCACAAGTGGATGAGGATGGAAAGACGGATGAGAGTGATTGTGGTCCCACAACAGAAGTTACTCTTCCGGTATGATTGCTTGTTTCGATTCCCTTTACCTTGTATTCCTGTGGAGGACTCTGTGCTGATCGTGTCTGACTCTATTAGAAATCGCTCCATCGGACCCTCAACCGCCTTTGGCCGATTCACCGGAAGAAACCCCACCAAAAGGAGCCACTGCAGTGAAAACCTTACCGACAATACCACCATCCTACCCGGTCGAGCGGTCGGGAGAAATCACCACGTACGACGGGAGTGTGGCGTGTATCACCACACCTCCAATACCAGACGCACCCGTCGAAACTCGCACCTCGCCTGACCGTGCGGTTCGGGCGATCACTAATTTCGACGCTTTCATTGGATTCAGCCCCGGATATTCGACAGCCATTCGTCACTTTGCTGAGAAAGCAAACTGGTGAAGTGACGGCGTTAACGAGGAGAATGTGCTTAGGTGTGGGTTCACCGATCCCAACGTGAAAGTTTGGGTGACCGGAGATGGACTGTAGCTTCCGTCATTGGGATTCATTTTACCGTAGCTAATGTCTACCACAGGGCTAGGTACAGAGAAATGAAAAAAAGAACTCCCACCAAAAGCCCAAAAATATTTATTCCTAAACGCTCGCCTTTGCTTTGCTTGATCTCCTCCTTCTTTTCCACCTCTTTACGTGTCTTGTTGTCCACCTCACCCCCTGCACTTGGTCCCTTGCGAGTCGCGATAAGATTCATGAACCCATCTTCATCAAGGGTACGTAGGTTGTGGTCCTCGATCGCCTTGAGTTTATTCGGCCCCACCCCGTTTCCTAGGATCACAAACGATGTCTTCAACGATGGCTGGCCTACTACGCGACTGTTGAACACCCAGGTGAGAATGGACAGGTAATTTGAAGGGACGGGAGAGCCTACCCGTCATGAAGCTTCGCAAGGTTGATGGCTTCATCCCGAGAGAGGCCAGGCAACTCTCCAGTGAAAAAAAGACAGGCCAGAGAGACAGTTGGTTGAGACTGGGGTTGGTGGTATCCTCATGAGTGTCGGTGTTGAGTCTGGGTGTCTGTGAACGGATTTCGTTAGACTTGGGGCGTCGGCGTTGTCGTTAATGGTGGCGATGTCCCGATCGTGTGTTGGTAGCCGACCGTGACGATCCTCCCCGCTTGCCCTGGAAAAATCTCGACAAATGTCTTGAGTGAAATGTGCTGCTACATGGGGGAACTGTGGTTGTGAAGTGTCCGGCGTCTGTAGCGTGTGTCCAATCTAGTGCATTTGTTGAGAGACGGAGCTTGGACCAAATCTTGACTTCCGCACAACACCTTCACTGTCTGTGTTCTCTCCACCTCCCACCCCCTACATCCCCCGCCCAGCTTGTCAAGCAGCAGTTTCGCCGTAGCCCTCCCGACGTCCTCGTTCATCAAAGGGACTCGGGATTAGGATTTACGCTCAAGCCGCAGGCCGTCCTTGACGGTAACCGTTTTGACCGGTGGTCTTCCTCTTATCTTCCTCGAGCAACGACCTCTTTCCTGTGAAAATTCTTTCTTCTCCGTCTCTTTCATTCTCCACTCTCTGCGGCGTTATCTTTTCATGTCTTCAAACCGTCAGACTAAGCAGCGGAGGAAGGGTACGCCCGATTCGGGCCCGCGGTATGTCTTTGGCCGATTACCCCCCCTCATCCCCTGCCCTGCCACTAGCTTCCAATGATCTCAACGTAAATTGTTCCTTAGCCGCAACGTCTGGACTGGCTCACCCTCCACCCCGGACCCCTCACCTGCCCTGAACCCCAACCGCTTACCGAATGGGCCGCCTCCACCACAGCAGCCCAAACCCACTGGCTCGTTCCCTCCTTTGAATCAGCAGAACGGCGCCCGTCCCCAGGAGACAGTCCGCACCCTACAGTCCCTCCTCGATTTGATCGTAAGCGCCCGCGCGGTTCTGGCGCAATCGCATGTTGATTCTCCGAACGTATTCAGGGCACCACCGTTGCGGTCTCTACCGAAACTGGTCAGAAACGTGAAGGTGTCGTTAGTTCCCCTCAATGATTCCATTTTCATAGCTTCGACTAACATCGACGCATGGGCGTCTGGTCCTGCAGATTCCAAGGCGGCCAATGGAGATTGTGAGGGATTCCATGCAACATCTATCCACCCACACACTTACAAGCGCCACCAGCCTTCAAGACCGACACCGACACCAACGCCAACCCTGGTCTTCGGAGGCAACGGGAGCTGATTGCTCGGGTTTCTGATAATCCCGACCCTGCGCCTGGCGCAACCTCTGGCACACGCGGCGACGAAGCAGCGTCAAAATTCACCGAGCATGCGAAGCCAAATCCATTCCTTGGAATCCCGATCACGAAGCCAACCGTTGTGGACATACAGGGCGAGTTCAACCCCTTCAAGTGCGGAGAGGTTGTTGAAGCCTCCACCATCGGTACGTCCCACCGCTGGGTTTAGGCTCCAATAGATGACAGCATTCACGCGTGACCCCAGTGACCAGGTGGCCATATTGCGGGACACGCTATTCTCACAATTTGGTTGTCCAGCGCCCCACCGCACAACAGCATTCACCACACCACACTCCTCCCGTCCCTCTACCGGTGCCACCACCCTCGTACGGGAGGGACCCGGTTCAGCAACAGGCGCAATCTCATAGCTTCGTTCACGCCCACCCTCTATACTACCCCGGCCAGGTACTGTATTACTCAAGGGGTGGAGATCACATCCCCAGCGTTCTGACTCCCCTCGTAGCCGGTGATGCCTGGAATGGCACCACCCCCACCGGGTATGTATATGCCCTCGCCCTATATGTATCCTATGCATTACCCACATACGCCACCGAACGGTGAGTCTGTCACATATAAGCTGCCCGAACACTCCTCATACTCTCGTTTCCCAGCTTTGCACCCCTTTCCAGGCATGGGCCAGATGCCTCGTAATTCCTCCTGAAATCGACGCAATTGCACATCTGACCTCGCCATCAGTTCCTGGACCATATTTCCCTCCTAGCGCCCAAAAGGCCAGTGTCATTGAGGACGCTCCAATGTCAGTTTACATTCTGGAGCATGCATTGTCGGCCTGACAAATTTCTCGTGCGCAGTGGCTCTCCCACACGGAAACGCTCAATCAGCTGTCCGCATGTCACACAGGAATGCATCTGGTGCCATCCTGTGGTGACACCACCTACAACTTCTTCATCACTGTCATTGGGAAATAGGCTGGTACCGGACAGGACCTGGCGAGGGAAACGGGGAGGACCAGGTACAAACCCGAACTTGGGAACAAAACCCGGGTAGACCCACCTCAAACATCGCGACAGAAACGAATAAACATCGGCGCGTTTTCCGTCATCCACGGATGTGACCCGCCCGTCTTCTTTTTCGGTCGTGAGAACCTTCAGTGCCATCCAGCGAACGTTGGTTGGGATTGACTTGGAAGCCTCGTCACTCGGAACAAGTTCAAGGAGCGACACCATTGCTATCTACCAGGACATTATGCTATGAGGCTGTCAGTCCCTTAATCTCGGGACGAGGGAATCAAGACTAACCCCTGTTCAATTGCCATGAGCCAGATTATACCGATGTAGGTAGGTCAACTCTTGAGCGACGCCTAATGGCTGGTATCGGTTGAGGGTCAGGATCATTCAACAGTTGATGACGGTGCCGGGGGCGGCCACATACCAAACCGAGTTTACCAACATCGGGGTGCTCGCGCATGTATTCGGACAGGTTCCCGTTGGACATCCAAGGGTGTGCAAGGGAGAAATGCGGAGACCTGAAACCAAACCCAAGGGAACTGACCACATTCGGGTTTCGGAGTCACTTCCACATCACCGCGTTGGTGTACAGTCTCTGTGAGAACCCAAACAGAATGTGACGTCAATGAGAGATTTTTTGGTTTAAGGGGTGGGGGGGACGTACACGCTTGAAGGCGTTGAAATTGTCGATGCGGTCAGGACTAATCGTCTTGACAGCCACCAGCTGCCCATCCACCGACCACTTACAGGTGTTGGAAACCCTTCCGGTGGCGGAGAAATCCACGTCCGGTTGGACAAGTCCACCGTTGATGATCCAGCAGCTCTTCAGCAGAAGGCCACACCTGGCCGAAACTTTCTGGAGTCCATGCAAACATCGGCTACGTAATTCGCCGCCCCCCAGCGAAGAGTTTAGGACCTGAGACCAAAATAAGTCAGAATCGAGGGAGGGGCCAAATGCCGGATGAGAAAACCTACCCGGTCAAAGACCTCGATGAGGACGCTGAGGGCCTCGTCCTCTCGCGTCCCCCGAAGCGTGCTGTCTCCGTGCCCAAACGTGTGACAGTCTGAATTTGCATCGAATTCGGCGAGTTCTTTAAGCACAGTGATGTCCGGGGTAGCCTTCTCCAGAAACTCAAGGTCTCCACCGGAGGCCTCTTCTCCACCTCGTGAGCCAACGAAGATCGTATAATCTCCCAAACTCGTCCGAAAGTCCAAGTTTCTCCCCCTTCGGACGTCTCCCTGGTCGCTCATCATCTATGATGCGTTTCGTGACCATTCCCGAAACCTTCAACTCTGCGAACGGTACTTGTCCTGTGAACACATGAAGGAGGGTAAGAGAGGGAGCTCCAAAACCGTAACTCAATGCACCACGGCGCACATTGCTCACCTCAAAAATGACCGTTCCAAAAGCAAACACGTCTGGTTCGCGCGTGAAGAGACCGGACTTTCCTCCGTCGTTGATCCTGAAGAGTTCAGGCGCCATCCATCGCTGGGTTCCCTTGAACCCAGAAGCAGAAGTTTCCGTACAGTTGAGACTGGTGATGCTAGTGAACCCGAAGTCATTGAGTCGCGCACAGTTCGACTTGTCAATGAGAATATCAGCCTGAGGTGGGAGATGGTGAGATACTACCGACTGCGGCCAAGCGGAGAAAGAAACAAAGACGGACCCCTTTCAAACCTTCATGCACGATATCTTCGGAGCGTAAGAACGACAAACCGCGGCTGGTGTCGAGCAACTGAAGTCTCGTCAGCTCTAGTCTAGCATAAGTTTGGGTTAACACTTTCAATCGACTGATTTCCGGATTTTTCCCGACATAGTCTCGCACGTTTCCGTTTGGCATCCACTCGGATACCACGCAAAGGGGTGCGTGTGACTCCGAAACCCCAAGGAATGGGATAACGTTGAGATGTGGGATCCGCCTCCTTACAGAAGACCTTGTGGTGACAGTCAGCTACAGCCGCTAGGGGAATATCGGAAACACCGGACGGATCACCTTCCTGACTTTCCATACGTCATCCCCCTTGTACACACGGAGAGCCTTAATCGCCACCGGTAGATATCTTCCCACACGTCAACAAAACCACCGGAGGCGACGGAGTTCTCGGTCGTTTGAATCAAGTTTTCGGGTATGATGTGGGAAGTTGGGGAGTAATCCCACTCGATCACAGAGCTGGCGAAACTTCTTGAATATCTTCACATCATGTCTTGGGGCCGCGAGGGCCTGTGCCGTACAGCGATACTGAGAATCACTTCACGGAATAGCACATATTTCTTTGGTGCGCCTTGTCGAAAACCTCCAACAGCGCCTCCGTCCTTTCTGCATCCCCTACCAGGGATGTAAGGTATTGGTCGTACAGCTCACGCTCCGTGATTGCGATCCTCAGGGTTTTACCGAGGCCCTCGGGGGGGGGGGGGGGGGGGGGACAAAAAAAAAAAAC
>Ga0307517_10001162_pt1 | contig 44420 bp, 42 predicted proteins | sample 23_EM_MG_FD_194515 | JGI IMG/M metagenome (GOLD analysis project Ga0307517, IMG submission 194515) | Populus trichocarpa ectomycorrhiza microbial communities from riparian zone in the Pacific Northwest, United States - 23_EM | ecosystem: Host-associated > Plants > Roots > Unclassified | place...
AGCCACAAATTTGCGTTGAGCTGTAAATTTGCGTTGAGCTGTCAGGCACTCTTTAGAGTGGCCCCGGTTGTGAGCCAGCGAACATGCGGGGGTTGCGGCCGCACGCCGCAACCTTGGCACGAGTACCGATCCGTTTTCACTTAAACCAGAGTCACTGCCACGCCCTAAGTACCGCCTTGCAACCCTCCTCCACACAGACCAAGCCACAGCCCCAACTGAAATATCACCGTCACGCCTCTCCACGGCCATGAACAGCCAGTCGCCACGACCAACTCCCGGACCATCATATTTTTCGCAAAGCATCGCCTCTCCAGAAACCAAATCCTCATCTAAAAAACAATCGAATCGTCTCCTTAACATCATCTCTACCATCCATCGGCAAATACATCATTCTCAAAACCCTCACATCCATGCACCGCGGCCTCGAACAAAATAAATCACATCAGCCATCCGCGATTCAAATCGTTTCAAAACCATAGACGTCCGGTGGACCTCATCGAAACCGTTCCACCCGCGACGGACCCGACCCGCCCCTCCACAGTATTCACCACACGCCATTGACAATTGTGTTGTTCATCGGATGTGCAGTGATGAACCCGCGCTGTCTATCGTTAGCTGTGATGTTACTCATATACCCTCACGCATCGCAAACCCGGGGAAAGAAACCTAGCCCGTAAGGAGCAACCATGCAGGGAGCATGTCGAACCGGCGACACCATGGTTGAGCCAACCCTACCGGTATGGCAATTACTGCGCTGTCGCACCCGATCATCGCTTTTCCGTCGAGGGGTCGCCGTACATCACCCGGCATCCAAAAATCTCCGGCAAGGTTAGAAGGAACTCGCACCCAATGAACCCACTACCGCCCCCCGCCCCCCGCCCCTAGTCGCGCCATTCAAGTACCACCCGATCATTGAATAGTTCCTCGCGCCAGGTCTTGCTCCGAAGTAATTGATGCACTACGTCAGATAGAATCGCTCACCCTACTCCGTATGACCAGCTCGTCCGGTTTGGCTATCCCCCGAGTCACCCACAGCGGAATGTTGAAGCTGACATCTGTGATGGCAACCTCAAGTGTACAGTAGAGGTCTTCTAGGCTGCCGCTGGTTGTAGTCGTAGCCCTGCCAATTCAATCCCAGGCCCGCAAGTCAGGAGCTCAGTACTCGCACTCGGAATCCCCATGATAACAAGACCGAGCAGTACTGACTATAAAAATTCGGATAATCTATACCTCCGTTATGCCTCTAATCTCCGCATCCGGAGGCAAAATGCGGTACTTGGAGAAGGAATACGGTAGTGTACGAGTACTTGTGCAATATAGCTTGAGAGAGCTGAATTTTCCGGACCTCGTTGACCAGGGTTCGTAATTTCGTTCACTTGCTAGGCTAAGCTTACTGTGGTTTAACCCCGCTTGTTTTAAAGTGGATCGCACGAGTAAATGCCGGGACGGCACTTTACTCGTCTGCGCTGGTACTTAATAATACTGTACTAGTACCGGTCCCATACTTGCACTCGGGGGGTCATTTGAAAATTGGAAAACGTAACCCTTGTCACTGTAGTGAATTGTACGGCATCAGCAAAGATGGTTTTCCAACTTTCTCTGACCCCACCCGCCTAGTCCCGCCAAGATGCGGCTCATCTGTATCATCTGTGGTGGAGTGGAAGGGCAGCGATCTCGGATATGTCGGTCAGGCCTAACGCCGTGGGGCTACCAATCCACTTCGAGGAGCGCTTATGGTGACTAAAAGAGATGTTGAGGCTTGCAAATGCTGTATCGTCTGTTAGTATTGGAATCGTCGCAACAATTCATGACACTACGGTACCATTTGTTAATCGAGGTTTTCCAGTAGTTTCTGGCTAGTTTTAAAACCCCGTCTAAATTAACAATCTTTTGAGATCGCCACTGCCATAGCCGTTGCCGCCAAGCCAGGCCGCACAGGAATCTGGCCAAACCCGAGCGGCACTGAGTGGTGGGCTATGGCTGTGGTTTGTCGCGGGAGGCTGACTCTGCAGCCTGCACCTGCCTAATCCGGCTACGATAGGCAGGGTACGAGTAGACAAGCAGGGTGGCTTAGTGGGCGGATGGATCATGGATAGGCTGTGGGAGAATACCGGTACTTGGTGCGGGTGAAGCTTGCTGGCTGTGAAAGAGTTGAAGAAGTTGGTTGAGCTCGCGAACAACAGCCGCACGGCGTCCATCATCCAAACAGCATTCGCCTTAGTTGGGTGCTGGAGTCTCAAGCGCTTGGCTCTTGGTGATTTGATCTGTGGGCAGATGCTGGATTCTTTGAAAGTCGCCTACAAACAGTGTGCTTAAAGTTTTTGAGATCGGTACCGGTACAATGTACGCTATTCTCTATCCAAGGGATAGGGTAGAGCAAAGGTGCCGGTAGTCCAAGGCCCAAATGCAAGAATGTGAGTCAGGAGAAGCTCAATTCCGTGATTGGAAGGATACGGTATAGAAGGATACGGTATGACATGCATAAGGTGGAAGGGAACTCATGGCAACTGGTGTACGAGTACTTGTACCTCTACCGGGGCGGTGATGACTCGAGGTTGAGGAGGGAGAGGAGGGAGAGGGAAGCCCCACGTTAGAAGCATAGTTGGCTCCGGAAGCTGAACGAACGAGAATCTGGCATCATAGATGCCATGGTTACTCTATCCATGACTCAAAATTGCTGCCTTGCTCTTTGCTCTCCCGGAACAGCATGCGTGCCCTGGCTTGCGCGTTCAGCAGCAGCATCACAATATTCTTTTCGTTTTCCTTCCAATTCTGTTTGCCCCAAAAGTTCAGCCAACAGCTATCTAGATACCGGTATCTGTTTGGTAAGGCCAGTCTTGTGCATCTCCCGTGCATGAACGAGTGCACTTTCCAAGTGACACATTAATAAAACATATAAATCGGGGGGTGATATGCTCCATCAAAGCGACGTCGAGGAGGAGGAGGGGTGTGCGGGGCTGCAATTTAACAAAAATAATTCCTCGAGAGTTATTGGGGCGATATGGTACTAGTATTGCACGAGAATGTGCGGTAGTTATTGGTAGGTGAGTGCTTGTAGGGCTTAGGTGTCTGGTTTGCAGCTTTTGGTGGGGAAGTGGAGGAGCAAGGAGTGAACCGGCGGCCAATCCCCCCTGCGCATGTTTCCACACTATGATATGAATATTTTGATTTGGCTTGAACCACCACAACAAAATGTTTGACAAGGCTTCTCTATGTGTTTCTGTGTGTCAACTGTACATAATATTGTATTTAAGGTTTCCCTATTCTTTTCCCCGCCCCGTCTTACAATCGAGTGGGTTTCGCTTCGGGAATGTGTGGTGTTGACGACCTGCCACTGTTGATGCAAACCCGTGCCGCAAACGATTGTCAGAGCTCCGGCCGAGTGCGGGCTTCTGAGTTATCGCGACACGCGGATTATGTTACGAAAACCTACGATACCCCTTCCTTTCCCTCTTTTTGTCGAGGGGGCGCTCTCCGGAAGTGCAGTTGTACCGTGCAGTATCATACACAGAGTTTGTGGAGCCGCAGGCCCACAGCCCCCCTCTCTCTAAGGCTACCGCCTCAATTGTGACGGAGTCCGGGCCACCGTGTTGAACGTGCAAAGATCGGATACGGTACTTTAGAGCACTTCATCCACTGTACCGTACCTTGATGTTGTCTATGTCGCTCGATATTTCTTGTTTTTTGGCCTTAAGAGGATCTGACTCTTTACCATGTCAACTTTCTCTCCAATCCCTGTCCCTTGACTATAGCAACGCTGTTAGAACCATAATATTATCAAGTTTCGGCTGTTTTCCTCACCACTTTTCCCCCTTATTTTCCCCTACAATATCCCCCAGAGTCATTGCTAAGCTCTCCCCCTTCAGCCCTTCCTTTGAATAAATAGCCAACACCCGGGACCTTCTGCCCCTTTCTCTCTTTTAAAGCCTTCCTCCCCTCAAAAGAGATACCCGATTGTGCTGAATTCCAAAGCCTCCAACCATACCCTACTAGTACTTCTTCTTGGTCGTTTATCGTGTGGTGTTTGTGTGTGTGGCTGAGCCTTTTTCTCCCTTGCCACTTATTCTTCTGATTCGCGGCTCGAGCTTGTAACAACCGTAGAGTTTCCTCCTGTCTTTCTACCTCTTGCTTCCTTCCCCCCCCACCCCCTCTCCAACCCCGACTCTAGCTTGTCATCCATTTTTCTTAACCATCAACCATTTCCACTATCATTTCGAATCTGTTATTCTTCATCAATCTATACACCTTTATCCCCTATACCTTCCATATTGCATAAGTTTCTACTCTTTTTTTTCTCTCTTTTCTCTTTTTTGAGGATTCGCGTTGTTTCGCCACAGCTGCAGACAATCCTCCCATCAGCTGCAGAGAGAGCTCCGCAGTATAATGGCTTCTAAACCTACTTCGCCGGCAGAGGAAGTTTCCGCCAATGAAGCTAGTCCTTCTGAAACCTCCGTCACGTCGACCGCTTCCACTACTACCCCTACCCCTACTTCCACAGACGGCAATGCTACTCCCCCGGCATCGCACGATTCAGCTCCGGGCACAACTACAACTTCGCAGTCTACCACGTCAGTAGCAACCCCGGAAGGCACCGCAGCGAAAACGAAGAAGGCTATGTGTAAGCACAAGAAACTGAAGGCAGAGGAAAAAGAGAAGGAGAAGGAAAGGATTAAGAAGGAGCAAGAGGAGAAAGAGAAAGTGGAAAGGGAAAAAGATGAGCGAGAAAAGAAGGAGAAAGAGGAGAAGGAAAAGGAGGATAAAGGAAAAGAGGAGAGGGAGGACAAGGATAAAAAAGGCAGAGGGAGAGATAAAAAGAAAGATAAAAAGAAATCCAAATCGAGATCGAAGAAATCCAAAAAGAAGAGTAAGAGGTCGGATAGCGAATCGAGCGACTCATCCTCTTCAAGCGACTCATCTAGTGACTCGGATGACGACGATAGCGATAGTTACTCCTCGTCTTCATCTTCCTCTTCCTCCTCGGACTCCGAGCTAGAGAACGAAGCGTTGGCGGTTGCTGTACGGTTGATTCTAGCTAAAAAGTCATCAAAGCGGCGAAGACGTGAGAAGTTGAAAGCCAAGAAGAAGGCCAAGGCAAGGAAGGAGAAGAAGAAAGCCAAAAAGGCCGAGAGGGAAGCGGCTGCTCGGATGCTGGGCGAAGGTGGCGAGAGTCCTCTGGAGCCAGACGAGGAAGAGGGGGATGGAAGAGAGAGAGCAAGTGTCTTGGAGTACAAGAGGGTCGATGAATGTGAGTCCTTCTCCACATACTATTACACTTTTGCTTCGCCAGCTTTGCCATCATCAATTGAACCTGTAGTATTTGTTTCTAACCTTCGGGATAGTGTGGGATAAGAACATACACGATTATAAGATAACCGATACTGTTCCGCACACAAAGACCGACAAATATTCCTCATTCATCTTTACCGTTCGTCGTGTCTTCGATTACGAAAATAAATATGTTGAGACCATGGTTGATATCAAGTCTATCCTGTTGAAGGAGGCCTTGACCGAGCTTATGGGCGACGTTAGAGGAGTCTCTCTTGTCGAAGACGTCCCCGAGGTCGATCCTAATATGCTATTCAACTTCCTCCCCGAAATGGAGGCTTGGGTTGCGGAGAAGGCCAAATCCAAGGAATCTAAAGAGCCTCCAAAGGAACCTCCGAAGCAGAAGAAGATGGAGCCTGGAAAGCCGGAAGATATTCCCCTAACCCCCGAAGAGATTTCTCAGCAGGTTGATCATGTCAAGCTCTTGATTGAGTATTTGAACACAGATTATGCTGGCGTCAAGGCTACTTTATATCCTCTGCTTGCGAACTCTATGATTACCTTCGACCTGTTGTGGGCTTTACTTAAACCTAACACTATGATGTACACTACTTGCGCTGGTAGTAACGAGCCAAGGGCGTTCAAGCTGGAGTACGCCCAGAAAGAGTCTAGTTTTATGAGGGGTAAATGGTGGGGTATTGAAGGTAAATACTTGGAGTATGCTGGCAAGGACGGCAAGCCCTCTGAGGCAGGTAGCGAAGTGGGTGGTTTCGGTTGGGGTACTATCATGGTTGACATTGATGGATTCAAGGGAGCGAGAAAGATTTCTTCGCTATCTTGTTATCCATTGGAGTATAGGAAGGATAAGGATACCATGAGAGTGAGTCCCTGAAGTATGAGTCGCGCATTAAAGGTATATTTGCTAACTCACTTAGGAAACCCTGATTGAGCGTGGACGCAAGTTTGTTTCGTTGAGGGGAATGCAGTACAAGATGCACAATGGACTGGCATTCATGAAAAAGAAGAGGCAATACGCCAAAGTTCATGTGAGGAAACTAGGACCCCCCTCGAAACACGTTATTAACATTGGTGTAGATCAAAGGCCGTATTATGATTGACCCGGCTACATTCCGAAGGATCAACCCCAATTATCTTATCTCCTCCGTCAAGTCCCGCAACAATGACGAAGAGGATGATAATCTAGTCAATTTCTTTGATGCTGAAGGGCAGAATGGCTCCTCTCCTTCCTCGGAGGCCGGCGACTGTACGGACTGCTGTTGTGGTGGTGAAGGAGAGGAGGAAGAAGAAGAGAACCAAGTCCCGGCAGAAATAGAAAAGCATAAGATTGTGACAGATGGAAAAGGGGCATTTTACGTGGTCACGGAAAAAGAAGCGAATGATAAGTCAATGAGGGTGGAGGCGCTGCCTGAGGACGGCGATGAAGAGGCGGAGCCTGTGTTCACTGACGATGAGTTACTCACAGCCTCGCCCGTCGTGCTTGGATGGTCATTCAACGAAAAGCTCTGGTTGGAATTCACTGTTTCCGGTGTTGAGGAAATTCAGTGGAACGAAAAGGCCTTTGATTCCCTTGTGCTTGCTGAGGAGCAAAAAGAGATTGTCAAGGCATTGGTCGAATCGCACTCCGGTAACAATATCGCGTCTGCCACCATTGACGACGTTATCCAAGGCAAGGGTCGTGGGCTGGTGTCGGTACTTCACGGACCCCCCGGTGTGGGCAAGACTTTAACCGCCGAAGGAATTGCCGAGCTTTTGAAGAAGCCCCTGTACTGTGTTTCTTCGGGAGAGTTAGGAACCAATCCTGCAGTTCTTGAGCACGAGCTCAACAAGATCTTGGATATCGCTCACTCTTGGGGCGCTGTGCTATTGTTGGATGAGGCGGATGTATTCTTGGAGCGGAGAACAATGGCTGATATGCATCGTAACGCTCTGGTGTCAATTTTCTTGAGACTCTTGGAGTACTTTCAGGGCATCTTGTTTTTGACAACAAATCGCGTCGAGACATTTGACGATGCATTCCAGAGCAGGATCCATGTTGCCCTTCGGTATAACGAGTTGACATTCAAGGCAAAGGTGAAGATTTGGAAAATGTTCTTGGAGATGGTCCGTGTCAAGTACGGTGAGGATGCGCCTGAGGTTTTGAGCCAGGAGGAGATTGAGTGGTTGGCGAAGAAACATCTCAATGGCAGACAGGTACGATCTTCTCACTTTTGATAATATGTGCTTTCCAGGTACTAACACTCGTGGGTGGTATAGATTAAGAACTCGGTTAGAACTGCACAGGCCTTGGCGAATAACAAGAAGGAGCGGCTCCAAATGAAACATATCCGAATCGTTCTAAACGTTGCCGAGGGGTTCGAAAATGACCTGAAGGGGACTGGCCAGCTGGACAGCATGCACGCGTATGCTTGATAGGCTGTGGGATGGGTGGACAGGGGGGGAAAGGGGGTATTTCCATTGTGTTTTGCCATTATGACGTTCTCGTTTGTGGCTGAGCTTTTTTTCCTTCTTTCATCATTTCCCTCATTAGCGATCCTTTCATACCTTTACCTTTCTTTTTTTTGCGACATGTTACTATACTTTTTATACTAACGATAGTACTTTTTTTTCTCTCGCGTCTTTTTTCTCCTTTTTGTTTTTCCTATGGCTTTGAGTATTTCTGTCATTCCATTTTGGCTCGGAGCAGGTTAGGTTGTTATGGTTCTGGGCGATTTACAGGTCATAATTGGTGTTACGATATTTTTACACTGGGGAGCGAGGGTGATGAATTGGGGAGTGGATAAGTTGGGGGGGGGGAGAGGTATTTTAGGCATGGATGGGGAGTGTAGAGTATACTGTTTGGGCGAGCATTGGTTAGAAAAGATAACCTGATGAATAGAGAGGCGGTTGCGGAGATTGAGTTGTGAGCCAATTCGGCAATAGTGGTAGTTACTAAATCGGTTGTTGAAGTTGCCTACCAATTATTGGTGGACTACCGTACCTGGCTGCTTGAGTGCCGTGCGCCCCCTCAGTCTCAGATACCTTTGGTTCGGTGATCCGTTGATTCGCCAATTCTTGAAAGATCGAGAATCACACACATCCAAACTTGGAAATCCAAGACATTCACAAACGCCCCCAAAACGGTATTTTCATTCCATTTAGGGAGTCTTATGATGGGGGGAGTGCCTGATGTGGTAACCAGAGCGAACCAGGAATGATCAAATACAGCTCATGTATCCGAGCCGCCAAGAGGGAAAAATCCAAAACACAGCGAGTTTCGTCTATTTTGTTCCGATAGCCAATGGTTCAGCCTACCAGGTCTCGCTGATCCATGGAAGCGCGCGGGCGGGGCAATGTTTCTTCTTTCAAAACAACATATCGGTATCGGAGTTCTATGGCTGCAAGGGAGATCATATTATCGACAATAATATGGGCGGACGAGATGGTATATAAGATGGTACGGTAGGTACGCTGTGTGGCTTCTTTTTTTTCTTTCTATATTCTGCAGAGTCCTTCATTCCATCTCGACGAGTTTTCCTTTCTTGTTTTTTTTTTCCTTTTCCTTTTTCGAACTCTATTCTATTCTATTGACGACTGGGTCGTTCTTTCTAATTTTTTTAAGCATCTTCATATAACTGGGTTATTTCTTTTACTTTCCTTTCTTCATTACCTTCCCTCTATCTGTCTTACGGCCTAGCATTCACGTTCACGTTTACAACATCTACGACTAAACTACGGCTACCACGATCGCGATCGCTAGAACAAAAATGCTGAACCTGACCCGCTTCTCCCGCTTCGGCACGGGCCAATGCACAAAGCCCATCTTCCTCTTCTCCCTCGTCGCCCTCTCCGTCTCCCTAATCTTCACCTCCTTCCTGTTGACAGGGAGCTCCACTCCATCGCTCCGCAAGTTCTACCTGATAGAGCTAAGCTACGATACCGGCGCCGCCAGAAGTCCCTCCCCCGTCATCGCCAACCTGACCTCCCTCATCTCCTCCGACCGTGGCAAGAAGACGTTCTCCACCATCCGCGTGGGCTACCGCAGCTTGTGCATCGACCACAGCGGCGACTGGGACTGCGCGCGCGACGCCAAAGCCCTGAATCTCACTGCGAAGGAAGTCGGTGGTGACCCCCTGCAACTGGTCGCCGTGGGGGACATCTACCGCAAGAGGATTAGCTTTAGCGCGCCCATCTGGGCGAGCTTGGTGGCATTGGGGGTTGCGTGGATCGCTACCGGCGTTGCCTGCATTCCGGTCATTCCCGTGCACCCCGTGTTCAAGAAGGTTGCTGCTGGAGCGGCGGCGTTGGCCGCGGTGACGCTGCTGGGTGGTATGGTTTTGCAGAATGTTACTTCGTGAGTTCCCCCACCTCTTCCCACTTCTCGCCATCTTTACTGATGAGAATTACAGGACCGCCGTAGCAACACTCGTCAACCAACTCGGCATGACCGCCATAAAAGTAGAGCTCGGAAATATGATCCCGGCTTTCGGCTGGACTTCTTTCGCCCTGACGCTCCTCTCGGCGATCGGTCTCGTCGCCGTGGTAGTGATGGAATACACCCTCGAGAAGACACAGGAGAAAATAACGCGCAGGGCTGAGGAAGCGGTGTCCAGGGGCACCGGCGGAAGGGTTAGCCCTTCGGAGGTGAGGGAGTGGAAGAATGCGGTTACCAGTGTGAATGAGAGGGGTGGTAGCGCCGGGAGTGATAGCGGGTTTGTGGGAAGGTTGGGAGGAGCGGCGGCTGGGAGGGTTGTTCCGCAGGGGGTTAGCCTCGCGACTAGTCTTATGAAGAAGAAGAAGATGAATGGGGGTGGGGGACTGGTTGCTGGCGATAACGTTGTTTGAGATGTTTTGTTAAGGGATTGGATGGGGGTGGGGGTAATGAGCGGGTGGGAATTGCATTGTATGGGTTGGGCATGGGATGGCATAGCGGTTGCATTTGTTTGTTTGTCTGTCTGTTTGGCTGTCTCGTCGACTTACCTGACGTCTGTTGTATAATCTCCCTCTCGCTTGTCTATATTAAATGCATTTTGATTTATAGCATGATTCAAAAATTCTCCGAAGGTGTTGTTCTCCTCATGAAGTAGCGCTCGCCCTCTAGAATGCGCGCCAGTGCTCTAGCATGCTGCGCCGTGACGGTGGTGGCCCATCGAAAGAAGAGGGAATGCCCGGCTAGGACTAGGTTCCGACCTAGCATTAGTCCCCCGTCCATAACCTTGGGCAAACGTAGCATCCTAGGCAACCGCCTCTTTCAACATTGTTTAGTTTGGGCGGTCGAGGACTTCGTTCTATTATCAAGCTGAGCAATACCTTTTAAAACGGGGGGGAATGCCATCGCTACCGATGAGCGCCGATGTCTCAGCTCCTAGACTGGCTATCATCCCTGTAAACCCGAACAACGGTACCGGGACATTCAAGGAGCGCCGTGTCGATACAGGCCGAAGAATTCGGAAGATATGGTGTGGATTGGGTGGGTGGGGGTGATAACGCAGATCTATGTTGGTGGGGATTTCCGGGTGGTCGTCGGCGAGATATCTACTCGAGTAACAAGGGGGAAGAAAGAGGAACCCGTGCTAACTATTAGCCACAATGACAGATCGCTGCAAATGGATAGGCTGCGCGATGGAGCGAGAGGACAGAGCACGGCTATCCATCGCGCGCTCTATTTTGAGTTGTTCGTGGCGGGAAAAGGGTAGTCTGCGGCTAGTGCGAGTATGGCTGGGTTTCCTTGCTGAACCAGATGGTTAGCGGGATGGAAAAGATTTCAGAGGAAATATCGCGGGTTTTTCGGGAGCGGGAAGAGGCCGTTGGTGGACGCGGACTGCAACTCGTACTGTAGTCTGCTGTATTATTATGTTAGGCTGTGTTTATGGTGATCAGAAAAAGGGGTCCCAAGGTACCGTTGTAGAAAAATCTATTGTTGTGAGAAGGAGGTTCAGGTCAGCAAAAAAAAACCAAGCAAGAAGGAGCCAAAGCGCGAATGTTGATCACGTAAGCAGCCCAGCGGGGGGGATGTGAATCCCCATAATGGTCCCTCCAAGATTTCTACAAAACTACAATCCCATGATCATTATCTAGATAGCTGTTTATCTATCACTCCTGCTCATTATGTCTATTCACTACCAGTACTCCCTCGGGGGGTGTGGCGGGTTCAAGTACCCGAGTAGATATCAGGTGCGAGAGAAGAAAGGAAAAAAGTCTTAAGCTAGAATGACCAAAGTGAGTGTTTGATTATATAAGCCTCCTTTCTGGAATATGCGTTTCAACTACACTACTACTACTGTGGAGTCTCGTGAAAGTCGTAGTGACCACAGTGAGGATTTTCATGAGTCTGTCCAATCGCGATTATCTATGTGGTGAGTTGGAGTTCTTCATATCCTAGCGAGGTGCGACTATAATTAAATCAAAGGGAAATGTTAAATAGGAATAGAATATTATCGAAGACTGTTTAGAGAACAAATACCGTACTGGTGGATACCTTGTTAGGGTCCAACCTCATACAAGCCGTTCTACTGTGGCACTAACTTAAAGTAGAATCTTGTAAACGCCCGAATGGTAAGGAATCTCTTCTTCCAAAACCTGGCTATAATGAACAAAGAAATCTTGAACTAAGTCACATCTTGAACTCTTGGCCTTCCTTATAACGAGGTGCAACTGTAGTTCTTGGCAATGGTAACCTGAGAGGTAAGCGAAGCGTTCGGTTGTAATGGGCTTAGGGTTAAGCTTTAAGAGTAGGGTAACTATCTGCACAGACAACCTGGGACATGAAGTAAAGAATCGCCAAAATACTGCAGAGTCCTTGCCGAGAGAGTAGTAGGAATAATATGCAGGAGCGACAGGATATTGAATAACTATAGCTAGACAATGATCCGGTGGTTGTGGTTTGGCGGAAATCTTGGAGGGAATGGGGATTCTCACCCCGCCCGATAGGCTGCTTACGTAATCAACATTTGCGCCTTGCTCCTTCTCCCTTAGGATATTTTTTGCACTCGATGTCTACTAGTACCGTACTTGACCCGCCGTATCAGGGTATGATATCAGGCGGGAATTATTCGGGGTCTATTGTGAAGACTATCGCAATTTCATAGCTAGTCATTTGGTAACTATTTCTTTTTTTTGCCCGGGGGATCCAAATCCTGAGTTGAAATTTCTAGTTTCCTAGCGTGCACGGACATGATATTATGTAAGGGTGGCTAGGTACTCGAAATTTGTTTAGTTGCCAAATAGCTACTAACAAAATCATCGTTCGCGTCGTCCGAGCCGCCCGTGGTATCGGACTTTTGATGAGAGAAATGGTGACTTTTATTTATAATTGTAGTGGCTGGGTACACTGTAGGCGAGCTTCTGCTACATACCGTATCTAGTCGAGTATAGAGCTGGGAGGTCTTGTAGATCTTGGGTTCAAACTCTCGCTATTTTTGCTTGGGATGAGGTTCGTGCCTTACACCAAGGAACCTGATAAGGCTTGTTCTAACCGCCGTCCCTTCTAGGGTACATATCTTTCTTCTGTATTCAGAGGATCTCTACTTTGCCTTACCAAGACCCCACTTTTCCCCAACCCGCAAAAATATCACCGGCCGACCATACTTAATAACTCCTAAATTCATATAACAGCACAGGCAACAAAGAGCGGAAGATGTCTCGATATACAGTCGATAATAGCACCAACCTCTCCAATAATATCAACTCGTTTAACGTACAGAATAACTATACTGTTGTCGACGATCGGTCTGCACTCCTGACCTGGCTATCGCCACTAGAGCCCGAGCTACGACATCAGGACATCCGCGAGCGCCGCGTCGACAATGTGGGGGAATGGTTTTTGCAGACTGAACAATTCAGAAACTGGCATGAAAAGAGTGGTGAAGGCGAAGGCGATAAGGCAGTCTTGTCTTGCTATGGAGGTCCGGGGGTCGGAAAGACATTTATGAGGTAACGAGAAATATTGATAGAAGAGAGAAGAAAGGGAGTCAGCGCTAACAGGCCACGATGTTAGTTCGCTAGTAGTGGATCGGTTGTGCGACCAAGCGAGCGGACAAAATACAGCCGTTACTTGTTTCTACCTCGACTTCGCGGCGCGAAAGGAGCAGTCTGTGACCGGTATTCTGGGTTCCTTGCTAAGACAGGTGGTTGGTGGAATGGGGAAGGTTCCAGAGGAAATAACGCAGGTCTTTCGTGAACAGAAAATGGCCGTGGGTGGACGAAGGCCTAGGCTCCCTGATATCGTGGAGTGGTTGCAGGCCGTCACGTCCTCACTACGCACATTTGTATGCATCGATGCTCTGGATGAGTGTGCGTCGGTGCATCGTGTCAAGCTCCTTAATTCGCTCCAACAAATCCTGAAAAAGTCACCGAGCATGCGGGTATTCATCATTGGAAGACCTCACATTCGGGCTGAGATCGAAAAGCGCCTTGCCGGACGAGTAATAAGTATATCTCTAGGCCCCAGCAAGGATGATATCGTCGAATATCTTCGTGTTAGACTGGACGAGGATGAAACGCCGGATGCGATGGATGGGAGTCTAGAGGCAGATATCTTGGAGAAGATTCCCGAAAATATGTCGGAAATGTAAGTATCGGCAATGCTACTAGGAATCACACCAGACAAAATCGGCTAATAGATATGCATCTAGGTTTTTACTGGTTTCCTTAGGTATCGATGCCATTTTACACGAATCAACAATCTCCCGAAGACGAGAAAAGCTAAGAAAAATGACTGGTGGATTGGAGTTGGGAGATGTTTATGGTGCGACGGTCGAGCGGATAAAGGCGCAGGATGGGGACAAATCGAGACTTGGGATGACGGCCTTGATGTGGATCAGTCATGCGGAGCGGCCGTTACTAGCGGATGAGCTCTGCCACGCACTAGCAGTCGAGCTAGGCTCCACGGATTTCGATGTCGGCAACGTCCCTTCGATGTCGACATTGGTGAGCTGCTGTCAAGGGCTTATTACTGTGGATAAGGAAGCATCAACTGTGCGATTGGTCCACTTCACTCTCCAGGAGTATCTTTCCTCTCGCTCTGATATATTCATTAGACCTCACTCGGCAATTGCCGAAATCTGCTTGACCTATCTAAATTCGCGGCAGGGCAAAGCCCTTGCGAATGCTTCTAATTCTAATATGCGTAAGGGAACCCTTCTAGAATATTGTTCAGTAAACTGGGGAGTGCATGCGAAACGAGAGCTCTCGGACAGCGGGAGATCACTTGCGCTGGAGCTATTAAATGGGGATTATGGTCACACATCGACCATATTACTTGTCGGGCAAACAAAGCATTACCCTCCTACCCATTATTATCCCAAAACGTTCAGTGGACTGCACTGCGCATCGTTCTTCGGGATTGTTGAGGTTGTTGCTGGTTTAATAGAGATGGGATGCTGTGGTAACGAAGGAGATGATGAGGACTTCTCACCACTTACATGGGCTGCTCGGAATGGGCATGAGGAAGTAGTGAAAATACTACTCGGGCGGGAAGAGGTCAACCCTGACAAGCCAGATTATTACGGTGTAACGCCACTCTCGTATGCCGCTGACTATGGCCATGCGGGAGTGGTGAAAACACTACTCGGGCGGGAAGAGGTCAACCCTGACAAGCCAGATAATTATGGCCGAACACCGCTCTCGAATGCCGCTCAGAATGGATATGAGGGGGTGGTGAAAATTCTACTCGGGCGGGAAGAGGTCAACCCTGACAAGCCAGATAATTATGGCCGAACACCGCTCTCGTATGCCGCTCAGAATGGATATGAGGGGGTGGTGAAAATTCTACTCGGGCGGGAAGAGGTCAACCCTGACAAGCCAGATAATTATGGCCGAACACCGTTCTCGTATGCCGCTCAGAATGGATATGAGGGGGTGGTGAAAATACTACTCGGGCGAGAAGAGATTAACCCCGACAAGCTAGATAATTATGGTGCAACACCACTATTGTATGCCGCTCAGAATGGACATGAGGGGGTGGTGAAAATACTACTCGGACGGGAAGAGGTCGGCCCTGGCGGGCCGGATGTTTACGGTGGAACACCACTCTCGTATGCCGCTCACAATGGACATGAAGGGGTGGTGAAAATACTACTCGGGCGGGAAGAGGTCAGCCCTGACAAGCCAAATAATTACGGCCGAACACCGCTCTCGAATGCCGCTCACAATGGACATGCGGGAGTGGTGAAGATACTACTCGGACGAGAAGAGGTCAACCCCGACAAGCCAGATATTTATGGCCGAACCCCGCTCTGGTATGCCGCTCAGAATGGATATGAGGGGGTGGTGAAAATACTACTCGGACGGGAAGGGGTCAGCCCTGACAAGCCAGATATGAACGGCCGAACACCGCTCTGGTATGCCGCTCAGAATGGATATGAGGGGGTGGCGAAAATACTGCTCGCACGGGAAGAGGTCAACCCCGACAAGCCAGATATTTATGGCCGAACCCCGCTCTGGTATGCCGCTCAGAATGGATATGAGGGGGTGGCGAAAATACTGCTCGCACGGGAAGAGGTCAACCCTGACAAGCCAGATATGAACGGCCGAACACCGCTCTCGAATGCCGCTCAGAATGGATATGAGGGGATGGCGAAAATACTGCTCGGACGGGAAGAGGTCAACCCTGACAAGCCAGATAATTATGGCCGAACACCGCTCTTGTATGCCGCTCAGAATGGATATGAGGGGGTGGTGAAAATACTACTCGGACGGGAAGGGGTCAGCCCTGACAAGCCAAATAATCACGGTGCAACACCACTCTCGTATGCCGCTCGGAATGGACATGAGGGAGTGGTGAAAACACTGCTCGGGCGAGAAGGGGTTAACCCCGACAAGCCGGATAATGATGGCCAAACACCGCGCTCGATGGCCGCCCAGCGTGGCCGTGATAGGGTTGTGGCTTTACTACATTCTCACAAAACAGTAACCACCAGTACGATTTGAGCCCTAGGAGCCGCCACTTGGAAATATCCGCCGCACCTTCTCTTCGACGGTTGGAGTCCCGTGAAATGGGGATGCGGGTATATGTCGTACCCTCCTGCGCATTTTTGGCTATTTTGTTGGGCGGTTGGGTGAGGGTTTGTGAGCTTCTGTTTGCAAAGCTCCGTAGAATTTGGTTCGTGGGAGGAGGAGGAGGAGGTGGAGGTGGTGCAAATTCTACTGTTGCAGGAAGGCCGAGTTCATAGCGTGTGCATTTTACCTCGTAATATTTAATCCTTCTCACTCTCTAAATTATTTCATGTCTTTCTTGCTTGTATAAATTGTTTCTTCCTCGACTTCCTTTCCTCTCTGAATGGTAGATAAACTGCAGATAGCGTTTTTTTTAGATAGAGAAATGTAGTGCACGATAGTCCAAGGATTCTTGAAGAAGGGATTTTCGGAATTTATATATACATCGTGCCTGCGGGGCAAGACTGGTTTCAATAAATGGCAATAGGGAGCACGTGAAGGTATTCGGAGGATAAATGCTGGCCACCCGTACTATTGGTATTCGTATGCAGGGTGGGGGGAACCTCGCACGGAGGCTTTTCTTGCTATTCATTGTCTCGCTATCCTCCTTGTTAATTTCGTAGTATGCTGTGGCAGGTATTCTAGGACTAACTTACAAGACTCTCGAGCAGAGGCTGCGGCAGTCCGGCCGAGCGTCCAACACCCGCGAGATCGGAAGCAAATCCACGCGGAAATACCAGGGTTCTTTCTGAGGACGTGTTTCGAAGCAAAGCCTGGGGGAATCTTTCAGCTCCCATACTGGGGATATACTCGTATACAAGTAGGTTGGGGAGGGAGGGAATGGGGGACCCACTGCGCCTGATTGTTCTATATACAGCTCTAGTGAATTGGAGGGACGAGGGGGGGTGCGATGAATTGTTTCTCTCTTTTTGTTTTTTCTGTTTTTGTATGATATCATTTGAATTTGGGTTGGAATCAATGCCGTGTTATGGCATGCTGGAGTGCGGTGCGAATCAAGCTGCAGGCCTGACTAGTGCACGTGTAGTTAAGGTGCTGTTGCTCGCCAGGCTAAGCTCGGCCTGCGGCATTGAAGTTGAGTTCGTAGGTTTGTTCCCTCTGAGTGATATTTTATGAAGGAGCTTGCATACGGCGTTCACGAGCTGGGTTGGTGGAGTTGGGTGGATGATAGCCAAGACCCCCACAATTCCGGAGAAGCATGCCCGGTAGAGCGAAAAGAAAAGCAGGTCTTTGAGGTTAGGGCTCTGCTGTCAACCGTAATAGTTTATTAGCAATTAGATTATGATACTATTATTATAAACGCTCGGGCGCTTCAGTTTAGCAAGTGATTTTGCGAAATCTGGGAGTTCCTTTTTCGCTTGTAATCTTAGGTACTGTAGTTGGAAAAAAGTAGACTGTGTGGAATGTTGTCCCGACGGTCGGGAGATGTAGTTGCGAGAGACTCTGCGATCTACCGAGAAATTCATTCGGATAGGTCAGGCACGTTTCCGCTGTTATCGAATGAGTTCTGGAGGAAACATCTGGGGGGGGGGGGTGAAACGTATTCTTGGGGGATCGGGTAGGGTGGATCAACCTGAGTGTTAGTTCCGGGAATTCGTTTCACAGGCTTCTCTCCAATATTATGTATGGTCCGTCGCGCCGTGGGTAATGTTCCCAAACACAAGGCAACATGGTCCCTTTTAGGAGCTCTTTGCGCAGTGAATCCTCCCCCAGGAGACCTTTTTTACTCATAATCTGGAAATGAGGTCTTCAGGTTAGGAATGAACGAGTAGTGGGGGACTTCCCTCAAATATTTATATTGCATTGCCCCGGATTAGTCCTCCAGTGCCTCAGACACCTAGCCCTGTTTCACTGGACTCGAATGCTCTCGAACTGATTTCGGGGTATTCTTCAGCAGTATGTAGCAGTATCTGGAATCCTGCTTTATAACACAAGTACCACTACTGGTGGCATACTCCCACTTTTGTTCAATGGCTAGGAATACCAGTAGACCGTGCTTCATAATCCCCCCAGTACAATAGCGCAAGAAGTAAAGACCGGAAGATGGAGCTCTACTCGGGCTCGGGTATACAGTCAATGGTAACACCAGCTTCTCCAATGATACGAACAATGTTAATGTGTGGAATAGCTATACCGCTACCGATGATCGTCAACTTCTAGCCTGGCTATCGCTCCGGGAGCCTGGGCAGCGGCATCGGGACATTCAATACTACCGTGTGGGAAATGTCGGAGAATGGTCGGTAAATACAAACTGAGGAATTTAGAAGATGGTGTGGGTCGAGTGGGGAAGTTGATGGTGATAGGGCAGTGCTACTTTGCTGTTAACATCAGTGTGTCGGCGAGAAATTCATCAAGTAATCGTTCGTGGACCAAATTAACGCGGATCACCCGGGAAGGAAAAACTCAAGCCATGACAACAACACCCCCCGACAAACCCCACCATCACTAAAGGGGAAGAAAAAAACAACAGGGATATAGAAGTATAAGGTAGAATACATAGTAGAAATTCATATTTGAGCTAGAGAAAGTTCTTTAAGTGGTGCTGAAAGTGCAGCGTGATGAGTAGGGATGCGTTGCCTTTGGAGGTTGACTCGCGGTTAATTTTGTCCACGGGCAATAGTAGGGATTATTCTCTCGGTGGGGGAGGAGATAGCCCACGCTAACTAGGCGCGATGGCAGCTCGCTAGTAATGGATAGGCGGTGTAATCGAGTCGGAGGACAAAACACTCATGTCATGTGTTTGAACTATGGGCTTGGGGAGCGAAAAGAGTAGTCTCGTATGTTGGGTTCCTAGTTGACACAGAGGGTTAGCGGAATGGAAAGGATTCCAGAGGAAACATCACAGGCCTTTCAAGAGAAGAAATGAGTTATTCGTGGATGCGGACCGCAACTCATAGTCTGCTGTACAGCACTAAGTTAGAGTGTGTCGGGGATGACAGCAAACAAGATCCTAGAGGTACCATTATAGAACATTCCCGCGCTACGAGCAAGAGTTTTCCGATATTTGGACACACATCAGACAGAACTTTGCTGTACTTCTTGAAGTCGGTGGGGAATGTTAGCCCTAAGGTTTTTGGCGAGATCAAAAGGGTTTACTCCGGCAGCCTAAGTGGCTAAAGATACTGGCTATTTTTCCTGGAGTCGATAGATTCTGCAAGAGCTGGGAGGGATATAGGTGCGAGATACAGCCATAGGACACGATATCGGGTGGGCATTGGCGGTCCATTGTAAAGGCGATCGCAATTTCATAGCTAGTGATTTGGCAACTCTTTCTTTTTTTGCCTGGGGGATCCAAATCCTGAGTTGAAATTTCTAGTTTCTTAGCGTGCACGGACAGGATTTGTATGGGGATGGCGACTCGAAATTTGTGGATTACTTGTCAAACAACTACTAACAAAATCATCGGTCGCCTCGTCCGAGCCGCCTTTGGTATCGGAATTTTGATGAGAGAAATGGTGACTTTTATTTATAATTGCGGTGGCTAGGTACAGTCACTCGGCAAAAGTCTTGCTGAGATTTTTCATCCAGCCTCGCCAAAGTGAAATTGCCCTGCCATGATCAACTTCCACACCCAAATTTCACAATTAACTTTCCTGATCGCATTCTAGTTTTCCAGTGCCTTAATGGCCTGTTCTGCCATCTATTTTTATTGCCCTCACTACAAGTGCAAGGGTACAAGAGTAAGTCTGGTACGGTATTTATTTCCTATTCTAAAGCATGCCCAACTATTTTCCCACTTATCATACCGTATAACAAATGGTCACAAAAGGACATACAAAGTGTTAATTTATGTAATAAGTAGTATGATATCGTTATTTTTAATTTTTAATTTACATGCTAACTATTAATTGTGGGCGCTTAACCGTGATTGCACTGTTGCGAAGCTGGCCTGGCATAACCACCAGCGTTGCCCGGACAACAGTGGCGCAATCAGCAACATTCTTGAATCACGATCACTTTTGCCGAGTGACTGTATATTGCAGGCGAGCTTCTGCCCCATATCTATAGAGTTGGGAGGCCTCGTAGATTTCAAGACGAGCTCTCGCTATCACAGCTTCTGATGAGGGATGTTTTCGCAGCGTGGGCCACTTAGGCTGCCATAGTTTATGTATAAATCTGATTGGGCATGGTCTGCCACCGGCGCTTGGGGATTTTGTATGGCCGTTTCCAGGGTGCGATAGCTTTCTTCGGTGTTCTGTGAAGTGGTATCCACAGCGCTGCTTTAACGCCATAATCCCCCTTTTTCCCTTAGCAAGACTCCACTTTTCTTCAGCTTCCACGAATATCATCATTCGACCATACTCAATAACTCCTCCTCTATAACAGCGCAAGCAACAAAAAGCGAAAGATGTCTCGCAATAAAAAGCAGAAGATGTCTCAACATCACATCCATGATAACAGCAACTCCTTCAATATTACGAAGTCTTTTAATAATGTGTGGAACAACTGCACTATTTCCGATGATCGGACTCCAATCCTGGACTGGCTATCGGCCCTAGAGCCCAAGCTACGGCATCGGGACATCCAAGAACGTCGCGTCGGCAATATAGGGGAATGGCTCTTGCGAACTGAAGAATTTGGAGGCTGGCGTGCGGGCGGTGGAGAAAGTGGAGATGATAAGGCGGTCTTGTTTTACTATGGAGCTCCGGGGGTTGGAAAGACATTTCTCAGGTAATGAAAATTACTCTCGAAAGACAAAATAAAGAGAGTCAATGCTAACAGGCTATGATACTAGTTCACTGGTAGTGGATAGATTGTGCGATCAAACCAGAGGACAATGTAGTGCGGTTACGTGTTTTTATTTCGACTTCGCAGCCCGGAAGGAGCATTCTGTGACCAATATGTTGGGTTCCTTGCTGAAACAGATCGTCAGCGGGATAGAAGAGATACCAGAGGAAATATCACGAACGTTTCAAGAGCAGAGAATGGCCATTGGTGGGCGAGGGCCGCAACTTTCCGATATCGTGAAGATGTTACAGACCATCACAGCCTCACTACGCACGTTTGTATGCATAGACGCTCTGGACGAATGTGCGGCGGGGCATCGTACCAGGCTCCTTAATTCGCTCCAACAAATCCTAGAAAAGTCACCGAGCATGCGGATATTAATCATTGGAAGACCTCACATTCGGGCTGAGATCGAAAAGCGTCTTGCAGGACGAGTTACAAGTGTATATCTAGGTCCCAGGAAGGATGACATCGTCGAATACCTACGTGTTAGACTGGAAGAGGATGAAACGCCAGATGCGATGGATGGGAGTCTAGAGGCAGATATCTTGAAGAAGATTCCCGAAAATATGTCGGAAATGTATGTAGGCGCAATGCTACTAGGAACCCCACCACACAGGGTCCGCTAATATATATGCATCTAGGTTTCTACTGGCTTCCTTAGGTATCGATGCCATTTTACACGAATCAACAATCTCCCGAAGACGGGAAAAGCTCAGAAAAATTGCTGGTGGATTGGAGTTGGGAGATGTTTATGGTGCGACGATAGAGCGGATAAAGGCGCAGGATGGGGATAAATCGAGACTTGGGATGGCAGCATTGATGTGGATTAGTCATGCAGAACGGCCGTTACGAGTGGATGAGCTCCGCCACGCACTAGCAGTCGAGCTAGGCTCCACGGATTTCGATGTCGGCAACGTCCCTTCGATGTCGACATTGGTGAGCTGCTGTCAAGGACTTATTACGGTGGATAAGGAGGCATCAACTGTGCGATTGGTCCACTTTACTCTCCAGGAGTATCTTTCCACTCGCCCAGATATATTCATTAGACCTCACTCGGCAATGGCGGAAATCTGCTTGACCTATCTGAATTCGCGGCAGGGCAAAGCTCTTGCGAATGCTGTTGATTCTGATATGCAGAACGGAACCTTTCTAGAATATTGTTCAGTAAACTGGGGAGTGCATGCGAAACGGGAGCTCTCAGACAGCGGGAGATCACTTGCGCTGGAGCTATTAAATGAGAATTATTGCGAGACGTCAACCAAATTACTTCTCGAGCAAACAAAGCATTACCCTACTGGCTATTATTATTATCCCCATGCGTTCAGCGGCAGGGTTCCGAATAGTCCGACCGGTCAAGTCTTGGAGGCGGGACCGGGCTGGCCAGTCCTGATGATGGCGATGACTGGACCCGACTAACTTGGGTGGTCCGGTCCGGTTTGAACTGGTCCCAGACCAGTCTTTATAAAAAGATCCCATGAGTCTGAATGGCACCAAGCCCAACACTCGCTAAGAATAGAAGTATAGCTATACTAGGATCTTAACGTCGCTTGTCACGCTATGAATCAACAGCCCCTCAATACAAGTTGATAGAATATCCTAGAGAGGATGATATGCGGTGGAAATACGATTACCTGATGGATAAGTCGCATCCAATACCGGTATTGTGGCATGTGGTCATGTAATATCACTCACTTAGTGAACCAAAAATGGTTCGATACTCAAGAACCTATTTTCGCCACCCCTAATCTAAGCGAGGCACTATCTCCACCATATAATTCATGGAAACAATAAGTTTAATTAAGAAAAGCTTTATTTGAACGTAATATATAGTGATAAAAATAGCATATTGTATTGCTTGGCAGGCCTGGTCAGACCAGTCTTGGTCAAGTCGGTTTCCATAATCCTGACTGTCCAGTCGGTCTAATTTCCACCATTGGACTAGACTTGACTTTCGACCTGACTAGCTAGTCCAGTCCAGTCTTCCGCCGACCATTCGGAACCCTGTTCAGCGGGCTGCACTGCGCATCGTTCTTCGGAATTGTTGAGGTTGTAGCTGGTTTGATAGAGATGGGATGCTATGATATGAACGGAGGAGATGCTTTAGATTTCTCGCCACTTACATGGGCTGCTCGGAATGGGCATGAGGAAGTGGTGAAAATGCTACTTGGGCAGGAGGAGGTCGACCCTGACAAGCCAGATATTATGAATCGAACACCGCTCTCGCATGCCGCTGCGTATAGACATGAGGGAGTAGTGAACATACTGCTCGAGGGGAGGGTGGTCAACCCTGACAAGCCAGATTGTGTGGGCCAAACACCGCTCTCGTATGCCGCTCAGAATGGACATGAGGGGTTGGTGAAAATACTACTCGAACGGGAAGAGGTCAACCCTGACAAGCCAGATGGTTACTGTCAAACACCACTCTCGTATGCCGCTCGGAATGGACATGAGGGAGTGGTGGAAGTACTACTAGGACGCGAAGAGGTCAACTCTGACAAACCAGATAATTTCGGTGGAACACCGCTCTCGAATGCCGCTCGGAATGGACATGAGGGGGTGGTGAAGATACTACTCGGGCAAAAAGAGGTCAACCCCGACAAGCCAGACGGTCGCGGCCAAACCCCGCTCTGGCATGCTTCCTGGAGAGGATATCAAGCCTTCCAATGGGTTAACCCAGGCTCAAAAAAGGCCGACCCGACCCGGCCCAAGCCCAGCGAATGTTGAGCCCAACCCGGCCCAACCCAACAAAGGAAAGCCCGGGTTGATCCAACCAACCAAACGAACCCATTGGGCTGAACACCGGAGAAGTGCAGTAACCAGAATCAATCTGAATATATTAATACAAAACAATTGCGATACGGAATGAAAAATGAGAAATGAGGAGGACTGAATCGTGAGTAGAAAAGTATATGGTATGGGCAGGGGGTGCTTTCTTCAACATCAAGGTAAATGTTTAGGAGGATTGCCGACTACGGAGACACTCAGTTGACTGGATTGTCTCTGGATTGAGAGAGTGGCGGGAGTCTGAAATTGTCCTCCGGGATTGCTCGTTCCATGAGACTTTTGATCCCTCTGGGAACAATATATACATTGCCAATATCTATTACACAAAAAATAAATATTTAGTCCTCACTCCCGGATCTTGTATATGTTGGGTGTGTGGATGACTTACTCGATATTGTCTGCAATAACCAGCCTTCCGTTTGGAGACTCCGGAGGTCCCCAAACCCAGGAAGCCGGACGGGGGCTTTTCCTTTTTTGTCGTGCCTGATGCGCAGCAGGCTGGGGATTTGGTGTGCATAGGCGATCATTGTCTAACTCAACAATCTCTGAGTAATCGGCAGTACCAGGCTCAGACTCTATGGTTTCTGAGCGAAGGAATTCAGGCAATGGACTTGGTGTTCGCAGTATAGCTGGAGGACTAGAGAGGTAACTCTCAGTATTAGAAGAGAAACTCATCTTTCTTGAATGTGAATCCGCACAGGGGAGTAAAAGTAATGGAGTAAGTAAACCGAGAAAAAAAGGAGAATGTTGAGGGTTGGAAGAAAGATTCTGTGTTTGAAAGGGGCGCCCAAAATATATTCTAAACTTCCGACCGTAAAACTAAGATACCGAGAGAGCTCAAGAGCACTCAAATCACCTTAAGTCGTACGCTTTTTTCTACACTATCTTCATTTGGAGAGCATTTGCCTTTGACCTTACTTCATCCGGTAATGTAGTTCTAGTGAGTAAGGTGCTCGGACTATCGTTTCCCCGGCGATACGAACAGATATGGACGATCAAAAGCTAAAAATCGAGGTGAAACATTCATTGGGTGACCCGGGCCGGGCCCCCTCAGGCCCGGCCCGGCCCAGGGAAGCTATTGAGTGAGCCCAGCCCAATGAACCCGGCCCAGCCCAACCAAAGACCCGGGTTAACCCAACGAAGGCCCAACCCATTGGAAGGCTTGGAGGATATGATGGGGTGGTGAAAACACTACTCGGGCGAGAAGAGGTTAACCCCGACAAGGCAGATAATAACGGCCGAACACCGCGCTCGATGGCCACCCAGTGCGGCCGTGATAGGGTTGTGGCTTTACTACATTCTCACAAAGCAGTAACCCCCACTATGATTTGAGCCATAGGAGGCACCGCCACTTGGAAATATCCGCCGCCCCTTCCCGTTTCGAGTATGTTACTCCCTGTGATTCACTTGGAGATCGTCCTCTATCGACGTTGGAGTCCCGTGAAATGGGAATGCGGATATATATCGTACCCTCCTGCTCTTTTTTCTTATAATTCTCTTTGGGCAAACACCGATCGTATGTATAAAGGCATGCAGGGGAAACTCGATAAATTGGATGTGTACTTCTTCACTGACTTAACTTCTACAGTTGCGTGCGAACACGACCCTTAAGTACAAAAAACAAAAACACTTTGCGTGCCCAAAGACCCTACTATGACTACTCCATCCGTCGCACTTGTGACACTATCCAATAACCCCTCATTTTCGTGCTTCTTCTCCTCACTGGTTACTGACCACGTTACCCCTCTTTTCCTCACCGCTTACCCCGCCTTTCTTCACCGCTTACCCCGCCTTTCTTCACCGACCCCTACTACCCCGCATTCCGACTGTTCACCGAGTTCCAGACTCACCGGTGTTGTCTCCGCTAACGTTCTAGCATATTCTAAGGAGAAGGAGTGGTCGAGTGGTTGAGGTATGCGAGCGCCGGCGATTAACAATATTTTTGGCTATTTTGTTGGGCGGTTGGGTGAGAGTTTGTGAGTTTCTGTTTGCAAAGCTCCGTGGAATTTGGTTCGTGGGAGGAGGAGGAGGAGGAGGAGGAGGTGGTGGTGCAAATTCTACTGTTGCAGGAATGCCGAGTTCATAGCGTCTACATTTCACCCATCATATTTAGTTCTTCTGACTCTCTAAATTCTTGCAGGGCTTCCTTGTTTGTAAAAATTGTTTCTTCCTCTACTTCCTTTCCTCTCCGAACGGTAGATAAACTCCAGATAGAGTTTTTTTTAGATAGAGAAATGTTGTGCACGATAGTACAAGGATTCTTGAAGAAAGGATTTTCGGAATTTATATATACATCGTACCTGCGATACAAGACTGGCTTCAATAAATGGCAATAGGGCGAAATAAACAGTACGTGAGGGTATTCAGAGGATAAATGCTGGCCACCCGTACTATTGGTATTCGTATGCGGGGTGGGGGGAACCTCGCACGGAGGTTTTTCTTGCTATTTATTGTCTCGCTATCCTCCTTGTTAATTTCGTAGTATGCTGTGGCATGTATTCTAGGACTAACTTACAAGACTCCCGAGCAGAGGCTGCGGTAGTAGGCAGCCAAGGAAGGCCGCCCTGAAAGATATCCTAGGCCGATCTGGCCGAATTCGATCGGCCTACGAAAGGCTATCAGGCCTGATAAGCGCCTAGGCCGGGAGATTAGCGCGGAGGACAGATCACCCCAAGGGTATTCCAGCTCCCCCCCCTCTTTCGAGTTTTGCGCTTTGATTTTCTTTCACCTTCGACCATTGCTTCTTAATTAATCACACGAGTGATACTCAAAGATTTACCTCGAGGCCCACCAGCACAGTCCTATCCTACAATCATTTTCTCCTATGTTTCCTCTTTAGCAAGAACTACTTTAAATGCCCAAGAATATAATGCGAAACCGCCGTATTTTAAATGTTATTTTGTAAACTATTTACAGTTAACCCCCGTATTGATACCTTCTACATATTCACCATCCTACTACGCACAGTTGATCCACAACAACAGCAGCTCTTTTTCCACAATGAACTCAATTAATTAATTCACTATCTCTAGTATCTCTTGGTATTTTTTTCGCTAATGAAGAGAAATTGTTCCTTTATTTTTAATCATATTGGGTAATTGGGAAATATATTTACCCTTGAACTCTGCGGTTGACTCGTGACACGGGGTGGGGGCACTCAATGAGCATGTCAGCCGAAGCCATACAAGCAGCCGGGAAAAAGCCTATATGGCCTATATAGGCGGGCCCGGCCCGGCCCGGCCCAGGCTTGGGCCAGGCTGGATCTGCGAGAATTTCGACAGGCCGGGCCCGGCTTCATTAAAGCCTGGCCTACCTGGCCCGTTGGGAACACTGCTTGGACCTGGTCTGGGTGGTCCGAGCCAGTCCTCGGCCGACCATTGAGAACCCTGAACACCAGAGTGTGGACATCGGGAACGTTCTAGGGCATTAACGGATGAATAGGGCATATGCGGAGACATAGGGCTATCACGTCTACGAGCAGAGTTTTCCCTACTTAAGGTGAACGGTAGCTAGCAACCTCTCCACCCGATAGCACATCCGAGCACACGATTGTGAGATTACCTCCATCACCTTCTAGTATTAAATTGTTTCGTGCAGCATCAGTTCCTACACCACTCGCCCACGCTTCCACTTCCTTCTCACTAACATCTTACTTCAAAAGCCTAGACGCCACCATAACCCGGTGAAAATATCTCAAACTATCCTCAATCTGTCAGACGGCCCTCCAGACCACCATGGACAACACCGCCTTTGCATCTTTGATTGACTCCCTTGATGTCGACCGCAACGATGCAACTAATAACGATAACAATGCGAAGGGTGAGCATGCCGGAGTGGCGGAGCTGCTATTCGGGATGGGAGATACTTACCCCAGTGTTGTAGGGACCGGGTGTGGTCAGACACCACTCTCGTGGGCTGCTGAGAACGGGCATGAGGGACTAGTAATGTTTCTTCTCGCACGGGACGATGTCAATCCCAACGCTAAAGACACCGAACCTGGCCGAACACCACTCTCGCGGGCTGCTGAGAGCGGGCACGAAAGAGTAGCAAAGCTGTTATTGGAGCGGAAAGATGTCAATCCTAACGCCGTAGACACCAAAGATGGCCGAACCCCACTCTCTTGGGCTGCAGATAATGGGCACGAGGGCGTAGCAAAGTTGCTATTGGAGCGGGAAGATATAAATCCCAACGCGGCAGAAACAGAATATGGTCAAACACCACTCAGGTTGGCTGCAGACAGCGGGCATGAGGGAGTAGTAATGTTGCTTTTAGCACGAGAGGATGTCAATCCCAATGCCGAGGACACTATATATGGCCGAACACCACTCTGGTGTGCTGCACAAAACGGACATGAAGGGATAACGAAGCTGTTGTTGGAGCGGCCAGATATCAATCCCAATGCGGTAGACACCGAATGTGGTCAAACACCACTCTCAACGGCTGCGGAGGATGGGCATGAGGGAGTAGTAATGTTGCTTTTAGCAAGGGGGGATGTGGATCCCAATATTGAAGACACTGAATATGGCCGAACACCACTCTGGTGGGCTGCGGCAAACGGACACGAAGGGGTAATAAAGCTGCTGTTGGAGCGGGAAGATATCGATCCCAATTCTATAGACACCGAATGTGGCCAAACACCACTCTTGGTGGCTGCGCGGGATGGGCATGAGGGAGTAGTAATGTTGCTTTTAGCACGAAAGGATGTCAATCCCAACGATGGTGGCATGGAATATGGCCGAACACCACTCGCGTGGGCTGCACGAAACGGACATGAAGGGATAACGAAGCTGCTGTTGGATCGGGAAAATATCGATCCCAATGCAGTAGACACTGCATGTGGAGAAACACCACTCTCGTTGGCTGCCGAGAACGGGCATGAGACAGTGGTAATGTTGCTTTTAGCACGAGAAGATGTCGATCCGAACACTATAGACACCACGTATGGCCGAGCGCCACTCTGGTGGGCTGTAAACAGAGGGCATGAGAGAGTAGCAAAGTTGCTTTTAGATCGAGAAGATATTAATCCCAACCCTGCGGACACTAAATATAGCCAAACACCGCTCTGGCTGGCTGCTGAGAAAGGAAATGTGGCTGTAGTGAAGCTGATTGTAGCACACGATGAGATCAACCCTAACGTTCTGGACACATTGTTTGGCCTAAACCCACTCTTGTGGGCTGCGAAGAACGGGCATGAAGGGGTAGCAGAGTTGCTTTTAGGACGAGATGATGTCAATCCAAACATTGCGGATAGCGAATTCGGCCAAACACCAATATTTTGGGCTATGGAGAACGGGCACGAGGGAGTGGCAAAGCTGCTCTTGGAGCGGGAGGATCTCAATCCCAACGCGGTGGGCAACAAAAATGGCCAAACACCACTGTCATGGGCTGCAAAGAACGGGCACGAAGGAGTAGCAAAGTTGCTATTGGAGCAGAAAGATATCAATCCCAACGCTGTAGACACCGCAGAAGATAAAACACCACTCTCGTTGGCTGCGGAGAACGGGCACGAGGGAGTAGTAAAGATACTATTGGAAAGAGAGGACGTCAATCCCAACGATCTAGGCACAGAATATGGCGAGACGCCACTCATGCACGCAGCGGGAAAGGGACATGAAGCCGTGGTAAAGTTACTTTTAGGGCGAGAGGACATAAATATCAGCGCTGCAGGAACCATGTCTGGCCGAACACCACTCTCATGGGCTGCGTCTCGTGGACATGTTGGAGTAGTCAAATTGCTATTGGATGAAGAGGATATCCGTGGCAACCCTGAAGAAGGCTGGGGTCACCGACGCCCGCTAATGTGGGCCCTGGAGCATGGACATGATGCGGTGGTGGATTTGATATTGGAACGGGATCGCATCGGTCACAACACTGCAAGCATCGGATCTAGTAAAACACCACTCTCCTGGGCCGCGGAGAACGGGCATGAAGCAGTTGTGAAATTGCTATTGAAACGACAGGATATCAATCTCAACACTGCAGATACATGCTTTGGCCGAACAGCGCTCTTGCTAGCTACGAAGAACGGGCATGAAGGAATAGTAAGGCTACTATTGGAACAAGATACTATTAAACCCGATGCTGCAGATACTCTATGGGGCCAAACGCCACTCCTGTGGGCCGCCGGGAATGGGGATGAGGAAATTGTAAAGCTGCTTTTAGGGCATGAGGATATTAACCCCAACACTGCAGATGGTAGATTTGGCCGAACACCTCTCTCGCGGGCTGCCCATAACGGCCATGAAGGAGTAGCAAAGCTACTTTTACGGCGGAAGGATATTGACCCCAACATTGCAGACACCGAATATGGCCGAACACCACTCTTGTGGGCTACCTGGGAGGGGCATGATGGAATAGTAAAGTTGCTATTAGGACGGGAGGACATTAGTCCTAACACTGCAGACACCAAATATGGCCAAACACCACTCGCGTCGGCTGCAGAGAACGGATACGACGGAGTAGCAAAGTTGCTATTGGAGCGGGAAGATATCGATCCCAACACTGGAGACACCCTATTTGGTCGAGCGCCGCTCGCATGGGCTGCCAATTGGGGGCATGAGGATGTTGTAGAGTTGCTCTTGAAACGAGCCGATGTAAGTCCAGGGATGCGCGACCACCGTGGCATGACGGCACTCGACCTGGCTGTGTCGGGTGGATATACTAAGATTCAATTTTTACTGGGTGGACCTAACTGTCCCTCCTTGCCCTAGTGCAGGTCTCTAGCATTTTCGACACCATCCAAAAATATTCCTCTGGATTAAATATTAAAACCTACTGTATCCCACTATGTATTTACCTTTCATGTCTTTTTCTTTAATTTTTATGATAGTGGTGTTGGCGGGGGAGTGCGGTTGTCATGGCCGGAGTATTTCCTCTTGGTTGATGTGCAGTACTGAAAACAAAATATTCGGGCCCTAGTATCTTCTCTTCGGAATAGGTGAAGTAGTGGCAAACAACTGTCACTTTCAAGAAACCTCAAGTTGAAAGAAAAACCACATGTCACGATCAATTCAAGCTCACTAAACTACCCCACAAAACCAATCCAGAGGGCAGCACAAAAGAGAGAGAAAATCCCAACAGCAAGAAAGCCCAGCCTTACAGGCAGTGTTCCCAAGCGTCCAGTCCGTCCGTCTTTGGCTTAGGACGCGACGGATGCCAAGTTTGAGGCCTTTGCCTGGGACGGACGCCAAATTATAGTCCGTCCTGATCGATGCCCGGGACTGACGGCCGGGCCCTATAAGTGTCTTAGTTTATGTTTCATTTTTAAATCTCATTAGCATGAGGTCTGTGTTACTATAAGAAGCGAAACGTTTTGATTCTAATATCCAGGTGAGGGCGAATACCTATAGGTGACGTCGGTCCTTACTAATGACTGCCGGGCCCTGCAGGTGACGCCCGTCAATTCAAAAGACGGCCGGGCCCTACCGGGAGTTACTATTTCCAGTGAGACCGCAAGGCCCTGCCGTCAACCTACAGTCCTACAGTGAATATCGAGGACGGACGTCTTGCCCGGCCATCCATACGGACCATACCAACCCTGCCCGGGACGGACGGGACTATTGGACGCCAGGGCCATGCGGTCCTCCCGTGACAGTTGGGAACACTGCTTACAGGTTCAAGTCTTCCGATGGGTCCGGGCTTCGTTGGGCCAGCCCGGGCTCTTGGTTGGGCCGGGCTGGGCCCATTGGGCTGGGCTCAACTTTAGATGGGCTTGGGCTGGGTCGGGCCCGGACGTGCCAAGCCCGGGTAACCCGGTGGGCCTAGTGAATGTTTTTTCTCGCCTTCCTGACTTTCACCATGACGATCCTTCAAGTCATTGTCACTACGGAAACCAGAATCAGAGCACACAAAATTTGGGAATGGATTTGCCTTTAGCAGCTAGGTCCTAGCAGACGCGTGTTCAAATTGTGATTGAATAGTGAAAAGCGAGAAGGAAAATTGAGTATATTTAGCTTCTCTCTATTTAATTCTGATACCTATTAGTACTAATAGTTCGATAATAGCTGGTGGCTTGAAGATCGTCAACAGGGGGGGTACCCGATCCTTTCAGCCTGGGCCATAAGTGGCCAATCAATCCCGGCAATGTCGTCAGAGCCAGAACGAGCATTGTCTGGAACCAAGAGAACAATATCTGACTCACGCCACTCTCTCAACCCCGCAACAATTCAAGCAACCCAATGTCTACGAAGTTGGCACTCGCCTAACTAAACTCATGCTTTCCTACTGAAACCCCCCCACGCCCATGTCCTCACTCTCTTTCCTCTCTTCATGAGTTATCTCTATTTTACCATCTAACTTTTCCTATCATCCATTTTGTATTCTAATACCAATTTCACACCAATGTTAATATATAATATTTAATTCTTTTTCTTATATGGGCCGGCCTACTGGGCCCATTGGGCTAACCCGGGCTTTCGTTTCTTGGGCCGGGTCGGGCTGGCCCTTTTTGGACCCGGGTTGGCCCATTGGAAGGCTTGTACAGGTTGTCCGACTAATCAGGTACAGGCCCAATTTCCTTCCTGAAAGAACAGTCTGACAGTTCCTCTGTCGTGCTGCGTTCCTTCCTCACGATGCTCTTGATTGTGGTGGTGCCCGAGGGGGGAAAAAGGGTGAGAGAAGTCAAAGAACCTAACTTACATAAAGTCCCCCGACTGCCATGTCTAGGCAACAGCTACCCCTGCAAGAACGTGACACCTCCCCAAGCCAAGTTCACGAACAGTGATCTATTTAGTCTAAGTTATTCACAGATAAGCTGAAAAAACCTTTAAGTTAGGAAAGCCAGATTTCAACTATAACAGTGCTGTGGTGCAAACTGTTGGATTTTTTGACTGCTCATCACGTGCATATATTCCCATGCGGGCAGACTCTGAAACGCAACTACTATTATCCGTTACGCACCATTACTCTAACATCGTTCCACCAGTATTAGTTCATACAACCTCTGACTACGATTCCGCATAAGTTAATGCAACAACATCAAACAACAATCATACGGCACTGAAACAGGAACACTCACGATACCCTAACGATACCCGAACGATATCCTGGGCTTCACACCCAACCTGCGGCTGGCCACACTACCATTACCTCAGGAATTCTGCTGGAACCGCGGATCAGATTCACAAAAGCGCATGCCGAAACTACTAAGTGGGAGGAAGCGAGAAACAAGATTGTGCATGTGCAGGAAGCATGACACGGAGGATGGTTAGGATATAAGGAAGCTTGTTTTTCCCATTATTTGTTCACTATGAGTTCACTGGACTTCGTTCCTGTCTGTTTCTGTTTATCTTATTCTTCACTTCCGTTCGATTGCATTCCGATAGTTCTTTCTTTTGATAAGTTTTTTAAGTTCTTCGTCACAGTCTTTTATATCTGCTATATACAAATCAACTTGCGTCAAATCCGTATCTGAACTCTGAATCCGCTGTGCGAGAACCTTGTTGCTAAAACAAACAGAGTGAGTATGGATGGCTAGCCAGATATTTTATTTCTTTTATGTTCTGGGGCTTGAGCGAGCTGTTAAGTTAGCTTTTCCTGGGCGGTGAAAGGTGTTGTGACTTCCGGGGAGGGAGTGATTTGTAATCAGCGGGTTGTATTGTGGGGTTTTAAGCAAGGATAGGGGGGAACACGGACGGAGACAGCTTTGGACCTACACATACACGGGATAGAGAAGGTTTTTCACTTTTCGGGTTTCGTTTCATTAGAGTTCTGTGATCGACATTGACGATACTTTACCAGTTCTTGTAAGTGCGAGCGGCGTTTGCCCACTTAAGTTCTGCTAAGGCATTTCCAGCGGTTTGATCATTTCTCTGTGTTTGGTTTCCTTGTTTTGTTTGGGAACTTCACTCGGAGAACTTGAATATCCTCCTCTGGCCGGAAAATATTGTTTCAATACCTCCGCAAAAGTGTTGGTGAAATAGGCCTTTTGCTCCAAAAACAGCGATTTTTAGCTACTTGTAACTTAGCTCATAAACCACAAAGAATTTTCTAACCTAATTTCTCATACATAGTTACAATACTTTTTTCACAGACTCAAAACTTTAGAACTCTATAACTTTTCCAATTTTTCACCAAGTTTATTAGGAGTTGGTTAGGAGTAGGAGAAAGTGCCATTTTAGATAGAAAATCGGTATTGTAATGGGTATGATACACTTTGGGGGCTTGCAGACCAGACCCATAGCGCGAATTGACCTGATGAGTGGCGTCAGATAAAGGCTGTAATGAAAGTGAAAATAGCTAGGTAAGTCATGAATATTATTTGAAGTAATTCCAGGTGTGGGGGTTGATTAAAAATGGCGAGTGTTGGTGCAAAAAGGCCATTTCACCAACATTTTTGGGGAGGTACTTTGTATGGGTGTAAGCAAAGGTCGGGCACACTTAGTGTTCCGAACCGTCCGGGGGGCCCACGGGGGACGGCGGGGACAATGCCAAGAGGACGGGACGGCACGACTAGCCGTTGTCCGGTTTAGGGCAAATTAATCGGAGGACCGCCGGGCTAGGCTGGGACTGCAGGGCCCTACATGCTAGGCATTCTTAGTATGGTGAGACACAAGTGATATCGGCTCAGGGTTCCGAATAGTCCGACCGGTCAAGTCCTGGAGGCAGGACCAGACTGACCCGTCCTGGTTGATGTCTATGACTGGACCCGACTAACTTGGGTGGTCCAGTCCGGTTTGGACTGGTCCCAGACCAGTCTTTATAAAAGATCGCATGAGAGTCAGAATGGCACCCAGGCCAACACTTGCTAAGAATAGATGTGTAGCTATAGTAGGATTTTAAAGCCGCTTGCCATGGTATAAATCAACTTGCCCTCAATACAGGTTGATAGAACATCCTGGAGAGGATAGCATGTGGTGGAAATGCAATTACCCGATGGATAAGGCACATCGAATCCCGGTATTGTGGCAGTTGGTCATGTAATATCACTCACTTAATGCACCAAAAATATTTCGATACTTGAGAACTTGCTTTCGCCACCCCTAATCAAAGCGAGGCACTATCTCCACCGTATAATCCATGGAAACAATAAGTTTTATTAAGAAAAGCTTTATTTGAACGTAACATATTGTGATAAAAATAGCATAACTTATCCTATTGCTTGGCGTGCCTGGTGGGACTAGTCCTGGTCGAGTCGGTTTCGATAATCCTGACTGCCCAGTCGGTCTAATTTCCACCATTAGACTAGACTTGACTTTCGACCGGACTAGCTAGTCCAGTCCAGTCTTCCGCCGACCATTCGGAACCCTGTATCGGCTACTTATGCGGACAGCAGGGGAGATGGCAGGACGGCCGGAATTGCACGGGGACTATAGGGGGTATCAGAAGACGGTAGGGCCTTGGTAAGGAGAGCAGGGGGGGGGGACACAGACGGCAGGTGTTTCCAAAGACAGCGTGTTGACAAAAGTGAGGGGGACTATAGGGGACAGTGTTCGCAAGCGGCCAGGTCGGCCTGCAGATAACCGGCCGGCTTTCAGTCCGGCCAGGCCAGGCCAGTGTGAGACAGACCTGGGCTTCGTAGGCCAGGCTTTCGGTATATTTCATGTGACAGGTCAATATTTCGTTGATGTGTGGGTGATATCTGCAGATATCTGAAGATGCCCGCAGATATCTGAAGATGCCCGCAGATATCTGAAGATACCCGCAGATATCTGAAGATGCCACAAATATCTGAAAATGCCCGCAGATATCTGTTAGGTTTTCAGGCTTGAGCCACACCATTTAAGCTTAATAATATTCTGATAGGTTTTAGACATCCGGGTAGACAGAGAGGAGGTAGTTGCTTGCTTTCTCTTATCACTCGATATTTTGCTATAGCACGTTGACAAAATTAGGACCTGTTTGGATGTAACGGTTCTGTTCCGTTCCCCCATACAAATTGCCCTTTCCCTTCCATTTCAAAGCGGAGAGAAGGCTATTTTCACAGTAGAAACGGTCGCTAAACAGGTCCTTAACCATTCACGCATGATGGACGGCAATGGAACTCTCCTTATCACCTTGCCCTTCCAACACCACAGAGAAATTTCCCCGGGTCGGATATTAATTTCTACTAGGTATTCTACTATGTATTTACATTTTTACTTTATTTTTTGGTTTTCATACCAGTGGGGCTGGTGGGGGAGCGCTGTTCTCATGTTAGTTAGCCATGAGCACGATCATGAGAGCAAGGGTGAATGGAAAGAAAGTTTCCTCCTCGGTTGCGCGTTGATCCACTCTTTTGCGGCCGTAACTCTTGGCGTTTCATCTCCTTATCTTATCGCAATCACATCTTATCACTCGCAAGCCTGCAGATATCTGCAGTCCGGCCAGGCCCGGTCAGATAGGCCCTGAAAGCCGGCCGCAAAAAAAGCCCAGGCCGGCCGCCCTAAACCCAAGCCTGACCGGACTGGCCGCTTGCGAACGCTGGGTCCAAGTTATGGGGCTATAGTCTCCTACAGTCCCTCCGGTCCTCACATTCCCGGCCGTAGTCCGTTCTAGACCCCCCCAGAGAGGCGGACTATGAGCCGAAGTCCGTCCCGTCCTAGCCCAAAGACGGACGGGCTGGGCTGCTCTCAGGGCACTGGTGTTGCGCCTCAAGCTTCCTGGTAACCAATGACTTATCCGCCCCCCCGGATTTTTAGGCAGACAGCCATGGGAATATCAGAACCGGAGGGAGAAACCATTGTCGATGTGTAAAAGACCGTGGCAGTTCAAACGCCGTCCCGGTGGAAACCGTCATGGAAGTTTCGGTAGAGGTCTGAGCGGTGCGGGAGGTCTGGGTGACGGTTGAGGTGCGAACTGCGTGGGAGGTGGGGGGGGGGGGGGGCACTGGGGGTATAGGTAGTATTGGACGTGAGAAAGAGAGCCGAGGTGAGGTGAGGACGGGGGTAGTGGCCTTGAGGGTAGTGTGGAGGGAGGGGAGGGAAGGAGCGGTAGCGGTTCCAGAAACACCCCGGATGATAACATGAACAGGTGTGGGGTTTGCTCTCTCATTGATAACCATTACTATTGCGGCACCGAAGCCCGCGATCAGAGTGCATATGGTCCCCGCCCATCCATATTCTTTGAAACATTTTTTTGAAACTAAAATTCAAAAGTTAGAAATTAAGTTGGCATCAAACATGGAAATGGGTTGAGCAAACAGCAAGTAATTATTTTTTTGTGGTATCCGGGGAATCGAGACGGCGTATGGGATGATAGGGGAAGAGGGATGATAGAGGGAGAGGGATGGCAAGTGGAGGGGGACGATAGGAGCGGAGATGGGAAAAGAGGGTATGGGAAGAGAGGGGATGGTAAGCGGAGAGGGGATGGCTATTGTTATGAGATGCTGATTGGGAACGATGGGTGAGGCAAATGAAGAAGTACAAATAAGCCAAGGAGGAGAGGTCTGTCTATTCTGCGGATTCGTTTCTTGCTTGCCCGTCCATTTACCGACGGCCAAACAGACAGTTTAAATACAGAGAACTTTACTATGCCAGGAGTCCTTCCGGACACATTCTCAACACGCACTGCCTTCCGACCCATTCCTCGCCTTGCTCCCCGAGCATTTCCGGCCATACCTGCCAATCCTCCGACTAGTATACAAACCAGGTATCTCGCCCCTCCTCCCTGATTGATAATGCCTGACAAAGGAACTAGTAAATTACAACTAAGAAAGATAGGAGAGGTACACAGACAAAGTATACATGTATGCGCAGTGATCGCCGGTGATATTCAACAATGGCGAGATGATAGGGGATGGGAATAAGAAAGGGGAGGCTTTCTGAGAGGGTCGAGTTTTTATTTTATTTTTTAATTAAGGCTACGAAATAAGACTTCGCTTGGAAGGGCACGACTTTGGGTGAGTGGGGAAGTTCGTGTTGGGGATTAACCATTTTAGGCTGCTCACCACATACATATTTTTCCGTTCCTGTAGGTTGGGGAGCGCAACTACGGTAGCTTTAAACAGAGTTGCGACTGGGTTGTACCGTATGTCGGATATAGAATACACGTATTAGATTCTTAGATCATACCACGTGGCACTCCATAATATATGGATAGCCCCTCGGCTCCTGTATCAGTGTCGGTATTTTTTCCAATAAAGTGGGTTCATATCTCGTCATTGATATGCGGACGCTTACTCGATAGGAACTACCTACGTAGGAATTCTAGCAGCCCCCTCCTATAAAACCACCTCTATCGCCCCCACAGTCAGCGCACAGCATATGTATATTCAACACTCCTTAGACAAATCATGGAACTCCCAGCATATCCGGGGACCAAATGCGGCCTAGAACAGCTCTTGCGGGCCGCCGAGAACGGGGATGAGGGAGCTGTAAAGCTACTGTTGGAACGACACGACATCGATCCCAACGCTGTGGACACCAAATACGGTCGAACTGCACTCTTCTGGGCCCTAGAGCAGGGGCACGCGGGAGTAGTAACGTTGCTACTACAACGAGATGATATCGATCCCAACATTTCGGACGCCAAATACGGCCAAACGCCACTGGAGCGGGCGGCACAGAAGGGGCACGATGGAATAGTGAAGCTGCTGTTGGGACGAGAGGATATTAATCTCAACACTCGGGGTGCTAAATCTCACTGGACACCACTCGGGTGGGCTGCGTGGGCTGGGCATGAGAGAGTGGTACAGTTGCTATTGCAACGCGAAGACATCAACACCGACACAGCAGACACAAAACATGGGCTACAACCCCTCCATTGGGCAGCACAGCAGGGGCATGAGGGAGTAGTAAAGTTGCTATTGGACCGAGACGATATCGATCCCAACACTGCAGACCCCAAATGTGGCGGGACACCACTCTATTGGGCGGCACAGCTGGGCTACGAGGGCGTGGTAAAATTGCTATTGGAAAGAGATGATATCAATCCCGACACTGCCGATACCCAATATAACCTAACACCACTCTGGCGGGCTGCGGAGAAAGGCTATGAGGGAATAGTAAAGTTGCTATTGGAAAGAGAGGATATCGATCCCAACACTATAGAGACCACATGTGGCCGAACACCACTCTTGTGGGCTGCGGAGCAAGGGCTCGAGGGGGTAGTAAAGCTGCTATTGGAACGAGGCGATATCAATCCCAACATTCCAGACACAAAATATCACCTAACGCCACTCTTGTGGGCCGCAGAACGCGGGCATGAAGGAGTAGTGAAGTTGCTATTGGAACACGAGGATCTGGACTCTGAAATACCGGGCCCATCTGGCCTAACCGCCCTTGAGGTAGCTGTATCCCTGAAACACGCAGGGATTATGCAAATACTCGCCCAACTGAAACCCTCCCTCCTCCCGGGGTACCCTGCACCGGAGCCGTTGGAGCCACATCCAGGCTCCCTCAAGCAGCCGGATGGCACTAGTGGTCTATGCATTTTTCTCTGGGCCATTCTTATAATCTGCGCGATCGCCGCCCCATTCGGCTTCCTCGCCCTTATCATCCATTTAACCTAGGGAGTCTTCTAGTGGAATACTGCGCATAATATCTTTTCTTTTAGTTCTCTCTGGTCAAAGTTTTATCTCCCCCCACTCTCCTACTCGCACCGCACAACACCTTTTATCTCTTTTTATTATTTTCTTCGTTTTCTTTTCATATTTTTCCCCTTAGAACACACGATGGTGAAAATGTGCCGTACTCATGAAATAGGCTATGTTCGGTAGAGAGTGTATTGGGGTCTTTACTCTTTCTATGTCCCCCACCGTGTCCTATATAAGTTATACACAAACTTGACTACAGAAAGGATTCTCTATTTGTAAGGCTGTCCACACTCTGCCATTTTCGTTCAACTCCTCCATGCCTCCACACAACTCCTCCAGACAATCCCGAAACCTCCCTTACTTAATTCCTTTGTTAGCGTTTCGTCCTCCTACACGGTTTCCCTCACCTTCTGAAATCCTTTGCAGTCCTGGTATGGTTATCTCTCCTGCCGCTTCTAACCCTCTAATTGACACTGGTAGCTGTATTCCTCCTCTCTCATATCCGGGAGGATAATACTTCCATAGGTGCCCCTGGACATCGCTTCCTCGGCGTTGCCCGTTATTTGCTCCTATGCCCTTTCCATAACATATTGCGTCAATACCACGGCGGCAAGACTGATTGCAGGGAGGGGTGTGAGAGCGGGGGAAGTCCAGTCAAAGGCTGGGATGATATTTCCTCGTTGTACATTTATGGCGGTCATGTCGAGTTTGTTGGCGAGTCTTGCTAGTGCGGTCCTATAACTCACAACAGTAGTATTAGAAGTAGGGCTAGGGGAGAGGAGTAGTCTCAAAATAGGCTATGATGGTCGGGAGTAATTTGGGTCCTTATTCTTTCAACATCGCCAGCGGTGTCCTATATATACACAAAGTTGACTACAGAAAACATTCCTTCAACTTCGACCACGGTTCTCCACACTCATTCCATCGCCGTCCCCTTCTTTCCACACTCAAACTGCTCCCAAAACAATATGTCCCTTAATCCCTTACCTCCGTTTCGTTTACTGACAGAGTTCCTCCATTCCCAAACCTTCCTGCTACCTATTCCTGTTTTGCTAACCTTGTTGTGTGACACATGTACGTTCCATCTCTTAGTTCCAAACCTTTAGTACCTCTAGCTCAAGTTCCTGCATCATCTCAAAACATCTCCGCTGCACCTAACCTTTTGTCCAAACACACCACCGCCTCAACTCTTATGTTCTCCCACATTCTCCAAACAAACTTCTCCTGTGCCAAATGTCCCTTGTTGTAGTGGGTGTTGTAGATATGGATCCTTCGTGAAAACTCTAATACGCCCCCTCACGAAGTATTCCATATTTGTTGCACTCGACTATACCCATCGCCTGCCTGTGTTTGTGGTGCGCAACCCGCTGGAGTGCCCCAAGCGCAGACTGATATACATTGAGGCTGATTTTTTATTTGTCGGGTTCATGAGTCGCGCTTGTTGAAGTGTTTTGTAGCCGAGTATTGGGGTCAAGAGGGGTATGGCTTGGGCGTGAATCTCGCATCCCATGGGGTTCAAGGATCCGATTGATATACCTTCGTTGATCAATGGTCACAAGGAGTTAGCTTCGATCCCGCTTAATATCAAGTTCTAGAAACGTTCGTAGATTCCCTAAATCCGTAATTTCAAAAGCTTCAGCCAATGCATCTTTAATCCAACTAAGATCCTCCATTGTCGGAGCTGCAAGTACTAGATCATCCACGTAAACTAACACAAGCACCTTCTGTCTGTAATGAATATAAAGACTATAGTCTTGGGTGCTTTATATAAACTGATGTTGCATAAAGAATTGGTGAATTTTCTCGTACCAGGTGTGTGGTGATTGTCGAAGACCGTAGATTGCCTTTACTAACCCGCAAGCAGTATCAGGTGTGTCACTCTCTTCAATGCCCTCTGGACATTGCATATATATCTCCTCTTCTAATTCCTAGTTTAGAAAGGCCATTTTAACATCCATACTATGGAGTTCCCTGTTGCCTGTGGCAACTAGGTCAAGTAGAAGTCGCAGTCTAGTGTTGTGAATTTTGCAACCAGGACAACGGTTTGGTGGAAGTCAATTCCCCCTTCTGGGAATACCCTTTGACTACCCGGCGTACTTTTTATCTCCCGTTGTCTTTTCGTCTAAATAGCCATCCACAACGAACCAGGTTTCGGTTTTTGGGCAGCTTCGATATAACCGAAGTTTGATTCTTGAGCAGCAATTCCAACTCACTTTCTCAGGCCTGTCTTCATGCATTCCCATCCTCTGCTTTAAGGGCCTTCTGTAGCCTCATAGGATCTTCTGTAAGAGCCAATAAAGCATGCTCGCCAGAAGGATAAAACATTTGTTGGCGTTGCTAAGTTCCTGGCGGTTGTGGGGTATTATCTGGTGTGGCGGCTTGTATTGCTTCATGTTCTATTTGGGAGCGCTGGAGGTGGGATGGCAGTCAGACAACTATAGTCTCCAACTCCTCAACATTGTCGCAGTACAACTCGCTTTGGCTGGGATCAATTGGAGGGAGTGGCAAACCCGGATTTGGATTTTCTTGTTTGGGTTCATCAGATTGTTCGCCTGACATCCGCATATTACTGTGACTGGGCGACTTGTCGGCCTCTGGAGTGCTTCCTGGTGCATCCTCCATATACATTTCGCCTTCATCTCGTGTCGTGGCTGCTGACTTTTGTAATCCTGTATTCTGTATTGGCACTTCATAGAATACCACATCTCTTGTCGTAAACACCTCTCTTGACTCCTTGTCAAAGACCTGATAAACACTGCTTCCGCTATGTTCATCGTATTCTATCAAGCGACAATTTATTGCTCGTGGATCCAGTTTGCGACGAGTTTGTTCTGGAACATGCCGGTAAGCTATGGAACAAAATGCACGCAAGTGACCGATCCAGGGCGCTGATCCTAACAACATCTCAAAAGGTGTTTGGAAACCGTGGGTACTTCCGAGTAGACAATTAATTATATAAACTACTGTAACAGGTTTATTCCTGTCTAACGAAAATACAATAGGACCGGCGATAGACCTGGTAGCACTGGTGCTAAGGGAGGCTTCAAGGGACCGGAGGTAAGAGATAATAGTTGAAGGACAAATAGAACTCAGGGATTGCTGTTCAACCAAGTGTATTCTTAGACTGAAGGTCTGTCGAAGTCTGTTGTCTTCTGCTAGCCAGGAGACTGGTTTAAATACAAAACCGAAGAGCGATAGCCTTCCTGCAATCACGATCATTACCAGTAGCTGCGCACATACCGGAATCCTGTAATCCTGCAAGACCAAAGAAAGAAACCAACAAATAGTGCTCAGCCTTCGCCAGTGTTACATGACCATTCTATACCCGGAATCCTAAATATAAACTTCCAACAAATTAAACTAAACATAGCAATACGATAGCATAGCCTATCTGACTCAGAGACAGTGGCGGAGCTGAAATCAAATCAAATAAACCAAATATAAATCAACTAAACATAGGAGATCCTGCACTGCCCGCTCCTGTGTACCGTTTCCGGAACATGTACACATGTTACAACTACGGCAAGAGCCGCATAACCCCATAGTTCCTGACCTAATCTAGGTAATCGAATAACATACATCTAACCATTTCCACGATGGTTCCCTTGGCATGTTCCGCAATGCCATGATGCTCCGGTGTGCATGGTGGGGTCACCTGTGGGTTAATACCCTCATTCTGTATGTATTCCTGAAATACTCGTCCTGTGTATTCCCAGCCCCCATCGCATCTGAGTTGTTTAATTTTCTTTCCTGTTTCTGTTTCAAATTTTGCCTTATATTCCCGAAATGTGTCCAACACTTCTGACTTCGGTCTTAGCAATGCGATTGCCGTTCTTCCAACATCAGCAAAAAAAACACATGCATCTGATGCGCCATCACTGCGTGCTGAGTTCAGTTCCAGCGTCCGTACGGTTCCCGTGCGTCCTGAGTCCGTCCCCAACGCCCGCACGCCACTATTGCGTCCTGAGTTGCGCAGCAACACTCCCTTGCATCCGGACTTGACGTCCCCCCTGTTCTCCATATCCCAGCGTCCTGACGCTTTCAATTCGCCAGCCCCTTCCGGAAGCCGTCAGGATTATCATACTCCTACCCCTAGTCTCCTGGCGTGAACCCTGTGCCAGCCCTGCGCCCACCAACGTCCTGTGGCGTCTCTCGCGGGTAGTTATCACTGGCACGTTTAACTCATGTATTAATTATATATTTTCTTCATACTAGTACACACTATATATACAGCTTGCCATGGCACCCGATACACGCCTTCGCCCATATCCATCATACCCCCGTTTGTATAACTAATAAATCTCGTTAAACCTCCTCCAGTCAATACGGCTGTTGACGAGCTAGCGCCGGTCTCCCTCTGGAATGAGATGAGCCAGGCCGAGAATTGTCCCTATGTCAACCAATGTAAACTCTCGCGCATCTTCTCTCAGCTGAACCGTAACAAGACTGTGTATATCAGAGGGCCGGCCTGAGTTCACAGGGCTCAACATCTGAACGCCTGCCAACCGCCGCACAGTGTCTTGGCTGCAGTCCCTGATTTTAAAGAGCGCCACGAGCTTTGCAGGGAGACGACCCCTCAGCGCACCATACATCTCCTCGCTTCCGGCCTGTACCCAAACCCAATCATTCCGACTTTCTTGATTCCGAAATGGGTGAGTTCCTGTGCATCGTGCCCGATGGATGTCGTCAACATCGGTTTCCTGGAATGCCAAAACCGGGATTTCGAGTTGCGTTAGGAGTTCAACAGGAAGTAGTTGGGGTATTGCTGGTTCTTCGGGATGGCGGCGTTCAGTGGGCAGGTTGTGTCGGCTGTATCGAATCAATTCCAAACAGATCCGGTCAAGAGAGATTCCTAACACCTTGCAAAAATCAAGGACGTCGGACACGTCGTCACGACGACCTTTCAAGATCCTTCCACAAGGGGCCGGCGTAGACACCGTACTCGTTGTTTTATCTAAATAGCCCAGGACGTCGTCACCGAGATTGGCTCCGCGACGTCGGAGCGAATTCAGGTTTAAAAGTCTCATTCGGATTGCATGCTGACGACCGTAGCTGTGAAGAATTTGTCGCTCGACATCGTTCTTATTCGAGCGTCTCCATCCGTCCTTGATGTGTTCCTTATGCGCGAGCTCTCCGAACTCGGTGGAATACATTGGGATATTGCCAAACTGGCGTATATGATCAGAGAAGTGACTTAGCAGATGCATCTTAACAAAGTTGAAATGGGATTCCGTATGGA